>Ga0209262_10000869_pt1 | contig 12750 bp, 12 predicted proteins | sample Lowcelwee11metaG_FD_187171 | JGI IMG/M metagenome (GOLD analysis project Ga0209262, IMG submission 187171) | Freshwater pond sediment microbial communities from the University of Edinburgh, under environmental carbon perturbations - Low... | ecosystem: Environmental > Aquatic > Freshwater >...
GACGGAGACGAAATCAGAAAAACCGACGGCGTTCCTGAAAACGGTTTTAATAATCCTGTGGAGACCTTGCATGCAACGTCTCTACGGGTGGATATACAATCAATTTATATATGCCAGCCCGGTATCCCGGTTTCAAATTACGGTTTTGACGTGACCCCTGCACGTCTGATAACCGGACTGATAACTGACCGGGGCATCTGCGCAGCAAACAAGGAATCAATTAAGAAAATTCTATCATAACCATATGGAAGGCATTGTCAAGTTCAACTGCTACTGGAGCCAGTCGGGCCCCGTGATAACCGACTATCAGTATGAAATTATCAACCACTGGAGAGATATTCTTTTCAACCTTGATCTTGTCGGGGCTTTCGAGAACGGCGTGGGCTTCGGCAACATCAGCATACGCATCGGCACCTCGCCGCAGTTTATCATTACCGGTTCATCGACCGGTGATATCCCCGAGCTTGAAGCCGGACACTATGTAAAGGTGTCGTCATACAACATCGAAGACAATGCTGTCATGTGCAGCGGCCCGCTGAAGGCCTCGTCGGAATCACTTACCCATGCAGCCATCTACATGGCAGACCCTGGCACTAGTGCGGTGATACACGTCCACTCAATGAAACTGTGGGAGGAGCTTATGAATAATGTTCCCACCACAGACCCGGCGGTTGAATACGGAACCCCTGCCATGGCGCGCGAGATGATACGCATCTTCAGCGAGCCGGAGGTGTTCGAGAAGCGTATCATTGTCATGGCCGGCGACAGGGGGGGGCTGATCACCTTCGGCACCGACCTTGATGAGGCGGGGGGGGTGTTGTTTGATTACATAAACCGGTAGAGTAGCGACGCCCAACTTGGGCGTCGTTACTATTTGCAGATTTTCTAAATGTATATTATATTTGCACCCTGTTTATTTGGGCCCATAGCTCAGCTGGTTAGCAGCATCCCGACCATAGGTCGGGAGGGTCGCTGGCCGGTTCAGCACGATGGCCCGGTGAATTTGAAATATTTTTTGGGCCCATAGCTCAGCTGGTTAGCAGCACCTGACTCATAATCAGGGGGTCGCTGGTTCGAGCCCAGCTGGGCCCACAAAAAAAAGAGTGAGAGCGTGAGCGAGAGCGAGCGAACTCACTCTTTTTTCTCAATACTCGCTCTCGCACTCACACTTTCAATGAGATAGAACAACAGACAAGTTATGATTAACTTGCTTTTGCCACCGCGGCAGTCTGACCCCACTCTTCCCAATTCTCTCAACCCTGCAATTTTAATCCTGATCAGTTATACATGATTACATTTTTGTATTTTGTTCAGGTAAGGTTTAACTTGCATAATTAAGTATCCCTCAAATGCCAGGCACAATAGAAGGATATAATTATGACATCTTCATCTCTTACCGTCAGAAAGACAACCTGCCTTCGCCTAGCGGCTACGGCAGGCAAGGCAATGGCGACAGGTGGGTAAGTGAGTTCTTTGATTATTTGAAGACAGAACTCGAATCCACCTTCAAGGAAGAAATTAGTGTCTATTTCGACATTAATCCACATGACGGATTGCTGGAGACACATGATGTTGATGAATCTCTGAAAGAGAAACTCCGGTGCCTGGTCTTTATCCCCATCATTTCGAGAACATATTGTGATCCAAAGTCTTTTGCATGGGAACATGAGTTTATGTCGTTTGCCGAACAGGCATCCAGGGATCAGTTCGGATTGAAAATAAAGTTGCCGGGGGGAAATGTGGCTAACCGTATTCTTCCTGTACGGATTCATGATCTGGATGAGGGTGACATTAAATTATGTGAATCAGTCCTGGGAGGATTTTTCCGTGGCGTTGATTTTATTTATAAAGAACCTGGAGTTAACCGGCCCTTAAGGGCAGCAGAAGATAATCCGGGAAATAATCTTAACAAGACCTTTTACCGCAACCAGGTAAACAAGGTGGCAAATGCAGTTAAGGAGATTATTTCAGGAATGAAGGCGGGACAAAATGATCATGAAAGCCCGGAGCAATTGAAAACCACAGGTGATGAAGGGAAGAAATTCAATATCCCGGTTAAAAAGAGATCCGGCTCCCTGATCAGCCGCAAATCAGCAGCAGTTTTCTCACTCTTTGCAATCCTGCTGATTGCTGCAATAATTGCCTTTCCGAAAATGTTCAAGCGGGATACACTTGAACATTTAAGATCATCGGGTGAAAGGATTTCGATTGCTGTAATGCCATTTCAGAATATGACAAATGATTCGGCCTGGGACGTGTGGCAGAGCGGGATGCAGGATATGTTGGTCACATACCTGTCAAACTACCCTGATGAACTAAAAGTCAGACAGACAGAACAAACAAATTCTCTGATAAAGAGTCAGGGATTGACTGATTATGCCTCAATGACACCATTTCTTGCAAGGAGAGTGTCTAAAAAACTGGAATCAGATGTATTTATCTATGGCAGTATTAAACAGGCAGGGCCAAAAATGCGTGTAAATGCGGTATTAATAGATACAAAAACAAAAGAAGCCCTGAAATCCTTTGAAATAGAATATCCCTCTGACGAGGAAATGGTTTTCCCGAGCATTGATACGCTTAACAGAAGAATAAAGAACTTTCTTGTAATATCGACTTTAAAAAAAGGGACTTCGCGTGATCAGCAGTTCTATGGCAATACAAGCTCACCGGAGGCATACAAACTTTTCTTGAGTGGCAATGAGGCTGCTGGGAGCGGTGATGCGACAACAGCTTTGAAACTTTATGAAGAGGCAGTGGCAATAGACTCCACCTTTTTTTCTGCAAAAGCATACATTGTAGCACAAACAATGTTCCGTGGGAATTACACAGAAGCAAAAGAATTGTGCCTCAGGTTATACAATGAAAGGGACCATATTCCCATGATATACAGGGGTAATATAAACTGGTTATATGCCCGCCTGTTTGAAACTCCCCATGAAGCAATAAAATATCTTCGGCAGGAATTGCAATCTCATGGTGACCGTGCAGTTGTCTATTACCTTTTGGCATCTGAATACATGAACTTAGAACAATATGATAAAGCAATCCCCGAATATGAGAAGTGTCTTGAACTGAATGAAGAATGGGATGAAAAACCGGGATTTAGTTTGTTTGCTGAGCTTGGATTAGCATACCATATGACCGGAAGGTATGGAAAGGAAAAGAAGCTCTACAGGAAGGCATCGAAATATTACCAGGATGATCGTCTAATTACTTTCAGGCAGGCTGTTCTTGCATTATATGAGGACAAGACAAAAGAAGCAAATGAATACATTGAGAAATTCAAAACAATTATTAAAGAATATTCTCCATCTGAGGCAGTGATTGCTACAAACCTTGCTGGTATTTATGTACAGGCGGGCATTCCGGAAAAAGCAGAGGAATATTATCGCCAGGCACTGTCGTTAGAACCAATGGCTCCAAAAAGAATGAACAATCTTGCATGGTTCCTTATTGATAATGACCGCAACATAAATGAGGGGCTAGACCTCATTGACAAAGCACTTAAATCAGAGCCGGATAATTATACGTATTTAGATACTAAAGGCTGGGGATTATTTAAGCAAGGAAAATACCGGGAAGCCCTGGAATTCCATGAAAGAAGCTGGGCTTTGAAACCTGTTTATGATCACGAGGTATATCTTCATCTTGAAGCGGCAAAAAAGGCTGTCGCTGGTCTTTATCCCGGCGGCCCTCTTGCGCATTACCGGATAAACTGTAATACAGCCACAGGAAGGGTGGCTTTATGCTGGATGACACGTCGGGCTGGCCTGCCCCCGGTGCTGTGTGGTAACGGCAGCTTAGAATTATTTGACTTGCATCATCATCTGTCCTAACTTTAACCCGGTAATTACCATGATTAATATGTATCAGGGGAATAATCTTTATGTCTAATAAACAACCATTCAGGCTAACCTTGTAAAACTTCTGATTATGAACTCTCAACCGAAGTTGTCGGACTTTGATCATCCTGTGGTACAGGATAAGGCGAAGGAGCTGATCAGGCAGGGAGCAAGCAGGGAGGAGAACCTAAAGAGTATATTCCTGTATCTGCGTGACGAGATCAAATTCGGTTTCCCGCCGAAGTGGGATAACGTAAAAGCCTCAGAAACCATTGGTTATATGACCGGGTATTGCAACACCAAGGCCACCCTTTTTCACGCTTTCTGTAAAATAGCTGAAATCCCTTCACGTATACATGCGGGCTTGATAGATCTCAACATCATGAGAGGTATTTTTCCCTCGTATGCTTACCCTGTGTTGCCTTATGCCGGAGGACATTCGTGGATGGAGGTGGAGATAGATGGATCATGGAAACCGATTGACTCGTACATTAACGATACACCATTGTATGAAGCTGCCTTAAACCGCCTGCTGTCCGGCAATAAGAAAACCGGATATTCACTGTCCCTCGAAAAGGGCCCGACAAGTTGCGAATTCAATTTCGGCGAGACGGGATTTGTGCATATGGGTGCAGTAGTCAGGGATCATGGCATATGGGATGATTTTTCCGATTATATGGCATCTGATCAATATATGGCTCTAAGCGGAATTAAGCTTAAGATATTTCAGTCGTTTACCCGCTCAGGCAACCGCAATATCGCTAAATTGAGGCTATCTCATCAATAATTCGCATTTCATCCACAAAGACGGACTGCCTTCCTTCTCTTATTGATGCTGCAAGCTTCGGGACCGGCGTTTGCTTATGGAACTGTCGCAAATATTGCAGGGAAACAGTTCAAACAAACAGAACTTATTCGCAGCAAGTTAAATTAATTGTAAATTACCTTGCAATTATTCAAAAGCAGAACTATGGCTCAGAGGAAATTCACACAGGCGGTAAGAGGTCAGGATGCTGTCGACGGCGCGGGAGTGCGGTTGCGCAGGGTGCTGGGAATAAGGACAATCAAGGATTTTGATCCGTTTTTGATGCTTGACGGATTTGATTCATCAGATCCACGCGACTATGTCAAAGGATTTCCCTGGCATCCCCACCGGGGAATCGAAACAGTAACCTACCTGATTAAGGGGAATGTTGAACACGGTGACAGCCTGGGGAATAAAGGTGTAATAGGGGATCTTCAATGCCAGTGGATGACCGCCGGATCAGGCATCATTCACCAGGAGATGCCCAGGGCCTCAGAGAGAATGCTGGGCTGCCAGCTATGGGTCAACCTTCCGAAAAAGGATAAGATGACTCAGCCGGCCTACCGCGATATCAGACCACAGGATGTTGCAGAGGTACGTGAGGAAAACGCCACCGTCAGAGTGCTGTCAGGCAGTTACAAAAATAATAAGGGGGCGGTGAAGGGCGAATATGTCTCAGTTCAGTACTTGGATGTCGCGCTTGAACCCGGCAGTGTCTGGAGCTACAAAGAAACACCCAATGACCAGACCCTTTTCCTCTACCTGATAGACGGTACGCTGGCGGCAGATAAGGCGCTGGCAAACTTTGAAGGAAAGGCATGTGCCATGCTGATGAGGGCCTCGTCGTCAAGCAGCTCTGACTTTGACGAGGTGAAGGTCAAGGCGGGCCCTGAGGGAGCAAGATTCTTCCTTATTGCGGCCAGGCCTCTTCAGGAACCTGTCGCCTGGGGCGGACCCATTGTCATGAACACACAGGAAGAACTGAACCTGGCCTTCCGTGAGCTTGAAAACAAAACCTTCATTAAGCATGACAGGCCACAGGAGCTTTAAGATTACAGTTTCATGGCTAAAATTCATACATTTCAGCAACTTTTAAGTGTCACCAATAATTCATGCCAAACGTGAACGATAAGGGTAAGTGGGTCTTCATTGTCAACCCGGTGGCAGGCAGCGGCTATGGCCTCAGCCAGGTTGATAAAATAAAGGAAATGATAAGCCGCTTAAGCCTTGAAGCTGATATTGTCTTTACTGAAAGGAGGGGACACGCATCCGAACTGTCGGCAAAGTATGCTGACAACGGATACAGGTATATTATCGCCGTGGGCGGAGACGGTACGTTCAGTGAGGTCGCTACTCCCCTTGTCTCCAACAGAAACATCATAACCGGGCAGATACCCGGCGGCACAGCAAACGGCGTCAACGAGCTGGCAGGTTTTCCTGAAAGGTACACCGAAAAAGAGTGGGAGACATTCTTTAAGGCAGATGCCGTCTCAATGGATGTCGGGGTATGTAATGACAGATCCTTCTTTTTTACGGGAATAGGGATTGGCTTTGATGTCCAGGTTGCGGAGAACTTTAACCGGGCCCGGGAAATTAATCCCGGAAAGAAGCAAAACTATTTGTGGATCGTTCTGAAAACCATCCTCTTCTATAAAGAGAAAAAGATGGTCCTCAAATCTGACGGGAAAACGGTTGAGGCAGGATGTTTCATGAATACGGTATCCAATGGCGCCAGGACATATGCCAAAACCTTTCTGCTTACCCCGGGTGCAATCGCAAACGACGGACTGCTGGATATATGTTCGATAAAAAGCCTGTCAGTCCCGGGAAGAATTAAACTGTTGCTGAACGTTCCAAAGGGAAAGCACCTGAAGGACAGGAACGTTCATTATTTCAGGACCCCGGAGTTATCTGCCGAATTCCCGGAAAGGGTTCCGTATCACGCTGACGGTGAGATATCCTACGCACAAAGTTTTAAGCTTGGCGTGATGCCTGAGGGGCTGAATCTGATTTATAATCCTCTCGGGAATCATCATTTTAACCTCAGGCAAGAAGACTGAAAAGGGCGATCCCGGCGCCGGTAGCTATCAGGCTGTCAAACCTGTCGAGGAATCCCCCGTTACCGGGTATAAGATTGCTGAAATTCTTCACTCCGTATTTTCTTTTATAAACTGATTTTGCAGCATCGCCGGCAAAGGCAAACATAGCGATCACAGCAGCCAGCATAATCGCTTTGAGAGGCTCTTCCTCTATCACATTCCTGAAAACCAGTGCACTCAGCACCGCTATCACTGCCCCGCCAATGAGACCTTCAACAGTTTTGTTGGGACTCACCTTCGGAAAAAGCTTTCTCCTCCCGAACAGCTGACCCGTTATCTGGCTGTATCCGTCAAAAACCGAGAGGATGAGAAATGAAAAGAGTATCAGTCCCTGTTCCATCCGGCTGAAGAGAAAGAAACCGGCAGCTGCAACTGCCATTATAAGAATTGATAACAGGAAGAACCTGAAATGACTGTATCCGGATTGCCTGTAGAGTTTAAATAATTCAAAAAATCCCCCGGCAATGATAATAACCGCAAGTATCCTGAAAAAGAGGGTGTTGAAACCAATACTGAAAAAAACAATATTCGTGACAATGAATGCAAACAGTAATTTAATCCAGCCTTCATGTCTAGCCCGGGGCTCTTTTCTTCGGTTTATAAAGTAAATACCGACAGTTCCAAGCAGGTAGTAAGCCAGGATGACGAGATAAACGGTCCAGACTGTTTTCATTATTTCTCAAGGTAAGGCATTACATCAAACGCGCTGATAATCATCAGTATTCCAAACAGCATCATTCCCAGTGCATACCACAGGCGGATGGGGCCGTCCATTCGCTCAAGCTTTACATCCTTTATCAGCCTTGGGCCAACGAGGGCCCCGATTATAGTCCCTGAGGTCAGGAACCCCACCAGCGTAAGATCAATCTTCCCGACGATAAAATGGGCACCGAGGGCAGAGGCGGTATTTGCCATGACAACCATCAGTGAGGTTCCTATAACCACTTTCACCGGCTTGCTCATCGCAAACAGCCCTGCCTGTACCGGAGTTGCACCGGTAGTGCCGAAGGTAGCGGTAATCACCCCTGCCAGAAAACCAAAAAAGGTACCCTTGGCAGCCCTGACCATTCTTGAATCTTCAGGCTTGACTATTCCCTTGATCTCGTCTCTTTTCTTTTTCCTGACGCTTCTGATCATGAGCAGGGCTATCAGGACGGCGTAAGAGCCATAGCATATAATCAGTTGCTGATGTGTGATCAGGCTGGTGATGCCTGCCCCGCCGAGAGCGCCCCCGATGCCCGCAGCTGACATCAGCAGCCCCAGCCGCACATCGATGTTATTATTCCGGTAATGTCCCACTGATCCGACGATGCATATCGGGAGGGTTGCCGCAAGAGAGGTCGCCACCGCCACCTGGGCAGGCACCCCCAGAAGTATTGTCAGGACAGGGATAAAGAAGAAGCCCCCTCCCCCTCCTCCTATCAGCGTGCCGATCAGTCCAACCAGGAAGCCGACCAGCGGCAGCCACAGATATATATATTCAAAGGCGGAATGAAAAATCATTTTGACTGCTCCTTTTCATTTCTTCTCTCTTTCAGTATCCAGTAAAGCCCCTTTACATTAGATCTCATTTCAGGCAGTATCATCTGAATTGCAAGGTGCTCTATGGCTCCAAGAATACCCCAGACTATCATCAGGTAGTAAAGCGGGGAAAAAAAGCCAAACGTGAAAAGACAGACAAAGAACAGAGCCTGTATGTCGCCGCTGTACTTCGTCGTCTTCAGGTGAAAACTGGGAAATTGCCTGAATTTTATCAGTGAGACGACGACGGTAAGAACCAGCATGCCGATGAAAATGCCAAAGCTCAGGAGGTGTGGCCTCATCTCTTCCATCTTAAAGACGAAAAGGCCAATAAATGCAAGAAGATAGTTGAAGTTGTCAGCGAATGAATCAAGCTTAGCCCCTAATTCAGTCTCCATGTTAAATTTCCTGGCAATATAGCCGTCGAAAAAATCGGTAACCATGTTTATCACAAAAAAGACGGCAAAAAGGGTTTCTCTCCCCGAAATGATGAAATAGAGAATCACAGGAAACATCAACAACCGATAGGAGGTGATCATATTCGGTATGTTCCAGAATTCCTTTTTTTTCATCGGAATGATATATGTATGAACCTGCTTAAGCAAATAACGGAATTAATTATGACTCTGCAGCTTTTCTTCCGTAAATGCCGGTAGCGGCATTTCATAGACCGACTTCCTTAAAAACTCACCCAACTCCAGCGGATTGTGAAACCTCTCCTGCTCCTCCACCGAGATGATGTTACCTATACCTATCCTTGGTCGCTGGCCTCTTTTGTTGAATACTTCGTAAGGCAACCTTAACAGACGTACTCTCCAGTTCAGAAGACCCAGAAAGTAGAAAAACGGGGAGTTGCCATCGAAGAACCTTACCGGCAGAACCGGGACCCGTGCAGAATGGATGAGATGGATGACCCCTTCCTGCCACTGGCGGTCCCTGATGCGCATTTCCTTCAGGCTTAAATCTGAAATAGCCCCGGATGGAAAGAATCCCACAGGGTGGCCATTGCGCAGGTGGCTGACCGTTTCACGTATCCCTCTCATGCTGGCCATGGCAACGCTCTCATTTTCATTGTCCCTCGAGGTCACGGAGATAAAATTATCGCGCAACGTCTTTACCATCGAAAGCGTTTTGTTGACCATCACCCTGAAATCAGGACGGATCCTTGCGATCAGGTCTATGAGCATCAATCCGTCAAGTCCCCCGTAAGGATGATTGGAAACGGTAATAAATGCACCTTCAGGCAACTGTTTCAGCCGTTCGGCATTTCCGACTAAATAATTTACGCCGATATCGTTCAGGAATCTGCCTGAGAATCCGGTCCCGCTGTAGCCGCTCGATTTGTCATAAGTACGGTTCAGCCTGTCTATTGTAAGGATCCGCATGAAAAAAGCAGCACGCCGGTGTCCGATTTTCCCTTTGAAAAAAGAAGAGAGGGCTCCGATGTCCGTTTCTTCAACCAGGTTCATTACCTAGCCTTCAACACCTTTTTCTCTTCAGGTTCAGCCCACGGAACAAGGTCAGACCGATAAAAGTCAACCCCCATTGCGGCAAGTCGCTCACCGTGTCTTGCCAGTCTCTCCCTGTAGTCAATCCAGTCCCTTTTCAGTGCTGGCGTCCATCCTATCTCGGCTATGCCGGCAAGACGCGGAAATACCATATATTCCAGTTCGTCAATGTTGGTGACGGTCTCAGTCCAGAGAGGCGCTTCAACACCCAGGATATTCTCTTTCCCGACACCCTCTACCATGGTTGCGGGATCCCATTCATAGGCATCGTCAACTTCTATATATGCAGCCCAGTGAAGCCCGAGCTTTGTCGTTGAGTCATACTGCATATCCAGATATGTCTTTATTGCAGGTGAAAACAGGACTTTAGCTCCCTGTTCAACCGCCTTCTGTGCATTGGCCGCCTTGGCCCAGTACTGTGCCACAGAGCCATTGGCCAGCTTTGTTGTTGCGATCTCATCCCATCCCAGAACATTCTTGCCGTACTTGCCTACGATCTCCTGAGCCTTCTCCATAAAGAAGAGATAGTCCTCTGTCTTCGTTGAATGCGACTCATCTCCTCCGATATGGATATAGGGTCCGGGCGTTAATGCGGCAAGCTCCCTTATTACGTCGTCGACGAACTTGTACGTAATGTCCTTTCTGACACATAAAGAGCTGAATCCTACATTAATGCCTGTATACAGCTCCCTGGCCTTCCCGTCACAGTTCAGTTCGGCATACGATGCCAGCGCTGCATTGGTATGGCCCGGCATGTCAATCTCAGGAACGATTGTAATGTGGCGTTCCTGTGCATATTTTACAATGTCTGAATACTGCTCCTGCGTGAAGAATCCCCCTTCACCACCGCCAACCTCTGTGCTTCCGCCGTGCAATGCAAGGTTTGGCCATGATTTGATCTCGATACGCCAGCCCTGATCATCAGAGAGGTGAAGATGCAAAACATTTAACTTATAATATGAGATGAGGTCAATGACCCGCTTTACGTCTTCAACACTGAAGAAATGCCTGGAAACATCTAACATCATGCCTCTGTATGAATAATCTGGGTAGTCGCTTATTATTCCCGTCGGAACCATCCATGGACCTTCACTGGCCGTTGACAGTTCAATTTCTGCAGGAAGAAGCTGCCTGACGGTCTGTACGGCGCGGAACGCCCCGGCAGCGTTCACGGCTGAGATCTGCAAAACCTTTTTGCTGATGTTAAGCTCATAACTTTCATCGGCGGTATTTGTTCCGTCTCCCGTTAAGACGAAGTAAATACTCCCCCTCTTCGGTTCACCCGCGGTTTGTATTACCTCAATATCTAAGCCTGTGGCAGGCTTAAGCCTGTCAGCAAGGTATTGTGCCACCTGCTTCAGCTCTTCAGTCTCACCCTTAAAATAAATGTCAGTATTCTTGCTGATTGTGAAGTAGCCACCTGTGGCAGTAACTGATACCGGTGCGGGAATAATTGACTCTCTTGTCAGATCCGAAGGCTCCTGTTTCTTGCACGACCCAAGACTTATGCCCAGCGATAAGGCAACTATTGCCATTCTTACATAACTTTGTTTCATGATGATGTTAAATATGAATATTTGAGAAGTCAAGATATAAATTTAATTTCAACCAACAGGTTCAGATGTTATGTTAAGTGATCCGTTTGCACAATTTGACCTGTGGTACAGTGAGAGACTTGCCACGGGGGTTTCTTATCCTGACTCTTTCAGCCTTGGCACGGCCGATCCGGGCGGAGCAGTATCTGTCCGAACTGTCCTGCTTAAAGAATACAGTCATGAGGGCTTTGTCTTCTTCACCAATTATGAAAGCAGGAAGGGGAGCCAGCTGTCTCAGAATCCTTTTGCAGCAATGCTTTTTTACTGGCCCGAATCAGAAAGACAGGTGCGCATTGAGGGCAAAACATCAAGAGTCTCCGAAGATGATTCAATAATTTATTTCAGGTCACGCCCACGCGAGAGCCAGATCGGCGCCTGGGCCAGCAACCAGAGCAGGGCCATCCCCGGCAGATCCTTTCTTGAGGCCAGGTACTCGGAGTTCGGGGAGAAATTCAGGGGGAAGGATATCCCTAAGCCTCCCTGCTGGGGCGGATACAGGATCGTTCCTTCATGGTTCGAGTTCTGGCAGGAAGGAATTCACCGGCTACACCACAGAACTGCTTACAGGCTTGAAAAAGGGATATGGATTACAGAAATACTTGCACCTTAAAAAGAGAAATTAGCATGAAAAATTTATCTGCTTTTGCCTTGCTGCTAATCACGGCATGTACATCACAACAAACAGGTACCACAGAGGCTGACAGGGCTCAGATCATCAGGACAGAGCTCGACTTTGCAAAGATGGCAGAGGAGGAGGGTGTCGCAGCTGCATTTTATGAATATGCCTCAGACAGCGCCGTCATTAACCGCGGCGGAATCCTTATCAAAGGAAAAGAGGCCATCAGGGAGTACTATCAGTCTTCCCTGAAGCCCGGCACCAAACTTATATGGGCTCCTGATTTTGCTGACGTGTCAGGCGACATTGGCTACACATACGGAAAGTACACCCACCTGGTGCCTGACAGCACCGGTATTTTTTCAGAACATCATGGAATTTTCCATACTGTCTGGAAGAGAGAGAAAGACGGCAGGTGGCGGTTCGTGTGGGACTGATCCGGCACAATGCCGGGTAAGCACATGCAAGCGGCTACGACACAACAGTGAAAAGTCATCACAGCTCCGGGCAACGATAAAGAATAATTTGGTATACTTTAGCAGGTAATTGGAATAGAAATGACAGACGGTCACAAAGCACATAGCAGAGAACCTGTTGACGCCGTAGTGCTGTGGGTTGACGGCAGTGACCCGCGGCTTGCAGAAAAGAGAAACAAATATCTCGGCGAAGCCGGACTCGCAAGCCATCGCGGTGCACTGTCCACCTTCTATGCCTCCAACAACGAAATCAGGTACTGCGTGTTTTCAATCCTGAAATTCGCA
>Ga0209262_10000870_pt1 | contig 12727 bp, 6 predicted proteins | sample Lowcelwee11metaG_FD_187171 | JGI IMG/M metagenome (GOLD analysis project Ga0209262, IMG submission 187171) | Freshwater pond sediment microbial communities from the University of Edinburgh, under environmental carbon perturbations - Low... | ecosystem: Environmental > Aquatic > Freshwater > Pond...
CGACCCGGTGGCCGCAGCGAAAATCCTCAGCGACTTCGCGAAGACCAACGACAAATTGGTGCTGAAGGCCGGCTCCTATGCCGGCAAGGTACTCGACAAGGCTGGTGTGCAGGCGCTTGCGTCTGTTCCGAGCCGCGAAGAACTGCTCTCCAAGCTGTTGTACGTCATGAAGGCCCCGGTGACCGGCTTTGCCGTCTGCCTAAGCGCCTTGGCGAAGCAACGCGAAGAAGCGACCGCTTGAACCGTACTGCATACGAACTGAATTAGGAGTTTACTGAAATGGCAATTAGCAAAGAAGAGATCCTGGAAGCCGTTGGCGCCATGACCGTGATGGACTTGAACGACCTGGTCAAGGCATTCGAAGAGAAGTTTGGCGTTTCCGCCGCTGCCATGGCCGTTGCCGGCCCGGCTGCTGGTGCCGCGGCGGCTGTTGAAGAACAGACCGAATTCACCGTCATGCTCAATGCTGCCGGCGACAAGAAGGTTGAAGTCATCAAGGTCGTCCGTGCCGTGACCGGCCTGGGCCTCAAGGAAGCCAAGGATCTGGTCGATGGCGCACCGAAGGCCGTCAAGGAAGGCGTTTCCAAGGCTGACGCGGAAGCCCTCAAGACCCAACTGGAAGCAGCTGGCGCCAAGGTCGAAGTCAAATAAGCAATTTTTGGTGAGTGGGCTGGCGGTTTTTCCGCCAGCCCTTTTGTGCTTTGTACGACAGGTTACACGGACCCAGAAAACAAACTTGAATAACGCCAATCGGCAAACGCAAACGGAGCTTTCCTCCTCCCGGAAGGGTGGGAGAGCCTGTTTGCGTTTGCCTGTTTCGACAGGTTTCACGTCTGATTTTATCCGCACGGAGTTACCATGACTTACTCCTTCACCGAGAAGAAACGCATCCGCAAGAGTTTCGCCAAGCGCGCCAGCGTGCTTGACGTGCCTTATCTGCTTGCCACCCAGCTCCAGTCTTTCAAGGAGTTCCTGCAAGACGAAGTGGCGCCGGAACGGCGCAAGAGCCAAGGTTTGCAGGCCGCGTTCAGCTCGATCTTCCCGATTGTTTCGCACTCCGGCAATGCGCGCCTCGAATTCGTCAGCTACATGCTTGGCGAACCGGCATTCGATGTGACCGAGTGTCAGCAGCGCGGTCTCACCTTTGCATCCTCGCTTCGCGCCAGGGTGCGCCTGGTGATCATGGATCGTGAAGCCCCGGATACGGTGAAGGAAGTCAAGGAGCAGGAAGTCTATATGGGCGAAATTCCGCTCATGACGACCAATGGTTCTTTCGTCATCAACGGTACCGAGCGGGTCATCGTTTCACAGCTGCACCGTTCTCCCGGCGTATTCTTCGAGCATGACCGGGGCAAGACCCACAGTTCCGGCAAGCTCCTGTTCTCGGCTCGAGTCATTCCCTACCGTGGTTCATGGCTCGATTTCGAATTTGATCCCAAGGACGTGCTCTTTTTCCGCGTTGACCGCCGTCGCAAGATGCCGGTTACAACGCTGCTCAAGGCGATTGGCATGTCGTCCGAGGAAATCCTGGCCAGGTTCTTCGAATTCGATACTTTCGCTTTCACCAAGGACAAGGTTGAATTCAAGCTGGTGCCTGAACGCCTGCGTGGCGAAGTGGCGCGCTTCGACTTTGTAGCGCCCGATGGCAAGGTGATCGTTGCCAAGGACAAGCGGATTACCGCCAAGCATGTCCGCGACATTGCCGCCGCCGAGATGAAGCAGATCGTCGTACCGGAAGATTTCCTTGTTGGTCGGGTCGTCGCGACGAACGTCGTCGACAAGCAAACCGGCGAAGTCATCGCCAATGCAAACGATGAGATTACCGAAACTCTGCTCGCCAACTTGCGCGAGGCTGGGGTCACGACTCTGGAAACGCTGTACACGAACGAACTTGATCGCGGCGCGTTTATCTCCAACACACTGCGCGCTGATGAAACTGCCTCCCGCCAGGCTGCCCGCATCGCCATCTATCGCATGATGCGCCCGGGCGAGCCGCCGACAGAGGAAGCGGTCGAAATTCTGTTCAACGGTCTGTTCTATTCCGACGAACGTTACGACCTTTCCGGCGTTGGCCGCATGAAGTTCAATCGTCGCCTGGTACGAGCCGATGTCACCGAGTTCAAGGTAACGATCAAGAGTCTTGCCTCCAAGGCCGAAGCGGCGCTGAAGAATCTCGCGGAAGGCTCGGGGTTCCCGCTGGCCGCCATTCAGGACCTGGTCAGCCTGTTGCCCTACGGTGCCCGTGCCCTGGCGGAAAACCTGACGTCCGGCGAAGCCGATGCATTGCTGGCCAGGATCAAGCCGCTGGGCGCCAACGCCGAGGTACGCGAGCAGCTGACGCTATCCCCGCGTGACATCGTCGAGGTCATCAATGTCCTGGTCGAACTGCGTAACGGCCGCGGTGAAATCGACGACATCGATCACCTCGGCAATCGTCGCGTACGTTCCGTTGGCGAACTGGCGGAAAACCAGTTCCGCGCCGGACTTGTGCGCGTCGAACGTGCCGTCAAGGAACGCCTGTCGCAAGCCGAATCCGATAACCTGATGCCGCATGACCTGATCAATGCCAAACCGATCAGCGCCGCGATCAAGGAATTTTTCGGTTCCAGCCAGTTGTCGCAGTTCATGGACCAGACCAACCCGCTGTCGGAGATCACGCACAAGCGTCGTGTTTCCGCCCTCGGCCCCGGTGGATTGACGCGTGAACGCGCCGGCTTCGAGGTTCGCGACGTGCATCCAACCCACTACGGTCGCGTTTGCCCGATCGAAACGCCTGAAGGTCCGAATATCGGCCTGATCAATTCTCTCGCCTTGTTCGCCCGGGTCAACGACTACGGTTTCATTGAAACCGCCTACCGCAAGGTGGTTGATGCCAAGGTGACCGATCAGATTGAATACCTGTCGGCGATTGAGGAGGGCAATTACGTCGTCGCCCAGGCCAACGCCTCGCTCGAAAAGGATGGCCGTCTTTCCGACGATCTCGTGACCTGCCGTGAAAAAGGCGAAACCATCCTCGCCGAGCCGGCCCGCGTTCAGTACATGGACGTTGCGCCGAGCCAGATTGTTTCCGTTGCCGCTTCGCTGATTCCCTTTCTTGAGCACGACGATGCGAATCGCGCGCTGATGGGGGCCAACATGCAACGTCAGGCGGTGCCCTGCCTGCGTCCGGAAAAGGCGCTGGTCGGCACCGGCATCGAGCGTACTGTCGCGGTCGACTCCGGTACGGCAGTCGTTGCGCGGCGCGGTGGACTGGTCGACTATGTCGATGCTGCCCGCGTGGTGGTTCGCGTCAATGATGACGAGACCGTGGCTGGTGAGGTTGGCGTCGATATCTACAACCTGGTCAAATACACCCGTTCGAATCAGAACACCAACATCAACCAGCGTCCGCTGGTCCGCGTTGGCGATTTGATCGCGCGCGGTGACGTGGTCGCCGATGGCGCCTCGACCGACAAGGGCGAACTGGCCCTCGGCCAGAACATGCTGATCGCCTTCATGCCGTGGAATGGCTACAACTTCGAAGACTCGATCCTGATCTCCGAACGCGTCGTTGCTGAGGATCGTTACACCTCGATCCACATCGAGGAATTGACGGTGGTTGCTCGCGACACCAAGCTCGGCCCCGAGGAAATCACCCGCGATATCGCTTCGCTGGGCGAAACCCAGCTTTCGCGTCTCGACGAGTCCGGCATTGTTTACATTGGCGCCGAAGTTCAGGCGGCCGACGTCCTGGTGGGTAAGGTCACGCCGAAGGGCGAAACCCAGTTGACGCCGGAAGAAAAGCTGTTGCGTGCCATCTTCGGCGAAAAGGCCTCGGATGTTAAGGACACTTCGTTGCGCGTACCGTCCGGTATCGCCGGTACCGTCATCGACGTTCAGGTCTTCACCCGTGAAGGCATCGAGCGTGACAAGCGTGCCCAGGCCATCATCGAAGACCACCTGCGTCACTACAAACTGGATCTGGCTGACCAGATGCGTATCGTCGAGCGCGATGCTTTCGAGCGTATCGGTCGTCTGATTCTCGGCAAGAAGGCCAATGGCGGTCCCAAGAAGCTGGCGAAGGGTTCGATCATCGACCAAGCCTACCTGGATAGCATGGATCCGCACCACTGGTTCGACATCCGTGTCGCCGAGGAGGATGTCGCGCAGCAGCTCGAGCAGGTCAAGGAAGGCCTGGAGCAGGCACGCAAGAACTTCGACGTGGCGTTCGAAGGCAAGCGCAAGAAGTTGACCCAGGGCGATGAATTGCCGCCGGGCGTGCAGAAGATGGTCAAGGTGTACGTCGCCGTCAAGCGTCGTCTGCAGCCAGGCGACAAGATGGCTGGCCGGCACGGGAACAAGGGCGTCGTGTCGCGCATTCTGCCGGTCGAAGACATGCCGTACATGGAAGACGGCAATCCGGTCGACATCGTGTTGAATCCGCTCGGTGTGCCGTCACGGATGAACGTCGGCCAGATTCTTGAAGTGCACCTCGGCCTCGCCGCCAAGGGGCTGGGTCACAAGATCGCCGCCATGCTGCGCGCCGAAGCCAACGCCAAGGAGGTGCGCTCTTTCCTCGACCAGATCTACAACTCCAATGGAAAGCCCGAGAAGCTCGAGGAGCTGAGCGATGGCGAGGTCATCGAAATGGCGCGGAACCTTGAAGGCGGCGTCCCGTTTGCGACACCAGTGTTCGACGGCGCCAAGGACAGCGAAATCAAGGCCATGCTGGCACTCGCCGGCATGCCGTCCTCCGGCCAGATGACCCTGTTCGACGGCCGTACCGGCGAAGCGTTCGAACGTCAGGTGACGGTCGGCTACATGCATTACCTGAAACTGCATCACTTGGTCGATGACAAGATGCACGCCCGTTCGACCGGCCCATACTCGCTGGTCACTCAGCAACCGTTGGGCGGCAAGGCGCAGTTCGGCGGCCAGCGCTTCGGCGAAATGGAAGTCTGGGCTCTCGAAGCATACGGCGCTGCTTACGTGCTGCAGGAAATGCTGACCGTGAAATCCGATGACGTGAATGGCCGTACAAAAGTGTACGAAAACATCGTCAAGGGCGAGCATCGTATCGATGCCGGCATGCCGGAATCCTTCAATGTGCTGGTCAAGGAAATCCGTTCGCTGGCGATCGATATCGATCTGGAACGTTACTGATTCAGGGCTTAGGAGTTACACGATGAAAGCATTGCTCGATCTGTTCAAGCAGGTAACCGCCGAGGAAGAATTCGACGCGATTACGATTGGTCTGGCCTCGCCCGACAAGATCCGTTCCTGGTCCTACGGTGAAGTCAAGAAGCCGGAAACGATCAACTACCGCACCTTCAAGCCGGAGCGCGATGGCCTGTTCTGCGCCAAGATCTTTGGCCCGATCAAGGACTACGAGTGCCTGTGCGGCAAATACAAGCGCCTCAAGCACCGGGGCGTGATCTGCGAGAAGTGTGGCGTCGAAGTGACACTGGCCAAGGTGCGTCGCGATCGCATGGGGCACATCGAACTGGCCTCGCCGACCGCCCACATCTGGTTCCTGAAGTCCCTGCCGTCCCGTCTCGGCATGGTGCTCGACATGACGCTACGCGATATCGAACGCGTGCTGTATTTCGAGGCCTACGTCGTTTGCGATCCTGGTCTGGTAAGCAACCTTCAGCGTGCCCAGTTGCTGACCGAAGAGCAATATCTGGAAATGATGGAAGAGCATGGCGATGAATTCCAGGCGCTGATGGGCGCCGAGGGTATTCGCGAGCTGCTACGCAACCTCGACCTGAACAGCGAGGTCGAGTCCCTGCGCGATGAACTTCAAGTCACCAGTTCAGAAGCGAAGAACAAAAAGCTCGCCAAGCGTCTGAAGATTCTCGAAGGTTTCCAGAAGTCCGGCATCAAGCCGGACTGGATGGTTCTCGAGGTGTTGCCGGTGCTGCCGCCGGACCTGCGTCCGCTGGTGCCGCTGGATGGTGGCCGCTTTGCGACTTCCGACCTGAACGACCTTTACCGTCGTGTCATCAACCGGAACAACCGTCTGAAGCGCCTGCTCGAGTTGAAGGCCCCGGAAATCATCGTGCGCAACGAAAAGCGCATGCTGCAGGAGTCCGTGGACTCCCTGCTCGATAACGGTCGCCGCGGCAAGGCGATGACCGGCGCCAACAAGCGTCCGCTGAAGTCGCTGGCCGACATGATCAAGGGCAAGGGCGGTCGTTTCCGTCAGAACCTGCTCGGCAAGCGCGTCGACTATTCAGGCCGCTCGGTTATCGTCGTTGGTCCGCAACTCAAGCTGCACCAGTGCGGCCTGCCCAAGCTGATGGCGCTGGAGCTGTTCAAGCCGTTCATCTTCCACAAGCTGGAAGTGCTTGGCTACGCTACCACCATCAAGCAAGCCAAGAAGATGGTCGAAGGTCAGGAGCCGGTGGTCTGGGATATTCTGGAAGATGTCATCCGCGAACATCCGGTCATGCTGAACCGTGCGCCGACCCTGCACCGTCTGGGTATCCAGGCGTTCGAGCCAACACTGATCGAAGGCAAGGCCATTCAGTTGCATCCGCTGGTCTGTGCCGCCTTCAACGCCGACTTCGACGGTGACCAGATGGCTGTTCACGTCCCGCTGTCGCTTGAAGCGCAGATGGAAGCCCGCACGTTGATGCTGGCTTCCAACAACGTGTTGTCACCGGCCAACGGTCAGCCGATCATCGTGCCGTCGCAGGATATCGTGTTGGGTCTATATTACGCGACCCGCGAAAAAGTTAACGGCAAGGGTGAGGGCATGTATTTTGCCAACACCAACGAAATCGAACGTGCCATGGCGGCTGGTGAGCTGGATGTTCACTCGCGCATCTCGGTGCGGTTGCCGCAATATGAACCTGCTGCGGTCGACGGCGAATGGGACGAGAAAATCGTTCGCGTTGAAACGACGGCCGGTCGTGCGCTGCTCTCGAAAATTCTGCCGAAAGGTATCCCGTTCAAGAGTATTGACCGTGCCCTGAAGAAGAAGGAAATTTCCAAGCTGATCGATGAGTCCTTCCGTCGCTGCGGCCTTAAGGAAACGGTTGTTTTCGCCGACAAGCTGATGCAGAACGGTTATATGCTGGCGACGCGTGCCGGAATTTCCTTCTGTTCTGACGACATGCGGGTTCCGGCCAAAAAGCACGAGATTATCGCCGCCGCCGAGGCGGAAGTGAAGGAAATCGAGACCCAGTACACCAACGGTCTGGTAACCAATGGCGAGCGCTACAACAAGGTCGTTGATATCTGGGGTCGCACCGGCGACCAGGTGGCGAAGGTCATGATGGACGAACTCGGCCACGAGGAAACCATCGATCGCCACGGCAAGAGGGTCAAGCAGGATTCCTTCAACTCCATCTACATGATGGCCGACTCCGGCGCCCGCGGTTCCGCCGCCCAGATTCGTCAGCTGGCCGGCATGCGTGGCCTGATGGCCAAGCCGGACGGCTCGATCATCGAGACGCCGATCACCACCAATTTCCGCGAAGGCCTGAACGTTCTCCAGTACTTCATCTCGACCCACGGCGCCCGCAAGGGTCTGGCTGACACCGCGCTGAAGACCGCCAACTCGGGCTACCTGACGCGTCGCTTGGTCGACGTGACGCAGGATCTGGTCATCACCGAAGACGACTGCGGCACCGTCAATGGCTTTGCCGTCAAGGCGCTGGTCGAAGGTGGCGAGGTCATTGAGCCGCTGCGCGAGCGAATCCTCGGTCGTGTGACCGGTGAAGACCTCGTCGACCCGGAAACCCAGGAAACCGTGATTTTCTCCGGCACCATGCTGGACGAAGATCTGGTCGACCTGATCGACAAGCTGGGCATCGATGAAGTCAAGGTTCGCACGCCGCTGACCTGCGAAACCCGTTACGGCCTGTGCGCCAAGTGCTACGGTCGCGACCTCGGTCGCGGCAGCATGGTCAATGCCGGTGAATCGGTCGGCGTGATCGCTGCACAGTCGATCGGCGAACCGGGTACCCAGCTCACCATGCGCACCTTCCACGTGGGTGGCGCGGCGTCGCGGGCGGCGGTGGCCTCGCAGGTCGAGTCGAAATCTGCCGGTACGGTGCGGTTTACCGCGACAATGCGCTACGTGACCAGTGACAAGGGCGAGAAGGTCGTCATCTCCCGTTCCGGCGAGGTGCTGATCGCCGATGATCATGGTCGCGAGCGTGAGCGTCACAAGGTGCCTTACGGCGGGATGCTCTCCGTCGATGATGGCAAGGTGGTCAAGGCCGGCACCAAGCTGGCGACCTGGGATCCGCATACCCGTCCGATCGTCGCCGAATACGCCGGTACTGTCCGCTTCGAGAACGTCGAAGAGGGCGTCACCGTGGCCAAGCAGGTAGACGACGTGACCGGTCTCTCGACCCTGGTCGTGATCGACCACAAGCGCGGCGGCAAGGCGGCGACCAAGGGCGTTCGCCCGGTGGTCAGACTGCTTGATGAAAGCGGTCAGGAAGTGAAGGTCCACGGGAGCGACCATTCGGTCTCGATCGCCTTCCAGGTCGGCTCGATCATCTCGGTACTTGATGGACAGCAGGTCGGGGTCGGCGATGTGCTGGCGCGTATGCCCCAGGAATCGGCGAAGACCCGCGACATTACCGGCGGTCTGCCGCGCGTTGCCGAGTTGTTCGAGGCGCGCACGCCCAAGGATGCTTCCGTGCTGGCCGAGGTGACCGGTACGATCAGCTTCGGCAAGGATACCAAGGGCAAGCAGCGCCTGGTCATTACCGATCTTGAAGGCAATGCTCATGAATTCCTGATTTCGAAGGACAAGCATGTCCTGGTGCACGACGGCCAAGTGGTCAATATGGGCGAAAAGATCGTCGAAGGCTTGCCCGATCCGCATGACATATTGCGTCTGCAGGGCGTCGAGGCACTGGCGCGCTATATCACTGACGAAGTGCAGGACGTCTACCGACTGCAGGGTGTGAAGATCAACGACAAGCACATCGAGGTGATCGTTCGCCAGATGCTGCGCCGCATCACCATCATCGAGCCGGGCGACACCCGATTCATCAAGTCGGAACAGGTAGAGCGTGCAGAACTGTTCCGCGAGAATGACCGTGTGATTGCGGAAGGTAAGCTGCCGGCGACTTTCGGCAACATGTTGCTCGGTATCACCAAGGCTTCCTTGTCAACTGACTCCTTCATCTCGGCGGCGTCTTTCCAGGAAACCACGCGCGTTCTCACCGAGGCTGCCATCATGGGCAAGCGCGACGAACTGCGTGGTCTCAAGGAAAACGTTATCGTCGGCCGGCTCATTCCCGCCGGTACCGGCCTTGCCTACCATCGCAGCCGCAAGGCTCAGGCGGCTGGCGAGGACTTGGCCGCCGGTCGCGGAATCGAGGGGGAAGTTGCCGAATCAGCTGTTCAGGAAGCCGATCAGGCCCCCTGATACAGTGTCTTACCCCGTGTCACGTTGACACGGGGGTTGATCGATCATAGAATATGCGGTTCTTGTCAGCGGAGACTAATCATTGTCTCCGCTTTGGATAACAAAATTGCCGTCGTGCATCGTATTGCGAATGCCCGGCCGTTGAAGGAAGTTTGATATGCCGACTATCAATCAGCTCGTGCGCAAGCCGCGCGTTGCCGAGATCACCAAGAGCAAGGTTCCGGCTCTGGAAAAGTGCCCGCAAAAGCGGGGCGTCTGCACCCGCGTCTATACCACCACCCCGAAGAAGCCGAACTCCGCGTTGCGTAAGGTTTGCAAGGTTCGCCTGACCAATGGCTTCGAAGTCATTTCTTATATCGGCGGCGAAGGCCACAACCTGCAGGAGCACTCCGTGGTCCTGATTCGTGGTGGTCGTGTCAAGGATTTGCCCGGTGTGCGTTATCACACCGTGCGTGGCTCCCTGGATACTCAGGGCGTCAAGGATCGTAAGCAGTCCCGTTCCAAGTACGGGGCGAAGCGCCCGAAGGCTGCCTGATTTTCCAGGCGGCTTGAGTAAGTGGCCATCCGCATGGGTGGCCGTGAGAGCCGGGTGGGTGCGAACCCAGGCCCGGCTTTTCAACTGAATCGTGATTAATTGAGGTCAATATGCCCCGTCGTCGTGAAGTACCCAAGCGTGACATTCTTCCGGATCCCAAGTTCGGCAATGTCGAAGTTTCCAAGTTCGTGAATGCCATCATGCAGAGCGGCAAGAAGTCGGTTGCCGAGCGCATTGTCTATGGTGCGTTCGAGATCATTTCCACCAAGGGTGGCAAGGATCCGCTCGAAGTGTTCAGTGCCGCCATGGGCAATGTCCGCCCGATGGTCGAAGTGAAGTCGCGGCGCGTTGGCGGTGCCAACTATCAGGTGCCGGTTGAGGTTCGTCCGGCTCGCCGTGCCGCTCTAGCCATGCGCTGGTTGCGTGAATCCGCGCGCAAGCGTTCCGAGAAATCCATGGGTCAGCGTCTGGCGGCCGAGATGATGGAAGCCGCTGAGAATCGCGGCGGCGCCGTCAAGAAGCGTGACGAAGTGCATCGTATGGCCGAGGCCAACAAGGCATTTGCCCACTTCCGCTTCTAATTCCCAAAGGTAACTAACGTGGCACGCAAAACCCCCATCGAGCGCTACCGCAATATCGGTATCAGCGCCCACATTGACGCCGGCAAGACGACGACGACCGAACGCATCCTTTTCTACACCGGTGTTAATCACAAGATCGGTGAAGTCCATGATGGCGCGGCTACCATGGACTGGATGGAGCAGGAGCAGGAGCGGGGCATCACGATTACCTCGGCTGCGACGACCTGTTTCTGGAACGGTATGGACCAGCAGTTCCAGCCGCACCACATCAATATTATCGATACCCCGGGTCACGTGGACTTCACCATTGAGGTCGAGCGTTCCATGCGTGTCCTGGATGCGGCCTGCATGGTCTACTGCGCGGTGGGTGGGGTTCAGCCGCAGTCCGAGACGGTTTGGCGTCAAGCCAACAAGTACGGTGTGCCGCGCCTGGCGTTCGTTAACAAGATGGACCGTTCCGGTGCCAACTTCTTCAAGGTCTTAGATCAACTGAAGTTGCGCCTGAAGGCTAACCCGATTCCGGTGGTGATTCCCATTGGTGCCGAGGATACCTTCGAGGGTGTTGTAGACCTTGTCCGCATGAAGGCGATCTACTGGGATGAGGCATCGCAGGGAATGAAGTACGATGCTCGCGAAATTCCGGCCAATCTCGTTGATGATGCCAACACGTGGCGTGAGCAGATGGTTGAGGCCGCTGCCGAGGCTTCCGAAGAGCTGATGAACAAGTATCTGGAAAATGGCGAGCTTTCAGAAGCTGACATCATTCTTGGTCTGCGCACCCGCACCATCGCCTGCGAAATTCAGCCGATGCTTTGCGGTACTGCGTTCAAGAACAAGGGCGTCCAGAAGATGCTTGATGCCGTTATCGAGTTGTTGCCTTCGCCACTAGATATTCCGCCAGTGAAGGGGATTCTTGAAAACGAGACTGAAGGCGAGCGCTCAGCTTCTGACGATGAGCCTTTCTCGGCTTTGGCTTTCAAGATCATGACCGACCCCTTTGTCGGTCAACTAATATTTTTCCGCGTGTACTCTGGAGTCATTAATTCTGGCGATTCAGTATATAACCCGGTTAAGGGTCGCAAAGAACGTTTAGGGCGCATTCTGCAGATGCATGCCAACCAGCGCGAAGAAATCAAGGAAGTGCGCGCCGGTGATATCGCTGCGGCAGTTGGTCTGAAAGAGGCCACCACGGGCGACACACTTTGTGATCCAAGCAAGGTGATTACCCTTGAGCGAATGATTTTCCCGGAGCCGGTGATTCACGTCGCCGTTGAGCCAAAGACCAAGGCTGACCAGGAGAAAATGGGTTTGGCCTTGGGTCGTTTGGCGCAAGAGGATCCGTCTTTCCGTGTTCGCACCGACGAAGAGTCCGGTCAAACCATTATTTCGGGGATGGGTGAATTGCACCTGGAAATTCTGGTTGACCGTATGCGTCGCGAGTTTAACGTCGATGCTACTGTTGGTGCGCCTCAGGTTGCTTACCGTGAGTGCATCAAAAAGTCCGTCGAACAAGAAGGGAAGTTTGTCAAGCAATCCGGTGGTCGTGGTCAGTTTGGTCACGTATGGATCAAAATCGAGCCAAATGAAGCCGGCAAGGGTTATGAGTTCATCGATGCCATCAAGGGTGGCGTTGTTCCGCGCGAATTTATTCCCGCGGTCGATAAGGGCTTGCAGAACTGCATGAGTAGCGGTGTTCTGGCTGGGTTCCCGGTTGTCGATGTGAAGTTCACCTTGTTTGACGGTTCGTATCACGATGTTGACTCGAACGAAAACGCGTTCCGCATGGCGGCATCGATGGCGTTTAAAGAGGGGTTGAAAAAAGCTGCCCCGACGTTGCTTGAGCCCATGATGTCGGTCGAGGTCGAGACCCCGGAGGAGTACATGGGCAATGTGATGGGTGACCTGTCATCCCGTCGCGGCATTGTTCAAGGGATGGAAGATCAGATCGGCGGCATCAAGGTGATCAAGGCTGAGGTTCCTCTTTCGGAAATGTTTGGTTATTCGACTTCTGTGCGGTCGTTGTCGCAGGGCCGTGCAACCTACTCGATGGAATTCAAACACTACACTGAAGCGCCGAAAAATGTCGCTGAAGCAATCATTAACAAGAAGTAATCCGGAGAGCTGATAATGGCTAAGGAAAAATTTGCGCGTACGAAGCCGCACGTCAATGTGGGTACGATTGGACACGTTGACCATGGCAAGACCACGCTGACGGCGGCGATCACGACGGTGCTG
>Ga0209262_10000872_pt1 | contig 12700 bp, 9 predicted proteins | sample Lowcelwee11metaG_FD_187171 | JGI IMG/M metagenome (GOLD analysis project Ga0209262, IMG submission 187171) | Freshwater pond sediment microbial communities from the University of Edinburgh, under environmental carbon perturbations - Low... | ecosystem: Environmental > Aquatic > Freshwater > Pond...
CCGATGACGAAAATGCCGATCGGGAACGTGACGAAACCGACCAGCACGAAGAACAACGGCAGCGACAGCAGGAATACGACCACGACCCACAGCGCCGCGAACCAGAACGTGCGCAGCTGCCAGGTGAAATGCGATTCCAGGTACGTTCCGCGCGCGTCGCTGCGCCGGATGTAGTTCATCACCACCGCGACGATGGACGGCAGGCCGAAAATGAACGCCGTGGCAATGAAGGCCGAGCCGAACATGCCGATCAGCGCGCTGGCCGCATGCAGCGCGTACATCCAGTGCGTGTAGCTGACGAGCGAGGGCTCTGCAGCCCTGAGGGACGTGGCCGGCGAGTTCATCGTGTGCGTTTCCTTGGGCGGGGGGCCGCTTTTCGGCGCATATCCTACTGCGTCCCGCCCCCGGCCGGGGGAACGCCCTGCCGCAGCGCAGCCTCCCAATGTCGCTTCGGCACGTGGGTACGCAGCCGTCGCACCACCAGGTCCAGCACGGCCGTGTCGATCTCGTGGCCGAGGAACGGAATCACGTCGGCGACGACGTCGGCGCCCAGGGCGACCAGGTGCCCGGCGGCCTCCACGGTGAATCCGTAGTGCACGACCGTGTCGGCCTTGCCGTGGACGAGAAACAGGGTCGTGTCGCCGGGATTCGTTGCCGGCAGCCGGGCATACCGGCCGGCGAGCGCCACGACACGGCCTGCCAGCGCGTTCCCCCCGGCCTGGGCCGCGGCCTCGAGCACCATCATCGCACCCTGCGAAAACCCGACCAGGACCGTGGCCTCGGAGCCCAGCCCCGATCGGCGCTGCCAATGCCGGACCGTCGCACGCAGTGCGGGCAGTTCGGCGGCCACCCGCTCGATGCGCGTGGCATCGTCGAGGTCGTCCGGCGAGATCCACTGGTAGCCAAAGCCTGAACGGGCCGGATGCGGTGCACGCAGGCTGACCACCAGCGCCTGGGGGAACTCCGCGGCCAGGCGTTCACCGACCGGCCGCAGGTCCTCTTCGTCCGCGCCGAGCCCGTGACACAGCAGCACCAGCTGCCGGGCGGGGCTGGTGGGCTGCTGAAGGACCAGCGCGGGACCGCCGGCGAGCGCATTGCTTGCTCGTGGCATGTGGCTCAAGAAAGTGTGTCGGGAAAATGGCCCGGCATGATAGCGGGCTTCGGGCCCGAACTCAGAGCCAGCGCCGCACCGAGCGCCGGTATTCGTCGAATTCCCGGGCGAATCGGGCAGCCAGGGCGCGCTCCTCGGGCACGATCTGAAACCGGTCAAGGTAGACGGCCACGACGGGCAGGACCGCCATGGCCGCCGGGCTGGCGAGCCAGACGGACCAGGCGGCGAGCACCAGCAGCAGCCCAAGGTACATCGGGTTGCGCGTATGGCGGTAGATGCCCGAGCGGACCATCGACGACACGGCAGCGGGCTGCAGCGGGTTCACCGTAGTGCGTGCCGCGCGAAACTCGCGCACGGCAACGATGGCGACGGCAACGCCGCCTGCGCACAGCGTCGCGGCCACGATCGCCCGCAACCTGCCGGGCCATTCAAAGCCGGGCGTCATCCGGGCGACGAGCCACATGAGCGACGCTGCGATCAACGTGAGGACGACCGGCGGGACGCGGAGTTCGAGCAGGCGCCGCATCTCAGGGCTCGAGCCGCTTGAAATAATAGACGGTCGGGAACAGTGCGCCATCCGGCGCGGCGGCAAAATCGGGGATTTCGCCCGCACGCTGCCAGCCCAGGTGCCGATAGACCTTCTCCGCATGCGAGCCAAGCAGGGTGTCGAGCACGAGCAGGGATCGCCGCTGCGAGCGCGCAGCCGCTTCCACGGCCTGCATCAATGAGGTCGAGATACCCAGCCCTCGAGCCGACCTCAGCACGAACAGCTTCTGCACTTCTGCCCGATGGCGACCGTTTTCCTTCTCGCACAGTGCGAGCTGCACCGACCCCACGACCTGGCCGTTCGACTCGACGACCCAGAGCAACAGGCTGTCGCCCAAGGCCGCGAGGATTCCACTCCAGTAGCGGTACGCAGTCTCGCGGGTGACGGGAGCGAGGAATCCTACAGACGCGCCTGAATGCACGGTATCGATCAGCAAGTCGCTCAAGGGCTCGATGAGAGCGGATTCGTGGGAACCAACTCGGCGGACGGCGACCGCGTCCGGTGCTCGCTTCGTTGCCGCGCGGGCGGCCGGCGCACTGCAGCCTGCGGGCTTGAACACCCGCACGGTCGAAGCCGGATGAGTCGCGAGCCTGGACGCCGGCCGTCGCGGACGCGGCAGGAGTTCCCCGCCGCAGTTCGGGCAGGTTCCGTTCAGCTTTCGCTCGGCGCAGGTCGCGCAGAACGTGCATTCGAACGTGCAGATGCGTGCCAGCGGCGAGTCGGGCGGCAGGTCGACGTCGCAGCATTCGCAGGAGGGACGCAGTTCGAGCATGCCGGTTCCGTCAGCAAGTGCAGCCCGGGGTCAGCACCCGGCGGGCGGTTCCCAAAGCTCGATCCGGTTGCCCTCGGGATCGTTCACCCAGCCGAACTTGCCGTACTCCGACTCGTCGACCTTGTCGTCCACGTCGCAGCCTTCGGCGCGCAATTCCTCGAGCACGGCTTTCAGGTCCGCCACCCGATAGTTGACCATGAAGCGCTCCGTGCTCGGCGTAAAATAGGTCGACGCGTCCTCGAAGATGCTCCAGACCGTCGAGCCGACGCCCGCGGGATTGTCCGGGCCGTTCCACTTGAACGAGGTGCCGCCCCAGGGCTGGATGTCGATGCCGAGGTGCCGGCGATACCAGTCGCGCAGCTGCTCGGCGTTGCGCGCCTTGATGAAGATGCCGCCGATGCCGGTTACGCGATTCACGGGTAGCGCCTCTTCGTTTCCCTGGTCGGCTTGGTCTTCGCCTCCGACATGACATCCCCCTGGGCCGGACCGCGCCGGCCTCGACGTGCCAGCATCGCTTGGCAATAGCGTAACATCCATTTCTGGACCCGTTCCGGGCGTGAAAAAGCGAACGTCGGAATACCCCGAGTCCGTGTTTTCCCCGTCCGTAACGTCACGGATGCGTTGTTTTTGGACGACGTCCTAAGCTTGCCCGGCAGAAGTTGGGCGGGTCCGAAGTCCGGTCCGCCGGGACCTAACGGAGATTTCGAATGAAAGTCACTAAGCTCGCTCTGCTGGCGGTCGCTGCCGGTTGCACCCTTGCCAGCCAGGGCGTCAACGCCCAGGCCATGGAAGTCGTGACGGTCGAAGCCGTCCGCGAAATCACGGTCGGCAAATCGCCGATTGGCGCTCCGATCAAGGAGCTGACCATCCGCTCGCGTGTCAGCTATGCGGACCTCGACCTGACGACCGCGGCCGGCGCCGCAACGCTCGAAAAGCGTGTCAAGGAGGCCGCCGCCTCGTCCTGCAAGGAAATCAAGGTCGACGTGCCGATCGACGGCTGGACGATCGATCGCTGCATCAGGGAAGCGACAGACGACGCGATGGTGCAGGTGAACAAGGCCGTCGCGGACGCGAAGGCCGCAAAGAAGTAATCGCGACTGGCGCTCGAAGCACAAGGCGGGCGGCCATTACGGCCGCCTGCCTGTTTTTCGAGCCCTGCAAATCCGTGCGGCGCGAGCCAGGCCCGGCGCCGCTAGGCAATCTGCCTGGCCACCGCCACAGCCGCACGTTCCCCTGATTCCAGCGCGCCTTCCATGCCGCGCGCGGCGACTGCGGTGTGCTCGCCGCAGAAATGCACGCGCCCCCGCGGCTGCCACATCGCCGGCAGGAACCGGGTGACGGTGCCCGGATTGAAGTAAGCCCACGCCCCGCCGGCGAAGGGATCCTGCTCCCATGAATGCTGCCCGATCACGCTGAGCGCGCCTTTCGACGCTGGTCGCATCTGCTCGATCTGCGCGATCACGTAGCGTGCGGCGCCTTCCTTGCCCAGGCGGTCCAGATGACGCGCGCCCGGTCCGAACGCGGACACGACCAGGCTCGACACCTCTTCCTCCTGCGCCTCGTGATAGATCGCCGAGACACGCCCGATCGGGGAATCGGTCCACATCGAGGGCTCCAGCTTGTCGTCCTGCCAGAAGGGCCTCGAAACCTGCAGCGCGACCTGGTGGATGGGCTGGTACGGCAGCGACTTCACCGCGCGCGCCTGGATGCCGTCGAGATCCGGCTTGAGATCGATGCGTCGCAGCGTCGTGAACGGCACGGCGCAGATGACGGCCCGGGCCGAGTAGCGGCCACCGTCGGCGGTGCGCACCGTCACGCCCGCCTCGTTCGATTCCACTGCCTTCACTGCCTGGTTGAAGCGCACTTGCTGCTTCAGCTGCCGGGCCATGCCCGCGGGAATGTTGGCGTTGCCACCTTTGGCCTGCAGCATCACCGGCTTTGCGGACTTCTGTGCAAGCGTAAAAGCCGACACGTACGCCATCATGAGCGCCGAGATGTCCTTCGCATTCAGCCCATAGGTCGGGATGGTGTCGTAAGCGAGCTTGATCATTTCTTCCGTCGCGCCCTGGGCACGCAGGAAATCGCGCATCGAGACATCGAGGGGAGCGTTCTTCGGGTCGTACCAGCCGTCGGTCGTCGTGAGCGGATTCTCCTGGCTGGTGACGAGGGGCACGTACTGCCACGGCATCATTTCACGCAGCGCCGGCGGGAAGGGGTTGCGGGGCGAATCCGGCCATTGCTCGCGGCTGACGGGCTTGCCGTCGAGCACCAGCGTGAACTTCGAGTGCTTTGACAACCGCGCAACCTGGTCTTCGAGCGGAACGCCGACGCGCGTAGCGACGTTCATCAGGCGCTGGTAGTCACCATAGATGATGTTGCCGCCCGCCTCGGGTACGCCCTGCACGCCGGAGAACGTCAGCACACGGCCGCCGACGCGGTCGCGTCCTTCGAGGACGAGTGCCTTGAAGCCCTTCTGCTCGAGAATCCAGGCTGCCTGCAGGCCCGCAAGGCCGGCGCCGATCACGATCACGTCGGCGCCATCGGTCGTCGCCCAGGCGCGCCGGCCCGCGGCCAGGGTGGCGCCACCAACGATTGCGGACTGCAGGAGAAATTCGCGACGGGTGATCGACATCGGCGGCACACCTCGGGAAGCGCGGCCGGCAAACCGGCCATTGGCACACGACCGGCTATTTCACTGTCCCCTGCCCGCGAGCGGTACGCGTACTTTTACGGGCGGGGATTCTACGGACGGCGAGCCGGCACCGCAGGAAACGGGCGGCACAGCGCCGGTTCCGTGGGCGGTGGTCACGGCTTTCTCACCTGCTGCATCACCGGGTGCGCATCTGCAGTCCCAGGCTGCGCAAAAGCGGTGCCCGCGAGGATAGCGTCGAGACGCTGCTGTCGCTGCAGCCGTTCGCGGTCAGGCTCGAGCAGCACGCTCTCCAGTTCGACACCGCTCCCGGCAATCCGGCGCACCTGCAGCCCCTGCTGCCGTTGCACGGCGAGCAACGTTTCGCCGGGCTCGACGCTGAACGACCCAACCGCGAACGGGGCGATGTCGACACTGACGCTGGCCGCCTGGCCTTCGATCCGCCACGTGTAGCGTCTCGTGCCGTCCGCATGGTCGTAGCGCGCGTGCAGCACGCCGATGCCGATTCGCGCGGTAAAATCCGCGACGCCGAAAGACTTGGGCAAGCGCGGGGCGAGGCGCAGTTCGCCTCGCTCCATGCCGGGCTGGATACCGAGAAAGCCCTGGTACCAGATGCGCAGATGCTCCGCGTTCGACCATCCCTGCAGGAACGTCCCCGTAAGGCGAGGCAACGCGGCGCCAGGATGGGGATACGCGTCGAGGTTCTCTGGCAGGCCGCCGACGACTCCGCGCTGCAGGGCAATGGCACTGGTGTCCTGGAACAATGTCCACGCAAGCTCGATCTGGCCCAGCTCGATCATGCGTTGCATGGCGATGCCGTTGAGCCACGGCCAGACCGTGCCGTTATGGTAGGCAGCGTCCTTGTGGTAGTGCTCCGGCGCAAGGTGGTAAGGGTGGAAGTCCGGATCGCGCTGGTCGAGCGTCGCCACGCCCCAGGGATAGACCAGCGCTTCCCAGGCCTTGCGGGCCGCGCCTGCAACCACCGCGTCGGCGTCGATCATCTGCAGCGCGAACAACGCGTTCGGCCGCACCTGGAAGTCGGGGACGTCTTGAGCGTCGAGACGATCGGCGATCCACGTCGTTCCCGGTTGGACGAAATCCCGGGCGAAGTTGCCTCGCAAGCGTTCAGCCGCCGCACTCCAGCGCGCGGCAGCGGCGGAATCGTCGTTTGCCCGTGCGAACTCGGCACCCGCCCGCAGTTGCTCGTACCACAGCGCCTGGATGTCATTGGCCCGCGTGCTGCGTGGCGAGTACGACGCCTTGTCCGGCTCGCGACGCGCATCCATCCACGTCTCGTTGTCCGCGTGGACGAGATAGCCGGACGCATCCGTCCAGTTGGCCAGCGCGCCTTCGATGCTGGCCGTCACGTTCGGATACAACTCGGCTACGACCGAGCGATCGCCCGAGTAGCGCACGTAGTCGCGCAGCGCGATGACCCAGCGCGGCGTGCCGTCAGTCGTGTGGTAGTCGATGCTGCCGGGCTTCACGATGTTCGGCAGGCGCCCGTAGAAGCGAGAGCTGCGGTCGAGATCCTGGAACTGCGCGAAGGAAACGAGGATGGCGCGAGCTTCCTCGAAGTGGCCCGTGACCAGCGCGGCGCCGGGCAGCGAGATGAAGCTGTCGCGGCCCCAGTACTCGTTGAACCACGGCAGGCCCGCATAAATGCCGTCGCCGCGCTGGCGCGTCACCAGCGAGTCGGTCGTCAGCTGGATCCAGCGCAACGCGGCGGTCAGCTGCGGGTCGTCGGTCCAGAGGTAGTGATCGCCGCTGACGACGTCGACGAGACGGGCACGGCGCTCGCTGTCCCAGTCCGTGACGTTGGCCGCGGCCTGCTCAAACGATGCGCGAGCGGATTCGGGCGTCGGACCAACGGCGATCAGGAAGCGGTCGCCCCGGCGACCCACGGCAATGCTGTCCTGCGACGTCGCACTCGCGTCCTGCCTGGATACGTACCAGTCCAGGCCGCCGGCAGTGCCAACGGCCGTGACGGTGTCGCCTGACAGTTCCAGCGCGATGTCCGCCGCAATGCCCGCGACCCGCACTTCAACCACGTCCTGTTGATCGACGAGGCGAAGCGTCTCGGTGATGCCCTGCGGATAGGTCCGGATGAGCGCGTCTGGCCGGACCACCGCGGCCGCCCGCTGCGGATCCAGGTATGCGCCGTCAACCTTCAGCCTGTAGTCGCTGAATGCTCGTCGGCCCGCAATGTTGAACCCACGGAAGTACGCGTGCTCCGGATGATCGTTGCGATGGGTCTGCGTGTAATAGAAGGCGGACCGCTTGTTGGTAAAGGACACGGCCCGGTTCTCTACCGCGTCGACCGGCATTGCGAGCGATTCGAGCGGCACGAGCCGCTCCTGCGGCACAGGGACATTCACCGAGCCAGTCGCTTGACACCCGGCCAATGCCACCACGCTCGTGGCAAACAACAGGAGCAACGATCGAATCGGCGCCTGGCGCACCGCGGATGGGTTCATACGTGCATCGTCCTTCGCGGCTATCATCGGGCATCGGCGTCATCGGCGCGAGCCGCGAACCGTTCTACCCTCCCGCACGCAAGGACGGCCAGCTGAAACGAGAACGGCCCCGACCGAAGCCGGGGCCGTCCAGACCGACGACGCGATGGGGGAAGTCAGCGCCGCCGCCTGCCCAGTCCCCGTCCAGCGAGCCCGAGACCGAGCAGCGCCCAGTCGGGCGCGCAGGGGTGCGACGCTTGGCGCGCGTGGACTCTTCCGACACGTTGGCGAGCGGCATTCAACGCAGTCCCGCGAGCACGAGTCAGGCTGAGAACCGGGTATTCTTCGCCAGGGCCGGCAAGACCCGGATACCCGGGTTCGCGCGCACCATCGAGACCAGAATATGTCCACACCTCCCGCTCTGCCCCAGCACGCCCGCGTCGTCGTCGTCGGTGGCGGCGTCATCGGCACCTCCACTGCGTACCACCTCGCCTTGCTGGGTTGGAAAGACATTGTGCTGCTCGAGCGTCACCAGTTGACGGCCGGCACCACGTGGCACGCGGCCGGACTCATGGTCACCTACGGATCCACGTCGGAAACGTCCACCGAGATCCGCAAGTACACGCGCGACCTGTACAGCCGGCTCGAAGCCGAAACCGGGCAGGCCACCGGCTTCATGCCGATCGGCTTCATCGAGGTCGCGTCCGACAAGGACCGCCTCGAGGAATTCCGCCGTGTCGCTGCCTTCAACCGCTACTGCGGCATCGACGTGCAGGAAATCTCGCCCCGCGAAGTGCAGCACCTCTTTCCGCTCGCGAAGGTGGACGACATCGAGGCCGGCTTCTACGTGAAGGAAGACGGCCGGGTGAATCCGGTGGACGTCACGATGGCGCTTGGCAAGGGCGCGAAGATGCGCGGCGTGAAGATCTTTGAAGGCGTGCCGGCCACCGGCGTGCTGCAGAAGAACGGACGCGTCAGCGGCGTGCGCACGCCTTACGGCGACATTCAGACCGACTACGTCGTGAACTGCGCCGGCATGTGGGCGCGCGAATTCGGCGCCATGTCAGGTGTCGCGATCTCGAACCAGGCGGCGGAGCACTATTACCTGATCACCGAGGCGATCAAGGACCTGCCGCCGAACATGCCGGTGCTCGAGGATCCTTCCGCCTACGGTTACTACCGCGAGGAAGGCGGCGGCTTGATGGTCGGCCTGTTCGAGCCCGTGTGCGCGCCCTGGAAGATCGAAGGCATCCCGACGGACTTGCCGTACGCCGACCTGCCGCCGGACTGGGAGCGCATGACACCGTTCCTGGAGACGGCGATGGCGCGCGTGCCGATCACGACGCAGGTGGGCATGAAGAAGTTCTTCTGCGGCCCGGAGAGCTTCACGCCCGACCTCGCGCCGATCGTCGGTGAGGCGCCGGAACTGCGCGGCTACTTCGTCGCGGCGGGACTGAACTCCATCGGCATCCTCACGGGCGGTGGCCTCGGCCGCGTCATGGCGCACTGGATCATGAACGGATTGCCCGACGTCGACGTTACCGGCATGAACATCGACCGCGTGCTGCCGTACCAGGCGAACCCGGAGTACCGTCGCTCGCGCACTGTTGAATCGCTCGGCATGGTCTACAAGTGCCACTACCCGACGCATTCACTCAAGACTGCGCGCGACGCGCGACGCTCGCCGTTCCACGACCGGCTGGCCGCGCAAGGCGCGTACTTCATCGAGACCAGCGGCTGGGAGAGTCCTGCCTGGTATGCCGGCGCAGGCAAAGTTGCTGACCCAGGCCCCGACACCTGGGGGCGACCGGCGTGGTGGCCACGCTGGGAAGCGGAACACCGCGCGGCGCGCGAGAACGTCATCCTCATGGACATGTCGTTCATGGGCAAGTTCCTGGTGCAGGGTCGCGACGCGGGCAAGTGCCTGAACCGCATCTCGGCCAACAATGTCGACGGATCGACCGGCGAGATCACGTACACGCAGTGGCTCAACACGGAAGGACGGCTCGAAGCCGATCTCACGGTGACCAAGCTGGCTGACGACAGGTTCTTCGTCGTGGTGACCGACACCATGGTCCGGCACGCCGAGACCTGGATGAAACGCAACATCGCCGATGACGCCCATGCCTTCGTCACCGACGTCACGTCCGGGTACGGCCAGTTGAACGTGCAGGGTCCCCGCTCCCGCGAGCTGCTGCAGAAGCTCACCAGCGTGGATCTCAGTAACGATGCGTTCCCGTTCCGCGCCGCCCGCGAGATCGACATCGGCTTTGCCCGTGTGCTGTGCGTACGCATCACGTACCTGGGCGAGCTTGGTTACGAGCTGTACATCCCGGCCGACCAGGCCGTGCACGTGTACGACAAGGTCCTCGCAGCCGGCGCCGAGTTCGGGGTCGTGCATGCAGGCCTGCGCGCGCTCGGCAGCCTGCGCATGGAGAAGGGGTATCGCGACTTCGGGCACGACCTCGACAACACCGACGATCCGTACGAGACCGGGCTTGGGTTCGCGGTGGACTTGAAGAAGCCGGACGGATTCATCGGCAAGGAAGCAGTGCTCGCGCGCAAGGCGAAGGGTCCGTTGCAGCGGCGGCTGGTGTCGGTGCTGGTCCGGGATCCCGCGCCCCAGATGTTCCATGCGGAAATCGTGCGGCGCGACGGCAAGGCGGTCGGCTACGTGAGAGCCGCATCGTATGGCCACACGCTCGGCGGCGCGGTCGGGCTCGCGTTCCTCGAGCCGAAGCAAACCGTTGACGAGGCCTACCTGGCTTCTGGAACGTGGGAAGTCGAGATTGCCGGCAAGCTGTATCCAGCGACCGTGTCGGCCAGGCCGCTTTATGACCCGAAGGCAGAGCGCACCAGGATGTAGGTCGCGGGGGAGCGTTCACTGCCCGCTCGCGTTCAGCACGCGTTGGGCTTCGTTGGTGGCGTTCGAGTCGTCGCACTCGCCGCCGCGCACCCATAAACAGAGATCGGTCGCGCCCGCCGCGTTCTGCGGTCCGCACTGCACGAGGCGATAGCCAGCACGCTGCGGTTCAAGCACGCCGCCGGGCAGAATCCAGGCATCGAAAGCTTCGGTATTCCAGGTGTTGCGGTCCCAGTCCAGCAGGTAGATCGGCAATGCCCGGTGCAGCGACGAATAGCCGCCGGTCCACGACCAGGCGGCGAGCAGTCCCACGCCGCAGTGCGCCTCCGTGCCAGCCCGTGCCATCAGCTCGACGCCCGCACGGCCTCGTGTCCATTCGAAGTGCATCGCGGGCGAAACCGCGAGGCCGATTGACCCGGCGATCCAGGCAAGACAGGCCACGACCAGCATCGCTGCATGATTCTCCGCCTGCTTTCGCCACCTCGCGATCCAGCCGCACAGTTCCGCGGAACCGAGCGCGGCCAGCAACAGGACCAGCGGCAGTGCCGGGTAGATGAAGCGGTATTCCTTGTGCGCGACGACACTGTGCGCGAGCACGATCGCCAGGGCGGTCAGCAGCGCCAGTGGTTCGCGGCGCGCGCCCCCCGCCGCCAGCAGCAGGACCACGGGGAACAGAAGACCCCATTGCTGCGCGAGTTGCGACACGTACCAACCCGCACCACTGGTACCGTACACATGACTGCGGCCCTCCAGGATGTTGGCGCGAAAGTTGTTGAGGATGGACGCGAACGGCTGGGACCAGGCGATCCAGTCGGCGAGCCCGAGGGCCAGCAATGGCAGCGACGCTCCGGCAAGCAATGGCAGCCAGCGCTGCCGGACGTCGGCGCGGCAGTACCAGAGCGCAGCGAGCGCCAGCGCCGGCGCGAGATGAAAGCGGAAGACGAACGCGCTCCCGAGGCAGAAGCCGGCCATGGCCGCGCGCCGCGTCGAAGGCGACTCGTGACGGCTGCAGAGAAACACCCCAGCGAACAGAAACGCGGCAGCGACCACTTCGCCGAGCGCCCGGGCCCCGAAGTAGACGAACTCGAACCAGGTGCAGAGCACGATTGCTGCGACCAGCGCAGGCCAACGCCCATAGCGCTTCGCCCAGACATAGCCGACCGCGGCCGACGACGCCGTAATGGCCGCGATCAGCGCCTGCGCCAGCCATCGGTACGCTCCTGATCCCGGCGCCACTTCGTTGCCGAGCCACATCGGCACGGCTAGCATGCCGGGCAGCAGCCACGATCGCGCGCCGTCGCGGAATTCCCACGGCACCAGCCCCGATCCGAACACCAGTCGGTGCGCCTGCTCCAGCGACTGCATCACCTCGTCGGGGTAATGGATGCCCGGCAGCAGCACTGCAATTGCCATGCGCAGCGCGAACGCCACCAGGACGACGACGGCAAGTGCGAGCCAGTTCGACGCGTCGTCAATCCCGGTATTGGCCGGGCTCCTCATGGAGCAGGACGCTGGTCGCCGTCCTCGCGGAACGTCCAGTACGAGTTCAGGAAATAGTTGACCGCGGTCGCGGGGAGGATGCCGATCAGCTGGTGGATCTGCGGAGCTGTCTGCGGGAACAGGTGCGACAGCAGCACGAACGTCGCGTAGCTGATACCGAGCGCGACCAGCGACACCGCGTTGAACTTGAGCCCCTTGATCCGCTTGCGCGTGCGCGTCCTGCGCTGGCGGAAGGTCCAGAAGTTGTTGAGAAAGAAATTGGAGACGATCGAGGCCTCGATCGCGAGTGGCGACGCCAGAAACTTGTTCATGCCCGTGGACAGCAACCACGTGAAGACGCCAAGGTTCACGATCACGCCCGTCGCGCCGACAGCCGCAAACTTCAGGAACGTCTGCGATGACTGGAAGCGCAACCACGCGGCATTGACGATGAACTCGACGACGTCGCGGAAGCCCAGCTTGGATTCGCCGTGCCGGCGGTCGACGAAGTCGACCGGGACTTCCACCACTTTCGCACCGTGGGTGACCGCGGCGTGCAACAGCGCCACCTGGAAGGCGTAGCCCTGCACCCGCAGACCCTCGAGATCGATCCCGCGCAGCAGGTCTGCACGGATCGCGCGAAAGCCGGCCGTGCAGTCGCGCACGCGGTAGGTGCCCGCGACGTAACGCGCCACGATGTTGCCGAACAGCGAGACGGCGCGGCGATGGATGCCCCACTCCTGCGGCACCGTACCACCCTGGACGTAGCGGCTGCCGATGACGAAGTCGGCGCCGTGGTCCAGGTTCGTCAGCAGCCGCGGC
>Ga0209262_10000873_pt1 | contig 12697 bp, 10 predicted proteins | sample Lowcelwee11metaG_FD_187171 | JGI IMG/M metagenome (GOLD analysis project Ga0209262, IMG submission 187171) | Freshwater pond sediment microbial communities from the University of Edinburgh, under environmental carbon perturbations - Low... | ecosystem: Environmental > Aquatic > Freshwater >...
TTACTTGACCAGAGCGATGAACGGATTGGCGAAGAGCATGAACAGGGCGATACCGACACCGATCATGGTCACCGCGTCGAGCAGACCGGCAACGATGAACATCTTGACCTGCAGCGTCGGGATCATTTCCGGCTGACGGGCAGCGCCTTCCAGGAAACGGCCGCCGAGGATACCGAAGCCGATGGCGGTGCCGAGAGCACCGGCGCCGATCAGGATGGCCACAGCGATGGCGGTGTTGGAGAGAACGGTTGCGAGTTCCATGTTTACTCCTCAGTAGGGTAGGTTGTTGCGATTAAAGTTGAAAACTACGGAAAACTTCTAAATCTAAAACACTTAGTGCGATTCTGCGGCCATGGACATGTACACGATGGTCAGCATCATGAACACGAAGGCTTGCAGGGTAATGATCAGAATGTGGAACAGGGCCCAGGGCAAAGCCAGGGGAAGTTGCCAGATTCCGAGCAGGGCGATCAGGATGAAGACCATTTCGCCGGCATACATGTTGCCGAAGAGACGCAGAGAAAGCGAGATCGGCCTGGCGATTTCCTCAACAATGCGGAACAGGAGGTTTACCGGGGCAAGTTTGAGTCCGAACGGGACCGCGAACACTTCGTGCATGAAGCCGCCGAAACCCTTCACCTTGAGGCCCGTGAATATCGTGATCAAAAATACCGTGATCGACATCGCGAAGGTCAGGTTGGGGTCGGTCGTCGGCACTGCCTTGAGGTAATGAATACCCACTGCGCCGGCAAGCAGCGGCAGGAAGTCGACCGGAATCAGGTCCATGGCGTTCATGACGAACACCCAGACAAAAATCGTGATGGCGAGCGGGGTAACCAGCGCGCTCTTGCCGTGGAAGGTGTCCTTGACCTGCTGGTCGACGAGGCCGACGACCATTTCAACGAAATTCTGCAATCCGCCCGGAACACCCGAGGAAGCCCTGCTGGCGACCTTGGCCATCAGGCCGAAGACGAGCAGGCCGAGAAGCCCGGAGATCACCAGCGTGTCGAGGTGGAAGCTCCAGAACCCGTGACAGTGCCCAGCGGCATCCCTGGCGGCGTCGGAACAGACGGTCAGGTTGGTCAGGTGGTGTTGGATATAGCCTGTTGTAGTCAGGCCGCCTTCAGCGCTCATGATTTCTCCAGTCAGCTCAACGTTGCTTCAAGAGTGCCACCCAGAAGATGACGAAGGTTGATGCGTAGCCAAGAAAGAGCGGCAAAGCCGAAACTTCCTTGTACCCCCAAAACACCAGCGCAAACCCGGCAAAGGTCAGGGCAAACTTCAACCCCTCTCCGGCCGACTGCGCCCGATACAGCCTGAGCGGGTCATCCCCCGTCGTCATCCGCATGGCCCGCAGGACGTACCCCAGGTTGGCGATGATGCCGATCGATCCCCCGATCAGAGTCGAGACTGCCGCATTCCCACCAGCATACGCCCAGGCGATGATCGCCAGGAACATTACCAGTGCCGCCTGCCAGCCGAGTATCCAGCTCACATGCGGGTGCAGCATAAGCCCCAACCGAAAACTTGGCGAGTGTATCGAAGTCTTATACAAGAGTCAATTGTTGCGGCGCACAAATTGTGGATTTTCCCAATTACGCCAATGCGTGTTCGCAACTTCATCGAATTACCCGCGCAGGCGCGAAAGCAGGCCATCGAGCTGGTCGAGGCTGCCGAACTCGATGGTGACCTTGCCCGCGCCTTTTTTGTTGGAGCGAATGGCGACATTCGCGCCGAGGTCATCCGAAAGCTCTTCCTGCAAACGCAGGAGGTCGCGGTCGACGGCCTGTTCCGGCACTTTTCTGGGCGGATTCAGCAGATGCTGCACCAGTCGCTCGGCCTCGCGCACCGACAATCCCTTGTGCACGATGCGCTGGGCCAGCGCGACCTGCTGCGCGCCGGTCAGCGGCAGCAGCGCCCGGGCATGGCCCATGTCCAGTTTGCCGGTCATCAGCATTTCCTGGACGGTTGCGGTCAACTGCAACAAACGCAGCAAATTGGTCGCCGCCGGACGTGAACGGCCAACGGCGTCGGCGGCCTGCTGGTGAGTCAAGCCGAATTCGTCGATCAGCCGCTGCAATCCATGGGCTTCCTCCAGCGGATTGAGGTTCTCGCGCTGGATGTTCTCGATCAGCGCCATGGCCAGCGCCTGCTCGTCCGGAATGCTGCGGATCAGGACCGGCACTTCGCTGACGCCGGCCAGCTGGGCGGCGCGCCAGCGGCGTTCACCGGCGACGATTTCGTAACGTTCGGCGCCCGGCGTGTGGTCGATGGCGCGCGCCAGAATCGGCTGCATGACGCCCTGAACCTTGATCGAGGCCGCCAGTTCGGCGAGCGAAGTTTCGTCCATGTGCGTGCGCGGCTGGTACTTGCCGGGGCGCAGACGCTCGACCGGCAGGTTGCGCTGTTCGTCACCGTGCGGCTGGTCGCTGCCGGAAAGCAGCGCGTCGAGGCCGCGGCCGAGCCCTTTCATCTTGATCATGGGGCAACCCTTTCGAGAATTTCCCTGGCGAGCGCCGTGTAGGCTTGCGCGCCCTTCGAGTTTTTGTCAAAGGCGATGACCGGCTTGCCATAGGAGGGTGCTTCGGCCAGCCGGACATTGCGCGGCACGATGGTCTGGTAGACCTTGTTGCCGAAGTGGCTTTCGAGTTCGTTCGACACCTGCTGGGTCAGCGTGCTTTGCGCGTTGTACATGGTGCGCAGCAGACCCTCGATCTCGAGACGGGAATTCAGGTGATGGCGTACCTTGCGCAGGGTTTCGACAAGGTCCGACAAGCCTTCCAGCGCGTAGTACTCGCACTGCATCGGGATCAGCACCGAATCGGCGGCAACCAGGCCATTGACGGTCAGCATGTTGAGCGCCGGCGGGCAGTCGATCAGGATGAAGTCGTAAGTGGCATGGCCGGCCTGCAAGGCATTTTTCAGACGAAATTCGCGCTCGCTCAGTTCGATCAGCTCGACTTCGGCGCCGGCCAGTTCGCGGTTGGCGGGCAGCACGTCGAAGCCGAATTCGGTCGAGATGCAGACCTCGGCCAGCGTCGCGGCGCCAATCAACAGCTGGTACACCGTTGGCAGCGCTTCCTTCTTGGTGATGCCGGCCCCGGTCGTCGCATTGCCCTGCGGATCGAGGTCGATCAGCAGGGCGCGCCGGCCTTCGGCGGCAAGACAGGCAGCCAGATTGACCGCCGTCGTCGTCTTGCCGACGCCGCCTTTCTGGTTGGTGATGGCGAGTACTTTCATGACCCGGCTTTCAAAATAATCAAATGTCGTTCAGCGTCCAACCCCGGCACCATCAGCGGAATGATCGCGTCCACCACGATGCCGGCCGGCAACGCGCCAATTTCGTCATCCGGCCGCACGCCTTTCATCGCCAGCCAGCGCCCACCGGGGGCGAGCAGATGCCTGGTCAGGCTGACAAAAAGAGTGAGTTCGGCAAAGGCCCGCGAAGTGATCTGGGCAAACTGCCCGACCATTTCCTCGACCCGCGCATGGTGCACCGTAACATTCTTGAGCCCAAGTTCGATGACTGCCTGTTGCAAAAATGTGGTTTTCTTCTGCACGGTGTCGACCATGCATACCGGCAGATCAGGACGGGCGATGGCCAGCGGAATGCCGGGCAGGCCGCCGCCGCTGCCGACGTCGAGCAGCGGCCCTTGGCCGACATGCGGCAGGATGGCCAGCGTATCGAGCAGATGGTGCGAGACGGCCAGTTCCGGATCGCGCAACGCAGTCAGGTTGTAGGTCTTGTTCCACTTCAGCAGCAGGTCGCGGAAGTCCAGCAATTTGCCCTGCGCACCTGCCGGCAGGTCGAGTCCAAGGGCTGCCAGGCCCGCCACAAGCGTGACTGCAGTCATGCGGCTTGCGACAGGTTGAAGCGCTTGAGGTGGATCAGCAGCAGCGAAATCGCCGCCGGCGTGATGCCCTGAATGCGCGAAGCCTGACCGATGGTTTGCGGCTTGTGCAGCGCCAGCTTCTGCTTGACCTCGTTGGACAGGCCGGCCACCGTGCCGTAGTCGAGATCGGCCGGCAGGATTGTGCTCTCGTAGGAGGTCGACCGCGCCACTTCCTCGGCCTGACGGTCGATGTAGCCCTGGTACTTGGCCGAGATTTCCAGTTGTTCGACGACCAGCGGATCGGTCTGCGCCGCGCCGGCACCGGGCAGGGTCAGCAGCGACGGGTACGAAACCTCGGGACGGCGCAGCAGCTCGAACAGGTTGTACTCGTGGTCGATGGGCTTGCCGAGGACACGGACGACATCTTCAGCCGGCGTGATCTTCGGATTGACCCAGGTCGCTTTCAGGCGCTCCTGCTCGGCAGCGACGGCGTCGCGCTTGCGGCAGAACGCGTCCCAGCGGATGTCGTCAACCAGCCCCAGCGCACGGCCCTGTTCGGTCAGGCGCAGATCGGCGTTATCCTCGCGCAGGCTGAGGCGGTACTCGGCGCGGCTGGTGAACATCCGGTAGGGGTCGGAGACGCCGCGCGTGATCAGGTCGTCGACCAGAACACCGAGGTAGGCCTCGTTGCGTTTCGGGCACCAGCCCGGCTCGGCCTTGACAAAGCGCACGGCATTGATGCCGGCGAGCAGCCCCTGCGCGGCGGCTTCTTCGTAGCCAGTCGTGCCGTTGATCTGGCCGGCGAAGAACAGGCCGTGGATGGCCTTGGTTTCCAGCGTGTCCTTGAGGCCGCGCGGGTCGTAGAAGTCGTATTCGATGGCGTAACCGGGACGCAGGATATGGCAGTTCTCCAGGCCGCGGATCGAGCGCACCAGCGCCAGCTGGATGTCGAAGGGCAGGCTGGTCGACACGCCGTTCGGGTAGATCTCGTGCGTCGTCAGGCCTTCCGGTTCAAGGAAGAGATTGTGGCTGTTCTTGTCGGCGAAGCGGTGGATCTTGTCCTCGATCGACGGGCAGTAGCGCGGGCCGACCCCTTCGATGACGCCGGTGTACATCGGCGAACGGTCGAGCCCGCTACGGATGATGTCGTGCGTCTTCTCGTTGGTTTCGGTGATCCAGCACGGCAACTGGTGCGGGTGCTGCGCGGCGTTGCCGATGAACGAGAACACCGGCAGCGGGTCGTCCGAATGCTGCTCTTCCATCACCGAGAAATCGATGGTCTTGCCGTCAAGGCGCGGCGGCGTGCCGGTCTTCAGGCGGCCTTGCGGCAGGTTCAGTTCCTTGAGGCGCGCCGCCAGCGACACCGACGGCGGATCGCCCATGCGTCCACCGGTGTAGTTTTCCAGCCCGACGTGAATCTTGCCGTTGAGGAAGGTGCCTGCGGTCAACACCACGGAAGAGGCCAAAAAGCGGATGCCGAGCTGCGTCACGGCACCGGCGACGCGCTCGCCTTCAATGATCAGATCGTCGCAGGCTTCAGCAAAGATGGTCAGATTGGCCTGATTTTCCAGTCGACCGCGGATCGCCTGCTTGTAAAGCACGCGATCGGCCTGGGCGCGGGTGGCGCGTACCGCCGGGCCTTTCGAGGCATTCAGGATACGGAACTGGATGCCGGCTTCGTCGGTGGCCGCCGCCATCGCACCACCCAGCGCATCGACCTCGCGTACCAAATGGCCCTTGCCGATGCCGCCGATCGACGGATTGCAGCTCATCGCCCCGAGCGTGTCGAGGTTGTGCGTCAGCAGCAGCGTGTTCGCACCCGCCCGCGCCGCGGCAAGCGCAGCTTCGGTGCCGGCGTGGCCGCCGCCGACGACGATCACATCGAAACGGGTGGGATAGAGCATGAAATTGGCGATGTTGCGGCGCAGTAGGGGACCGCGGATTTTACGTCAGGTCGCTGAAAAATCACAGGTTTTCCCCGCTCGCGGCGCGCTGCCTCAGGAACGGCGGGGCCCGCCAGTAACATCCTGACACGATTTTTTGTGGCGGAAATTCATCCGATCAGGCTCTAATGCGTTAATCGGGTACGCGGCAAACCATTGCCGGTGGCCGCCATTGATGGAGTCGATGATGTTTTCGCTGTTTAGACATTTTTTCGGGCTGATCGTCCTGATCGGCTTTCTGACGCCGGTACTGGCTGAAGGCGACCCGCCGGCCCGGGTCGGTCGCCTGTCGCTGGCCGAAGGTGACGTAACATTCCGCGCCGACCGTCAGGATCCCGGCAATCCGGCCGTGGTCAACTGGCCGGTCAGCAGCGGCGCCATTCTCGACACCGGTGGCGGCAGCCGCGCCGAGGTCTGGATCGGTTCGACCGCCTATCGGCTGGCCGGTAACAGCCGTGCTGAATTCGTCACCGTCGACGACCGCCGCGTGAACCTTCAATTGGCGAGCGGCACGCTGGCCATCACCCTGCGCGACCGCAACCAGGCCGACGATCTCGAGATCGAAACACCCGAGGGGCGGGTCCGCTTCGCCGGCACCGGCCGCTACCGGATCGAGGCCCGGTCCGACCGGACGACCGTCGCTGCCCAGTCAGGCAGCGCCGAGGTGTCTGCCAGCGGCCGGTCGCTTGCCGTGCGCGCCGGGGAAATGGCCACCATTGGCGGCCGCGGCTCGGTCAGCATCGAATCCGCCCCCTACGGCGATGATTTCGATACCTGGGTTTCGGCTCGTGACCACGAGGAGAAATCGGCGCTCACCCGGCGCAACGTTTCGCCCTACATGACCGGCTACCAGGATCTTGATGCCTACGGCGACTGGGATTCCGCTGACGACTACGGCACGGTTTGGTATCCGCGCGTCGTGGCCGCCGGCTGGGCGCCCTACCGCGACGGGCGCTGGGCCTGGGTCGAGCCGTGGGGGTGGACCTGGATCGACGCCGCCCCCTGGGGTTTCGCGCCCTTCCATTACGGACGCTGGGTCCAGGTTGGCGGGCGTTGGGGCTGGACACCGGGGGCCTACACCGCCCGCCCGGTTTACGCGCCGGCGCTCGTCGGCTGGTACGGCAATCCGGGCTGGAATGCCAGTTTCCGCTATGGCTCGGCCCCGGCGGTCGGCTGGTTTCCGCTGGCGCCGCGCGAGGTCTATGTGCCGGCTTATCGCACCAGCCCGACCTACCTGCGCCAGATGAACGTCACGCATGTTCACGATGCCCGGGAAATCGAGCGCGCCGCGCGACCCGATTATCAGCCGCATTACCGGCACAGCGGCCAGCCGCACGCCGTCACGGTGGTACCGGCGAACACGCTGCGCGAGGGCAAGCCGGTTGCCGGCGCAACCATCCGGCAGCACGACATGCGCGAACTCGGCAAGGCGCCGCTGGCCAGCCGGGCGCCGGGTCGCGATTGGCTGCCACCAGCCGGCGCTGCCGCGCGCCCCCTGCCGCATGGCGAATCCGGCGCCCAACCGGGGCGCCAGGCAATGCCGCCGCCCGCCGTTCAGCAGCAGACACCGAACGACATGTCACGCCGGCCGCCGGAATCTCCGCGCGGCATTTCACCGCAAGCCAACCGGCCCCCTGATAGCCGCGCAAATGCCGTTGCAAGCCGGCCGCAGCCGATTCCTGGCCCGAATGCTGGCAGCCGCGCGGGGCAGCCTTCTTCCCCGGAACAACGGCCGGCACCGATCGCCGCGCCAGTTGCCCCGGCCATGCCGGCAGCCCCGCGCATGGAACGCGAACAGCGGCAACCTGTGGCCCCGCCCGGAATACCGCGCGAGGAGCGCCGCTTCCAGCCACCCCCGATGCGCGAATTTCAGCAACCCACGCCGCAACCCCGGCCCGAGGTGCATCGCGAAGCGCCACGCGAACGGCCGGCACCCGCGATGCGTGAAGCGCCGCGCCAGATGACGGCGCCGGCGCCGGTTAGCCAGCCGGGTGGGATGCCGCGTAGCGAACCGCGCCAGGCGCCAGGTGGCAATGGCCATCGCGGCGGCCCTCAGGGACGCAATGATCGCCCGGACGGACGCGGTCAGCATTAGACGATTTCCCGGCCTGCAGCGGTAGCGGTAGGTCAGTGTTTGTGGCCGAGGCCGAGGTAGCTCTCGATGACGCGCGGGTCGGCGGCCAGTTCATCGCTCGGGCCGGCCAGCGAGACCTCGCCGGTTTCCAGCACGTAGCCGTAGTCGGCGATCTGCAGCGCGGCGCGGGCATTCTGTTCGACGAGCAGGATGGCGACGCCGGTCTGTTTCAGTTCGGCGATGATGCGGAAGATTTCCCGGATGATCAGCGGCGCCAGCCCGAGACTCGGTTCGTCGAGCATCAGCAGTTTCGGCCTGGCCATCAGCGCGCGGCCCATGGCCAGCATCTGGCGTTCGCCGCCGGACAGCGTGCCGGCGATCTGGGCACGGCGCTCCTCGAGACGCGGGAATAGTTCGAAGACCTCGTCCATCGTTTCCATCTGGTCGCGGTGGCCGGTCCGGTAGCGGTCGAAAGCGCCGAGCAGCAGGTTGTCCTCGACGCTCATTTCGGCGAACAGTTCGCGCTTTTCGGGGACCAGCGTCATGCCGTGACGCACCAGGTACTCGACTTCCCGCTCGTGACCCTGCGCATGGCCCATGTAAACGATGTCGCCGGCAGCCGGCAGCAGACCCATCAGCGCCGCCAGCAGTGTCGTCTTGCCGGCGCCGTTGGGGCCGATCACCGTAACGATCTCGCCACGGCGAATGGTCAGGCTGATATCGTGCAAAGCCTCGACCTTGCCGTAGGAAACCGACAGGCGATTCACTTCGAGTATGGTTTCGTGCTCGTGCAGGTGAGGATGCTTGATGACCATCAATCGACCCCCCCGAGGTAGGCTTCGAGCACCTTCGGGTCGCGCTGAACATCTTCCGGCCGGCCCTCGGCGATCTTCTCGCCGAACTCCATGACCACGACGCGGTCGGCAAGACCCATGACGAAATCCATGTCGTGCTCGACGAGCAGGATGCCCATGCCTTCGGCGCGCAGCTTGCGCAGCAATTCGGCCAGCGCCTGTTTTTCCTTGTAGCGCAGGCCGGCGGCCGGCTCGTCAAGGAGCAGCAGGCAGGGGTCGGAGGCCAGCGCCCGTGCAATTTCGACGATGCGCTGCTGGCCGAGCGAGAGGCTGCCGGCCGGGTCGAACATGCGCTCGCCTAGGCCGACGCGCTCGATCTGGCGAACCGCCTCGGCGATCAGTTGATGCTCCTCGCCGCGATCCAGGCGGAGCGCCGCCGAAATGAAACCCTTGCGGCCACGCAGGTGAGCGCCGATGGCGACGTTCTCCAGCACCGACATCTGGCCGAGCAGCCGGACATGCTGGAAAGTACGGCTCATGCCACGGCGGGCGATCTCGCGCGCGGCAAGCTCCTCCGTCGACTCGCCAAGGAAGGCGATCTTGCCCTCGGTTGCCGGGTTGGCCGCGGAAATGCAGTTGAACATCGTGCTCTTGCCGGCGCCGTTCGGACCGATCAGCGCCATGACCTCGCCGGCCTTCACCGTCAGCGCCATGTTGTTGTTGGCGACCAGGCCGCCGAAACGCTTGGTTACCTCGCTCGCATCGAGAAGCAGGACGCCGGGTGCGGTCGACCCGCGTTTGGGAAGCATTTCCGCCGGCACAATTTCACGGCGCAGGGTACGGACCGGCAGCAGGCGCAGGATCAGCGGCCACAGTCCGGCGCGCGCCTTCTGCAGGATCAGTACCATGGCGATACCGAAAACGATGATCTCGAAATTGCCGCTTTGACCCAGAATCTGCGGCAGCCAGTCCTGCAGCCACTGCTTGAGGATGGTGATCAGGCCAGCCCCGAGAACGGCGCCCCAGACATGGCCGATGCCGCCGACGACGGCCATGAACAGGTACTCGATGCCCTGCGTCAGCGCGAACGGCGTCGGGTTTACGAAACGCTGCAGATGGGCGTAGAGCCAGCCGGAAACACTCGCCAGCAGCGCCGCGAGCAGAAAAATCTTGATCTTGGTGCGATGGGTATCGATCCCCATTGCCTCGGCCATCACGGTACCACCCGGAAGCGCCCGAATCGCCCGGCCTTCGCGCGAATCGAGCAAATTCCTGATGGCAACGATGGCGAGCAGCACGACCATCCAGATCAGGTAGTAGAACTCGCGACCCGACTTGAGATCCCAGCCGAACAGCGATACCGGCGGGATCCCGGTAATGCCGGTGTGGCCGCCAAGAAATCCGAGGTTGCCGAACAGGAAGTAGAGGCTGATGCCCCAAGCGATGGTACCCAGCGGCAGGTAATGGCCGCCCATGCGCAGGGTGATGAAGCCGAGGAAGTAAGCGACCGCGCCGGTGATGGCGAGTCCGATGAACAACGTGACCCACGGCGAAAAGCCGTGCGCAGTGGTCAGCCATGCCGTCGTATAGGCGCCGAGACCGACGAAAGCCGCCTGCCCGAAGGAGGTGAGGCCGCCGACGCCGGTCAGCAACACCAGTCCGAGCGCGACGATGGCATAGAGTCCGATGTAGTTGAGCAGGGTGACCGAGAATTCGGGCAATACCAGCGGAGCAAGCAGCAACAGGCCAGCGACAACGGCGAATGGCAGATGGCGGCGCCAGCGGCTGGCAATCTGCGCGTGCCCGGAATCGGCGCTGACGATGTCCGTGTGCTCATCATCGTCTTCGACATGTTTCGAGGTCAGCGAGCGCCACAGCAGCACCGGAATGATCAGCGTGAACACGATCACTTCCTTGAAGGCACTGGCATAAAAGGAAGAATAGGATTCGAGCAGGCCGACCAGTAAGGCACCGAGGGCGGCGACCGGATACGACACGAGGCCGCCGATGATGGCGCCGACGAAGCCCTTGAGGCCGATCAGGAAGCCGGAATCGTAGTAGAGGGTGGTGATCGGCGCGATCAGGATGCCCGAAAAGACGCCGATCGCCGCCGCCAGAGTGAAGCACAGCTTGCCGGCGAGCGCCGGCGGAATACCCATCAGGCGCGCCCCGGTGCGGTTCATCGCGGTCGCCCGCAGCGCCTTGCCGTAGATGGTGCGCTCGAAGAAGAAATAAAGGCCGATGATCAGCAGTGCCGAAGCGACGACGATGAGTATGGTCTGACCCTGCAGCGGCGCACCGGCCAGTTCGAAGCTGATATCGGTAAACGCCGGTGTCCGCGAGCCCTCGGCGCCGAAGAACAGCAGGCCGAGGCCGATCAGCGCCAGATGGACGGCGACCGAGACAATCAGCAGGACCAGGACAGAAGCGCTGGCCAGCGGCTGGAAGGCAACACGATAGATCATCGGACCCATCGGCACGACCAGCAACATTGACACGATGACCTGCGCCCACAGCGGCAACTGGGCCGGCGGCACGACGAACAGGGCGCCGGCGCCGGCCAGCGGCATGCCGATATTGAAGATCAGCAAGGGCGGCAGCTTGCGGAAACGCCCCTCGCGCAGCAGCCTGACCCCATCGATCAGCGCCACCGTCGTGCCGAGCGCCAGCAGCAGCCAGACCGTGCCCGGCACCTTGTTGGCCTGCAGCGAAGCAAGGGTCAGCGCCCCGTAGGCGACGAACTCGCCCTGCGGGATGAAAATGACGCGGGTGACGGCGAAGACCAGCACCAGGGCCAGTGCCAGCAGGGCATAGATGGCGCCGCTGGTGATGCCATCCTGACCGAGGAGAAGGAAGATTTGCAGATCCATAAATTGCCGGAATCAGCAGCGCGCAACGCTGTCGGAGCACCCCGCCGCCGCTGATCGAAGCCACCCCTCAAGGGGCAACACGATCATTGTGGCGAGGTGAATCGGATTCGACAGCGCAAGCGGGCGCTTACTTGACGAGTTTCCAGGTGCCGCCGTCAACCTTGACCATGACCCGCGCGCGCTGATCGAGGCCGAGGTGGTCGGCCGCGCTCATGTTGAAGACGCCATGCGCGGCCGGCAGGTTCTTGGTGCCCTCCAGCGCGTCACGCAGCGCGGCACGGAATTCCTTGGTGCCCGGCTGCGCCTTCTTCAGCGCCACCGGCGCGGCGGCCGCCAGCAACAGTCCGGCATCCCAGGCGTGGGCGCCGAAAGTGGACACCGTGCCCTTGCCCTGAGCGGCTTCGTACTTGGTCACGTATTCCATCGCCGACTTCTTGGCCGGATGGTCGGCCGGCAACTGGTCGGCGACGAGGACCGGGCCGGCGGGCAGCACGGTGCCCTCGCAATCCTTGCCGCAGACGCGCAGAAAGTCGGCATTGGCGACGCCGTGGGTCTGGTAGATGACGCCCTTGTAACCCTTTTCCTTCAGCGATTTCTGCGGCAGCGCGGCTGGCGTCCCGGCGCCGCCGATCAGCACGGCGTCCGGTTTGGCGGCGAGAATCTTGAGCACCTGGCCGGTCACCGAGGTATCGGCGCGATTGAAGCGCTCGTTGCCCACCAGCTTGATCTTGCGCACCTCGGCGATCTTCGAGAATTCGTTCCACCAGCCTTCGCCATAGGCATCGGAGAAGCCGATGTAGGCGACGGTTTTCACATTGTTGTTGGTCATGTGCTCGACGATGGCGGTTGACATCTGGGCGTCGTTCTGCGGCGTCTTGAATACCCATCTGCGCTTTTCGTCCACCGGATCGACGATGCGCGACCCGGCGGCCATGGCGATCATCGGCGTTTCGCCTTCGGCGGCCACGTCGATCATCGCCAGCGAATTCGGCGTCGTGGTCGAACCGATCACGACATCGACCTTGTTCTCGCTGATCAGCTTGCGGGTGTTCTTGACCGCGGTCGTCGTATCGGTTGCATCGTCGAGGACGAAGTAATTGACCTTCTGCCCGGCGATCGTCTTGGGCAGCAGGTCGATGGTGTTCTTCTCGGGAATGCCGAGCGATGCGGCCGGGCCGGTCGC
>Ga0209262_10000876_pt1 | contig 12676 bp, 11 predicted proteins | sample Lowcelwee11metaG_FD_187171 | JGI IMG/M metagenome (GOLD analysis project Ga0209262, IMG submission 187171) | Freshwater pond sediment microbial communities from the University of Edinburgh, under environmental carbon perturbations - Low... | ecosystem: Environmental > Aquatic > Freshwater >...
CTACAAGTCGATGCTATTCCTCTCGGCGGGTGGCGTCGCCAAGCGCACCGGCACGCGCGACATGTACAAGATGGGCGGCCTGATCACGCTGATGCCGCTCTCCTTCATCGCCACCCTGATCGGCATCATCGCCGTCTCCGGTGTGCCGCCACTGTCGGGCTTCGGCGGTCGCTGGATCTTCTACAATGCCATCCTGACCACGGATACCCGTCTGCCGCTGATCATCATCTTCCTGGCCGGGCCGATCGCGTTCCTCTACCTGTTCCGCCTGATCCACACCATTTTCCTCGGCCAGTTGAAGGACGAGCACCGGCGCATCAAGGAAGCGCCCTTCTGGATCATCCTGCCGCAGATGATCTTCGTCGCGCTCCTGATGGTCTTTGCCGTCGTACCAGGCCTCGCCCTGCGCCATGTCGATCACTATCTCAACCAGTTCTTCCCCGAGGGCGGCCTGAACTGGACAAGCGGTACGATCACCAGCAACTACGGTTACTGGGATCCGATCGCCATCATGATCATCGTCGGCGTGATCTTCATGACGCTCTTCATGTGGCTGCTGTTCGTCAATCGCAAGGCGCAGAAGGTCAAGCAGTTCAACATCGTCTTCTCTGCCGAACGCCCATACCGCCCGGAAACGACGCATTTCGCATGGAACTTCTTCGCCCCCTACCGCAAGGCGCTCGGCTTCCTCGTCCAGCCCTTCGTCACCCGTTTCTGGGGTGCAGTGACCGACACCCTGCACACGGGTGCCGACCTCGCGCGGCGGCTTTATAACGGTAACGGCCAGACCTATGGGCTACACATGCTCGCCTTTGTCTCAATCGTCTATTGGATCTACTTCGTCGGGATAGGGATCTAGCCATGGCATTCGACTGGATGAAAATCCCCTATTCCCTGCTGACGCTGTTCATCGTCGTCAACTATGGTTTCCTGCTCGGCGCCTTCATTCAGAAGATCGGCGCACGTGCCGGCCGCCGCCACGGCATCCCGGTCTGGCAAAACTATCTGGACATCATCAAGAATTATGGCCAGCGCAGCTCGATCACTCACGGCGTGATGTTCTATCTCGGCCCGGTGTTCCGGCTGTCTGGCGGCGTCGGCCTGCTGCTGTTCGTGCCGACGATCTACGGATCCTACATGTTCTCCAACCTGTCGTTCGCCGGCGACCTGATCCTGGCCCTTTACTTTGTCTTCTTCGGCACCCTGGGCATGGCACTCGGCGCCGGCGAGAGCGGCCACCCGCATGCGGCGATCGGCATCACGCGCGGATTGTCACAAGTCACCGCCGCCGAACTGCCCTTCGCCCTCGCCGTCTTCTCGGTGGCACTGCAGTACCAGACGCTCTCGGTCACCGACATTGTCGGGGCCCAGCAGGGCAGCTTCCTGAACTGGACGCTGTTCACCAACCCGCTCGCGGTCACGGCGGCGATGCTCGGCTTCCTCGGCTCGATGATGCGCCCGCCCTTCGACGTCGTGCTCGCGCCGCAGGAGATCCCGATCGGCCCGCCGACCGAGTACCACTCCTCCTATCTGGCCCTGATGCAGACCAACCGCGCGATCTTCCCCATCGCGAAGATCGTTATTTACATGAACCTGTTCTTCGGCGGCGCGGACAACTGGGCGAGTTTTTTCCTGAAGGTCTTCCTGATCTACCTGTGGTCTGCCTTCGTCGGCGTCTGCTTCCCGCGCTTCCGCGTCGAACAGTCGATCCGCTGGTTCCTGATCTGGCCCGTGCCAATCGGCCTTCTTTCCATCCTGGTTGTTTAAAGGTACGCAAATGAGCATGAAACCAGAACTGATGAAGAGGATGGTCAAAGGCCCGGACGGCGTCGAGTTCGAGGTCGAGCCGCTGCGCGACTACTACTGTGAGGCACCGCCGACGGTAATGCCGGCCGCCTACAGCAAGATCGTCGAAGACCTGTTCAACTGGGCGCGTGCCGAGTCGTTATGGATTCTCGGCTTCGGCACCGGTTGCGGCGCCATCGAGATGCGTCCGCTGATGACACCGCGCTTCGATGCCTACCGCTACGGCATCCAGTGGCGGCCGACGCCACGCCAGGCCAACCTGTTGGTCATTTCCGGCTACCTGTCGGTCAAGACGCTGAAGCGCGCGATCCGTGCCTACGAGCAGATGCAGAGCCCGAAATACGTGGTCGGGCTCGGCTCCTGCACCATCAACGGTGGCATGTACTGGGATTCATACAACACCATCAAGCGGCTCGACGACTACCTGCCGGTCGACCTCTACATCACCGGTTGCATGCCGCGCCCCGAAGCGCTGCTGGCCGGCTTCACCGACCTGAAGAAACTGATCAAGGCCGGCAAGGGCGAGGGCGCCAATCAGTACGCCGAGAACTTCGCCTGGTACAAGGCCAACCAGAAGCAGGTGATTCACGACTGGGACATGCCGGATTACAACTGGTGATGCAATGAACCTTAGCGACCTCTACAACCGGCTGAAGGCGCTCTTCCCGCTCGGCGAACTCACCGAGCAGCGTCCCGATCTGGCTTTCGTCACCCTCCCGGCTGAATTCCTGCGCCCGACGCTGCTGCACCTGCGCGACCGCGAAGGCTTCACGCATCTGGTGCTGCTCACGGCTGTCGACTGGCTAGAAGAAGGCCGGTTCCAGCTGACCTACTTGCTGTCGAACCGCACGCAGGCCTGCGACATCGGCCTGCGCGTGATGATCGATCGTCCGGCCAGCGGACTCGCCACCATGGACAGCATCCACGATATCTGGCCGACGGCCGCGACCTACCAGCGCGAACTGCGCGAGATGTTCGGCATCGATTTTCCCGGCAGCCCGCGCATCGATGAGGAGTTCATCCTCGAAGGCTGGAACGACATCCCGCCCTACCGGCGCGATTTCGATACGCTGAAATATGCCGAAGCAAGCTACAACCAGCGGCCTGGCCGTGAGACACGTGATCCGGCAACCCACATGAAGCAACAACTGTATCCAGACACGGAACCGGGCGGCAAACCATGAGTTACGTTCCCGACCGCAGCCAGTACCCGGCGAAAAAAGCCGACGGCACGCTCGACATCGACCTGACCTCCGGCAAGTACCTCAAGCTCTGGCAGGGCCCGAACCATCCCGGCATCACCGGCAACATGTCGGTAGAGCTCACCGTCTGCGGCGACGAAGTCGTCGAAGGCAAGACCCACGTCGGCTACCTGCACCGCGGCTTCGAGAAGCTGATGGAGCGCCGCACCTTCATCCAGTGCTTCCCTATCGTCTGCCGCATCTGCGTGCCCGAGCCCGACTTCAACGAATACTGTTATGCGGCCGCGGTCGAGGAACTCGCCGGCATCCAGTCGCCGGTACGCGCCGACTGGATCCGCACCCTGATCCTCGAAATGGGGCGCATCAACAGCTACATGATGTATCTCGGTGGCCAGGCCGGCGCCTTCGGCCTCGGCGTGATCGCCCAGTGGACCACTTATGTGCGCGACCTGATGCTCGACCGTTTCGAGGAGCTGACCGGCGCGCGCATCTATCACATGTTCATCATGCCCGGCGGCGTGCGCGACGGCCTGCCGGAAGGGTTCGACCAGCGCATGGAAGAAACCCTGTGCGAAATGGAACGCACCTTGAAGGATGTCTACGAGGTGATGTTCTGCAACGCCGTCTTCAAGAAGCGTTCCGTTGGTGTCGGCGTTATCGACCCGGCCTGGCTGGAAGCCTACGGCGTCACCGGGCCGAACGCCCGCGCGGCCGGCGTAGCCAAGGACGTACGCAAGGATCAGCCCTACCTCGTCTATTCCGAACTCGATTTCGCGCCGGTGACCGGACAGGATTCCGACATCTACACCCGTGCCGACGTACGCCGCCGCGACGTGCTGGTGTCGATCGACCTGATCCGCCAGATCCTCGCGAAGATGCCGCGCAGCGGCCCGCTCATGGCCAAGGTGCCGAACGTCCTGCACTGGAAGATTCCGCGCGGTGAAACCTATATCCGCGGCGAATGCTCGCGCGGCGAATATGGCTATTACCTCGTCACCGACGGCAGCGGTTACCCGCGTCGCGTGAATGTGCGCGGACCCTCCTACACCCACGCCATGGCCTTGCTGGAACGAATGATCGTGAACGTGAATATTTCCGATGTGGCGGGGCTGATGGTGTCGCTGCACACCTATCCACCCGAGATTGAGAGATAGCGAGCAAATAATGGGCGTCCGTGACCTCCTTTCCCCCTTCACCGCGTGGAAGAACCTCTTCCGCGACCCGGTGTCGATCCGCGATCCGCTTAACCGTGCGGCGGCACCGCGTTATCGCGGCTTCCACCAGAACGACAACGCGAAGTGCATCGGCTGCGGCACCTGCGAAACAATCTGCCAGAACGGCGCCATCGACATGCTCCCCGTCGCCAGCATCGCGACGAAACAGGGTGATTCGGGCCTGCGGCCGCGCATCGATTATGGTCGCTGCTGCTGGTGCGCGCTGTGTGTCGATGTCTGCATGACCGGCTCGCTGACCATGTCCAACGCCTACACCTGGGTGGAAAGCGATCCCGATGCCTTCCGCTTCACGCCGGGCATCGACAAGAAGCACTGGGATGATGAGGAACTGGGCTATCACCGCCCCGCAGGACACCAGCTTACCGGTCGTGTACGCATGCATATGCCCGAGATGGAAGCGGAAGAGCGCATCGGCTCATTCGCAGAAATCGTCAATGGCTATAGCGTCGACCAGGCAAAACTCGAGGCCGACCGCTGCGTTTCCTGTGGCCTGTGCATCGCCACCTGCCCGACGCACATGGCGATCCCCGACTACATCAAGGCCGTACGCGACGGCGACTACGCACGCGGCGTCGCCCTGCTCTACGAAACCAACCCGTTTTCCGGCATCTGCGGCCGGGTGTGCACGCACAAATGCGAAACCACCTGCGCGGCGCGTCACGAAGGCGACCCGATCGCCATCCGCTGGCTCAAGCGCCACATCATGGATCAGGTGACGCCAGGGCAAATCCGCACCGCCATTGGCAAACCGTCTGCCCCCACCGGCAAGAAAGTCGCCATCGTCGGCGCCGGCCCGGCCGGCCTCACCGCCGCCTTCGATCTGGCGAAGCAAGGCCATGCCGTGACGGTTTTCGAGGCCCTTGCCCAACCCGGCGGCATGACCCGCTGGGGCATTCCCGAATACCGCCTGCCCTACGACATCATCGACCAGGACGTCGACATCATCCGCTCGGTCGGCGTCGATATCCGCTGCAATGTCCGCATCGGCAAGGACATCACGCTGGACGAACTGCGCAGCACGCACGACGTCGTGCTGCTCGGGCTCGGCCTGCAACTCGGCCGCGCCACGCGCATCCCCGGCAGCGACCATGCGGATGTGCGCAAGGCCGTCGATCTGCTGCGCCAGGCCACGGCGGGCGAGGATTTCGGCACGCCACGCACCGCTGTCGTGATCGGCGGCGGCAACGTCGCCATGGACATCGCCCGTACCCTGGCGCGCCTGCAGAAAGCCGTCTACGGCGAAGTCAGGGTCACGCTGACGGCGCTCGAGGAGCGCGCCCGTTTCCTCGCCGATCCGGAGGAGATCAAGGAAGCCGGCGAAGAAGGCGTCGTCATCCTCGACGCGCGCGGTCCACAGCAGGTCATGGTCGAAAACGGCAAGGTGACCGGCCTGAAAACCTGGCGCGTCAAGGCCATCTTCGACGAGCAGGGCCGCTTCGCGCCGAGCTACGACGAAAGCGATGAGCAGATCCACGCCGGCAGCATGGTCGTCGAGGCGATCGGCCAGATGACCGATGCCAGCCTGCTCGGCGACGAACTGACCGAACTTCTCACCTGGAACCGTGGTCGGATTCAGGTCGATGCCGGTGGCCGCACCAGCGAATCATGGCTGTGGGCGGTCGGTGACATGGTGCATGGCCCGGATGTGGTAACCGCCGTGGCTGACGGACACCGTGTTGCAGCCAGCATCCACGCCAATCTGATTGTGACGGAGCAAAGAAAATGACCGAAGGCAGCCACGGCATCGAGCGCCTGCGCAGCAAGACAACCCTGCACGAAATTCTCGAAGTGGCGACCGAATTCGAGGCCAGCGCGCGCGATTTCTACAGCGGACTGATTCCGAAAGTCAGCAAGCGCATCCGCTATCTGGTCGAGGAACTGGCCGCCGAGGAGCAGGCGCATTTCGACCTCTTCAGCGCGCTCGCCGGACGCCCCGACATTGCCGATCAGGTCAAGGTCGAGATTGAACGTACGGCGAGCGACAGCAAGTTTTCCGACTGCCTTCACCTGCCGAATCTTGGCGAGCAACCAGATGACCAGGCCGTGCTGCAATACGCCATGGGGCGGGAACACGCCGCCATGCTGCACTACGGCGAACTGGCGGACACCACGCCGCCCGGCCCGATCCGCGAACTATTCCAGTATCTGGCGAGCGAGGAAACCAAGCACAAGCTGGAACTGGAAAAGCTCTACTACGAAACCGTCCACCGCGGCGGCGGCGTCTAGGCCGGCACCGCCCCTGTCAGCAGCACAGCGAGCGGCTACGATCCGGAATTCTTCCGCCCGCCGTCGTCTGGCGTGACGAACAGCGCCGCGCCGACAACGATCAGGGCCAGCGGCCACCACTTGCGCAGCAGGGCGACGAGATCGAACTCGATCAGGTCGAGATTGACCGCCAGCGCGACGGCGCCGATGACGATCAGCGCGATGGATACGAAATTTCCCTTCATCGTTTTCCCCTGTTTTTGGACGTCGACCGCGCCCCGAAGGAAGTACCCTTGGGGTGCGACATTCACCGATCACGCCCGGCGCACGCCGACCACGCCTTCGACCTCGTGGATCAGCGTCAGCGTTCGCTGAAGTTGTTGCAGATCGGCGATCTCGACGGTGAAGCTCATGTGCGCCTTGCCCTGCTTCGACTGGGTATTGACGCCGACGACGTTGAGCTTTTCGCGCGTGAAGATTTCGGAGATATCGCGCAGCAAGCCCTGACGATCGTGGGCATCGACGACGATATCGGTGGCGAAAACGCCGGTCGTGCGCAGCCCCCAGTCGGTCTCGATGACGCGCTCCGGATGGAGCGCGGCGAGATGGGTGAAATTCGGGCAGTCCATGCGGTGGATCGAAACCCCCTTGCCGCGCGTGACGAAACCCTGGATCTCATCCGGCGGCGCCGGCTTGCAGCAGCGCGCCAATTGCGTCAGCAGATTGTCGACACCGACGATCAGGATGCCCTGGTTGCCCGCCACCGGCTTGCTCGGCCGCGTCTGCACTTCGTCCGGCAGCACGGTCTCGGCCAGCAGGTCGCCACCACGCGCGACGAGCTGGAACTGGCGCAGGTTCATTTCGCCGCGCGCCGCCGCGATGAAGAGGTCGTCGGCACGCGTGAAGCCGAGCTTGTGGGCAAGCCCCTCGAGATTGGCGCTGGTCTGGCCGAGGCGCTGCAATTCCTTGCCGACGATGGCGCGCCCTTCGGACAACGTTTCCTCAAGCGCGAGGTTCGAGAACCAGGCGCGCACCTTGACCCGCGCGCTCTTGGTGTGGATGTAGCCGAGCGCCGGGTTCAGCCAGTCGCGTGACGGCCCGCCGTGCTTGGCGGTGACGATCTCGACCCGCTGCCCGGTCTCCAGCGGCGTGTTGAGCGTGACCAGTTGTCCGTTGACCTTGGCGCCCCGGCAGCGATGGCCGAGGTCGGTATGGACGCGATAGGCGAAGTCGACCGCCGTCGCCCCCTGCGGCAGATCGACCACCTTGCCCTGCGGCGTGATGACATAGAGCGTCTCGTCGAGCGCCGCCTGCTTGTAGTGACTGATCCAGTCCGAACTGTCGGCGACTTCGTCCTTCCAGGTCAGCAACTGGCGCAGCCAGGCGATCTTCTCGTCGTACTCGTCCTCGTGCGTCCGCTTGCTGCCTTCCTTGTAACGCCAGTGCGCGGCGACGCCCAATTCGGCGTGCTTGTGCATGTCCCAGGTGCGGATCTGGATTTCCAGGCTGCGTCCGTCCGGGCAGCGCACCGCCGTGTGCAGCGAGCGGTAGTAGTTGCCCTTGGGATTGGAGATGTAATCGTCGAATTCCCGGGGGATCGGCGACCACAGGTTATGCACGATGCCAAGCGCCGTATAGCAGTCCTTGAGGTCGTCGACGATGATGCGCAACGCGCGGATGTCGTAGACCTCAGAGAACTCGACATCCTTCTTCCGCATCTTGCTCCAGATGCTGTAGATGTGCTTCGGCCGCCCGTAAACCTCGGCGTTGTGGACACCGACCGCCTCCAGTTCCGCACGTACGCTGGCGACGGCATCGCTGATGAACTGTTCGCGCTCGCTGCGCTTCTCGTCGAGCATCCCGGCGATTTTCTTGTAGACGTCCGGGTGCAGGAAACGGAAGGAGAGGTCTTCCAGTTCCCACTTCAGTTCCCAGACGCCGAGGCGGTTGGCCAGCGGCGAGTAGAGTTCGAGCGTCTCGCGCGCGACCTGGACGCGCAGATCGTCCTGATGCGCTGCGTAGTAGCGCAGCGTCTGGGTGCGGCTCGCCAGGCGCAAGAGCACGACGCGGATGTCCTCGACCATGGCCAGCAGCATCTTGCGCAGCACTTCGACCTGCGCCTTCACCTCGGCCGGATTGCCTTCGCCGGCCTCGAGATTGGCGGCGACGAAGCCCTTGGTGATCGGCCGCAACCGGTGCAGGCGCGAAATGCCATTGACCAGATGGGCCACCGGCTTGCCGAACCGTTCCTCGATCCGCGTGATGCCATGTTCGTCATGGGCCGGCACCGCGAAGAGCACGGCCGCCATGCGCGAATCGGCATCCAGTTTCAGTCCGGCGACGATCACCGCCATGCCCAGCGCGTGCGACCGGATGCGCTCGCCGCTACCGAGCAGGGCCTCGCCATAGACCTCCAGTGCGTACTCGACGGCCCCCTTCAGGCTGGCGACCTCGTCCGCGCCAAGGCCTTCGGCGAGGGTGGTGAAGAACTGATCGGAATCGCTCTGGGCAGCGACGGAATGGACGACGGAAACCATGGCCGTAATTATACCTTCCGGGCGGTCGCGCCTCACTGAGGCATAATTGTCCCCCATGCCCGGGCAAAAACGACATTTCTACAGCAACCCCTACCTGCTGCTGACGCTGACCGCACTCTTCTGGTCGGGCAATATGGTGCTCGGCCGCGGCATCCGCGCCGACGTTCCGCCGATGGCGCTGGCTTTCTGGCGCTGGGCGATCGCCTTCGCGCTGGTCCTGCCGCTCGCCATGCCGCATTTCAGGAGCCAGTGGCCGCTGCTCAAGCAGGGCTGGAAACCGTTGCTGTTCCTCGGCCTGCTCGGCGTCGGCGGCTACAACACCTTCGCCTACATCGCGCTGCAATACACCTCGGCAACCAACGCGGTGCTGCTCAACTCCTTCATCCCGGTCGCCACCATCGCCATTTCCTGGGCCTTTCTCGGCAAGCATCTGCGCCGCCTCGAAGGCCTCGGCGTCGTCATTTCACTGTGCGGCGCGCTGACCATCGTCGCCCGCGGCGACCCGGCCGTCCTCGCCCACCTCAACCTGAATCTCGGCGATGCCTGGATGCTGCTCGCCGTCCTGGTCTGGGCCGTCTATACCGTCGGCCTCGCCTGGCGCCCGGCCGGCGTGCACCCGATGCTGATGCTCGCCGCGATGACCGCTGTCGGCCTCGCCGCCCTGCTCCCGGCCTATCTCTGGGAAATGGGGCAGGGCCGGCACATCAACGTCCACATCGGTTCGCTCGCCGCGCTCGCCTATGTCGGGATTTTCCCCAGCTTCCTCGGCTACATCTTCTACAACCGCGGCGTGGCGGAAATCGGCGCCAGCAAGGCCAGCCTCTTCATCCACCTGATGCCGGTGTTCGGCACGCTGCTTTCGGCGCTGTTCCTTGGCGAAATACCGCTCTGGTATCACTACCTCGGCATCGGCCTGATCTTCACCGGCATCTGGCTGACGATGAAAAAGTGATGGGGCTACTCTCCTGGCTGGGTAACCGGCACAAATCCGCCGTGCCGGATGCCTTGTGGGCGCAGACGGTGGGCGCGCTGCCCTTTCTGTCGGCGCTCGCGGTCGACGAGCAAAAAGAGCTCAAAACGCTGGTCGAGGGCTTCCTCGCCGAAAAGGAATTCAGCGCCGTCGGCGGCCTTGAACTGAGCGACGAAATCTGTGTCGCGATCGCCGCCCAGGGCTGCCTGCCCATCCTCAGGCTCGGCCTCGCCGCCTACCGCGGCTGGGTCGGCATCGTCGTCTATCCCGACGAATTCTTGGTGTCGCGGCGCATCGAGGACGACAGCGGCGTCGTTCATGAATTCGACGACGTGCTCTCCGGCGAAGCCTGGGAAGGCGGGCCGCTGATCATCTCGTGGCACGACGCGCAGATGGCCGGCGCCGGCTACAACGTGGTCATCCATGAATTCGCCCACAAGCTGGACATGCTCAACGGCGAAGCCGACGGCATGCCGGCGCTGCACTCGGGAATCACCCCTGAAGCCTGGGACGAAGTCTTCATCCCGGCCTACGAGGATTTCTGCCGGCGCGTCGACAGCGGCGAGGAAACCGCCATCGACCCTTACGCCAGCGACGATCCCGCCGAATTCTTCGCTGTCCTCTCGGAAAACTTCTTCGAGCTTCCCGACCTCGTCAACCGCGAATACCCGGCCCTCTACGCGCTGCTGCGCAGTTACTACCGGCAAGATCCCATACGCCGCTTGCCATAGCCCGCCGGCCTTTCAGAGACTACCGCCATGCCCCGATCGACACCGCCCGCTTTCCAGAGCCTCACCGGCCTTTACGAACCCTCGGCTATCCAGCAGCTGCCCGATGGTCGCTTCTTGATCGTCGAAGATGAGGTGGGCCATCCGCTCAGCCTGGCCGAGATCGCAGCCGACGGGACGGTGAGCAGTCGCGCGCTTGCCCCGCGCTGGTTCGAGGGCAACGACGCGTTCTGGAAGCTGGACGATCTGGAGGGACTCGCGCTTGATGCGGCGGGCCACGTCTATGCGATCACCTCGCATTCGCGCGATGGCGACGGCGACGAGAAGAAAGCGCGCGACAAGCTGGTGCGCTTCCGCATCGACGGCAATCATGTCAGCGAGCCAGAGGTGGTCAAGGGACTGAAGGCAGCGCTGGTTGCGACCCATCCGGAACTGGCGGCGGCGGCCGCGATTGGCGATGTCAAGGGTGGCGGCGGGCTCAATGTCGAAGCGCTGGAGATTGCTCCCGATCTCAGCCGCTTGCTGGTCGGGTTTCGCAGTCCGCTGGTGAATGGCCGCGCGATCATTGCCAGCCTCAAGAATCCTGTCACCATTTTCGAGACCGGCGAATCGCCACGCATCTCGCCGGTGCTCGACACCTTCGATCTGGGCGGTAACGGGTTGCGTGGCATGTCGTACATTCCGTCGCTCGCTGGATATGTGTTGATCAGCGGCCCGGTGGCGCGCGAGCGGGTGCAATTTCAGCTCTGGTTCTGGAGCGGTCGGCACGGCGAGGAAGCGCGCCGGATCACCGTGCCCGGCCTGGCAGGCTTCGAACACGCCGAAGGCGTGAGTTCGGCGGTGATCGACGGCCGGCAACAACTCATTATCGTCAGCGACGATGGCAGTCGTGACGATGACCGCCATGCCCGCTTCCTGTTGCTGGATATCGCACAACTGCAAATTGCCGCCTGATTCAAGGCCGGCCACGTAAACGGCAGCGCCTGCTTCCGTACTGGCCGCGATCCGCGTCCGCCCGACTAAAGTGGCCGAAGCCCGGTGCACCGGAGCCCGCCAACCCTGGCCATCAATGCCCGCGCCCGCGCGCCAGTTCCTCCATCAGCAGGCGCGCTTCCAGACGCTGCAGCGATGCGGTGACGCGATTCGAGTTGTCGGTCAGTTCGTCCAGCATCCCCTTCAACTGCGCCAGGCTGAATTCCGTGTCGATCACCGAAAAAATTGATTCGCAAATGTCATGCATGGCGCGATGCGGAACATCGAGCGACTCGTAGTCCGGATCGCCGGAGAAGGCCTTGCCCAATCCGCAATGCCAGAGCCCGAGCGCACACTCGGCGTGGCCGGTATGCATGCCCTTGAGGTTGAAATCGCCCCTTTTCTCGCTCTTGATATAGGCGAATACCGCGTCTAACAGCAGCGTCTTCTGCCAGGTATGGCTGAGCTGGGCCATGCGCAGCATGCCGACCGGCGACGCCGGCCAGCGATGACCAGCATCGAGAAAGGCCAGGTAATCGTCCGGGGCGAGCGGCGGGCTGATCCAGTAGCCCTGCCCTTCATGGCAGCCGCAATGGATCAGCGTGTTGTAAACGCCCTCGGTCTCGATTCCCTCGATCACCGTCTTGAGGCCCAGCATCTGCGCCATGGCCACGCTGGCCTTGACCAGCGTGGCGCTCTTGGGCGAACTGAGCATACGCAGCACGAAGCTCTGGTCCATCTTGATCGCATCGAAGGGCAGCCGATTGAGGCTGTCCAGCGAAGAATATCCGGTCCCGTAGTCGTCCATGGAAAGCTGCACGCCCTCACCGATCAGCGCATGCAGACAGCGGGTCGTCATCTCGCTGCCGGAGACCGTCTCCGACTCGGTGATCTCGATTTCCAGCTGGCTGCTGCTGATCGAGCCACCCGCAACCGCCGCGCGCACGAGCGCCAGCAAGCGCGGCGTATCGAGATCCTGCGCCGTAACGTTGAGCGCCACCGTCGTCGCCGCATTGACGTC
>Ga0209262_10000877_pt1 | contig 12672 bp, 10 predicted proteins | sample Lowcelwee11metaG_FD_187171 | JGI IMG/M metagenome (GOLD analysis project Ga0209262, IMG submission 187171) | Freshwater pond sediment microbial communities from the University of Edinburgh, under environmental carbon perturbations - Low... | ecosystem: Environmental > Aquatic > Freshwater >...
ATCCAATAATTCGGACCTGAACATTTTACCGGCCTGATTATAATTGCCGTCAAGGACTATCAGGTTAACAGGCATTTTAAGGCTATCAAGAAAAGCGTTATCGAGATTCTGATTAGCTGAAGGAAAAAGGACAAGATTTTCATAGCCGGGAAGAACTATATCTTCTCTTTTTGCAGGCTTATCCTGGTCGCCGACAGGGATTATCGAGCTGTTCGACAACATCAGTTTTGCCAGCTTGCCGGTATTCGTCGCTCTGTTGATCTCCTTTACATGCATCATCAGGGTTACCCGCATTTTAAGATCGAAAACCTTGATTTTGTCGCAGATGCAGATGTTTGTAAAAAGCATGCATTTCGGACATTTCTCGGCTCTATTGCTTTTGTGGTTCATGTTTTGCCATAGTTAGTTCAACTGCGGAAATATAGTACGACAATTATGCTTTTCAAAGAGCTATTATTAGGTTATATTTGACCGTATTTAACAAAGGAAAATTTCATGAAAAAGAAAATAATAGATCTCACTCATACTATAAATGAAGAAATGTCAGTATATCCGGGAAACCCAAAGCTTTCGCTCAAAGAAGTCAGCACATTCAAAATAGACGGGTATTCCGTACTTGAAATAAAAACGATCACTCATAACGGAACACATATAGACGCTCCGTTCCACATGGTCGAAGGCGCAAAAACGCTCGATGAATTTCCGCTTGATAACTTTTTAGGAAAAGCGGCTGTGATCAGCGTCGAAGGCAAAAAGGATATTTCACTGCAATTTCTAAGAACCTTTGAAAAAATTATTTCAAAAGCCGAATTTATTCTTTTCTATTCAGGCTGGAGCAAGAAGTGGAACAAAAAGTCATATTTCGGAGCTTATCCAGTACTTACCGAAGAAGCTGCAAAATGGCTTACCAAATTCAAGCTTAAAGCTATAGGGTTCGATTATATTTCTATCGATCCCGTAACATCAACCGATATGAAGCTTCATAAGATCGTACTTTCAAAAGAAATCTGCATATTAGAAAATCTGAACAATCTTGACAGACTGCCTGAAACCTTATTTGATTTTTACTGCGTACCTCTAAAAATAGAACATGCGGACGGATCGCCGGTCAGAGCGTTTGCAATCATATAAATACTATTTACACTCGTCTTTTACAGCTACTTCAAACGGAACATGCTCTTTAAACCTAGTCATTTTTAATTTCCCGAAGAATGAATCGACGAATGAATAAACGACCGGTATCACTATAAGGCTGACTATTGTCGCAAAGCTTAATCCGAATACAATGCTGACAGCCATAGGCTTCCAGTCCTTTGATGCGGATGATGTTGACAGAATAAACGGCATCAGACCGAAAACCGTTGTCACAGTTGTTAGAATTATTGGTCTTAACCGGTTCACTCCGGCATGAATAAGCGAGTTCCATCTGTCAACTCCTTCTTCTCTTGATTCATTAACAAAATCAACTAGAATGATCGAATTATTCACGACTATGCCTGCTAAGGCAATGACGGCTATGAGAGTGTTCAATGAGAAAGGCAGATCCATCACGATAAGTCCGATGACAACACCGATGAATGCGAACGGAATTGTCAGCATTACGATTATAGGCTGGACATAAGATTTAAACTGAGCGGCAAGGATCGTAAAAACAAGCAAGATAGCTATGAGAAATGCAAGGTAAAGTGATGAAAATGATTTTCTCTGCTGCTCTGCGACACCGCCTGATTCTACTGTGTATCCGGGATATTTTGAAATAATATTTTTAGACATGCCTTCAATGCCTTTGATCTTACTTCCGAAAAGGATCTCATTAACTTCATTGGGACTTCTTTTCTTTTTCTGCCCGTTTTCGTCATAGAATGTAGTCTCAGCAGTCAGCGATATCGTTCTTTTCTTATTCCAGTGATTGATCTGCGCAATACCCGGTTCATAAGTAAAATCAACTATATCTTTCAAAGGGACCTTATAACCTTTCGGAGACATGATATTCAGCCTTTCGAGATCCTTTATCTCTTTTGCCTGAGAAGTCTTGATCTTAAGCCTGATATCGAATTCTTCGTTGTTCTCGATATACTGCGAAATTATCGTACCTGTCAGGCTTGTTCTTAAAAATGAGGCAATATCAATGACCGTAATTCCGTGAAATGATGCCTTTTCAGAATTGATCCTGATCTTAAGCTCTTCTTTTCCGATATTGTAATTATCAGAAACCGCGGTAACACCCGGAACGGTATTCAAAGCTTCGGCATACTGCGCAGTAATATCTTCGAGAACAGCATAATCATCGCCTTTAAATCTAAGCTCGATATCTTTACCTGTCGGAGGTCCTGCTGTAACAGAACCGAATTCATAAGATCTGACTTCAGGAATTTCATTCATAAACTTTCGGATCTCGGCTTTAATATCCTCATTGGTATATTTCATGTCGTCCTGACTTATAAGATCTATCCTCAATTCCGAATAATTCGTATTCTGATCCTGCCTGTGATTTTTTTCCATCTGACCGACGGTTGATATGATCGAAACTATGTCCTCTTTCTGTTTTATATTCTTCACATAAGCTTCAATTCTGTCTGTGACCTCTGCAGTTTTATCAAGCTGAGTTCCTGTGGGAAGTTCAAGCCGCAGTACTATGGTCTGAGGTTTTGCGGGCGGGAAAAATTCAAATCTGATCAATCCTGAAAATAAAGCGCCGATCGAAAGAATAAACATGGTCGTGATTGTAAACATGGTTATATATCTGTGTTTAAGCGATTTGATCAGAAATTTTCTGTAAAGGCACTGGAGTTTATAGAACCAGCCTGCATTAAGATCTTTTCTGACTTTCTCGCCTTCGGTAAAATCTGCGATATGGGACGGAAGGATAACCAGCGCTTCAAATAGGGAAGAGAGCAGAGCGATGCTTACAACGATAGGGAAGTACATCATGAATTTCCCCATCATTCCTTCCATCAGGACCATAGGAATGAATGCTGCTACTGTGGTAAGAACGGATGAGATAACCGGCCACATAATATTTTCAGTTCCTTTAGTTACCGCTTCTTTAAGGCTGAAACCCATCTCTCTGTACCTGTGGGTGTTTTCAAGTATAACGATAGCGTCGTCAACTATCATACCCGAAACAAGCACAAGCGCGAACAGGGTCAGACTGTTCATAGTCACGCCGAAATAATTCATTATGGCGAATGTCATCAGGAACGCAAAAGGGATTCCCATAGCGGCGAGGATCGCGCTTCTCCATCCTATGAACAGCATCAGTGTGAAAAACACCAGAACAATACTCTGCATCGCGTTGCCGGATAATGCGCTGATGCTTCTTTTAACACCGAGAGAACCGTCATTTCTTAATGCTGCATCAAGGCCGTTCACATTTGATTTGTAGGTATTTAAAGTATTTTTAATTTCTTCAATAACGGAAATAATGTTCCCGTCTGCTTTTTTATAGACATACAGAAAGATGCCCGGGCTTCCGTTCAGCCTCGAATATACATTCTGTTCCTTTAAAGTATCTTTTACGGCTGCGATGTTCGATAATCTGATTATGCTCTGATTGCTTTCGGTTTTTATAGGTGTGGATTCGATATCCAAAAAAGTCTCATACTGCCCTGAAGCAGAAACGATAAACTCGGAATTTCCTTCCTTCGCCGTTCCGGCAGGTATCTTTCTGTTCCTGGCCGTAACCATTCTTGAAATATCATTTAATGAAATATTGTACTGTTCCAGCTTCGAGTAATCGCATTCTATGACGATCTCTCTTTCCGGTGCGCCTGTAATATCAACTTTTGAGATGTAATCGAGCTGAAGTATCTCGTCCTTTAAATTTTCTCCGATATCTTTCAGCTTCAGAGGCTCGAATTTTCCTGACAGGCTGACAACGCAAATCGGATTTATCTCTCTCATGTTCAGCTTGACAATGATCGGATCGGTAGCATCTTCAGGGAGGTTTGTCACTTTATCAAGCTCTGTATTAATATCCGTCCAGGCTTTATCAATATCCGCTCCCGGGAGCATGCTGACGAAAGTAACGGCTCTTCCTTCGCTTGCCGATGAACTTATATAATCAATATTTTCAACTTTTGAGACTTCTTTTTCAATAGGATTAATTATCAGATTTTCTATCTGATCGGGCGAAACGCCGGGATAGGCTGTGACAATTACAAAAGATCCGAAATCCACCGCAGGCATTTCTTCCTTAGGAATAATATTTGCCGTATATATTCCGAAAATATAAACAACGACAGTAATCATGTTGACGAGAACCGCGTTCTTTACTGAAAATGAGGATAAAGACATCTTAACTCCGTTTACTGGATTTTTACAGTTGATCCTGCGCTAAGGTTTTCTATTCCGCTTGTGATCAGATTTTCACCTGCGCTCAGTCCTTCGGTAACAATAATATTATCTCCGGATTTATAACCTGTTTCAATAAATCTTTTTACAGCTGTGCCGTTCTCTTCTATAAATACATATTTTCTGTCAATATCTTTAAGTATATAATCAGTTTTGATCACGACTGCGTCTTTAACTGACTTCGACAGTATTCTGCACTGTACTATCATTCCCGGCAATATTTTTTCGCCTTTGTTCTCAAATATTATCTCGACGGGATATGTCGTAGCACCCGATGAAGGTTTGTATCCTTTTCCCGATACTTTTCCGATCAGCGGCTCTGTCAGATTTTCATGGCTGATATATACTTCATTTCCCTCTCTAACCTTTGAAATGTCTTTTTCGCCGAGACCTGCGACTATTTTCATTTTTTTTGTGTTAACGATTGAACAGATAGGTTTTGAAACTGAAATATTCTCACCCGCTTTCAAAAATATCTCTGAAACATATCCGCTTACAGGAGATACCATTCTCGTGTTGTCGTAGCTTCTTTTATTCTGTTCTACAGATGCCTGAGCGCTGTTAAGTCCGGCTTTGGCATTTTTGAATGCGGATCTTGCTTTCAGTATCTGAACTTCGGAGAGACTTTTCTTAGTGTATAATTCTTCAGAAGATTTAAGTTCAGCTTCAGCCGCATCCATACCCGCTTCAGCCGCCATAAGAGAAGCTTTCGCCTGTTCAAGCCTAATTCTGTAATCCTCATTTTCTATAGCGCCGATCTCTTCACCTTTTTCAACCCAGTCGCCGATCTTTTTATTTACGGCTGTTACCCTGCCTGATACTTCAGAAGTCAGCATTACATCATTAATGCCTTCGGGACGGGCTGATATTTCGATGTAGTCCTTATAAAGAATATTCTGAATTATCTCTATCTTTACGCTTGAGACAGTGTTTTTTTCGCCGTCATTGATAACTGCAGCTTTATTCTTTGTGCAGCATACAAAAATAAAGAGCGATGTAAGCATTATAAATATCAGTTTGATTTTCATCACAGGTTATCTCCCAAATTATTTATTCAATGATTTTTTCAAGGTCATTATAATTTTCTGTTCCGAGCAGTTCAAGCAGCGTTGATTTTGATCTTAAAAAGCTGTAAAAACTTTCGGTGTAAACATTTGATGCGTTTTTATATGCGATCTCGGCATTCAGCAGTTCTGTGGAATTTATGACACCGGCTTTGTATCTGTCGCTGCTCTGCGAATATATCTGCCCGGAATATTCCTTCGATATCCTTGAAGACATTATCTGTCTGGCGGAAGCGAACAAATTCAGTAAATTTCTCTTAAGGTTCATTATGATCATATTCTTCTGATTTGCTGCTGCGTTAGCCTGAATTTTATAATCAATCTTTGAGGCATCTATTCTGTCGATACTATTCTTTACCGGAAGTATCGGGACTGAAGCATTTAGTGAAACTATACCCTGATCGCTGAAATCACTCAGGTTCGATTTGGAATAATCCAACGCATAGCTCAGAGATACAGACGGATGAAGCTGGCTTTTTGAGATATCGATATTTTTCTCATAAATATTGAGATATTTATCATTGGTCTTTAAAGTAATATTGCTATTTACGGCAAATTCTACAGCCACGGTCATTCTTTTTTCAATATCCTCATTCGTAAAAGCGCTTATCTTTTCTATCATAGAACCATACAATTCGATGCTGATCTTCTCGGGTTCTATATTCTCTTCGCTGTTCAGGTAATTCTTAAGATCAAGATAACTGATATCGAGAAGGTTCTGAGCCTGAAATACAGCAATAGTGCTATTCTCTTTTGAAGCTAAAAACTGAAGAAGTTCTGTGTTTGAAATAGTACCGGCATCAAACTTGATTTTTGCGTTTTCTTCATTCTTGACTGAAAGTTCAAGACTAATTTTTGCGGTATTCAGACGCTCTATATTCTCCAGTACTGACAGATATTTTAATTCGACATTTTTAATTACAGATATCCGGGTTTGGCTTAAATTCATTTTCTGAATGTCTTCTTGATACCTGCTGATCTTTAAAGTATTGAACTTTCTTCCTCCGGCATACAGAGTCTGCGAAGCCTGAATTCCGTAAGACATCCCGTATTCCTGTACGGCATCATACCCGACAGGTATTTCTGGAACATAGTATTTATAGCTGCCGTAAAGGCTTGCCGCCGGGAAAAGATCATAATATGAGGCTGATGAATTTTCCGCCGATCTTTCAAGGCTGTATTTAGCCGCGATTACATCAAAATTACTTTCCAGCGCTGCTTTTTTGATATCGTCCAGATTCATTGTTCTCGAATGCAATAAGCATACAATCGTGGCAAATAGATAAATAAGTTTTCTCATTTTAATTTTCTACTCCAGAAAATTTTTATCATTATCAGGTTTTTTCGTTGCTTCAATTAGCTGATCAAGCGATTCAAGTTCGATCTGCATGAGCCTGCAGAATTTTTTACCCATGATTTCGAAAAAGTATGGAAACGCTTTCCCTGATTCTTTTATGCCGTCGCAAGTATTTCTATGTTCACTTCCCAGTTCAAGTATTTTCTTTTTCTGAGTTTCTAAAATCTTTAAAAACTGCTTCTTTGTCATTGATTTGTTAATTAACGAAACACCAAGCCAAAAATCCCACGGCGCTTCAATATCTTTAAAGAATTTAATTATTATCTTTCTGAAATAAGCTTCCCCGCTTTCAGTGAGTCCGTAAATTTTTATAAGATTCATTTTTTCCTGACTTTGCTCGGTTGTTGACACTAGGTAACCCTTGATCTCCATTTTCTTTAAAGTTTTATATATGGTAGGTGTTTTTACATTATCCCAGACATCAAATCTTTTATTTTTTACAAACTGAGATAATTCATAGCCGTGCATAGCCTTGAATCTCAGGACACCCAATACGACAACTTCAACTTTAGACATTGCTTCTCCAGTTTATAAATTATGTAAATTTAGTTGTATTTTATATTATTGTCAAGTAGAATAATATATTAGGGAATAAAATAATTGTTTCATTACGAAAATTATACCGGTTACTAAAATAATTTAGTTATTGGAATATGTAATTTTCTTCACTATATTGTTTTTGAAATTAGAAGTACCACAGGAGGTGTATCGTGAAGAAGATTATATTAGCTGTATTATTAACAGTTACAGCGGTAATTTTTGCGCAAGATGTTACAAGACTTAACGATTCGACATTTGTCTATCCGTGTGTTACAACGACCGGAACGGACTATAATTTCATCGGCCTTCCCCTTGAAACGGGATGGACAAAGGGAAGCGATTTTGATCCTACCGGAACAAATATCGAATCTGTCAGCAGATTCGATACCGGAACTCAAAAGACTGAAACCGGTGTTTACAGCACTGTTTTCGGCTGGTGTAAAGACATTCCTGTTCAGACAGGAGGATCATACTTCATCAGCGCAAAGAATAATTTTGATTTCTCGGTCACTGGTGATAGTGTCAATGTTGTTTACAATCTGATCACAACTGCCGGATCTGATTTAAATTGTATTGTTCATCCTTTAACAAAAGCAAATCTGACGACATCCGCTTTGCTTGGAGCAGATCTAGGTCCTACAAGTACAGTCTGCAACAAAATTTCAAAATGGAACCCATCAACACAGGTATTCGTAAATTCAATTTATGTTCTTGGAAAATGGCAGACTCCTTTTAATACTTCAAGCGGTCAACCTTTGGTTTTAAACATGACTAACGCGAAAGTTTGGCCATCCGGTAAAGTTTACGATGCAGATATCAATACAACCGAGCCGGTTATAACAGAAAAGAATGCAAAAGGTAGTTTTCCATGGGCGAGAATGGTTTTTTATCATGTTGTAAAAGAAACCGGAAGCGGAACCGAAGAAATGGTTTTTCCTGATGAACTTTCTAATTATGAAAGCGAGTATAAACTTCAATTTAAGGCATGGATTATTGAAAGACCTACAGATATTTTAACTCAGGACAGTTATGACTGCGGATATATGAACATTGACGGTCTTTCTGTCGCATATATAAATATTGCGAATTTTCCGACATCCTGGCAACCGGGTGAGACTTTAATATTCCAGTTCCCGTATTTCGGCGATGACTGAACTTACAAAGACGATACAGTTGTATTGGGAAATGAATCAAATCCGTTATTTAGATGTTTTGATCCTTATTATGCTACAGGACCCACATTTATAATGCCGATCAATCCATCAGGAGTTTCAGATTTAAATATTCCTTCAGAAATCACTCTGCACCAGAACTATCCGAACCCGTTCAATCCAGAAACTTCGATAAGTTTCTCTCTTCCGAAAGAAGAGCAGGTGACTCTGTCAGTTTTCAACTCCTACGGTCAGCTTATAAAAGAGCTTATGAACGGAAAAAAATCAGCCGGAAATCACAGAGTAAATTTCAACGCGGAGAATTTCAATAACGGTATATATTTTTATACACTTGAAACAAGCAGTTCAAAGCTAAACAGAAAAATGTTGCTGATAAAATAAAACCTATTCCGGCAGGATCACTTTAAAGCTGCATTTGTCATCGCCGTTCAATATCGAAGTCAGGATCTCAACCCTGACTTCTTTATTTGTGGCTGCTTCCCACTGCTGGCGGTACCAGCCCGCTCCACAGTAGCAGTATGTCTTGCTCATTCCTTTATCTAAGTTCTCCCTGATGGGCGGGCAGAAGCAGTAAGCCTTTTTTCTTTCGAGATCGGTCTTGGCTTCGGTAAAAGCTTTAGGGTCACGCGGTTTCTTTTCTGAATATATTTCGTTGCCCTTTCTGATCGGCGGTTCAGCCCATCCCGGATCATTTTTCATGAATTCGATCACGGCATCAACAGGATCGGATCCGTTCTTTTCAGCTTCAATATAAGCTTTTCTGAGCTTTTTGAGCTGATCCCCCGGGAAAATGTGCGAACAGCCTGATACTATTTTATATTTGGCATATTCTTTATTTCTGTCAATTATCGCGATCATTTTCTTTATTTTTTCGAACCTTTCATCAAGCGCGGTTTCAAATCCGATAGAATCGGTTACCTGTTCTATAAGCGCAAGATCATCGGAATTAAGGAATAATTTGCAGTTCTTTAAAAACAACTCGGTCCAGGCATGTTCAACAAACAGGAGCTCTACTCTTCCTTCAGTTCTGTCATCAGAATAGACTTCAATTACAAATTCGTCCGAGATCATTCCTTTTTTATAGGCATATCCGTAAACATCGGAATATTTTTCACCGAGGTTTCTTAATCCCTGATCAGCTTCAACGGCTATTACCTTTAATTCATTATAATATTTAATGATGAAATTATTATCTGCAACAGCGGAATTTTCAACGGGAAATCCTGCCTCGACCCAATATCCTTCAGTAACGCTTGAAATATAATTTATTCTGCAGAATGCCGGCCCGGTTATGAAACTTTTAAAAACAGACTTTATTTCGTCGAAAACAGCATTCAGTTCAGATCTTTTCTTCATATTGAATTCTCTGACTATCGCATTGAATCCGCCGAATGAACTGTATGTAATTTTATCCGTCTGCATTTTTATCTCCTGTACTTTCAGATAAATTAATTTATTATTAAACTAATTGCAATAGCATTTCATAATAAAAAAAAGAGGCCGGGGAGAAAATCCTGACCTCTAGATCTGTTAAATTGTTTTACGGCTATTTCTGTACAATATCAGCTTTGTTCTTACTGAATGTAAATCTGTCACCTTTATTTTCTACGAGGTAGAAATTCCCTTTAATACCTTCTTTTAAAGCTTCATCTCTGAAAAACTTTAAATGAAGTTCATCACCGCCTGCATGCATCGGAAATACAACGCTTGGATTCAGCTTCTCTATCGCATATTTAACACCCATTCTTAAAGCTGTCGGATCCTGGAATCTGCATCCTGACACCGGAAAGAACGCTATGTCTGCTTTGCCTGTGATTTTCGAAAGATAATCAATCTCTTCCACATACGCGCCTTTTAATTCGCGGTTCTGATTTGCGTGATCTCCGGGATGGAAAACTGTGATGCCGTCAGCTACTACCAGAAATCCTACGCCCGTATCAGTTGAAGGAATTGTCGATATCTTCACGCCGCCGATAGTTTTTTCGCTTCTGCCGGTTAAAATATTCAGGTTATTTACTTCAATTTTGGGATCGAATCCGACTACGAAGCTGATGTTTTTGCACTGTTTGGCCCAGTCGAAGACCGCAGGACTGAAATGATCTAAATGCTCGTGTGAAATAAACACTATCACATTTTCGTCTTTTATATCTGCAGGAGTGACATATCCGTTATTTAAGTTCGGATTTGAAGGTTTAATCAGACCCGAATGTTCATAGTAATCAAAGATCAGTAGACTGTTCTTCGTTTTAACTCCCCAGCCGCTGTGCTCAAAGTAATATATTTTAGCTTCGCCTTCGTTGACAGTGAGACCTTTATTCAGGCTTGTCTTTTCGTTGTTTACCGCTTTGCCTGCCAAAAGGAGCTTCTCGATATCCGCATAATCGTAATATGAAGCGTAAAATAAAGGCGTGTGTTTATTGTTGTCGGTGACATTCACATCAGCGCCTTTTTTGATAAGGAATTCCGCCAGTTCAGCATTACCTTTAACAGTAGCAAAATGGAGCGTCGTTTTACCTGATATTCTGTCTTTAAAATTCACATCCGCGCCATTCTCGAAAAGCAGTTTAAGGACTTCCGTATTACCTCTGCCGATCGCCCATGTTAAAGGCGTCTGGCTCGCGTCGTTCTTTTTATTAACATCATACCCTTTCGAAATGAAGTATTTTACCATTTCAACATTACTTCTCCCCGCAGCGATGTGAAGCGGAGTGTTTCCTGTTCCGGCTTCAAGTTTTTTCATGTCAGCGCCTTTGCTTTCCAAGTATCTGAGGACTTCAATGTTACCTCCAAAAACCCCATCAACAACAGGTTTTCTTCCGATCTTTGAAACTGCGTTGATATCAGCGCCTTTTTCAACCAGATATTTCACCAGATCAAGATTTCCGGACATACAACCGAAATGAAGGGGTGTTACTCCGTTGTCGTCTTTGTAATTGACATTGCTGCCTTTTTCAACGAGTAGTTTCACGATGTCAAACCAGCCTCTGGCGGCCGCGTTCTGAAGGGGAGTGCTTCCTTCTTTGTCTTTTGCATTGATGTCCGCGCCTTTGTCCAGCAGATACTTTACGATCTCGGTTTTTCCCTCATAGCTGGCAAGATTCAGCGGTGTGAAATATGTGTCTATTTTTGTTTCGAGAAGGTTTTTATCACCTTCGATCATCGATCTTACAAGCGTAAGATCACCGTTCGTAACGGCAGTTTTAATATCCATAAGACCTCCGTTTAATGCCAGCGCAAGTATTAAAGTCAGCGCGGCGACGATTTTCTTCAACATAATATACCTCCCGGTTTTTTACTTTTGATCAAAGTTAACACGGTTTTTAACAAATCACTCATTAAATCCGACAGAAAGCGTTATTTAAAGGATGAAAAGGTTTTTTAGTAAATTAAAAAAAATTATGCAATTTGAAAAGTATTTCTTTATATTCAGATATTCAGATAAGGTTTATTAATGAAAAGAATTCTTATCATAGGCTGCGGCGGCGCGGGTAAATCCACTTTCGCAAAGGAACTGAATAAAAAAACAGGCATAAATATAATTCATCTTGACTGCCATTTCTGGCTTCCGGGCTGGGAAATGAGGGAGAGGGATGAGTGGGATAAAATGATCGATGAGTTCCTTGACAGGGAGGAATGGATCATGGACGGAAATTATATCAGAACGATGGATAAGAGGATAGAACGGGCAGATACGGTCATTTATTTTGATTTTCCGAGATGGCGATGTCTGTACAATGCTTTTATGCGGATGATGAAAGGTAAACTGTTCGGAAATAAAAGAACGGATATCACAGAAGGCTGCGATGAAAGGTTCGATTTTGAATTTTATAAATGGATCTGGAATTTTAACAGAGATCACAGAGCCGAAACTTTAAAAAAGTTGGAACAGGCAAAGAACTCGAAACATGTCCATGTAATAAAGAATTATAGAGAGAAAAAGAAGCTGCTGCGGGAAATTTGTATGTGACTCTACATTATATTTGACACTGAAACCGAAGTAAGGATTTGTATTAGCGATAGTTATTTTGCATTTCTTGCAATGCGGAATCCTACATACTTTTCTTCACTTGTTTGCGATTCCCGATCTCTAACAGTAACCGTGCATTCATTTTCTTTATCATTAAACGAACCGCCTCTGATCACTCTTTTCCTGCCTTTAGTGAAACCGGTTGGGTTTTCACTGGAT
>Ga0209262_10000879_pt1 | contig 12670 bp, 10 predicted proteins | sample Lowcelwee11metaG_FD_187171 | JGI IMG/M metagenome (GOLD analysis project Ga0209262, IMG submission 187171) | Freshwater pond sediment microbial communities from the University of Edinburgh, under environmental carbon perturbations - Low... | ecosystem: Environmental > Aquatic > Freshwater >...
CGGCGCATTGAGCCGCGTCCTGGTCGTCGATGACGAGCCGGATATCCGCGAACTGATCGACCTGACGCTGTCACGCATGGGGCTGGCGGCCGCCTGCGCGGGCACTGTCGCCGAGGCACGGGCGTGCCTCGCCGACGGCGACTTCGAGCTTTGCCTGACCGACATGCGCCTGCCGGACGGCGATGGTCTCGAGATCGTCCGCTACATTGCCGAGCAACATGCGCACATGCCGGTGGCAGTGATCACTGCCTATGGCAGCACCGAAAATGCGGTCGCCGCACTGAAGGCCGGCGCCTTCGACTATCTGGCCAAACCGGTCGGCCTCGAACAGTTGCGCGCCCTGGTCAAGTCGGCGCTGCGCGTGCCGGACGGCGAAGGCAAGGATGACCCGCTGCAAGCCTTGATCGGCGAATCGGCGGCGATGGAACAGGTGCGGGCGCTGATCGAGAAGCTGGCGCGCAGCCAGGCGCCGATCTATGTCTCCGGCGAATCCGGCAGCGGCAAGGAACTCGCCGCGCGTCTGGTGCATGCGCGCAGTGCGCGTGCCGCGGGGCCGTTCGTTCCGGTCAACTGCGGTGCGATTCCCGAAAACCTCATGGAGAGCGAATTCTTCGGCTATCGCAAGGGTGCGTTTACCGGCGCCGAGAGCGATCGCGAGGGCTTTTTCCAGGCGGCCGGTGGCGGCACGCTGTTTCTCGACGAAGTGGCCGACCTGCCGCTCGCCATGCAGGTCAAGCTGTTGCGGGCGATTCAGGAAAAGCGGGTGCGCAAGGTCGGGGCGGCGACCGAGGAAGCGGTCGACGCCCGCATCATCTGTGCGACTCACCGGAACTTGCGGGAATGTGTCGAAAAAGGCAGTTTCCGCCAGGATCTGTATTACCGCCTGAACGTCATCGAGTTGCGCATGCCCTCGCTGCGGGAGCGGATGGAGGACATCCCGCTGCTCGTCGCGTCCTTGTTGCACAAGCTGTCGGGCGACGGGGTTCCGCAATTGTCGGCGGCCGCCCTGCAGGCGCTGGCCGCCTATCCTTTCCCGGGCAATGTGCGTGAACTGGAAAATATCCTGGAGCGGGCAACGGCGCTTCATTCGGGTGCGGCGATCGAGGCGGTCGACCTGCAACTGGCACCGGACGAGATGGGCGGCGAGAACCCGGGGCGCGGCAGCGAGACGCTCGACGATTACCTGAACCGGCTCGAACGGCAGGCGATTCTCGAGGCGCTGCAGAAAACCGAGGGCAACCGGACGGCAGCGGCGCGCCTGCTCGGCGTTACCTTCCGCTCGCTGCGTTACCGCCTGGAACGCCTGGGAATCGACTGATGCGCTGGCGGGGCGATGGCTGGCTCAGGGGCACGCGCTGGGTGCCTTCGCCCAATCAGGGGAGGCGGCCGGCGGGCAGTGCGGTTTCGCTGGTCGTCCTGCACAGCATCAGTTTGCCGCCGGACGACTTTGCGGGCAACTGGGTCGAGCGTTTTTTCCTCAACCGACTGGATCCGCAGGCGCATCCCTATTTTTCGACCATCGCCGGGCTTCAGGTGTCGGCCCATTTTCTGATTCGCCGCGACGGACAGGTGATCCAGTTCGTCGGCTGCGACCGGCGTGCCTGGCACGCCGGCCAGTCGGCCTGGCAGGGGCGGGAAAACTGCAACGACTACTCGGTCGGGATCGAACTCGAAGGCAGCGACAGCCAACCCTTCACGGCAGCGCAGTACGCGGCGCTGTGGCCGCTGATCCGGACTCTCCGGAGGCGCTATCCGATCGCCGCGCTGGCCGGCCATTGCCATGTGGCCCCTGGGCGCAAGACCGATCCCGGGCCGCATTTTGACTGGGCTGGCGTACGCGCCCGTTTTCCCGCCCTCCGGTTAGCGGCCGAAATAACCGGCTAGACGGTCGACCGCCTCGGCCAGCCGGTCGATGCCGGTGGTGTAGGCAAAACGGATGTGCCTTTCCGGCGCATTGCTGCCGAAATCGAGGCCGGGGGTGGCGGCGACGCCGACCTTCTCCAGCAGGTCGCGGGCCAGCGTGAAGCTGTCGTCGGCCAGGCCCGAACAATCGCAATACAGGTAGAAAGCGCCTTCCGGGCGGGCGGTGATGCGGAAGCCGATATTTTCGAGGGCCGGCGCGAGGAAGTCGCGGCGCCTCCTGAATTCGGCGCGCCGCGCTTCGAGAATGGCAATGGTCTCCGGCAAAAAGGCGGCCAGGGCGGCGTGTTGCGCCGGGGTCGACGGGCAGAGAACGAGGTTCTGCGCCAGTTTCTCGACGTCGCGGACATAAGGCTCGGGAATCACCATCCAGCCCAGTCGCCAGCCGGTCATCTGGAAATATTTCGAGAAACTGTTGATGATCCAGATGTCGTCACCAGCCGAGCAGGCGGACGGAGCATCGGTCTCGTAGGTCAGGCCGTGGTAGATCTCGTCGACCAGAAAATGGGCGTCGTTCTCGCGACAGGCTGCAGCCAGCGCCTCGATCTCGGGTAGTGTCAGCAGGGTGCCGGTCGGGTTGGCCGGCGAGGCAACCAGCAGGCCGGCCGTGTCGGCGTTCCAGTATGTGCGGAGCAGTTCGGGGGTCGGCTGGAAGTTGGTTTCCGGCCCGACCGGGATGTTCCGCGGTCGACCTTCGTAAACCCGCAAAATGTGGCGATTGCACGGGTAGCCGGGGTCGGTGAGCAGCCATTCGCGACCCGGTTCGGCAAGGCACGCGAAGGCCAGGTTCAGCGCCCCGGATGCGCCGTTGGTGACGGCGATGCGGCTTGCCGGCACGGCCACGCCATAGTGGCTGCGATAGAAATCCGCGATCGTCTGGCGCAGTTCGGGCAGGCCGACGGCCTGGGTATAGAGGGTTTTGCCGCTTTTTATGGCGTCGACCGCTGCATTCGCTATCGGCGCTGGTGTCGGGAAATCCGGCTCGCCAACTTCCATGTGGATGATGTCGTGGCCTTCGGCCTGCAACTGGTGGGCGCGGGTGAATAGTTCGACGACGTGGAAGGGTTCGATGTCCGCGAGTCGACTGGCGGGGCGGTGGGTCATGGCATTCCTCAAACGAAACGGCCGCCCGGAGGCGGCCATTCGATCATGGCGTACGGGTGATGATCAGGCGGCGTCCTTGAAGATGCCCATTTCGAACAACTCGCGCTTGAGCACCAGTTCGCGCGGCATCTTCTCTCCCATCTTGTCGAACCATTCCTTGTGGCCAGCCAGTTCGACCTTCCAGGCGTCAGGATCGATCTGACTGAGGGCTTCGAAATCGGCCTTGTTGATGTCGAGGCCGGTCCAGTCGATATCCTCGAATTTCGGCATCCAGCCCAGCGTCGTTTCCTTGGCGCCAACGGTACCCCTGCACCGCTGAACAATCCACTTCAGGACGCGCATGTTGTCGCCGAAGCCCGGCCACATGAATTCGCCATCATTGTTGAGGCGGAACCAGTTCACGCAGAAAATTTTCGGCGTCGCATCGACGGTCTTGCCCATCTTCAGCCAATGGTTGAAGTAGTCGCCCATGTGGTAGCCGCAGAAAGGCAGCATGGCAAACGGGTCGCGCCGGACGACACCTTGCTGGCCGAAGGCGGCGGCGGTGGTTTCGGAGCCGAGCGTGGCGGCCATGTAGACGCCGTAGTTCCAGTTGAACGACTGGTAAACCAGGGGCACGGTGGTGGCACGACGGCCACCGAAGATGAAAGCGGAAATCGGCACGCCAGCCGGGTCTTCCCAGGCTTCGTCAACCGATGGGCACTGGCTGGCCGGGGCGGTGAAGCGGGAGTTGGCGTGGGCTGCTTTCCGGCCCGCCTTGCCGTCTTCGGGCGTCCAGTCCTTGCCCTGCCAGTCGATCAGGTGCGCCGGCGCTTCCTTGGTCATGCCTTCCCACCAGACGTCGCCGTCGTCAGTCAGCGCGACGTTGGTGAAAATGACGTTTTCCTTGAGCGAGGCCAGTGCATTGAAGTTGGTCTTCTCGGAGGTGCCGGGCGCGACGCCGAAAAAGCCGGCTTCCGGGTTGATCCCATAGAAGCGGGTGACGCCATCCTTGTCGACGCGCGGCTTGATCCAGGCGATGTCGTCGCCGATGGTGGTGATCTTCCAGCCGTCGAGGGTCTTCGGCGGGATCAGCATGGCGAAGTTGGTCTTGCCGCAGGCAGACGGGAACGCGGCCGCGACATAGGTCTTTTCACCTTGCGGAGATTCGACGCCGAGGATCAGCATGTGTTCGGCCAACCAGCCCTGGTCGCGCGCCATGTTGGAGGCGATGCGCAGCGCGAAGCACTTCTTGCCGAGCAGCGCGTTGCCGCCGTAGCCGGAACCGTAGGACCAGATTTCACGGGTTTCCGGGTAATGCACGATGTACTTGACGGTCGGGTTGCACGGCCAGGCGACATCCGGCTGGCCGTCGGCGAGCGGGGCGCCGACGCTGTGGATGCAGGGCACGAACTCGCCATCGCTGCCGAGCACGTCGTGAACCGCCTTGCCCATGCGGGTCATGGTGCGCATGTTGACGACGACGTAGGCGGAGTCCGTGATCTCGAAACCGATGTGGGCGATCGGCGAACCGAGCGGGCCCATGCTGAACGGGATGACGTACATGGTGCGGCCCTTCATACAGCCCGCGAACAGGCCGTTCAGGGTCTCGCGCATCTTGGCTGGTTCTTCCCAGTTGTTGGTCGGGCCGGCATCTTCCTTTTTGGTGGAGCAAATATAGGTGCGGTCTTCGACGCGGGCGACGTCGGACGGATCGGAGAGGGCGAGGAAGGAGTTCGGGCGCTTGGCTTCGTTGAGCTTGATCAGTGTTCCGGCCTCGACCATCTCGGCGCACAGGCGGTCATATTCTTCCTGCGAGCCATCCGCCCAGTAAATACTGGCCGGCTGGGTGAGCGCGGCGATCTCGGCGACCCATTTTTTCAGGCCTTCGTGTTTGACGTAGTCAGGTGCATTCAGCGGGGCGGTCATGGCAGTGAATCTCTCCTGGTTGCGGAAATAACGAGGGTTTGCGCCAGTCGCCGGCCTGGTCGCCGGGCTCGCGCGCGACGGCGAAGCGATCGCCTGGGCAGCTTGTAATTATGCATCAAATCAGGGGTCAATACCCATTCGACCTTGCCCTTATACGTAATATCCGAGATGTTTAACGGCCGGCTTGCGTGATATCGTTTGCCGCTTCTGAAAGTCGTATTTCGAGGTGCGGAATGGAAAAAGAGATGGATTCCCGGCAACTGCGCGAAGCCGCGCTTTATTATCACCGCCACCCGAAGCCGGGCAAGATCGCTGTTACGCCGATCAAGCAGCTGACCAACCAGTACGACCTGTCGATGGCTTACTCGCCCGGGGTGGCTTTTGCCTGCGAGGAAATCGTTGCCGATCCGGCCGAAGCAGGTACGCTGACCTCGCGCGCCAATCTGGTCGGTGTCATCACCAACGGCACGGCCGTACTCGGCCTCGGGGCAATCGGCCCGCTCGCCGCCAAGCCGGTGATGGAAGGCAAGGGCGTCCTGTTCAAGAAATTCGCCAACATCGATGTCTTCGACCTCGAAATCGACGAGCGTGATCCGGACAAGCTGATCGACACCATCGCTTCGCTGGAGCCGACCTTCGGCGGCATCAACCTGGAAGACATCAAGGCGCCGGAGTGCTTTTACATCGAGCGGAAGCTGCGCGAGCGCATGAAAATTCCCGTCTTCCACGACGACCAGCACGGCACGGCGATCGTCGTCGGCGCCGCCATCCTCAATGGCCTGCATCTGATCGGCAAGGACCTGGCGAGCGTCAAGGTAGTCACCTCCGGGGCGGGCGCCGCGGCGCTGGCCTGTCTCGACCTGCTGGTCATGCTCGGCGTGCCGGTGGCGAACATCTGGGTCACCGACATCAAGGGCGTGGTCTATGAAGGTCGCGTCGAGGAAATGGACGAGATCAAGGCGCGTTACGCCAAGAAGACCGACGCCCGCACCCTCGGCGAAGTGATTGCCGATGCCGACGTCTTCCTCGGACTCTCGGCGGGCGGCGTGCTGAAACCGGAAATGGTCGCCAGAATGGCGCCGCAGCCGGTGATCATGGCACTGGCCAACCCGACGCCAGAAATCTCGCCGGAACTGGTCAAGAGCGTTCGTGACGACGCCATCATGTGCACCGGTCGTTCGGATTACCCGAACCAGGTCAATAACGTTCTCTGCTTCCCCTTCATTTTCCGCGGCGCGCTCGACGTCGGCGCGACGACGATCACCGAGGAAATGAAGATGGCCGCTGTCAAGGCGATTGCCGAACTGGCGCGCGCCGAGCAGTCGGACGTCGTGGCTTCGGCCTACGGCGAGAAAATCTCCGGCTTCGGTCCCGAGTACCTGATTCCGAAGCCCTTCGATCCGCGCCTGATCGTCAAGATCGCGCCGGCGGTCGCCCGGGCCGGCATGGATTCCGGCGTCGCCACGCGCCCGATCAAGGATTGGGATGCCTATCTGCAAGGTCTGAACGAATTCGTGTATCACTCAGGCCTGATCATGAGGCCGGTGTTCTCGCAGGCGCGCTTGGCGCCCAAACGCATCGTGTTCGCCGAAGGGGAAGACGAGCGCGTGTTGCGTGCCGTGCAGGTCATTCGCGACGAGGGCATCGCGTACCCGGTGCTGATTGGCCGGCCGGACGAAATTGAACGGCGGATCGAGACAGCCGGGTTGCGCATCCGGGAGGGCGCCGATTACGAGGTGATTCATGCCGATGATTGCGAATTCTTCGATGCGCACTACGATGAGTTCTGGCAGACCTATCACCGGATGATGGAGCGCAAGGGCGTTTCGCCGGACTATGCGCGCCGCGAAGTACGCCGCCGGGCAACCTTGTATGGATCGTTGATGGTTCATCTCGGCTATGCCGACGGCCTCATCTGCGGTACCTTCGGGCGCCATGGCGCACATCGCCAGTACGTGCAGGACGTCATCGGCATCCAGAACGGGCTCGACAGCTATTACGCGATGAGCCTGCTGATGCTGCCAGGCCGCACGGTCTTCATCGCCGACACCTATGTCAATTACGATCCGAGCGCCGAACAACTGGCCGACATGACCCTGCTGGCGGCCGAGGAAATCCGCAACTTCGGGATGCAGCCAAAGGTCGCGCTGTTGTCGCATTCGACGTTCGGCACGGCCGATACGCCGACTTCCCTGAAAATGCGGCAGGTGCTGGCCATCCTCGGGCAGCGGGCGCCGCAGCTCGAAGTCGAGGGCGAAATGCATGGCGATGCCGCGCTGGATGAGCAGATTCGCCGGGAGACCTTTCCCCGTTCGCGTCTCAAGGGCCAGGCCAACCTGCTCGTCATGCCGACTCTGGATGCCGCCAACATTTCGTTCAACTTGCTCAAGGTGGCGGCCGGCGACAATCTGACAGTCGGGCCAATCCTGCTCGGTGCGGCGCGCCCGGTGAATATCCTGACGCCAACCGCTACCGTGCGCCGCATCGTGAACATGACGGCGCTGACGGTTGTTGACGCTTGTTGACATATTTTCTTAACTTATTCAGCTATCTATCTATTTATATTGATTTTTGAGACTCCGCTGCTAAACTAGGCTAGAATTCGCACGGTATCGGCAGGAGATCGCAAATGAAACAAGGATTCAAAGTGGTTGTGCTTTGTGGCGCGTTGCTCGGTTTCGGGTTGAACGCCCAGGGCCATGCGGCAACGGAGTCGAAAAAGCCGGCGCCGGTAGCGAAGAAGGCAGATTCCAGGGCAGCCGCGGATACCAAACACACCGGCAAGACCGCCGCCGTGCCGGCCGCCAAGTCAGCCACCAGCAAAACCAGGACGGCGACTGCCAAGGCGCCGTCAAAATCGCCGAGCGCTTCAGCCGGCAGGAAATCTTCCGTGAAGCATGCCAGCGCCAGCCAGGCGGGGGTAAAGAAGCATTCGAAGTATTCGCACAAGGTCGCTGTGGCTGACGTGGACTCGGCCCACCTCGCGTTGTACTCGGCCTCGGCGCTGGTCATCGATCAGGAAACCGGCAACGCGCTGTTCGAAAAGCAGTCGGGCGCCGTTGTGCCGATCGCCTCGATTTCCAAGCTGATGACCGCAATGGTCGTTCTCGACGCCAAGCTCGACATGAACGAAGTCATCGCGATCGGCGATGACGATGTCGATGAACTGAAGGGTACCCGTTCCCGTCTGCCGGTCGGCACGAGCATGACGCGCCAGACGGCCATGCTGCTGGCTCTGATGTCTTCCGAAAACCGCGCGGCGCATGCGCTGGGCCGTCACTATCCGGGTGGCATGCCGGCCTTCGTGAAAGCAATGAACCAGAAGGCGCTCGCCCTGGGCATGGCCAATTCGCGTTTCGAGGAACCGACCGGGCTGTCGAGCAACAACGTGTCGACTGCACACGATCTGGCGCGCATGGTGGCTGCCGCCGCGCGCTATCCGGAGATTCGCAATTTCTCGACGACCGACGAGGCCAGTGTCGATATCAACGGCCACATCCGCGAATTCCGCAATACCAACGCCCTGGTGCGCAGCGACACTTGGGAAATCGGCGTTTCGAAGACCGGTTACATCTCCGAGGCTGGTCGCTGTCTGGTGATGCAGGCAAGGGTCGCGGACAAGCCGGTGGTTATCGTCCTGCTCGATTCATCGGGCAAGATGACGCGCGTCGGCGATGCCAACCGGATCAAGCGCTGGATGGAAAGCGCCAGCCTGGCACTGGGTCGCCGTCCGGCCTGATCCTTCGGAGTTGCAGAAAAAAGGGCTGCCCGCGGGCCGCCCTTTTTTTTCACCCGTGCCGCGGTGACGGTATCCCTTTTCGATTCTGGTCGCTGTAGCCCAGGGCGCGCGAGACGGCCTCGGCCGCCTTTCTGACCTGGGCGGCCCACGCCGGATCGTGGCGGTCAGCCGGTGCCGAGACCGAGAGCGCGGCGACGATGTGGCCTTCTTCGTCGTGAATCGGGGCGGCAACGCACTTGAGGCCGATTTCTGCTTCCTCGTCGTCATAGGCGACACCGTGGCGCCGGACCTTTTCCAGTTCCTTCTCGAGCGCCGCCAGCGTCGTCAGCGAGCGTGGTGTCTTGCCGGGCAGTCCGGTGCGTTTGGCGTAGTCGCGGACCTGCTGCGGTGAGTCGGCGGCCAGAAAGAGCTTGCCGAGCGAGGTCAGGTGCAGTGGCGCGCGACCGCCGACCAGATAGACGACGCGCACCAGCGAGTGTCCCGAGGAGGTGCGCTCGATATAGACGATTTCGTCGTCGTGCCGTGCGCCGAGATTGATCGCTTCGCCGATGCTTTCGCGCAGTTCCTGCATGAACGGGAGGGCGACTTCGCGCACGTTGATCCGGGATTTCACCAGGTTGCCGAGTTCGAGCAGGCGGATGCCGAGGCGATAGGTCCCGGCGTCCTGGCGTTCGACGAAGCGCGCCGTCGTCATGGCGGCGAGGATGCGGTGTGCGGTGGACGGGTGCAGTTCGGTGACGCTGGCCAGGTGCTTGAGGGTGGCCGGTTCCGACGCCGCGGCAAGGGCGTCGAGGAGGGTCATCATGCGCTCGATGACCTGGATCGAACCGGGCGTCTTGGCAGACCCGCTGGCGGTTTCGGACAACTGGATTCCTTTATTGGTGCGGTTTGAGTAGCATTAGCCACTTTCTTTCTTGTGCGCCGCAATATTAGCATGCGCTCGACGCGCTACGTTATCCGCCTGGTCGGTAACCGTTGTGCGGCCCGGGGCGGATCCGATTTTGCCGATAGGCGGCCTTGCCGGGCAAGACTTTTCATCAACTTTACTCAGAGAATGAGAGCCTCAACATGGAATTTGCCCCCGAAGGCCCGAAGGCCATCCCCCTGTGGATCAATGGCCATGCCTTTCTGACCGTCGCCGATGGGTTTTACGAGGTCGTCAATCCCCTTACTGGTGAAGCGTTGCGCCGGGTGCCGCTATGTGGCGCGGCGGAGGCGTCCGAGGCGGTGAACGCGGCATGCAACGCGCAACCGGCGTGGGCGGCGCTGACGCCGGAAGCGCGGCAGGCCCACCTGAATGCACTGGCCGATGGGCTGGATCGCTATGCGGGCCACTTTGCCAAACTGCTGGGCGAGGAGACCGGCTGCGCCGAGGCGGATGCACTGGTCGAAGTGGCGGCCGCCGTGGCGGCGCTGCGTGGGGCTGCCGTCGGCAAGGCCGAGGTCATCGCCGTCGTCGTCGATGCCGCGCGGCCGCTCGCTGCTGTTGCCGAAGTCGTGGCACCGTCGCTGCGGGCGGGGGCAGCCGTGATCGTCAAGCCGAGCCCGAAGGCGCCGTCAGCGGTGTTCGCCTTGTGCGAATTGACGTCGCGTGCCGAATGGCCGGCCGGCGTGCTCAACCTGATGCAGGGTGACACAGCGGCCATCGACGGGCTCTGCGTGGCTGCCATCGACCGCCTGGTCTATCGCGGCAATGCCGCACTCGGTGTCGACATCGGCGCCATTGCCGACGCTGCGGGCATGCCTTACGAGATGCAGGCCGTTTGATGCAACGCATCGTCTACCTGGAGCGCGCATCGGTGATCGCTGACGTTCGCCGGCCCGCCTTCGCGCACGACTGGATCGAATATCCAAACACGCGGCCTGAACAGGTGCTTGAGCGCCTGCAGGGCTGCAGCATCGCGATCATCAACAAGGCACCGTTGCCGACTGCCGCGGTCGACGCCCTGCCCGACCTGAAAATGGTCGCGGTGGCGGCGACCGGTACCAATATCGTCGATCTCGAGGCCTGCCAGCGGCGCGGCATTGTCGTCTCCAACATTTGCGGCTACGCCGAACACACCGTACCGGAACATGTCTTCGCGCTGCTGCTGGCGCTGTCGCGCAATCTGGTCGCCTGGCGTGAGTCGGTGCAGGGCGGACGCTGGCAGCAAGCCGATCAGTTTTGCCTGTTCGATCATCCGATCCGCGATTTGCACGGCGCCACGCTCGGCCTGATCGGCAGTGGCAGTCTCGGTAACGGTGTCGCCCGGCTGGCCGAAGCCTTCGGCATGCGCGTGCTGCGCGCCGAGCACAAGGGTGCGCTGGCGCTGCGTCCCGGCTACACGGATTTTGAACAGGTGCTGCGCGAGGCCGATGCGATCACCCTGCATTGTCCGCTGACACCCGAGACCGAAGGGATGATCGGTGAGGTCGAATTGCGCGCAATGCGGCGCTCGGCACTGCTGATCAACACGGCGCGCGGTGGCCTGGTCGATGAGGCGGCGCTGATCCGCGCGTTGCGCGAGAACTGGATTGCCGGCGCCGGCTTCGATGTCATCACCGCCGAGCCGCCGCCTGCCGGTCACCCGATGGTCGATCCCGACTTGCTGGCGCTGCCCAACTTCCTGCTCACACCGCACGTCGCCTGGGCCAGTCGCCCGGCCATGCAGTCGCTGGCCGATCAGTTGATCGACAATATCGAAGCGTTTGTCGCGGGCAGTCCGCGCAACCGGGTGGCATGAGCGCCAACGGTCTGCGCAACTTCATCGGATCCTGACGGGAGAAACCTCATGAGCATTACCCTCGCCGTGCGCGGCGAATACATCCAGCTCGACCAGCTGCTCAAGGCGACCGGCCTCTGCGAATCCGGAGGGGCGGCGCATGCCGCCATCGCCGAGGGGCGGGTTCGGGTGGATGGTGCGGTCGACACCCGGAAAAGGGCCAAATTGCGGCCCGGGCAGACCGTCACTTTCGCCGGCGAGGACGTGACGCTGGTGCCGCTCTAGCCGGCAGCCGCCGGCTCAGGACAGTTTGACGACGATGTCGTGCAGCGTGTTGGCGGCGTGGGCGACGCGGTCGGCGGCATTGGACAGGTGGCGGTAGATTTCGCGCCGCTTGAACATGTTGATGTAGTCGTCGCCCTGGAAGAGGTCGGCAATCGCTCGCCGGTAGACTTTCTCGACCTTGCGCTCGGCCTTGCGCGCCGCATCGGCGTTGGCGGCGGCGCTGGCCGGCTCGGTGGCCAGACTGGCGAAGCCGAGCGCCAGCGCATCGGCTCCCATCTTGATGTGCATGGCCATTTCGAGGCAGTACTTGTCCGGTGCCAAGGCAAGGACGGTCATCTCGTTGACCGTCGTCTTGCAATAGTTGGTGATCTCGTCGAGGTGCATGATCGCCCGGTGCAGATCCTCGCGGTCGATCGGCGTCGAGAACGCTTCGTTCAGCGTATGCAGGTTCTCTGCCTTGATCCGGTCGGCATCGTGCTCATCCTGGCGGATTCGTTCGCCGATCGGCACATCGCCGGATTCCATGAATTCCACAAGGAGGCCGGTGGTCTGCGCGACGTGCTGGCACTGGTTGCTGAGGGCGCCGAAGAAATCGGCCATCTTGGGGAAGACCCGGTCGAAGAGCTTGCGGAAAATTGAGGACTGGTCATTCATGGCTTGCTTCCGAGGTAGAGGTTGAGCAGGGCGTAGGCCTGAATGGCGACGAGGGCGGCGCCGGGAATGGTGACGACCCAGGTCACGGCGATATCCTGGGCCTTCTTCCAGCGCACGGCGCGCGGGTTGTCGGCCGAACCGATGCCCATGATCGACGTGGCGACCACATGGGTGGTCGACACCGGGGCGCCGATGAGCGAAGCGGAGAGGATGACCAGCGCCGAGGTCAACTGCGAACTGAGCGCGTGAATCGGACGCACGCGGAAGATCGCGAAGCCCAGGGTGCGGACGATACGCCAGCCCCCGGACAGGATGCCGAGCGTGATGGCGATCGCGCAGGCCAGCATGACCCAGAACG
>Ga0209262_10000880_pt1 | contig 12660 bp, 16 predicted proteins | sample Lowcelwee11metaG_FD_187171 | JGI IMG/M metagenome (GOLD analysis project Ga0209262, IMG submission 187171) | Freshwater pond sediment microbial communities from the University of Edinburgh, under environmental carbon perturbations - Low... | ecosystem: Environmental > Aquatic > Freshwater >...
AGAAATAACATCTGGGGAATTTTCCAAGAAAAATGAAATATTCAAAACAATATTGACTGATAAATTTTCAGGCGATAATGATATGATGGTAAATTATCTCACCAGACGAGTATACAGATCATTAGGCGGGGCAAAAAAACGTGGATATATTCCGTGGGGATATAAAACAGACAGAAAAAATTCTGTTGATTTAAAGAATAATTTAAAAACTATTATTGACAAGGGGAATGTCGCTATATATGATGAATATTTAATCGAAGAAATGAGATTATTTGAAGACAGAAAAGGAAAAGAAAACATTACGCATAATAAGTATGACGGGGTAAGTCATTTTGATTTAATTACAGCATTAAAATTTTCAACCTGGATGCTTTCTGACAGAGACAGGATGAAAGATGTCATGTCAATCACCCCCTTAGTTGAATCAGGGCCCACGCGAGATCAATTATACTTAGATGCTATTTTAATGGCTAATTCCGCAAGAACACCTAGGGAATCTTTTCGTAGGCAAATGCAACGGGAAAATATGGAACAATTAAAAACAGAAGGCGAAGTCCCATTAAGTTATAATGAAATTAGTAGCAAGGACATGGGGGATATTACCTCTATGTGGCATCCGTTCGGCAAGATAACAAGAAAAAGATAAATAAGAATAGGAGATTATAATATGAAACTCACATTAGAAGATATTATAAAATATGGTACAAAAGAAGAAATTGAATTTCTTTTGGAGGCAATTATGCCGGGAAGTTTTGTCAAATCGATGATGAATTTTAAAAATTATTTGGATTCTCCGCAAGGTAAAGATGCCAAAATTCAATATCAAAATTTGTTAAATCAGGTAAATGAAGTTCAAAAAAGAGGCAGCATGGAAATTGCCAAATTCATCAGGGATAGTCAAAAACCTGTCGGTGATTTTATAAATTTTGTTGATTTGTTACTGAAAGGAAAAAGGCCGCCAGAACCTAATTTGATTAATCTACCTTGAACATATTATCGGCCAACAGGTTAGCGCCTGCAATAGCCGTCCGAAAAGAACGAACAATCATAAAATCTTGAATTTTCCTATTTTCCACATGATTTAACAGAAATTCCCAAATTAATGCTTCACTCATCAATGACCAACCCCAAATAAACTTTATTACTTTCATACTTATATTATATCATACTTAGTTTATATTTGTCAAGCGTTTTACATATACCATATCGATATAAGTTTTTTTAAATATTCTTCTTTTACCATCCCATCTGTAAAATATTTCCAGCCAGATTGCCGCATTATTTTAATGGTTCTTTGCCCTTCAGGATTGTCTAATGTGTCGTTATAAAATCCTTTAACTTTATTATAAGCTTTTAATATTACAGTATCCGTTAATTCGCCTTCGTCATTATTTATTTCGTAAAAAAATGGAAAACGGGATCGATAGAATTTTTTGGATGTTGCAACTCTTTCGTGCGCTTCCTTTGCCCAATCTAAGGATACTTTCCTGCTTGGTGGGACGTTTTTATTTCTTTCTTTGACCCTATTAAGTGATGTCTCTAAGGAAGTATTAATAAAAAGCATTCCTGTATCATACCCCAGAGATTGTAAAATTCCACTACGTTTAATAATATTTTTGGAGTGGGTGGATGTGGAATCGACAAATAATGGTAACATACTATTTAAATAAAGGTAAAGTTGTTTTTCCGTTAACAATTGGCTATTTTCAATGACATTATCCCCTTGTAAATATTCGGTAAATTTGTCTGTGTTCACTATCCTAGGGGAGATATCCCCTGATGATATTTTGGTAAGGGTGTAACTTTTTCCTGCACCTGGCCCACCCGCCAAAAAAATAGCTTTTAATATTCCCTTGTCTTCGATTGATTCTGTTATTTTAAATCTCATTCTATTTAATTTTTGGTTGTCCAAAAACCCCTATTATTATTTTTTGATAAAATGATTCATATGAGGGTGGAAAATGATTATAATCAAATCCCCCTGTTGGTTCTGCTATTGCCAAATATTTATCGCATTTTATCATAATCTCAACTTTTTGTTTTACCCCTTCCATGAAATTCTTATCGGTGTAATATTTTTTCACAAATGATTCCAATACTTCTGGATATTTTTTTGAAAATTCGGACACCAAGAGTGCTTTTTCTTTTTCACTTTTGTATTGCGACCGGGAGATATTGGCCATCAAGTTATCCCATTTTCTTTTTAATTTCGGATTATTTTTTATGGTATAGTATTTTCCCCATTGCATATTATATAAATCTGGAATATTTTTGGAATAAACATATTTAAAATCGCCAATTGGGAAAATGCTATAGGTTTCCCCATAACTATAAGCATCAGAAATTCTACTAGTGACGAATAACCCCTCACTCCTAGGTTCCCATCCAAATACTTTATAAAATGCTTTATTAAGTTCTTTATGCATACGGATATTCATATCTTTTGGTTTTCTTTTCTTTCTTACTCTTCCAATAAATATATTACCGTGGTCTCCCTCCTTGATTCCACGATAAACAGGGTTTGGTGACAGTTTAAGAAATGGCCTACAATTTTGCCTGATAAATTGGATAATTTCTTCTGGCTGATAATAACTGAATTTTTCTATTATTTTAAATTTCATAACTTATTGGCCTCAATAAACAGGGGGCGTCTGTCCATACCTCATGCTCCCCTGATACCTCGAATTTGTCTATGGTAGTAACTTTAAATTTTTTCGGCGAATATATTATACTCCCTAAAAAATCTATAAATGGAATATTACTAAAAAAATACTCATTTAATGGTATTTTATAAATTCCCATCGTGCGGGATAATAATGATTTATCTTTTTTAAGTTCATTTTTATGCGTATCAATATATTTACATACCTTTATAAAAGATTTATAATTTTTATCCCGTTTAAATTTAAGATTAAGACCTATAAAATGAGCAAACATATCATCTAATCCATGATTATAGGTATCGAAATTTTCAACCCAAATATCCTCTTGAGGGCATATTCCTATTTTTGCACCATTTTTCGGGTAAACAATATAGGGTTCTCCATAACCTTCTGCAGTTGTAAATCTAGTAGTGCAAATTATCTCTCTTTTAGGAAATTTTTCCCAAAAGGGGGAATTATTAATAATTAAAGTATAATAATTATATGTGTTCGCACTGGGTCTTGAATTATTAGGGTCGGTGACAAGTAACGCCATTCTTTCTATAACCATGTCAATTCCCCTATAAATAGGCTGGGCGGCGGTTGCTTGGGAGTATGTAGTATTCATCAACTTGATTGCTTGTTTATCAGTTAAATCGGTTATTTTATTTGTATTGCTGTATTCTAATAATTTAAATTTCATCCAGTCCACTCCCCTGCATATTGGTCACATAATATCATAATTTCGTTTTCACTTTTAATCGCCTCAGCAAGATCATCATTTCTATAGGTTTTCACCAATTGTACCAGGTATTCTTCTATTACTTCTTGTGGTGTAGGATTAGGCCTGTATACAGCTCGAATCTCTCCTATATATTGATCATATTTTATATAAAGATCATCTATTTCAGGAGACCAAATAAATTCGAAATCATCTGTTGGATATATTTTATATGGGGTTCCATAGTATCCAGCTATATGACGGCGCGACGAGCCAAAAATACTCATGCTTCTAGCTGGCCAACCAAATTTTTGCAAGAATAAATTGTTCAAAAATTTATGAATATCTAATGGCATATCTTTTGGTGCCCTATTTTTTAATGGGGTAGCAATAAATCTTTCAGCTTTTGTTTGTTTTGTAGAAATTCCCCTATATAAATTCTTTCCTTTGGATTCTTTAATAAATTGTTGACAATTTTTTTCTATAAATTCATCGAATTGTGTTTGTGTTACTTCATGAATTTCATTTTCTAATATTGTAAACCTCATACTGTTATTTATTGAATAAAGATAAATGGGCAAAAAAATAGGCCGTCCGAAGACGGCCTAAAAAGGTTTTCACCCCCTTTATTATTTTTACTTCTTGTCAATATTCAAGAAAGGAATTGCGCCAGTGCCAGTAACAGTAGGTAACACACCGTTCCAACGTTGAATGGCTTTGTAGTTCAACAGATCACCTGTTAATGACTTTTGCAATTCACGATTTGCTTCAGCCTGTAACCTAGCGGCTGTAAGTTCGCCTTGTGCCTTTTCCACCAACTGTTGCGCTTCAGCTCTTGAACTCATAATTTTCTTATCCGCCGCAATAGCTGCTTGTTCTGCCTGAATAACCGAATTGATGGAAGCCTTTACACTATCACTAGGTCTCATTTCACCCACGAAAGCTAGAGTATCAATTTCAAAATCTTTTTGGAGTTGCTTTTGTAATTCAGCCTTGGCTAAATCTAACATTTCCTTTTTCCTTGAACCGATGATATCGATTGTTTGCAGTTTAGCTGCTTCATTTGTAATGACGTCACGAACTTTCACTCTCATGTAACGCCATGTTAATTCTTTGATATCCTTGCAATGATACAACATGTAAACTGGCCCAGTTCTGTTGGGTTTGATGCGGTAGGCAAAAGAAATATCTGCGTTGATGCTTGCACCCTGAACTGAGTTAAATGTGATGCTGTCATCTGCAGGAGATTCTTCAGTCCTAGATTTTGTCCAAGTTACGACTTGGGTGAATAGTGGGTATTCAATGATTTCAGTAGTAAATGGATTGTACCATACGCGGCCTGTAACGATAGGCGCATTTTGAACACCTTTGGATGTGCCGGTTTTGACCACCTTGATCCCCTCATAACCAGGTTGGATGACTGTGTTACATCCTGTGGTAAATACCACAATCACAACCAAAAATGCCAAAAACAAACTTTTGTAAATATTTTTCATTCTTTCTCCTTATTTTTACTCTTATTTAAATTATTTAAATGAGAGCTGTATTCTTTCTTCCACAAAATAACATTCAACATAACTATAGCAATGATTGTAAATACGGATACGCCATATCCCAACATTACTAAAAAATCGTTTGATGCATTGGTAAACCCCAAACCGATGTTAAGAAAATACATCCCTAGGAAAAGAATCCCTAAAGAAATACCTGTTTTACATAGAATAACAAATAACTTTTTTATCATTCTTTTGAACCTCCTATTCGTTCATACTTATATTATACCATACTCTGTTGTAAATTTTTGATTTTGTGGTTTAAAAATTTGGCGGGCAGGAGAGGACTCGAACCTCTAGTCAGGCGTTTGGAGTGCCTTGGTTTATCCAAATTAACCGACCTGCCCTTATAAAAAAGTATCAAGGAGAGGTTCGAACTCTCTCCACCAGGCCTGCGCCTGGTTTCGTTTCAGTCCTTTACTGCTTGATACTCATTATTTTCAAAATTAAAATGCCTAGGGAGCGACTCGAACGCTCAAGCCCTTTCGGACGATGGATTTTGAGTCCACCCGGTTTATCCAGTTCCACCACCTAGGCCTTATTCAAAACTTGCTATTTTAATTGCTTGGGAAATAAATTCCTTTTCTTGCGTGAGAATGGGGCATCCAACAGACACCCAACGATGTCGAGGAACTGCCGAATCGCCAATGTATTCCTCTTTCACGATTGATCTGCCCCTCTTGTACCTTGGGTCGTAATCGTTCCAGTTTATCCCCTTCTGAAAAATCATTTCCTGCATTTCCGTTGTGTTCTTGCCGTTGAGTTCTTTGTGCGAGTAGAGAGATTGGGCGACAGATGAAATACTGTTGCGAACGCAGTCCTGTTGTCTCCAGATGAAGTAGTTCTCCACTTCAATCCATTCGGGGATTTGAAATACCCTACTGTCGAACTCTGCCCACTTCATTTGAGGGGTTATGTTTGGGCTTATAACGTTTATCCCAACTCTTTTTAGTCTTGCCTCATTGAAGGCTCTCGTTGCCATACTTGCCGACACGCTTGCCATTTTCTGCACGTTGTTGTCGAACCATGCGTCCGTTGTAATTTTGTCGTAGTCGGTGAGAAGAATAGAAATCTCGTCCGACTGCACGTAGGCGAACTTGGCCCCTTGAATATTCTTGCAGAGATAACGAGCAGTTGCGTCCATGTCTTCAATAAATCCATCATCGAACGGACGAGAAAGCCCACGCGTGTAAGTGTGAAAAGCCTTCCCGTCAATTCGGATGATGGTGTGTGACCTGCGGGGCAGAAAAAATCTAGCCCTGTCTTCGTATGAGGATTTCATACGATTTCCAATGTCATCTTTTTTCATTCTTTACTCCTTTACTAAAACCCACTTTTCATTATCATCAAGCATTTCTACTTTAAGATTTTCAGACTTCATGGCATTTTCGACAACCTTTTCAATATCATTGATTTGCCCTAGCCGTCTTGCTGATTCAAATTTATGCCACTTTTTAAATTCAGGGGTATTCACTAATCTGAGGAAAGCGTTTTTTTTGTTTTGGTGCTGATCTCTTGAATCTCTTGCCTCTCCTCTGGCTCCACTTGCATGATGAATAATTCTCACCCCACTTTCAGTTTTGTTTTGATGTTGGCCGCCCTTCCCGCCTGAGCGAAAAGTTTGAACTTCAAAATCTTTGGCTGTTAAAGAAAACAACAATCTTTTCTCTTTCATTTTATCCTCACATTTTCATTCTTACAATCACAATAAAAGTTTCAAGATTTTTTTTTCTTGCCAAATCAATTGTCATTTTTGTGCCTTTGCTTTCTCCGTCCCATACTGCTATCAAAGCCTCAGCATGTTCAACCATCTCTTTGTTTCTGATATATCCCGCCTGTTTTCCATATTTATTCCAATCAGCAGGATAGTATTCCAAGGGTATGCCATGTTCGGTTGCCCATTTTTCCCCTAGCAAATCCACACCTTGCGCCTGGCCGCTCAGTATTATGGTTGGAATAAATTTTACTTCTTTCATAAGATTACAAAAATATTCATAATCTTTAATACTCCTTGACCCTGCAATGATTGTTCTCATTTTATCCTCACTAAAAATTTAAGTTCAAGTGCCGATAGTAGGATTTGAACCTACAGCCGCTGTTGACCAACGGACGGTTTCTGAAACCGTTGCGTCTCCCTTTGCGCCATATCGACATTAAAGTGCTGATAGAGGGACTCGAACCCACACCCAATTAAGGACTGGTTCCTAAGACCAGCGTGGCTACCAAATTACACCATATCAGCATAAAAGAGGGAAGGGAGAGGTTCGAACTCTCATAGGATGGTTCCACAGACCACCGCCTTAACCAATTAGGCAACCGACCCTTTATGGTTGGGAACAAAAAACTTGAAATTTGATTTTCAAGTTTCACTAAAACAATAAATATATATGTGGTAACATTGCGAAGTGTCAAATGTGATTTGTGTGGCAAAGTTGTTTTGAGAAAAGAGGGCTTTGCTTGTTATAAAAGATTTAAAACTCATTTTTGTTCAGATGATTGTCGTATTAAGTTTGGTAGAAAAAAAGAAAAAGTAAGTTGTAAAAATTGTGGCAAAGAATTTGAAAAACAACCTAATCAAATAAAAACAACTAAAAACAATTTCTGTTCATCATCCTGCGCCGCCATTTATAATAATGCCCACAGAAGCACAGGTGTTCGTAGGTCAAAACTTGAAATTTGGTTAGAGTTAAAATTGAGGGAATTATACCCCAATGAAGAAATTCTTTTCAACGATAAAACTGCTATCAATTCCGAGTTGGATATTTACTTTCCTCGTCTAAAATTAGCCTTTGAATTAAACGGCATCTTCCACTACGAACCAATTTACGGAAAAGAAAAACTAACCCAAATTCAAAATAATGACCAACGCAAATTTTTACTTTGTCAACAAAACAATATCTCTCTTTGTATAATTGATACTTCCAAAGAAAAATATTTCAAAGAAGAACGAAGTAAAAAATATTTAGACATCATACAAAAAATTTTGGTTAGGTAGGCGGGACTTGCACCCGCAACCTCTAGTTCCCGAAACTAGCCATCTTCTATTGATTTACTACCCAATTCAGCCGCTCACGGTTACGCTCCGCATCCTCATGGTTCAGAGCCATGTGTGATAAACTATTTCACCAAACGGCTAATCAATAAAATGGCAGGGATGCCTCGATTCGAACGAGGATAAATGGCTTCAAAGGCCATGACCCTAAACCGTTGGGTTACATCCCTGTATTTTAACTATTAACTCAAATTTATATCCGTGTTCTTTATATGCTTTTTCTTTGTCTTTCATATTTTGTTCGTCTAGTGTCCACGGACTTTTCATTTCTACTATCTTATTTTGCTTAGGCAAATAAAAATCAGGGATAGCAACTCGTTGAATCTGTTTTTGGCTATCCCAATAAAGGATTCGAAGGCTTTCCATTTCGTATTCTGTTTTTTGTTCATCTAGTTCTTCGGCATATTTTAATTCGTAAGAACTACGATAAAAAACTTTTTTGTTGTCCCAAGTAGTGTGCCAACCATGTTTATAAATGGGATTTATTGGTGTTTTTAATTTACCATTAAATATTGCATTAGATACCGATTCTGAAAAAGTCCGTTTAGAAATATTTAACGCATCTAAAATTTTATTAAAATTTCCATTATGATTGTGTTGATATTTTTTTGCTAAATCTGTTGTGCTGACTTTTTTATCCCAATATTCCTCAATGAGTTTATTTCTTATGCGGTCAAATTCTTCATAAATATCAAGTGTTCCTATTTTAGATTCATCAAATCCAAAATAATTTGTTAATGCGGGAAATAATTGATGTTTTCTGCACACATCAGAACGTAAACATTTTTCTTGCCCGCAATATTTACAAAAATTAGTTTTTTTATTTTTTTTACAATCATCGCATTTCGTAAATTTACCCGCTCTGATATTAGCATTTATTTCTTTACCACATTTAACGCATTTTATTATTTTTGTTCTTTTGTCTTCAGATGGTTTAAAAATTCTATTTTTACAATTGTGTTTTGCAGAACAAGAGCAACTACAAAATTTATTTTTTCTTTTATAATATGATAAAGACTTACGACAAACTATACAATGGTTTGGTTTTTTATTATATTCCTCGATAATTTTTTGCCATTTTTCCTTTAATGATTTTCCACCTATACGTCCCCATTCTTTTTGTAATTGTTTAATACCTTTCATAATAGTTAAACCCCTAATACTATTTAGTGTTTTCTTATTATCGAGGTTCAAAAATAAGAAAAGGTAGCACCGATGAAAGGAATTTAACCTTTACTCTCGCGTTAGGAACACGGTTTGCTATTCATTACAACACATCGGCACAAGCGCACCCGGAGGAATTCGAATCCCCAAGAAATCTCACGACTTCGATGGCTTAGAAGGCCATTCGCTTATCCAATTAGCATACGGGCGCAATAATAAAAATACAATGGCGGCGAGTGCAAGATTCGAACTTGCGGGGCTGTTACACCCAACATCTTAGCAGGATGCCGCAATCAACCTCTCTGCCAACTCACCGTAAAACGGGTAGAGTAGGATTCGAACCCACGGAGGTGTTACCCTCGTCTGCTTTCAAGGCAGGCGCAATAAACCAGGCTCTGCCATCTACCCATAAAAAATGGTAGGGGATGCAGGAATCGAACCCGCACTCCTTCGGTGTAAACGAAGTCGTCTACCTTTAACATAATCCCCTATCGAACAGGAGAAGAGATTCGAACTCTTAATCGCTCGCTTCGTAGGCGAGAGCATTCATTCCAATTATGCTACTCCTGCGTAATAAAGTGGGCCTAGAGGAAATCGAATCCCCATCTTCGGGTTAAGAGCCCGCGCTTCTACCATTGAAATATAAGCCCAATAAAATTGCAAGTGATCCCTGATGGACTCGAACCATCAACCTACGCCTTAAAAGGGCGTTGCTCTAGCCATTGAGCTAAGAGACCAAAATTGTGGGTCTAGAAAGAATTGAACTTTCATCTCTTGATTAAAAGTCAAGCTGTCTGCCGTTGACATATAGACCCATAAAAAGTGCTAGGGGAGGGATTCGAACCCTCAATCCGTTTCCGGCTTCGGCTTTTAAGGCCGAATTGAATACCAGTTCCAGCACCCTAGCATAAAAATCAAATGTGGCAAGGGGAGGAATCGAACCTCCATTTCCCGCTCTTCAGGCGGGTGCTATGACCACGTAAGCGACCTTGCCATTCCGACATTAATCCCGACAAAGTGTCGGGATTAATATTCAATCAAACTTTCAGCATAATCTCTAATTGCTACAATTCCTTCATCGGGCAACTGAGAAATTAGATTTCTTATCTCCCAAAGTTTTGTTTCTAATTCTTTTTCTTCTTCAGTCATTTTTCCTCCTGATAAAATGTGTTGCGGGAGAGGGTCGAACTCTCATGCCTTGCGACACTACCACCTCAAAGTAGCGGGTCTACCAATTTCCCCACCGCAACCTAAAATAATCCGACTGTTATTTCATCTTTGATGACTTTGTTCAAATATTCTTTGAACTCCATCTGATAATATTTTCCATAAATTGCCACTCTCGTGCGGGGACGGTACATATTTAAAAAATCAACAACATCTGCACGGAATGGCTGAGTAGTTTTAGATACTGCCAAAGCCTTAATAAAAATTTCAGGGTGAATGACTGCTGAACCCATAGAAATAAAATGAAAAGAACCATTTCTCATTATTGCAACTAAGTTTTGAAAATCAATTTTTGATATTCTCGCAACTCGTTCCCAATCATTACTGAATAGTTGCCAAAAATCAGTTCCTAAAGCAGTAAAAAGAAGAATAGGAATATTTTGACGTTGGCAAATGTGAGTTAATGAACCTGATGGAGATTTACCTGTTTTAACCCAATCCCATACTAATTCTGATGCGGCACGGTTGACTTCATAATCATCCACTAACTTACTTAGAGAGTGAGAATGGGAGTCAAGGGTTTCCGTAGTTCTTTGGAAATCATGGAAAATGCTAGCCCCATTATGAATGAGGACATTGATTTTCCCTTGGTGTGCTACTGTTTTTATTTCTTCATATGCGGTTTTTATCACCGAACCGCCTACGGCAAAGACGTTCTTCATACCTCTATTTATGGAAAATAGAAGAAATGTGGAAATGGCGGGAGTGGATGGGCGACAACCATTGGAAAAATGTTTGGCGTTAGTGATAATGCTGTAAGAAAATGGCTGGTCAACTAGGACTTGAACCTAGACTAAGCCTTGTAAGGGTCTACGACTTAACAGGACGTGGCATTACCATTATGCTATTGACCAGTAAAAATATTTGGAGCGGGTAGAGGTAGTCGAAACCTCATCCTTTGGTTGGAGGCCAAGAATTCTTCCGTTGAACTACACCCGCATACATTTCAAAAGACGGCGGGGGATTCTGAGACCCCATAGACGGTTTTGCAGACCGCCGCATAATCCTTTCTGCCACACCGTCATACAACGGAAAAAGTAAGATTCGAACTTACGACCCTTTCGAGTAACAGTTTTCGGGACTGCCGGCATAATCCACTCGCCCATTTTTCCTTATTAAAGATTTCAATAAAGATTAAATATTGAGATATTGTTTTAAAATTTCACACATTTTTAAAAGTTGAATATTATGATTGTCTATTTTTTTATCTAATGTTTGGTATTTGATTGCATAATCGAACATAAATTTTTGAACTTTATCGTTGGTTGTTGCTACTCTTTTATCTAAATCTCTGAATAGTTCGGCGCAATTTTGTTTAATTTCCATAACTATATTTATGGATTTTTGTATGTTTGTAATTTAAAATAAGTTTATAAAAAGCGGATTATCGGCTCTGCCCCGATGCCCTGACCTTGGCAAAGTCAGATGCTACTATTACACTAAATCCGCAAAACAATTAAAACAATTTCAATAAATAGTTATATGAAGATGAAAATAGTTGAAGATATAGGGGAAAAAGAAATAAAAAAAATTCAGGCTAATTTTAAAAAACAAAGGAAAGAGGAAAATCTTCCTAATGTTACTCCTGAAATGAGAAAAGAAATGTGGGGTATGGCAAAAGATATAGAAATTGATGCTTTTCGTCTTATGCGTTTACTAAAAAAAGGGGATGAGAAAGAAACATCCATTCCCCTGTATGCAGAAAGAATGGCAATGTACGCAACACGATTATATAATATGTCTCAGGATTTAAGATATAAACCAAAAGAATAGTACCCCTATCAGGAATTGAACCCGAACTTAATCGTTCGAAGCGATTATTGCTATCTTTACATCATAGGGGCATAAAAACTGACAGGTCGGACTCGACACCGACTTAGTTCATTATCTGCCTGATTCACTAGGATTTATTGGCTCCCTCGACAGACGATTCGCCAACCTCACCCTGCGTGTCCTTCCACGCCGCTGTCAGTTATTCGAAAGGCCAACGCATAACGATGGCCCAACTCTTTCTACCTTGGGTAGATGAGATAAGCCGCAGAGTGGTACTGCCCCACTATCTCTAGTTTACCGAACTAGCGGTCTGCTTTTGAACTACAGCGGCGTATTTACGTAATAAAGCGTTGGACGCTTCGATATGAAAACGATTAAGCCTACTAACGGTTATGCTCCGCTGTTTCGACTTTACGAGGGTCATGTTCTGCTGATTGAACTAAGTAGGCGTAAAATAAAAAGCCGTTGGAGGGATTCGAACCCCCGTGGGATTTCTCCTTGGGTTTACAAAACCCACGCTCTCGACCA
>Ga0209262_10000882_pt1 | contig 12652 bp, 10 predicted proteins | sample Lowcelwee11metaG_FD_187171 | JGI IMG/M metagenome (GOLD analysis project Ga0209262, IMG submission 187171) | Freshwater pond sediment microbial communities from the University of Edinburgh, under environmental carbon perturbations - Low... | ecosystem: Environmental > Aquatic > Freshwater >...
TGTCAATGCTTTTTGGCATTGTCTGTGGCACTACCGTTTAAAGCTCAGAAAATACCGCCCATAATGAATACGGGCACTTGCGGGAAGAACCAGCTCAAAATCGCTCATCAACTGTTAAAGAAAAGTGATGGAAATCGGCGCCAAGCATTACTGCGCATGCATGGCGCTGCAAGAAGATATCGGCTCAGGAGGTGAAAAACTTGAGGCGGGCCGTCAGGCGATGGGCCGATTGAACTGCTTCAGGTAGTCTTCCCATTCCATGGGCAGCAGCTGTTGTTTGGCGGTGTTGCACTCCTTGCAGCAGGCCACCACGTTGCCCTTTGTCGTTTTGCCGCCCCGGGACACCGGGACGATATGATCCATGGTGAGTTCCCGCGGCAACACCCTCTGTCCGCAATAGTGGCACAGTCCTTTGGCCAGGCGGCGCTTCCACCACTGGCTTTCCCGGAGTTCACGGGCCTTGGCGCGTTCGCGCTTGAGGTCGGCGTCTTCCAGGTGCAAAGGGAAACCGTTGGCTTTTTCGTTGTGCTTGCCCATGATCTGCCAAACGCACGCGGCTCGTGCTGGAACGTCGCGGGTCCATTCTCTTGCCGGGCTTGATTCGGAACGTTTGCTTACAACCGTCCTATCTCGGCATCAGGCGCCGACGCGTTTCAGCCACTGGCGGACCTCTTTGCGCAGAATGCGGTAGTAGGCTTCGGACCCCCCCAGCCCCACCCGCCCGAAGAAATAGTTGATTTCAAGGAGCAGAGAGGGCTGCCGAAAATCCTCCTCGGCAAAAATCACATCAAGGCCGGCCAGATTGATCTGCGTGCGGCGGCAAAGACCTGCGACCCATTCTTCGGCCTTTTGCTTCAGAACGGGGTCGGATGTCAAGTCGACTTTTGCGCCCTTGGAGATGCTGGCATGGAACCTGTTCTCTTCCGCATGCGTCCGCCAGTAGGAAATCGTGCGCTCGCCGATCACCGCCACCCGCAGGGAACGATTGCCGGAAAAGATGTATTGTTGGAGGAGAAACCCACTCTGGCCGGAGGCTTCGCACCGGTCGGCATGCTGCAGCAGGTCTTTCAGGTCGGTCGGCGTTTGCAGCAAGAAAACCGTCTCTCCTTCCCCGCCCCAATCGAATTTGAAAACCACCGGGAATGAAGGATATCCAGCATCCGGGTAACGCGTTCGGAATTCGGAGGTGTTTTTAAAAATCTCGGTTTCCGGGTGCGGAATGTTGGTTTCACGAAAGAGCCGGATCTGCCCGATCTTGCCGGGATATCGGAAGCGCGCATCGTAGTTCGGGAAAACATGCAGGCAATTTTCGCGCGCCATTTGGTATAACTGCTGCGGGCACCCCTGCGGCAAAATAACGGCGTGGGCGGAGCGGATGGCGGCGAGTTCATCATGACCTGGGTCGCGTCCGGCGCAGATGAGGTTGAGGTCGGCCTTGAAAAGTGGATGAAAGGAGACGACCATGGCTTCCGTGCGTTTGATAACGACGCCCTTCCTTTGTAAAACGGACACCCCGCATCCGTAAAAGCGGCACTAAGTCAAGTATAATGCACTATTCGACAGAAAGGCGTCAATAACGCTTCAATCCATTCCAATCTGGAGCGATCGGGAACAGAAGCAAAATAAAAAACCCGCAGCCGTTGATGAAGGGCTGCGGGTTGCCGGAATGGCTGCGGTCAATAGCGGACTTCCATCCAGTAAGTCACTCCCAGTTTGGGACCTTTTTCATGGAGCATCTCGATATTGCCCGTGGAGGAACTCAGGTACTTCTTTTCGCGCGGGTCGTTGCCTGGCAATCCCAGGATGGCGGGCGGCTGGATGTTGCCGAAAAATTCCATGCCGGACGGCGCAAGCGTCTCGGGCGTGCCGTTGAAATTCACATTGACGAGGTCATCCGTGTCGATTTTCAGGTCGCCGGTGATGTCAAATAGACTTCCTCCGGCCGACCCACCGGTGAACGCATTGATTTCCATGAACATGGAGTTTCCGCCGGGCCCGCAGCGGTCGTTGTTGGGCGTGAAGGCGATGGCGAGCAACAGCCCGTTACGGATGATAACGTCGCTGATGACCCGCTCGCCCGTGTCCAAATCAAAATAATATCCCACATGGTTGTCCTGGGTCGAGGCGGGATTTGGTTCCTCCAGCGAGGCGCTGTCGGGGTCCGTCTCGGTGACCCAGGCCGGTTTCGTGTTGCCGAGAAACCGGAGCCGACGATCGATTCCACCGATCTTGACCGTGAAAACGCCCTGTTTCTGTTTCAGGAGGGTCACCTTGGCCGGCTGATTGGATAGTTGGGGCGCGGTGGTGCGGCTGGCAAACGCGCCAATGAATTCTTTATTGTCGTCATTGCTCCACTTTTTAGTGCGAAGGTCGTAGACGGTATCCCCGTAGTCCCAGATGCCGTAGACAGACTGCACAGCGGTGTCGGCGTAGTCCGTGTCGCCCAAGTACTTGCCGGTGCCGAAGCAGACGATGAAGCCGTGCTGTTCAGGGTGGTACATAACGTCCGGCCGGGTGGTGATCGGCTGAACCGTGCCGCCCGGACCCTTGGCTTGGAAGAGCGGCTGCGGGATGTTGTCTTTGATGAACGCCACTTTCCAGTCGCCGTGGTTTTCCGCCCTCAGGTCAAACTTCCACAGGTTGCCCTTGAGGTCGCCGGCGTAAACGAAATCAGCCTTTTCATCATAAGTGGCATCCACGGCGATGGGGGTCGAAAGACCGTTCTCAGGGCCGGCGCCGGCGTCGATGCGCGTGATCAGGTCGCCGGTTTTCGGGTTGATGATGTAGAGGGCCGATTGGCCGTTTGCACTGTTGTAGCCGTTTCCGAAGATCACCACCCAGGGGTAAGCGGTGCTGTTCGATTTGACGATGACGGGCTTGCTGAACGAATAGCCCATGTCCGGGTCGCTGGTCTTGGGAAATTCCCAGAGCACCCGGTTGGCGAGTTCGGTTTCCGTGGCGATCGATTTTGAATCGGTGACGTTCAGGCCGAAGTACCCCTTGCCGCCGTTTCGCAATCCGCCCACAAGCAGTGTGACCGTTGTCGTGCCGCCGAGAATGCCCTTACCCTTCTTCACCGTGGGGGTGAGGTCGACGTAAAAACGGTGGGTGTAGGCCGGGTCGGCCAGGAGCTTGAGGTTGCCGAAGACCAGGTTCGGCACATAAGCAAAGATCTCCGCGCCCGTGGCGGCGTCGAAGGCGTGCAGCATGCCGTCGTTGCCGCCGGCGTAGATGACGTCATCCAGAAACACCGGCGCGGAATTCACGATGTCGCCCAGTTTCTGCAAGCGGGAGCGGTAGCCGCTGACGGCTGCGCCTCTCAAATGTTTCACTTTATTTTCATAATCCGAGACGAGGGCATCTTTTTGAGTCTGGGTCAGGTTTTCTACTATAAAAGGCTTCCCCTTGCCCTCCGTTTGGTTGAAGGTGGCGATCAGGCGCTCGTTCCAGGCCTTGCCCTCGAGCATCTGGGCCGCCGACCACTTCGGGGCGTTGGTGAGGACGTCCCCTGTAACGGCGTTGACCGGGTAGGCTTTGATGTCGCCGGTCCACTCGCCGTCCTTGCTGCTGTAGAGCCCTTGGTAGATGAAGGTGTTGCTGCCGACCTTGCCGTGAAGGTAGTCGCCATTCACTGTGACCGAAGAGGACGAGCCGATCAAAATTTCGGATATGGCGTTCATGAGATCGTTCAGGGCGGAGCTCAGCGCCACCGGGTTGCTGGCATTGAAGAACTTGCCCCGGCCGTTCACGGTGGCGTGCCACAGGTCATCGACCGCCTCGGGTTTGTACGCGGCGGAAGGAACGGTCCACTGGATGAAGTTTTTGGTGGTCTTGTGCCGAAAGTCCGCATCGTAGTCCGCCGGGTTCAAGGAGCCGCTCACGCCGAAGGCGACAGCATAGGTGGTCATGTGCTGGTGGGTGGCCCAGTCGTATTTGTTTTTCGGCACCTGATTGGCAAGGGCGTTGAGGTCTGTCTCGTAGTAGTACATGGAGATGTCGGCGAGGGTGTCAGCATGCGTATCGGCATAAGGTCCCCCGTTGTCGCCGTCGGTGTTGCCGTCGAGCGAAGTGCCCAGATCGTCGTAATAGCCATCGGTGAGAATAATCGTGAAGGACTGCTGGCAGGAGGCGCCGTCTGCCGTCGTTCCATAGGGTGCGGGGCCGCTCACAGTGCCCAGGGTTCCGGTATTGTCCTTGAAGTAGTTGCCGATGGTTTTAAGTCCGGCTTTCAGCGGGGTGCCTCCGGCTGACTGGTAAGGATACAACTTCTCAAGCAGCGTGTGCGTGGCATCGCTGACTGTCGCCCCCTGCGTCACGTTTACGTTGGCAAGGGGCAGCACGACTTTTTTGTTGATCCCGTAAACCCCCACCCGGACTTGAGACAGGCTCTTGATTACGTTGGCCAGTGCATTCTTGGCCACGAACTCGCGTCGGCGATAGTAGGTAAACCAGTTGGCGAAGTTCTGCCGTTCCTCGGAATAGCTGCGGCCTGAGAGCACATCGGCCGGCGGGGTCGACACCGGAGTGAGCGCGGAGAATTTTCCGGCCAGACCCGATCCGGTCACGGTGAACGTGTAGTATTTTTTAGAAGAAGAAGGCTTGTCGAGCAAAACCAGGTAGTGCTTGCTCTCGCTGGCGGAATAAACAACATAGCGCGAGTGAGGAACATCAACGGTTCCGACCGTGTACGATGTGTCCTCCATGTTGAGGGCGTAGCTGCCGTTGACGGGGTGGCTTGCGGGAGTGTCCTTGTTCGCATCCGTGAACGTTACGCTGCCGTAGCTCGGCCACGGCGTGTAGGTTACATTCGGGTTGTAGTACATGGCGTTGGTTTGGTAAAATTGGGTCTGCCAGAGCTTGCGGCCCTCTTGGCCCGCGTACCAGTCGGGTTGGCTGTACGCCTTGTAGACATTGTCGCCTACGTCGTCGAACAGGTAACAGAAGCCGTGAGGGTCGCTGGCCAGATCCGCCGCGCTCTTGTCCGGGTTCGGAAAGCTTCCGTCGTACTGGCCCGTCACCAGGATTTCAAAATTCATGCTCCCGGAATCGTCCAACAGGAACATGATGTTGGCCGGCGGCGGCAGAATCCTCGTGAACATCGGTGTGTCGGAGAGGTCGATTCCCGCCGCGGCATGCGGCGCCCACGGCCCCCCCGCCATGGCAACCATTAAACCAAGCAGCACTGCAGTTGCACACAAGCCAACCGTCCGTTTATCGGCCGGCACTCCCTTTGATTTTCTCTGCACAGGCATGACCGATATCCTTATGTGTATTCGGCGGAATTCAAGTTCAGTAAGCAGCGCGGTATCCCATCTTGACGATGGCGGAGCCTTCCCAGACACATCGACCGTAAATGGCAATGGCGTGGATGGTGGGCTTGCTCATGTCAAGGGATGAGCCATGCGCGACGCCGTCGTGTCCCACCAGAAAATTGGTGTGACCCAGGTCTACTTCGGATGGCTCAGGAATTACGGTGTCCCCGGCTGCAGTCGAGTTGTCCCAGTAATATCTCAAACTGTCCGTGTCTAAATTGCCGGTGACCATTTCCATCCATGCCTCGGAGTTGTCCTTCAAGTTTCCGTTTTTGGCCAGGCGATCGGCGGCTTCCAGAGCTGCACCTTCGGCCAGGTAGAAGTTCCGCTTGTAAACGACTTCATTTCGGGCCATGGTCACCTCGGTGCTGGCCACGCGCGAGGCTGAAATTCCGATCACCGTCAGAAGGGCCAGAATGACCAGGGCGGCTACAATGGTTAGATATCCGTCTTCATTTTTCAGCAAAAATGGTCTTATCATGGTCCGTCTTTCCAAGTGTAAATTTCCAATCAGCTCACAGACCGATGTTGCGCAGGCGCACGCGGGAGGAGTAGGTCCGCGCCACTTTATTCTTGAGGCCTGCCGGCTCTTCGACGGTCAGCGTGAGAATTACGGATCGAATTTGGTTCCGGTCGTTGTTGTTGGTGATAGCGGCGTCGCCGTTATCCAGAAAGGTAAAAACAGGGGTGCCATCCGGATTGGCGATAACTTTTTCCAAGACGGCCTGGCATGAACCGCTGGAACTATCCGACCCGTAGGTCGCAGAAAGTTCATACAGGCATCTTTTAAGCGTCTTTTGAGCAGCATCGTAAAAATAGGTGACGATTTCGGAGTCGTCATCGAGATCGCCGTCCGGCTCGGGGTTGGGGCAGCCCGAAGATGCTACGGGCAGGTTGCAGCGGTCCGATGAGAACCGCAGCTTTTTTCCACTGGCAGTGATTTCCTCGATTCCAGCGCCGGCCTTCTCCAGTGGGTCCAGTCCGGCCATCCGGATGTCCTGCATGATGTACTCAAGGCCGGCCCGTACTGAGTGCTGGGCGCTGGCAGCGGCGTTTTGGATGGTGGAGGCCCGGCTGAAGTTCATGAAAAAGGCCACCATGATGCCTAACACCGTTGCCGTCAGGCCCAGCGCAACCAAGAGCTCCATCAGGGTGAACCCATCGTTGGAATGAGCGTAGCTGAAGAATACCTTCTTCATGTTCCATTGCCCCTGGTAATGGTCGCCAACTCCACTCTTCGATTTTGGCCGAGATGCTCCCAGTTCACGGTCACCCGAACGCGTCGCGAGGTGTTGTAACCGACCGGGTCATCGATGACCCAGCTGCGTTTGAAAATGCCGCCTTTGTTGCCCCACTCGTCGACGGGGTTGTTCGGGTCGCTGTAATTTGCGGGAACGAGGTCGCCGACCGGGTCGTTTTTCAAGGTCTCCAGCGTCTCAACGGCCAACAGCGTAGCCTGAGTGACAATGTTTCCGGTGGTGTTGGTCCGCGTGGTGGACACGATCATGGTTCCCACCGCCAGAAAGCCGATGGAGAAAATGGCGACCGCGATCAAAATTTCCAGCAGAAGGTAGCCCCTGTTGTCCGATATTGATCGGTATCGGCTCATTTCGGGAAAAACATTATGCTCACATGAGGAAATCATCAGCTCTTAACCTCCACTTTTCCGATGGGTGAGATGGAAATGATCTTGCTCTTTTTCTGAAGGTTGGTGAGCACAATGGTGCAATTGTTGGCCCCGCCCCGGGAGTTGAATCCCGTTTTGTCGTCTGTTACGGTATACTGTGCATGGGTTTTGTCGATCATTACATCGTTCGGTAGACGTTCTTCCTTGATCGGGATCAGGTTGCCGTCCAGATCCTTGTAGCTGATGCGGTATTTCCCCTCCATCGGGACGAACTCCACGTAAATGTACATATTCTCTTTCGCCGCCGCGGATTTGGCCAATTCCAGGTTCTCTTTCAGTTCAGTGGCCGCTGCCCTCAGACGCATATGGCTGCGCCAATCAATGAGATTGGGTATTGCGACCACACCAGCCAAGGATAGAATGGCGACGACCACCAGGACTTCGAACAATGAAAACCCCTTGGGAAAATCAGAACGAGTGCTTTTGTTCGAGCAATCGCAAGGATCGGATTCGAGCATGTTGTGGCTGTTTGGAAAGATGCCCTCAAGATACAGTATCAAAGTCGCCCTCATTTCTTTGCTCCTTCCTTTAGCTCGGTGAAAAAGAAACGCTTCTATATCTATTTATGACTCTAATGTCCAATTCACAGTTGACAGTCACGGTTAAGCAAAATTTATTCCACTCGCCATCCATTAAATCTAATAATTAATTTTTTCAACTTGTTGCGTATTTATTACTGGTTTCGAATCGGGGCGCTTATTTGCTTTCTGCAATATTCTGTGAAGTAAGTTTCTTTTCGGTTGTGGAAATCACTTCCTAGAAAATAAAAAACCGACGCCATCCTCTTGAGGGGGCGATCAGGATAAAATTTGACGAGCTTCCGTGGTGGCCAACAGCACTTCAGGTAAACGGTCCTGCAGCAGACAGCGTCTAATTCAATAGTCTATTAGGCGGTAGGCAAGATTGTTGTTGACGGCCCCTAAAAACATGTTATATTGCGCGCCAACAACTTGGAATATCGGCGGATCGGGCACCAAATGAGCAGGGGTAACTCTCTGCTTGTTGCTTTTAGGGAAAACCAAACCAAAGGGAACTTGGAGTTTCCTGCTGGGAGAAAGACGTTAAAAAATCTGCTTTTCCAGAGTGGCCTCTTTGCAGAAGGCCTTTTTTTTTGGGGCTGTGGACGGCATTCAAACAACCACGGCCGGTCGGTAGTAAAAGCGATATGGCTGGGGATTACTAGCCATGGAGAAAATAAGCGTCATGCGCAAAACCACGTGGATCATCCTCGGCATTACCTGCGCCTTCAACATCGCTTTGTGGTCCGTGTTCAACCGACCGGAAAATCCGGAACCCGGGTGGTCCGGCACCTTTAATTACGTATCGTTCAGCCCCTATCGTGCCGGGCAGGACCCCATCGAAAACAAGTTCCCGACACCGGAAGAAATCAGGGATGATCTGGTATTTCTAAAAGGCAAGACCAAGGGGGTGCGCACCTACTCGTCGTTGGACGGGATGGAAGCCATCCCGGGCATGGCCGCGCGCCTGGGATTCGAGGTCACGGCCGGCGCCTGGATCGACGGCCGTTACGAGCGCAACGAAGACGAGCTTTATAATCTCATCCAAAACGTCAACCGGTACCCTGCGACCATCAAGAGGGTCATTGTCGGCAACGAGGCGCTCTACCGCAACGACCTCACCGTCCCGGAACTCATCACCTACCTGGACCGAATTCGCGCCGCCGTGAAGGTGCCGGTCGGCACGGCCGAGCCGTGGCATGTCTTCATCAAAAACCCCGAGCTGGTCCACCATGTCGACTTCATCGCCATCCATGTCTTGCCTTACTGGGAAAAGGTTTCTTTCAGCGATTCCATCGGCTGGGTACTCGATCGCTTCAAGCAGGTGAAGGAAGCGTTCCCCAACAAGCCCGTGTTTCTCGCGGAAGTGGGCTGGCCGAGCAACGGCGAGAATTTCGGCAAGGCCAAGCCGGGCAGCGAAGACCAGGCCAGGTTCCTGCGCCGGTTCCTGAACGTCGCGGACCAGCGCAAGCTGGATTATTGCATCATGGAAGTGTTCGACCAGCCGTGGAAAAAGCCTCACGAAGGGGTGGTCGGAGCCTTCTGGGGCATCTACGACGTGGACCGCACGCCCAAATTCTCTTTCCAGGGGACGATTCAGTCCGGTACGCTGATGTACAGCGGGTTCGCCGCCGTGATCGCGGGGGTGCTGCTGGTGTGGTTGTACCTGCGAAACCAGCCGTCGCAGCCCTTCAGCGGCAGGCTGTTTTTCGCAATGCTGCTGCAAACAACGGCGTCGGTTTTAGTTTGGGTGATCGCCTCCCCGCTGATTGGTGAGTTTTTGTTCTGGGAGACGTTCATCTGGGCGTTGCTGCTGCCGATGCAGGCCGGTTTGCTCATGATCATTCTGGTCAACGGCTTTGAGATGTCCGAGATGATCTGGACAGAGGGCCTGAAACGCCGCTTCACACCCCTGGCCGGCGGGGCCGGCCCGGCCACGCCGCTGGTTTCCATCCATGTGCCGATCTGCAAAGAGCCGCCGGACATGGTGATCGAGACCTTGAACGGCTTAGCGGCGTTGGACTACCCGAACTATGAGGTGCTGGTCGTCGACAACAACAACCCGCATCCGGAACTCTGGCAGCCGGTGCAGGCGCACTGCGAAGCCTTGGGTGCCAAATTCCGGTTTTTCCACCTGGAGAAGATCGCAGGATACAAGGCGGGGGCGCTTAACTTTGCCCTGCAGCACACCGACCCCGGGGCCGCGCTGGTGGCGGTGGTCGACAGCGACTATATCGTACGCCCGGACTGGCTCAAACTGCTCGTGCCCCACTTCGATCGCCAGGAGGTGGGAGTTGTGCAGGCGCCCCAGGATCATCGCGCCTGGGAGGGCAACCTCTTCAAGGAAATGATCAACTGGGAATACCACGGCTTCTTCGAGATCGGGATGGTTCACCGCAACGAGCGCAACGCCATCATTCAGCACGGCACCATGACCCTCATCCGAAAATCGATCCTGCTTGATTCGGGCAAATGGGCGGAGTGGTGCATCTGTGAGGACGCCGAGCTTGGCCTGCGCATCCAGAGCCTGGGCTATGACACCGTTTACGTGAAAGAGAGCTTCGGCAAGGGACTGACGCCGGATTCCTTCGGCGGGTACAAGCGTCAGCGGTTCCGCTGGGTTTACGGCGCCGTGCAGATCATGAAACGCCACTGGCCGGAGCTTTCCCCGTTCAGCCGCAAGAGCGGGCTGAACCGCGGGCAGCGGTATCATTTCATCGCCGGGTGGCTGCCGTGGTTCGGCGATGCCATCAGCCTGATCATGAACGTGCTCTGCATCCTCTGGGCGATCGGGATGGCGTTCTTTCCGAAATACTTCGGGGCCCCGTTATACGTGTTGATGCTGCCGCCGATCGGCGCCTTCTTGTTCAAACTGATGCATTTTCTGTGGCTTTACGCGGCGCGGGTGCCATGCACCTTCAGACAGCGGGTGGGCGCTGCCCTCGCCGGAACGGCCCTCACCCATGCCATCGCGACGGCTATCCTGCGCGGCATTTTCACCAAGAGCATGCCGTTTCTGAGGACGCCCAAATGCGAAAGCAAGCGCGCGGTGGTGAAGGGGCTCATGATGGCCCGCGGCGAGGCGCTGATGATGGTGCTGCTTTTCTTTGCGGTGGTGGTCAACTACAACTTCGGCAACGACCAGACCGAAGAGAGACTGATTCGCTCCGCCCTGCTTCTGATCCAATCGCTGCCGTATGCCGCGGCCCTGCTGCTGTCGCTTTTCAGCGTCATGCCCGAAGGCCTGCGGCTGCCCTGGGCGGCCAGGAAACCCGCCCGGCCAGAGGTAGTAGTGGTATCTCCCCGCTTACCGTTGGGGCCGTAGCCGCCAGCCAGTTTTAATACCCGAAGCGCTCAATGGCTTTGGTGTCCTTGCGCCAGTTCTTCTGTACCCGCACAAAAAGCTTCAAGAAAACTTTCGACCCCGTCATCCTCTCGATGTCCTGCCGGGACTCAGTGCCGATGCGCTTGAGCATGGCGCCGCCCTTGCCGATGACGATTCCCTTCTGGGAGTCTCGCTCGAGGTGGATGGTCGCATCGATGGTGATCCGCTTTTCATCCGCGCTCGGCTTGAAGGCCTCCACGGTCACGGCCGAGGCATGCGGGATTTCCTCGCCCGTCAGTCGGAAGATCTTCTCGCGGATGAGCTCGGCAGCGATGAACCGCTCGGTGGCGTCGGTCAGGGTGTCCTCAGGGAAATAAGGCGGCCCGTCGGGCAGGGCCTTGACGATGGCGCCGATGAGCTCCTCGACCTGCGTTCCGTCCAGCGCGGACACCGGCACAATGGCCGCGAAGGACTGGCGTGCCGACCAGCGGGCGATAACCTGCAACAGCTTTTTCTTTTCCGCGACCAAGTCCACCTTGTTCAAAACGATGATGACCGGCAGCTTCTGGTCGCGGATCTTCTCCGCCAGGAGCGCTTCCGCCGTCGGGTCCGGATGGGCGGCATCCACGACCGCCAGCAGCACGTCGGCATCGCCGATGGCGCCGAGAGCCGTATTCACGATCTTGGCGTTCAGCGGATCCTTGGCGACAAAAATGCCCGGTGTATCGTAGAAAATGATCTGGACTCCGGGCCGTTGGCAGACGCCCAGGATCCGGTTGCGCGTGGTCTGGGGTTTACTGGAGATGATCGATATCTTCTCTCCCAGGATGCGGTTGAGCAGCGTCGACTTGCCGGCGTTGGGCGCACCGGCAATGGTGACGTAGCCGGATTTAAATGGGGTCGCCTTGGAATCAGAGTCGGTCTTCATATGAGCGGCAGTTTTTCGAAGAATGCCTTCGCCCGCTTGGCTCGCGGGGCGGCGGTTGCAGCGGAGAGATATGAGTGGCCTCCGGGGCTCACGGATCGTTCTTGCGGAGCTTGAAAAGCGCTTCGCTTGAGGCAAAAACCACCTATACCCTCCTCAAGGAGCCTGTCAGGCCCGCTCATCTTCGGGCGCCGCCGTGGCCAGATCCACCAGGGTTCTCCACAGCACATCCCGGCCTTGGCGGGACTTGGCGGAGAACAACACCAGTTCGTCGGGGTCGGTCTCCAGCGCGCCGGCGATGATCTTCAGTTGCTTGGCTTGGGAGGTTTTCGACAGCTTGTCGGTCTTGGTGACGACCAAGACCGCAGCGATCTCGCGGCGGGCCAGCCAGTTCAGAAGTTGGACATCTTCCTCGTTGGGCGTGCGCCGAATGTCCAGGATGAGGACGACCGCTTTCAGGTTTTCCCGGCTGGAGAGGTATTTTTCAATCATGGGCCGCCATTTGAGGCGTTCCTCTTCGGACACTCGCGCATAGCCGTAGCCCGGAAGGTCGACGAACATGAGCGCGTCGTTTACTCGAAAAAAGTTGATCAATCGGGTCTTTCCGGGCGTGGAGCTGGTCTGGACCAGTTTCCTGCGGCTCACCAGGGTGTTGATCAGGCTGGACTTGCCCACGTTGGATCGTCCGGCAAAGGCGAACTCCGGCAGCTCCTCTGCCGGGTATTGCTGCGGCCGGACGGCACTGATGACGAACTCTGCCGATTTTATGAGCATGTCACATAGCGAATGTTTGGTTAGTTGGTGCGTTGTTCCACGCGGAGGAGCAAAAGTCAACGCTCTAACGCACAAAGGTATACAGCTCAAGCTTTTCTTTAACAGTTGATG
>Ga0209262_10000883_pt1 | contig 12650 bp, 10 predicted proteins | sample Lowcelwee11metaG_FD_187171 | JGI IMG/M metagenome (GOLD analysis project Ga0209262, IMG submission 187171) | Freshwater pond sediment microbial communities from the University of Edinburgh, under environmental carbon perturbations - Low... | ecosystem: Environmental > Aquatic > Freshwater >...
GGGCGCGGTTCTTGGTGCTGCGCGCCAGGGGCAGGTCGATGGTGCCGTTGCGGAAGCGCATCTGCCCTTTGACCAGCGCCAGGTAGGTTTTTTGCATTTCCCTCTCCTGGAACAGCTCCTGCATCCTTTCCAGCGCTTCCTCGCTCTTGGCCAGGATCAGGACGCCGGAGGTGTCCTTGTCCAGCCGGTGCACGATGCCCGGGCGCTCCTGGTCGGCAAAGGCCGCGACCTGCGGGTAGTGGAAGCGGAAGATATCGAGCACGGTCTCCTGCTTTTCGCCGGCGCCGGGATGGACGGGCAGCCCGCTCGGCTTGTCGATGACCAGCAGCCATTCGTCTTCGAAAAGTTTCTGCAAGGGCCGGGACGGCAGGTAAACGGTTTCCTCTTCACCGGTGATCTCCACCGTGATGCGGTCGCTGGGACAGATCTCCTGGCTTTTTCTGAGCAGGACAGCCCCGTTCAGTGTGACCTGCCGGTTCTTGATCAGCTTTTCGATGCGGCTGCGGGAAAGGGGCTGGAGCACGGCGGTCAGGTATTGGTCGATCCTTTCCCAGTATTCCTTAACCCTGAACGTGAGTTTCTTTTTCACCTTTCTTCTTGAAGCCCTTGAGCAGGGCCAGGGCGGTGATGACGCCGACGACCGAGACCAGCTGCGGCAGGGAAAGGCTGGCCAGGGGATCTTCCATGCCCCCGAAGACGTAGCCGCGGTCGGAATCGCCGCGGAAGTACTCGACGACGAAACGGATCACGGAATAGTTCAGCATGTAGACGGCAATGACCTGGCCTTTGAATTTTCTTTTTTTGTACAGGGCCATCAGAAAAATAAAATTTCCCAGGTTGAGCGCGGCTTCAAAGAGCTGGGTGGGATAGAGGGGGATGTAGAGCGGCACGCCGGTCAGCGAGTTGGCTTTCAGGTTGGTGAAGGTGACGGCCAGCGGGAAGTGCGCGGCTTCGCGGCCCCAGCAGCAGCCGGCGGCGAAGCAGCCCAGGCGGCCGAAAAAATGGCCCAGGGCCAGCGCCGGGGCGGCGATATCGCCGAGTTGGCGAAAGCTGAGCTTGTGGCGGCGGATGAACCAGACGGCGAAGACCGCGCCGAAGATCAGGCCGCCGTAAAAGGTGCCGCCCGAGGTCAGCAGGTATTTGATCTCGCCCGGAAATTTCAGGTAGTAGCCGAGGTTGGTGATTAGCAGCCAGAGCTTGGCCCCCAGCAGGCTGAGGAGCATGACATAAAAGACAAAATCGGTAAAGATCTTCAGGTCGATGCCCTCTTTCTTGGCCAGGCGGAAGCAGAGCAGCACCCCCAGCAGCACGCCGAAGGCGAACAGGAAGCCGTAGCTGGCGATGGTCAGCGGCCCGGCCTTGATCAGGATGGGGTGCATTTTCCCCTCCACATCGACAGGGCCAGCAGCAGCACGCCGATGGTGATGCAGCTGTCGGCGGCATTGAATGTCGGCCAATGCCAGGACTTGATGTAGGCGTCAAGGAAATCGACCACGTAGCCCAGGCGCAGGCGGTCGGTGATGTTGCCCAGCGCCCCGCCCAGGATGAAGGCATAGGATGCCAGTTCCAGCCGCGCCCGCCGGTCGGCGCGCAGGAAAAAGAAGGCGACGATCAGCAGGGCGGCGATGGCCAGCGCCGTGATGAGCTTCGGGACCCAGCCGCCGTCATGGCCGGAGAAAAAGCCCCAGACCGCGCCGGAGTTGCGCACGTGCCAGAGGCGAAAAAAACCCTTGACCACGTCGCGCGTGGATTCGAGGGGAAGAAATTTGACGATCAGCCATTTGCTGAGCTGGTCGGCGGCGATAATGGCCAAAATGATGAGCAGATACGGCTTCTTGTTTTTCAGGTGCACGAGGTTACTCCTTGACCGCGGTGGACACGGCGGCGGCACAGCGCGGGCACAGTTCGGGATGGGCGCCGGCGGCCGGAGCCTCCTCCACCCAGTTCCAGCAGCGCGGGCATTTGCGCCCGCTCGCTTTGCGCACCGTGATCTTTTCCACTTTTCCCGCGCCCACGTCCAGGGCGGCGGCGACCAGGATGGTCCTGAAAAGGCCGCTGTTTTCGCGCAGCAGCTTTTCGTTTTCCGCGGTTGCCGTGATCTCGATGCCGGCCTCCAGCGAATCGCCGATCAGCCTGGCGGCGCGGGCCGACTCAATCTCCTTCAGGATGCGGTCGCGAACCGCCATGATATTTTCCCAGCGCTCTCCGTCCACCGCCCGGCGGTACGATTCATCGATCACGGGAAACCGCTCCAGGTGGATAGAGGACGCCTTGCCGGGATATTCGGGGAGGTAACCCCAGGCCTCTTCGCAGGTGAAGGAGAGGATGGGGGCCATGAGCAGCAGGGTCTCGTGCAGCAGGGTGAACACGGCCTGCTGGCTGGCGCGGCGCTGCGGATCGTTCGGCCGGTTGCAGTAGAGGTTGTCTTTCTGCAAATTGAGGTAAAAGGCGCTCAGGTCCACGGTGAAAAAGTTGAACATGGCGTGGAAAATGGTGTGGTATTCGAAATCGCGGTAGGCCTGGAGCACGCGGGCCTTCGTCTCCTGCAGCCGCTGCAGTATGTACAGGTCGGTTTCGCTCAGGCCGGCGAAAGGGACGCCGTCGCGCTGCGGCAGAAAGTCGGAAAGCACGCCGAGCATGAAGCGCCAGGTATTGCGGATCTTGCGGTAACTTTCGCTGAGGCGCAGGAGGTTCTCTTCGCCCAGGCGGACATCCTCCTGGTAGTTGACCATGGCCGCCCACAGGCGCAGGATCTCGGCCCCGCGGTCCTTGATGATGCTTTGCGGCTCAATGACGTTGCCCAGCGACTTGGACATGGCCCGGCCCTCCGCGTCAAGCACCCAGCCGTGGGTGATGACCGTGCGGTAGGGCGCCGCCCCCATGGCGCTGACGCCGATAAGCAGCGACGAATGGAACCAGCCGCGGTACTGGTCGCCGCCTTCCAGGTACATGTCGGCCGGCCAGCGATGCCCGGCGCTGCGCTGAAGGATACCGTGCGACGAACCCGACTCGAACCAGACGTCGAGAATGTCTTTTCCTTTTGAAAAATCCTTGCCGCCGCATGTGGGGCAGACGGTGCCGACGGGCAGAAATTCAGCCGCTTCTTTCTGGTACCAGGAGTTGGACCCCAGGGCGGCAAAAGTCTTCTCCACGTTTTCGATCGCCGCGGGATCGAGCAGCGGTTCGGCGCATTTCGCGCAGAAAAATGCCGGCAGGGGGACGCCCCAGTCGCGCTGGCGCGAGATGCACCAGTCGGGGCGGTTTTCGATCATGCTGGCGATGCGTTCCTGGCCCCAGGCTGGTATCCAGTCCACTCCCTTGATGGCCTCCAGGGCTTTGCCCCGCAAGGCCGCCTGGTCCATGGCGATGAACCACTGAGCTGTGGCCCGGTAGATGACCGGTTTCTTGCAGCGCCAGCAGTGGGGGTAGGAATGTTTGATGGAGCTGGAGTGCAGCAGGCTGCCGTTCCGGCGCAGGTCCTCGACGATGTGTTCGTTGGCTTGGAAGACCTGCATGCCCTTGTATGGCCCGACGCTGTCGTCGAAGCGACCGTCGGGGCTGACCGGCGAATAGATGTCGAGCTTGTGGGCCACGCCGGCGTGGAAGTCGTCCTCGCCGTGCCCGGGAGCGGTATGCACGCAGCCGGTGCCCTGGTCCAGCAGAACGTAGTCGGTGTTGATCAGCAACGAATCGCGGTCGTAGAGCGGGTGGCGGGCCTTGCATCCTGCCAATTCCCCGCCCTTGAATTCCTTCAGTTTGCTGAAGGTTTCGTGGTTCAAAGCGGCAATGGCCGGCAGCAGGGATGAAGCGGCGATATAAAGCTCTCCCTTCATTTCGAACAGGGCATAATCGTATTCGGCATGCAGGGCGATGGCCAGGTTGGCCGGGATGGTCCAGGGGGTGGTCGTCCAGATCAGGACAAAAATATCGCGTCCGGCATATTCTTTCAAAAAAGGCGGAAGTTCGCGCAGGGGGAACTTCACCGTGATCGAGGGCGATGTGTGGTCGTCGTATTCGACCTCGGCTTCGGCCAAGGCGGTCTGGCAGGAAAGACACCAGTAGACCGGGCGCTTCTGGCGGTAGACGTTGCCTTCCCTGACGAAGGAGTTGAAAAAGCGGATGACCGTGGCCTCGTAGGCCGGGTCCAGGGTGGTATAGGGATTGTCCCAGGCGCCGAAGATTCCCAGGCGCTTGAAGTCGGAGCGCTGCAGGTCCAGGAATTTTTCGGCATACAGCCGGCACTCCTCGCGTACCTGCAGCTGGCTCATGTTTTTCTTGCGCGAGCCCAGCTTCTGGTCCACCTTGTGCTCGATGGGCAGACCGTGGCAGTCCCAACCCGGGACGTAGGGGCTGTAAAAGCCTTCCATGGACTTGCTCTTGACGATGAAATCCTTGAGGATCTTGTTCAGGGCCGTGCCCAGGTGGATGTTGCCGTTGGCGTAGGGCGGTCCGTCGTGCAGGATGTACGGCTCCTGCCCGGCATGGTTGTCCAGTATTTTTTCGTAGATATCCGCCGCCTGCCATTTTTTCAGGGTCTCGGGCTCTTTCTGGCTGAGCTGGGCTTTCATGGGAAAGTCGGTGCGCGGCAGGTTTAACGTATCCTTCCAGTCCATTTTTTTTTCCGACATGGTATGGGCTCCGGTATGATATGAAGCCCTATTGTCGCTCATTTCCACCGGTAAGTCAATGGAAGCGGCCGACGGCGGACGGTGAACGGTATACGGCAAATGCCATGGATCGAAACTGTTCTTGAGATGCCTTTGCCGTTTGCCGAACGCCGTCTGCCGTATGCCGAGCGCAGCCGGCTCCAGTTTTTGGAACCTTTTACGCCGTTCTTCCGTTTAAGCTGCAGGAGGTGCGCATGGCCGATGAAAAAAAGAAAGGTCCCCGCGAGGAGTTCAAGCTGGAGGGGAGCCAGGTGGTCGAGAAGATAAAAGAACTGATCCACGAGGGCAATATCCGGAACATCATTTTGAAAAACGAAGAAGGGAAAACCCTGATCGAGATCCCCCTGACGCTGGGAGTGGTGGGGGCGGCTTTCCTGCCGGTCCTGGCCGCGGTCGGGGCCATCGCCGCCCTGGCCGCCAAAATGACCATCGTGGTGGAGAAAACGGAATAGGGCGGCTGCGGCCGCCGGCCGGATCCTTTATTTTTCCCTGGGGACCAGGCAGAGAAATTTAAAGGCCGTGTCCCCGCTGTTTTCAAACTGGTGCTCTTCGTTGGGTTCCACCAGGGCAAAGCTGCCGGCGCTGACCGGAAAAGTTTTGCCCTTGGCGTTGATCCGTCCACGGCCTTCCAGGATGAATATCTCGTGTTCCGCGGGGTGGGTGTGGTAGGGGGAATGCCCGCCGGGCATGACTTCGAACAGGCGCAAAAAAAAATTCGGGGCCGGAGAATCCTTGCCCAGCAGCCAGCGGATGGTAACGTTTTCCGCTCCGGCCATGGTCACTTTCTCAGCCGGTACATCGGTAAAGGTCTTGACGATCATATTGCCTCCATGCTCGCTCAGTCCTGATTTTGTAGCACAAAAGCTCGACGCCGTAAAGAATGGAAAGCGAACATGCGTGATTCGTAATTCGTGATTCGAAAACGCAATGAATCGATCGATTGCTTTTTCTCCTGCGAATTATGAATTACGTTTTACGAATTACGAAATCAGCGGCTTTTGCATTCGCCATGTTTTTTTTCTATAATGCGGTTTATCCCTAACGAGGTGTCATGAAAAAGAAGACGGCAAAAAAGAGCGCTGCGGTCTGCAAACCCGGGTCATCCGGCAAGACGGGCGCGGAAAAGATCCGCAGCGCCAGGCTTGGCACCTACCGACAGGTAGGGGAAGAGTTGAAATTATATCACGACCAGCTGGAAGCGCTGGTCAGTGAACGCACCCTGGAATTGGAGCTCGCCAACCGCGAGCTGGAGGAAGAGATCGACCGGCATCGCCAGTCGGAGGTCCTGCAGTCGGCGCTATACCAGATCTCTGAAAAAGCCAGCCAGGCCGAGGACATGGATGCGCTGTACAAGGCGATTCACGGCATCATTTCCAGCCTGCTCTATGCCCGCAATTTTTACATCGCCCTGACCGACGCTTCCGGGCAAATGCTCAGCTTTCCCTGCTACCTCGATGAATTCGATGCGCCGCCGCCGCCGCAGAAACTGGGCCGGGGCTTGACCGAACATGTTTTGCGGACGGGCCAGCCGCTGCTGGCCTCGGACCAGCAGGTCGGACAGATGGCCAAGGACGGATTGATTGAACTGATCGGCGCGCCGTCCAGCGAATGGCTGGGTGTGCCGTTGAAAAGAGGGGAGCGCTCTTTCGGCGTCCTGGTGATCCAAAGCTACCAGGAGGATTTTCATTATTCCGAAAGGGACCGCGAATTGCTGATTTTTGTCTCCCAGCATATTGCCGACGCTTTGTGGCGCAAGCAGGCGGAAAACGAAATCAAGGAAAGCCAGCGTTTCCTGGAGGCGGTGTTCAACGGCATACAGGACGGGATCAGCGTGCTGGATCGCGACCTGAACATCCTGCAGGTCAACCAGGCCATGGACAAGCTGTATGCCCACCAGGTGCCGCTGGCCGGGAAAAAATGCTTCCAGGCCTACCACGGCCGGAAAAAACCCTGCCGCGTCTGTCCCACCCTGCGCGCCATCAAGCAAAAAAAACCCCAGGTGGACAACGTGCCGCTGGTCGGCGGCGGCAACCGCCGCGGCTGGCTGGAGTTGCACGCCTTTCCGCTTTTTGACCCGGCCGGCCGGGTGAGGGGCGTGATCGAATACGTGCGCGACATCAGCGAGCGCAAACTACTGGAGGAGCGTTTCCTCCAGGCCCAGAAAATGGAATCCATCGGCTTGCTGGCCGGGGGCATCGCCCATGATTTCAACAATATCCTGGGCGGCATCCTGGGCTATGCTTCCTGGCTGAAGACCAATATCAAGAGCGACCATCCTTTTTTCCGGCCGGTCGACACCATCGAAAAAAGCGCCAGCCGGGCGGCCGAACTGACCGCGCAGCTGCTGGCCTTTGCCCGTGGCGGCAAATATGACATCCGCCCGTCCAACCTGAACAGCGTCATCAGCGAATCGCTGAAGCTCCTGGCCGGCACCCTGGACAAGTCCATCGTCATCGAAACGCGCCTGAATGACAGCCTGCCCACGGTCGAGATCGACGTCGGCCAGATCCAGCAGGTGCTGATCAACCTCTGCGTCAATGCCCGTGACGCCATGCCCGCCGGCGGGCGGCTGATCATCCAGTCGTCGCTGGCCAAGCTGAGCGCGGCCGATGTCCGCAGCCAGGTCGACGCCAAGCCGGGGTGGTTCGCCGTCCTGGCGGTCAGCGACACCGGCGTGGGTATGGACGGGAACACCCAGCAGCGGATCTTTGAACCGTTCTTTACCACCAAGGAAAAGGGCAAGGGCACCGGGCTGGGATTGTCCATGGTTTATGGCGTAGTCAAAAACCACGGCGGCTTTGTCAATGTCTACAGTGAAACCGGCGAGGGTTCCACTTTCAAGGTTTACCTACCCTTGAGCGGCAAGCCCGAAATCATGGAAAGCGAAATCGAGGCGGAAATGGCCTGCGGCCATGAGACGGTCCTGGTCATCGACGACGAAGAGGCCATCCGCCATGTGGCTTCCGATATCCTGGGCAGTTACGGCTACCGGGTCCGCCTCGCCGCCGACGGGGAGGAGGGCGTCGCCGTCTACCGCAGCCAGGCCAGGCAGATCGACCTCGTGATCCTGGACATGGTCATGCCCAGGCAGGGGGGGCGCGAGACTCTCCTCAAATTGCAGGAGATCAATCCCCAGGTGCGGGTGCTCTTTTCCACCGGCTACAGCCAGAACGAGAAAGTGAACGAGATCCTGGCCCTTGGCGTCAAAGGCTTTATCCAGAAGCCTTACCAGGTCAGAAACCTTTTGGCCAAGATCCGGGAAATCCTGGATGGCAAATCCTGACGGCGTATTTTTCGGCCCGGCCGGCTGGAGCTACGCCGACTGGCGGGGAACGGTCTATCCCCAGCCGCTGCCGCCGCGCTTCAACCCCCTGGCTTTCCTGGCCGGACGGTTCGAATTTGTCGAAGTCAATACCAGCTTCTACCGCATCCCCAGCCTGGCCTTGACCCAGGGCTGGGCGGACAAGACCGCCGGCTATCCCGGTTTCCGATTCTGGATCAAATTGCACCAGTCGTTCACCCACGAGCGCAAACTGGAGAAATCCATGATCGAGGGGTTTCATGCCTGCTTGCAGCCTCTGGCCGCGGCCGGGAAACTGGCCGGGCTCCTGGCCCAGTTCCCCTATTCCTTTCACTTCGATGCCGCCAACCTGTCCTTTCTGGGGGAACTGTCCGGCCATTTCGAGGCATACCCTCTGGCCGTGGAATTCCGCCACCAGGGCTGGTTGGAAGACGAAGTGCTGTCTTTTTTTAAAAGCCGCGGACTGATCTGGACCAACATCGACCAGCCGCAGGTGTCCCGGTCGCTGGTCTTGACCGCGCTGGTTACCGCCAGGGACACGGCCTATCTGCGGCTGCACGGGCGCAACAGCCAGGACTGGTTTTCCGGCCAGGGGCGCGATGCCCGCTACGATTATTCCTATTCCGCGGTCGAACTTGGCCGCCTGGGCGAGGTGGTGGCGCGCTTGCAAGAGCAGGCCAAAAAGGTGTTCGTCTCGGGCAACAACCATTACAAGGGCGCGGCCGTGAAAAACCTGCTGCAGTTGAAGGAGATCCTGCTCCGGCGCGGCATGTCCGGGCGTGAAAGCTGAACCAATGACCTGAGAGCCATGAAGCGGATATTTTTCTGGTTTTTTGTCTTCCTGGGGGTGTTCCTCCTTTTTTTTATCAGCCTGAATCTGTTCGATTCCCGGCCCGAGACCGGTCCAGCGGCGCCGGCCCCACCCGAAGGGGGCAAGCTTCCCGCGGCGCACCTGGGAACCGGCAACGGTTTTTTCCTGATCTGGGGATTCGCCGAACCTCCCGGAGCCGATCCCGCGGCAGAAGCTTTCCACTCTCGCATATTGAAACTGTTCAGCGACCCGCCCCAAAACTATCTTTTCCGCTCCCGCTATGGCCAATGGCTGACGCGCCTCAACGCCGGCTACCGTCAAAACTGGCAAGGGGCCAACCTTTATTTCCCGCAGCTGCCGGGTGAGGATGTCTGTGCTTATTTTTCGTCCCGCCGCGTTCAGATCGCGGAAAGGCGGCAACGGTTCGCTGAGCCGCTGCGGCGTTACCGGCAGGTTTTGCTGGCCGCAGACCTCGAGGATTTCACCCCTATCGGCTGGGACCCGCCCGCCCGCAGCCTGCTTCTGGCCACGTACGCGGCCAGGCTCTTTGCCGCTTCCCGGGCCCTGGCCGCCCTTGACGGCCACTGGCTTCAGGCCTGCGATGACCTCCATGGCGCCATGGCCGCGGGGCTGAAGCTTATTGCATCCGGCCGCACCCTGGCGGTCAATTCCCTGGGCAAGACCATGGTCGAGTTGTCATTGCGCACGCTGGGCTCTCTGCTCAACCGCGGCGACTGCCCGGAGGCCGTAACCCGGCGCATCCTTGAGCGTCTGCCCTCACGCCCGATGGGAGAATTCGGCACGACCGCGGCCAGGACTTTTACCTGGATGGGTTTCGCGCAAGCACTGGAACGGGTCAAGAAGGAAAAAATCGTCGACCCGTTCCTGCTCAAGGATTATTTCAGCGATCCGTCCGCCTTTTACGCCGTTGTCGGGTTCGTGGGAATTTCCCGGATGCACCTGTTCACCACCGCCCACGCTCTGGCCGCTTTTTTCGTCAAGGAGAAGGAGAGCGTCTCCATGCTGTGGAATTTTTGGGAAAGGGTCGGACGCCTGGAGGAAACGCCTCCTTATCTCCGGGAGTCCATTCGCCGCGACGCAGCCTGGCTGGGAGAAGGCCTGGACTTGAGCGCTTTCTGGTGGCTGCGCAACCCGCTGGGAAAGATGATGGTGATCTCGGCCGTGCCCCATACGTGGCCGGTGCTGCAGCATTACGTCTACCGCAGCCAGGGGCTGAAGGTCCGCTACGACCTGACCCGGCTGCTGGCTCAAGCGCGATTGGCGGCTGGCGGTGAGATGAAGCTGGACGAAGCCGTGCTGCGGCTGCTGCTGGACGTCGGCGAGCGCGACCCTTTCAGCGGCAAACCCTATCTTTTTCACCCCGGATCCGGGATGCTGTACGGAGTCGGGCCCGACCGCTTGGATGACGGCGGCCGCGAGCGGCCGGCATGGTGGAGGGGCTCCGATATCGCCGTGTCGATCAAGTTCGTAAATCTTGATTGAAATAAAAAAAATCACAAATCCCGAGCACCAAGTTCCAAACAAGCTCCAAGCATCAATGACCCAATGCCCAAACGAGGAAAATGACGTAGGGGTTCAATACGAGATCGATTGAAATCATATTGAACCCTTGCATGCAAAAACCATGCCTTGGGGTAGGGAACGCAGATCTGCGTTCCCTACAGAAAAAAATCTCTAATGTCTTTGATTGGGACATTGGAATTTGGAACTTGGAATTTATTTGGAAATTGTATTTTGTGATTTGGAATTTATCTTTCTTGCGCCATGCGCCTTACGCCGTCAACCGTACGCCGAGTTTAGATTTCGATTATAAGATTTTCTCGCCCTTGCTTCTCAATATATCCCGGATGTCGCGCAGCAGCATTTCCTGGACCGGGGGGGGCGGCGGAGCGGCCGTGGCTTCTTCCTTTTTCCGCTTCAGGGCGTTCATCCCCTTGACCACCATGAAAATGGCGAAAACCACGATCAGGAAATCGATGACGGTGTTGATGAGCATGCCGTATTTCAAGGTCACGGCCGGTTCGCTGCCGGCGGCGGATTTCAGAACGACGGCCAGGTGCGAAAAATCCACGCCGCCCATCAGCAGGCCGATGGGGGGCATGATGACGTCGTTGACCAGCGAGGTGACTATTTTCCCGAAAGCGACGCCGATGACGATGCCCACGGCCATGTCCATGACGTTGCCGCGCATGGCGAAAGTCTTGAACTCCTTGACGATTCCCATGGGTTCCTCCTACTATTTCATTGATTTATTGAGCAGCGGATCCTGCCAGCGGGAATGCAGCCGGGTCAGTTCACGGCCGGATGCCGCTTCGCGCAAGCTCTGCAGCAGAACCATTCCGCCGGCTTCGACCGAATTTTCACTCTGGCAGAGAATTTCGTCTCCCAGGCGCGCTTCGCCCAGGAAAGCGGCCTCCAGGGCCAGTGGCTTTTGCCGGCGCGCTTCATCAGGGACGGCGCGCAGGGCCCAGTCCAGGTAGACCGTGTTGCTGACATGGTCGTTGATGTCGATATCGGAGGCCAGGGCCCGGTAAGAGACCTGGCTGCCGGGCTTTTGCACCGGCGGCAAGGGCGGGAAATCGTCATTGATCATGCGTTGCGGATGGCGCGCGAAAACGGGCAAATGGGGGTCAAGGCGGGAAGGCCGCCGCGTATCCATGTTCATCAGCGCCCAGGCGCTGGTGGCGCGCAGGATCTCGGCGCCCGAGCCGGCGGCCAGACGAAATTCGCGCACGGCGAAAATCCTGTGCCGCCCCGAAGGCCAGGTGGTGATATGGACGGATTGCCCGGCTCCGGGAATGGCGCCGACCTTGACATGCAGCCGGGCCAGCACCCAGGTCAGCCCCTTGGCGTGCAGGTCGCGCACGCCCACCCCAAGCATCCCGGCATGGCGGCCGGCCGTCTCCGACATGGCGTCGAGCAGCTCCAGCAGCCGCGCCAGTTCGGAATCGTCCCCGGCGACCGCGGACAGGGCGAATGTTTCGTTGTAAACGCTGGCTTCCATGGCCCGAAATTATAACCCATTGGCTGACCGATTGAAAGTTTTTGCCGCCGGCGAAGAACAGGACGCCCGCTTTGGCTTACAGTAAAAAAATATTCCCTTGCCGGGTCCCTATAACCAGCCTTTTGGCCTGCCTAACGATTGCCAGGTGGAGAAGGCATTTTCATGGCAATAAGGGAATCCCTGATGGCTGCTAGGGAATTCCCCGATTGCCAAGAGCGGGCATGGCAGGCAAAATCAAAAAAAATCATTCCGCAGGAGGGACGCGCATCATGATCCAAAAAAAATGTTTGTGCCTCACGGCTTTGTTCTCATTGTTGCTGGCGAGCAGCCAGGCGCTTCAGGCCAGGGCCTGGCAGGTACGGCCGGCCATGAGCCTGGCCGAGATCCAGGATGTGTTCGACCGCGCCGGCGACGGCGACAAGGTCATGTTCCACAAGGGGGTCTACGATTTCAGCGCCGGGCCGTTTTTGGATGTTTATGAAAGCGTCGGAGCGATCATTATTCGTGATAAAACGCTGACCGTGAGGGGAGTCGGAGATGTGCTGATCAAGGGCAAAGACAGCGACCTGGACGGCAGCGGGCAGGCCATCCGCGGCCTTACCGCCTTCCAGGTCCTCAACCCCGACCAGACCAGGGATGTGACCTTCGAAAATCTGGGATTCGAGACTTTTATGATGGCAATTGGTATTTCTCGGAATGTCACGCCGGCAGTGTCGTATCCAAGTTCGCGCCACGTGACCGTCCGCGATTGTGGTTTCAGCGACATTCAGCGCAATGGCATTTGCGTTAACAATCCGGCCGGCAATGTGACCATAAAAAACAACCGGATTTCTGCCGTACGTTTCG
>Ga0209262_10000884_pt1 | contig 12646 bp, 9 predicted proteins | sample Lowcelwee11metaG_FD_187171 | JGI IMG/M metagenome (GOLD analysis project Ga0209262, IMG submission 187171) | Freshwater pond sediment microbial communities from the University of Edinburgh, under environmental carbon perturbations - Low... | ecosystem: Environmental > Aquatic > Freshwater > Pond...
CTCGCCGTACCGGCCTCTGTCGGCGCCCTCGCGGGGAAGCCCTGGACACCGCTTACCTACATGTTCACCCACCAGGGATTTATACATATCATTTTCAATATGATGTGGCTGTGGTGGTTCGGGAAGATCTTCCTCAGCTACCTCGACCAGCGCAAGCTGGTGTCGCTCTATATCATGGGCGGTCTTGCCGGGGCACTGCTCTATATTGCGGTCTTCAACATCTTCCCTGCCTTTGCCGGAACAGTGCACGTCTCAATAGCACTAGGCGCATCTGCATCAGTAATGGCTCTCGTCATCGCCACTGCAGTATATCTCCCTGAACTGGAGCTGCACCTCCTTTTCCTGGGAAGGATCAAACTCAAGTACCTGGCCATTATCACCTTTTTCATCACATCGGTGTTCGACTTCTCAGTCAATACGGGTGGAAAGATTGCGCATATAGGCGGGGCGCTGATGGGACTGGCATACGGCTACGGGCTGAAAAACGGAACTGATATAGGCGCGTGGCTGAACAAGATACTCGACTTCTTCGTTACTCTCTTCAAACCGGGAAAAAAGCTGAAGGTGACTTACAAAAAGCCAAAGACCGATACCGGTTACACGCAGGCAAAAACAGATTACGACTACAACAAGATAAAGGCAGAAAGGCAGAAAGCCATAGATCATATACTTGACAAGATCTCAAAAGGCGGATATGACAGTCTTACCAGGGAAGAAAAAGAGATCCTCTTCAACGAGAGTCAAAACAAGAGGTAGGGTGATAAAGCGTTTTGTACGCAACATCCTGCTGGCGGTGAACTTTGTTCTCGTCATTGCCCTTCTGCTGGCCTATCTGTCAGTATACTTAAATCCAGCAACCACAGCTTTTCCTGCGTTGTTCGGCCTTGCTTACCCGTACCTCGTGGTTGCAAACATAATCATGGCGGTGGTGTGGATCCTGTTCAGGAAGTGGTTTGCCCTGATATCCGTCGCTGCCATTGCTCTGGGCTTTGGATATATCCATAATTTCATCAGGTTCACCAATCACGGTGAGGAGCTTCATCACGACCTTAAGGTGATGAGCTATAATGTAAGGCTCTTCAATATCTACGAGGAGAGCGAAAGGAATTCGTACAACAAGATGCTTCAGCTGTTCAGGAAGGAAGACCCCGGCATCCTCTGCCTTCAGGAGTATTTCGTCAAGGGTGATCCGGCGGCTGCCGAACAGAAGCTGAAAGACGGTATTGGGGGTAAGCTGCAGACTCATTTCAAGCTTGTCAAGAGCGGATCGACAAGCCGTTACGGCATTGCCACCCTTACCCGTTACCCTGTCATCTACAGGGGTGATGTGGTGCATCCCGGTTCATCTTCGCTGACAATATTCACTGATATTGTTGTTGATACAGATACCTTCAGGATCTACAACAACCACCTGCAGTCGTTCAGGCTCGGACGAGTGGAAGGCACCCTCCTGCGAGAGATTACCGGAGATGTTCAGGGAGGCGGCTCCATGGATGAAATAACAGGTATTTACAAGAGTCTTACACATGGTTTTGCCAGTCGTGCCCTGCAGGTTGACAGGGTAAAGAGGCATATAGAGACCTCGCCCTACCCGGTGATAGTTGTGGGCGATTTCAATGACACCCCGGTCTCATACACCTACAGCAGGATGCGGCGCGGGCTGAAGGATGCCTTCGTGGAGGCGGGCTATGGTGCGGGCTTTACCTACAGGGGCAAGTACCCGGCCAACAGGATCGACTACATTCTTTACAGTGAAGATATTGCCTGCAACGACTTTGACATCGTCAAGGCCAGGTATTCTGATCATTACCCTGTTATCGCCTATTTCAGGCGTGCTGACCAAAAGGCAGCTTCGACAGATCAGCGTTCCCGCCGGAAATAATTATTAGGACCTTTTTGCCGGCGAAGAGACTTGTGTTGGCGAGCACCGCGGCAAGAGGCACAGCCGATGAAGGTTCGATGATGATCTTCATCCTCTCCCACACAAGACGCATAGCTTCAATAATCTGCTCCTCGGTGACCGTCAGTATGTCATCGGCATTCTCCCTGATTGCCGTGAACGTTCTTTCGCAGAGCGAAGTGAGCAGCCCGTCTGCGATTGTTTTCGGAGGCAGCGGGGCCTGGAGGATGCCTGTGTGGAGCGACCGGGCGGCATCATCAGCGAGGGCCGGCTCGGCGCCGTAGATCTTTATGGAGGGGATCATATGTCTTGCTGCGATGGCCGTGCCGCTGAGGAGGCCGCCGCCGCCGACAGGGGCTATGATGGCATCTGTACCAGGGTATTCGGTCAGCGCTTCCAGCGCTGCCGTGCCCTGTCCGGCGATGATGTTAAAGTTGTCATAGGGATGGATCATTGTGGCGCCGGTACGACGTATCACCCCGGCGGCGGCGGCCTCCCGCGCTGCCAGCGTTGGCTCGCAAAAAGTTATCTCCGCGCCATAGCCCGCCACCGCTCTCTTCTTTACCTCCGGTGCCGTGGATGGCATGACAATGTATGCTCTCACCCCGCGCGACACCGCTGCATGAGCCAACGCGGCAGCATGATTGCCCGATGAATGGGTGACGACACCACTGCGCCGCTGCTCTTCCGTCAGTCTGATGACAGCATTGGTGGCGCCCCTGAACTTGAAGGCCCCCACCTTCTGGAAATTCTCACACTTGAAAAAAAGATGTGCTCCGCTGATCTTGTCCAGCTGCTTCGAGGTGAGTACAGGAGTATGATGAATAAACGATCCAATGGCCTCCGAAGCTGTCACTACATCTTCAAACCGGGGAATAAACATATCATGTTATTTAAAAACACAGAGACGCCCGATTTGAGCGTCTCTACGTTTAAAATTATCATTACTTACTAAAATATGCTCCATGCAACGGTCACACCTGCCATAACAACAGAAACCATCGACATAAGCTTGATCAGGATATTCATTGAAGGGCCGCATGTGTCCTTGAACGGGTCACCAACCGTATCACCAACGATACTGGCCTTATGGCATTCGCTTTTCTTGCCACCGAATTTGCCGCCTTCAATATATTTTTTTGCATTGTCCCATGCACCGCCTGCATTATTGAGCATGCTTGCAAGGGAGAAGCCCGTAGTCATTCCGCCCATCAGAAGTCCGACAACACCCGGAACCCCGAAAACTATTCCTGTCAGAACCGGAACAGCGATAGCCATGAGTGCAGGGACTACCATTTCCTTCTGTGCCCCCTTGGTTGCAATAGCAACACATTTTGCATATTCAGGCTTGCCTGTGCCTTCCATTATACCCGGAATTTCACGGAACTGGCGTCTTACTTCCTCTACCATTCTGCTTGCATTTCTACCGACTGCTTTCATTGTCATTGCAACAAATACGAAAGTCATCATTGCTCCGATGAATAGACCTGCTATCAATATCGGGTTGAACAATGAAATGCTGTAAGCTGAAACAAAGTCGCCTATGTTTGCCTGACTGACATCCACAGCTCTCTGTCCTGCCTCAACCACAGCAGGTGCATGGCTCTTATAAAACAGCACATCACCTATCTGTTTATAACCATCGACACTTTTGTCAGCAAGTCTGCCAAGCCAGAGTTTTACCTCTTCCATATAGGCTGCAACAAGAGCCAGCGCGGTAAGTGCTGCCGAGCCTATGGCAAAGCCTTTGCCTGTAGCTGCGGTTGTGTTTCCGAGTCCGTCAAGAGCATCTGTTCTCTCTCTTACTTCTTTCGGGAGTTCTGCCATTTCAGCATTACCGCCAGCGTTGTCTGCGATCGGTCCGAAAGCATCTGTTGCAAGAGTAATTCCAAGGGTGGAAAGCATCCCCACAGCAGCAAAACCCACACCGTAAATGCCTGTGGCAAAATCATGAAATCCGCCGGCAAAACCATATGCTGCTATAATACCGGCAACAATTGTAAGGACAGGAACCCATGTTGACATCATTCCGACAGCCATACCTTCAATAATTACTGTGGCAGGCCCCTGTTTTGACTGCTCTGCGATTCCCTGGGTAGGTTTATAACCGTCAGATGTAAAATATTCCGTAGACTGTCCGATGATGACACCGGCAGCAAGACCTGCAACTGCAGCGCCAAATACACCCCAGGTGATCCAGTTTAGAGCAGCCATAATGGCAACCACAACCAGGATAAGGGCTGAGCTGCCTCCGGTTCCAAGAAGAAGAGCACGAAGGAGGGTTTTTGGAGATGCATCTTCCTTTGTCCTTACCAGGTAAACACCCGCAATTGAGAGCAAGATGCCAACTGCTGAGACAAGCATCGGAGCTATAATAGCTTTAATCTGTAAGTCTTCCTGACCTACAATCAGAGGAAGTGCGGCTCCCAGAGCAGCAGTTGAGAGTATAGATCCGGCATAAGATTCATAAAGGTCTGCACCCATACCTGCGACATCACCGACGTTGTCACCAACGTTGTCAGCAATGGTTGCAGGGTTACGCGGATCGTCTTCCGGTATCCCGGCTTCAACTTTTCCCACGAGGTCAGCGCCAACATCAGCAGCTTTAGTGAATATACCGCCGCCGACACGTGCAAACAAAGCCTGTGTTGATGCACCCATTCCAAAGGTGATCATTGTTGCCGTTATCTCGACAAATGCCTGGTGCTGATCGATCCCCTGCTGAACAAATGTCAGTCCCAGCCACTGGAGACCGGTTGCCATATGCTCAGGGGTGAATACAACTTTGGTCAGAAATATGAACCATAATGCAATATCAAGCAACCCAAATCCTACAACAACAAGCCCCATCACAGCACCACTCCTTAGAGCGATCTTTAATCCTTTGTTAAGTGATTTTGAAGCGCCAAATGCAGTCCTGTTCGATGCAAAAGTTGCGGTTCTCATTCCAAGGTAACCGCACAGCCCCGAGAAGAACCCTCCTGTAAGGAAAGCAATCGGAACAAACGGGTTCTGTACACCAAGAAAAGCAAGAACAGTCAGCAAAACGGCCAGAATGATAAATACCTTCGTAACAACTGTATACTGGCTTTTCAGGTAGGCCATTGCACCTTCCCTGACATAAGCTGCAATACTCTTCATCTTGTCTGTTCCTTCCTCCTCTTTCATCATGCCCCTGTAAAAAATCCAGGCGAAAAGCAATGCCATGACCGACGATATCGGAACAATCCAGAATAAACTACTGATCATAATCTTAGGTTTTTAGAGAATTTGAGCTACAAAACTAATTAGTTTTTTTACAAAACCTAACCGCAAATGAAGTTATTGAACCCGGCTTTCATTTTTTCTGCGGATCAAAAATATGTTTACAGGTCAGGTATGTATGCCGAATAATAGGTATAATTGTTTTAGATATCAGGATGTACAATTAGTATTTTTGCAAAGACAATGGAATACAGGCAGGATTTAATAGAGGCCGCGTGGGACGAGCGCGGAAGGCTTCAGGATACAGAGGTAAGGAGAGCCGTCGAGGAGGTTATCGAAGCCCTCGACAAGGGTTTCCTGCGAGTGGCACAGCCTGAGGGTGATGCCTGGGTGGTGAATGAATGGATTAAGAAAGCCGTCATCCTTTATTTCCCCATGAGGGAGATGAAGACAACGTTTGCCGGACCGCTGGAGTTTCATGACAAGATCGATCTAAAACATAACTATAAGGAACTGGGTGTAAGGGTGGTGCCTCATGCTGTAGCCCGCTTCGGCTCCTATCTCGCCCGGGGGGTGATACTGATGCCTTCGTTCATAAATATCGGAGCATGGGTCGGGGAAGGTACCATGGTTGACACCTGGGCTACCGTAGGCTCATGCGCCCAGGTGGGAAAGTACGTCCATCTCAGTGGCGGGGTGGGTCTGGGTGGTGTCCTCGAGCCTGTCCAGGCTGCTCCTGTGATCATAGAGGATAACTGTTTTATAGGATCACGCGCCATAATAGTCGAAGGGGCACGCATATGCACCGAGGCGGTGATAGCCGCCGCCACCGTCATCACCGGCTCAACAAAGATCATTGACGTGACCGCCGGCGAACCGGTCGAATATCGCGGTTATGTGCCTCCACGAAGCGTGGTCATACCCGGGACTTACACAAGGGATTATCCGTCGGGAACATATAATATACCCTGTGCACTTATAATAGGAAAGAGGAAAGAATCAACGGACAAAAAGACTTCCCTGAACAACGCGCTGCGTGAAAACGATGTAATGGTATGAAAAGCGAGTACGGCGACGATATAATGAACGCACTGAGGGTGCTGCGTGCGGGAGGTGTCATACTTTACCCTACTGACACTATCTGGGGACTGGGTTGTGACGCCACCAACGCACTGGCAGTGCGCAAGATCTTTGACATCAAGCAAAGGGAAGACAGCAAGAGCCTGATCATCCTCGTGAACTCGGTCTCGATGCTCGAAAGATATGTGGTTAATCCGCCTGAGGTGGCACTGCAGATGGCGGAGCTGTCTCAGAAGCCCCTGACCATCGTCTATGACCGGGGGCGCAGCCTGGCTGAGGGTGTGGCATCAGCCGACGGCTCGGTGGGCGTGAGGATATGCAACGACCCGTTCTGTGACGAGCTTATCACTGCCTTCCGCAAACCCATTGTCTCCACATCGGCTAATATCAGCGGCACAGACGCCCCGGCTCTCTTTGATGAGATAAGCGAAGAAGTGATCAACGCCGTTGATTATGTCTGCCTGTACAAACAGTATGACCGAAGCAGGTCTTCAGCCTCTTCGGTCATAAAGGTCTCCGGAAACGGAGCCGTAAAAATTCTACGGGAGTAATTACTTCGTCCGCACCTTGCCGGATCCGGATATTGAAGCATCAATTTTGGGATTCCCCGAATAATAGATGCTGCCGCTGCCAGAGATGGAAGCCTTGAGCAACTCAGTGACATTACAGTCACAATTGCCACTTCCTGAAATCCTGGCATCCAGCCTGCTGACACTAACTCCTTCTGCGTTCAAACTACCTGAGCCTGAGATAGACATCCCGAGGTCCCTGACAGTACCCGGACCTTCAATATACAGGCTGCCTGACCCTGAAATATGGCACTCCGCATCATCGATAGTAATTTCCTTCAGTATAATCTTTCCACTACCGCTGATAGACATTTTAAGTTCCTTCCCCCTGAGAGGGTCATTGACGACGACCTTACCGGAACCTGATACCCTGATGCCATCCAATGCAGGCATGGTGATCTCCACTATCACTTTCTCGTTTATGAAGTTAAACCATTTATCTCTTTTTATGATGAGATCGTCGCCCGCTACGCTGGTTTCAACTTCTTTTAAATAATCCCTGTCACCCTTAATAACAACGCTGTAATCATTCCCGAGGGTTATGAATACTTCGCCTGCCAATGCGAAGTCTATTTTACTGAAACCGGAAAGATTGCGCGTTTCTGTGTATGTTGTCTGGGCTTGTGACACTGTCGTAAAGAGCAGTATCAGTGCTGCAAGGGATACTATTTTTTTCATGACTGCACCATTATAAGTTAAAAGATTGACATAAAAAAGACGGCATTAAAATGCTGACGCTGCATCAATGAGGGAAAAAAGAAATCAGATATTAAGTCCGGTCAACCCTGCAGGAAGGGACATCTCAATTATTTTTTTCTTATCATTCACTGATATGATAAGATCCGGATGGAGGGGAATTAAGATCTCTCCGCCTGAAGCGGTCACAGTGGCCATTAGTTGTCCGGGGTTCTGCTCCACGCGTAAGATGACGCCTCTGAAACTGCTGTTTTTATCAATGATTGTATATCCTGCCAGGGTTTCGGGATCACTTTTAATATTATCCTCCCGGCCGGTTCTCACCTCGCATCCCTTAAAGCCGATGACGGACTTCTCGGTAAGGTAATCGTCAAACGATATTATGAGTGTACCCGGTGATGGAGACCAGGCTTCACGGGTAAAAAAGGGAACCGGTATCCCGTCGATAACGACGAATACCGGTTCACCCTGTTCCGGTTCCCTTGTGATGCCGCCTTCATTTCTGACGATCACGGCTCCTTCGAAGCCGTACGTTTTTGTTATTCTGCCAATTGTTTTCAATGGCGGCGGCAGGGAACGAAGACTGTTACTCAGTCTTCTCTTTCTCTTCTGCAGTTTCTTCCTTGGCTTCGGCCTCAGGCTCAGCTACAGCTTCTGCAGCTGGAGTTTCGGTTTCAACCTCAGCCTGAACCTCAACCTCAGTCTCGGCTACAGCTTCGACAGGCTCAGCTACTGTTTCGGCAACAGGCTCAGCTACCACTTCGGCAGCGGCCTCCGGTGCGGCGGCAGCTTTGGCTGCTGCTTCTGCTGCAGCGGCGATAGCGGCAAGCTTCTTCGCATATGCTGCTGCCCTCGTCTCCTTCACCGTCGTCTCTGCCTCAAGCCTCTGCTTGCGCGTTTCTTCACCCTTCTTCTCCAGGCCCGATTTCTTCGCTTCTATCTTTTCATCCTTACCCTTCAGCCATTCATTAAACCGGCGGTCGGCTTCAGCCTCGTCAAAAGCGCCTTTCTTCACACCTTCAAGAAGGTGCTTCTTCATCATGACTCCCTTGTACTTAAGGATTGCCCTGCATGTATCCGTAGGTTGCGCACCTTTATGCAGCCAACCCAATGCCTTCTCGAAATTTACGTCGATTGTTGCCGGGTCAGTGAGAGGATTGTATATACCAATCTTCTCGATGAATCTGCCATCACGTGGCGACCTGCTATCTGCTACCACGATGTGGTAGTAGGCCAGCTTTGTGCGGCCTTTCCTAGCTAATCTGATCTTTACTGACATTTAAAATTCAATGTTTAGATTATTATTCTGTTTTTTTCAATGAGGGTGCAAATATATTACAATAAATCGAGGTAACAAAAATTATCGCAACCATCATGTTAATAAAAAAATTGACGGGTGACGCACCTTTTCCTTATTTTTGCTTCCGGCAGCAGCACTGGCTTATTCCCCGAAATTATGTCCTCATTCACTCATTTACACGTACATACACAATACTCTATCCTGGATGGTGCATCGGCAGTCAAGGCTCTTGTAAAAAGAGCAAGGGATCTCGGCATGGAGGCTCTTGCCATCACCGACCATGGTAATATGTTCGGGGTAAAAGAGTTTCATGACGCAGCTGCAGCCGCCTCACTGAAGCCCATTATCGGATGTGAGATTTATGTAGCCCGCACGTCACTCGAGGATAAAACATCTGTTGAAGACCGGTCAGGAGATCATCTCATCCTGCTTGCAAAGAACCTGGCAGGCTATAAAAACCTTGTCAAGCTGGTCTCGCAGGCATGGATAAAAGGATTTTACTACAGGCCGCGAATAGACAAGGCTCTTTTGCGAGCCCACAGCGAAGGCCTGATAGTCTCATCAGCATGTATCGCAGGCGAGGCCGCACAGGAGATCCTCTCGGGAAACATGAAAGGCGCTGAAGAAGCCATACTGTCGTACAAGGAGATCTTCGGTGATGATTATTATCTTGAGATCCAGCGCCATGAAACGTCTGACCCCACCGCTGACACAACGGTATTTCCGCTGCAGCAGAGAGTAATCGCAGCTTATCGCGAGCTGGCGGCAAAAAACAATATTAAGATCATTGCCACCAACGACGTGCACTTCATAATGGCTGACGAGGCAGAGGCCCATGACAGGCTGATATGCATCAACACCGCAAAAGACATTGACGATCCTAACCGACTGAGGTATACGAAACAGGAGTATCTGAAGAGCGAAGAAGAGATGCTGGCTGTGTTCTCCGATATTCCTGAGGCTGTGCTGAACACGAAGGAGATAGCAGACAAGGTTGAATATTACTCGCTGAGCAGCCAGCCAATCATGCCTGATTTCGCCATCCCTCAGGAGTTCACCGACAAGGATGAATACCTCAGGCACCTGACCATGAAAGGGGCAGCGGAGCGATGGAGCAAGATCACTCCTGAGCTGCAGGCACGCATCGATTTTGAGCTCTCGGTAATAAAGAACATGGGGTTCCCGGGTTACTTCCTCATCGTGCAGGATTTTCTCAGGGCAGCACGCGAGATGGGTGTATGGGTCGGCCCGGGAAGAGGCTCGGCTGCAGGCAGCGCAGTGGCCTACTCACTCAGGATCACAGACATAGACCCCATTAAATACAACCTGCTGTTTGAAAGGTTCCTCAACCCTGACCGCATCTCGATGCCGGATATCGACATTGACTTCGACGAGGACGGGCGGGAGAAAGTCCTGAAATATGTCGTTGATAAATACGGCCACGACAGGGTAGCTCATATCATTACATTCGGCACCATGGCAGCCAAGATGGCCATCAGGGATGTCGCCAGGGTTCAGAAACTGCCGTTGCCGGAAGCCATCAGACTGACAAAACTGGTGCCGGAACGGCCAGGTATGACGCTGGCACAAGCATACGATGAGGTCCCTGAACTGCTGAAAGAGAAAGAATCAAAAGAGCCTCTTGTGGCCCAGACACTCAGGTATGCCGAGGTGCTCGAGGGCAGCATACGGCAGACGGGCGTACACGCCTGCGGCATCATCATCAGCAGGGACGTCCTCTCAGACAATATCCCTATCTGCACTGCCAAGGACACAGAGCTGTATGTGACACAGTATGAAGGCAACCATGTTGAGTCAGTTGGGCTCCTCAAGATGGACTTCCTCGGGCTGAAAACACTGTCGATACTTAAGGATGCCGTTGAGAACATAAAGAAATCAAAGGGGATAACCATTGACCTTGACACCTTGTCGCTGAAGGACAAGCGTACATGGGAGCTGTTCAGCAACGGGGAGACAACTGGAGTGTTCCAGTTTGAATCTGTGGGCATGAAACGCTACCTGCGCGACCTGAAGCCGAACCAGTTCGGCGACCTGATAGCCATGAACGCTCTGTACCGGCCGGGCCCAATGGATTACATACCCCAGTATATCAAGCGCAAGAACGGGAAAGAAAAGATCAAGTACGAGCTGCCGGCGATGGAGAAATATCTCAAGGAGACCTATGGCATCACCGTCTACCAGGAGCAGGTGATGCTCCTCTCACAGGAACTTGCAGGGTTCACCAAGGGACAGGCTGACTCGCTCCGCAAGGCCATGGGCAAAAAGAAGAAGACCATCATGGATAAGCTGAAGGTCGAATTTGTCGAAGGATGCCGGCGGAATGGTTATGACGAGAACACCCTTAACAAGATCTGGTCAGACTGGGAGTCGTTTGCGGAATATGCTTTTAACAAGTCGCATTCGACATGCTATGCCCTCATAGCTTACCAGACCGGTTACCTCAAGGCGAACTACCCGGCCGAGTTCATGGCTGCGGTGCTGAGCCGCAACATCAGTGATATCAAGAAGATAACAGTCATGATGGAGGAGACCAGGCGGATGGGCATGGAGGTGCTTGGCCCCGATGTCAATGAGAGCCTCCTGCATTTTACCGTTAACCGGAACGGCAACGTCAGGTTCGGACTTGGCGCCATCAAAGGCGTGGGAGAAAACGCCGTGCTGCATCTTATAGAGGAACGTGAGAAGAACGGCCCGTACAAAGATATATATGACCTGGCAGAGAGAACGAACCTCAACACGCTAAACAAAAAGATGCTTGAGTCCATGGTGGTATCAGGTGCGTTTGACAGCCTGCCGGGCCTCACCAGGGCACAATACTTCTCAGCCGACGGCAAGGGATCAAGCTTTCTCGAGAGCCTTATCCGCTACGGACACAGCGTCAAGAACATACGCAACAGCACCCAGCAGTCGCTCTTCGGCGACAGCGGAGGCTTTGAGCTCGTGCGGCCTGAACCTGCTCCCTGTCCCGACTGGTCCAAACTTGAGAGGCTGAACAAGGAAAAGCAGGTGATAGGCATATATCTTTCATCACACCCGCTTGACGACTTCCGTCTTGAAATGAACACCTTCTGCAATGCCACACTGGCCGACCTTCAGAACCTGAGTGAGTTTGCCAACCGCGAGGTATGTGTTGCAGGGTTAGTGACAGATACCAGAAGCGGCGTCACCAAGAACGGCAAACCCTTCGGCGGGTTCACACTGCAGGATTATTCCGACTCATTCTCCTTCCTGCTGTTCGACAAGGAATACGTATCATTCAGTAATTTTTTCAATACCGATTATCAGCTCCTGATAAAAGGAAAGGTGCAGGCCAGGTTTTATAATCCAGATGAACTTGAGCTCAGGATAAAGGAGATCCATCTTCTCTCTGCAGTAAGGGATGACCTGATCAATTCAATAACAATCAAAGTCAAGACCGAACTTGTTAACCCTGAGTTTATAACCACCCTGAAGGCGATGATTTCAGAAAACCCCGGCAACAAAACACTGAAATTCCTGCTTATTGATCATGAAGACAAGATCACCCTTCCTCTCTTCTCGCGAAGCATCAAGGCAGGCATCACAAATGAGCTTATCGGATGGCTTGAAGATAATCCGGAGCTTGACTTTAAAGTAAATTAAATATCTTTGTGCGAATTCGTAATCAATAAATCAAAAATATAATATACTATGGCACAGCACGTTAACGACAATAATTTTGATGAGGTTGTATTGAAGTCAGACATACCGGTGATTGTGGATTTCTGGGCAGAATGGTGCGGCCCCTGCAGAATGATAGCTCCATACATTGAGCAGTTAGGTGAGACCTATAAGGACAAGGCTCTCGTCGTCAAGTGTGATGTTGACAGCTCCCCTGAAGTCGCCCGCAGGTTCTCA
>Ga0209262_10000885_pt1 | contig 12644 bp, 7 predicted proteins | sample Lowcelwee11metaG_FD_187171 | JGI IMG/M metagenome (GOLD analysis project Ga0209262, IMG submission 187171) | Freshwater pond sediment microbial communities from the University of Edinburgh, under environmental carbon perturbations - Low... | ecosystem: Environmental > Aquatic > Freshwater > Pond...
CCGCTGTCGCGTGCGGAGACGGAGCTGCTGGCGCGGGCGCTGCTCGGCTCGGGTCCCGCGGCGGCCAGCGCGGCGGCCATCGCCCGTGAGTCCGTCGGCCTGCCGCTGTTCGTGCACGAGCTCGTGCACGACGTGCTCGAGTGCATCTCGTCGGGCCGCGAGCCGGCGCCGAGCCGGCTCGAGGATCTGATCGCGGCGCGGGTGGCCCGCTTGCCGGAGTCGGCGCGGGCGCTGCTCGAGCTGCTGACGGTGGCCGCCAGGCCGCTCGCGGGCGATGTGGTGATCGGCCTGCTCGAGCGGCCCGCGGCCGTGCGGGCGGCGCTGCATCAATTGTCGGTGGCTCGCTTCATCCGCACCAGTCGCAGCGCGCGCGCCGAGCTGGTCGAGCTGTATCACGATCGCATTCGTGAGCCGGTGCTGGCCGGGCTCGACCCGGCGCGTCACCGGGCCTGTCACGCCCGTCTGGCGCAGACGCTGCTGGCGCTGCCGGCGGAGGCGCGAGGGGCCGCGGAGGTGCTCGCGCAGCACCTGCACGCGGCCGGCGACGCCGAGGGGGCGCGCGCATACATGGCCGTCGCGGCGCGCGACGCGAGCGAGGCGCTGGCGTTCGTGCGGGCGGCCGAGCTGTCGCAGGCCGCGATCGGATTGCTGCCGCCGGAGGACCGCGAGGGTCGTCTGGCGCTGCGGGTCGACTCGGCGCAGGCGCTGCTGTACGCGGGGGCGCACGCGGACGCGGCGGCGCGCTTCCTCGAGGCCGCGGTCGAGGCGGCGCCGGCCGAGGCGCTGGGCCTGCGCAAGCGGGCCGCCGAGGCGCTGCTGCAGTGCGGCGCGCTGGCGCACGGGCAGGCGCTGCTGCAGGAGGTGCTGCGGGCGCTGGGGCGGCCGTTCCCGCGGACGCGGCTGCTGCGGGGCGTGCGGATCGCCGAGCAGACCCTGTGGTTGCGGCGACGTGGCTTCGAGTTCGTGGCCCGTGATGCGGACGCGGTGCCGCCCGAGGCGCTGCTGTACCTCGACACGCTGCAGGCGGCGCGGATGGCCGTCGCCAACGTCGACCCGCTGACGGCGCGGCTGTATCAGCTCGAGCACCTGTGTCAGTGCCTCGAGGTCGGCGAGCCGGGGCGCATCGTCGACTCGATCGCCGGCTACGCGGCGTATCTGTCGCATCGCGGCGGGGCCACGGCGCTCGCGGCGGTGAGGCTGCTCGACCAGGCGCAGGCGATCGCGGACCGCCACGGGGGCGCGCAGGATCAGCTCGTCGTCGCGGCCTGCGCGGGGCTGGTCGCGTTCAACCGCGGGGAGTGGCGGGCCGCGCAGGCGCAGTTCGACCGGGTAATCCCGCCGGGGGACATGGAGCCGTTTTGCCTCACCGCGGCGAGGATCCTGCTGCGCAGCATGTGCTTCATGTGGTCGCTCTGCAGCAGCTTCCTCCTCGGCGATATCGCGGGGCTGGCGGAGCGGCAGGCGCAGTTCCAGCGACTGCTGCGAGGATCGGGGGATCGGCGCAGCGAGGCGCGCCTGGCCGTGAGCATGCAAGTGTTCGCGGCGCTGGTGGCCGACGACCCCGGGCGGGCGGTGCAGGAGCTGAGCGAGGCGCTGCAGCGCTGGCCTCGCGCGGGCTTCGTGGTCGAGCGCGGGCAAGCCTTCCTCGCGGCCCGGGCGATCGACCTGTACATCGGCGACGGCGCGCGCGCGTGGGCCCGCGTCGAGGAGGCGTGGCCGGCGTACGTGCGCTCGTATCCGTATCAGGGGCAGCACGGGCGCACGCTCGGCGAGTTCTGGCGCGGAGCGGCGGCGCTGCTGGCCGCGCGCGAGCTTCCGGGCGACGAGGGCGAGCGCCTGCGCAAGCTCGCCGAGGCGGCGGCGCGGCGTATCCTCGGCGAGCGCGCGCGCTGGGCCGATCCGCTGGCCCAATTGCTCGGCGCTGGCGTGGCGTTCCAGCGCGGTCGCGGCGGCCCGGCCCACGCGGCGCTGATGCTCGCGGCGTCCGGCTTCGAGGCCGCCGAGATGCGACTGTGGGCCACGGCCGCGCGCTACCAGGCGAGCCGCCTGGCCGGCGACGAGGCCCAGTGCGCGGCGCAGGAGCAGCGGTTGCGCGACCAGGGGGTGGCCCTGCCGGGGCGGCTGCTGGCGGGGCTGGTGCCTGGTTTCGCGCCGCCCTGAGCGCGCCGCGCCCTTGCCAAGCCGCGGGGGATCGACCACCCTGCGCCGACCATGTCGCTGGGAGCCCTGCACGCCGCGCCCGACATCACGGTGCCGGCCTGGGCGCTGCGCTGGCGCGCGGTCCGGTCCTCGGGGCCCGGCGGGCAGAACGTCAACAAGGTCGCCTCGAAGGTCGAGCTGCGGGTGGCCCTGGCGTGCATCCACGGCCTGACCGAAAAGACAGCTGCTCGCCTGCGCCGGCTCGCCGGCGGCCGCCTCACCGGGGGCGAGGAGATCGTCGTCACCAGCACGCTGACCCGCGACCAGGGTCGTAACCTCGACGACGCGGTCGCCAAGCTCCAGCACCTGCTCGAGATGGCCCAGGCGCTGCCGAGGCCCCGCCGCGCGACCCGCCCCAGCTACGGCAGCGTCCAGCGCCGCCTCGGCGAGAAGAAGCACACGGCCGCCCGCAAGCTCGGCCGCAAGGTCGACGAGCGCGAGGGCTGATGCGCGGCCCGGCTGTCCCGAGGGCCAGGTTCGGCGAGGCTGTCCAGAAGGACAGGTCATTGGGGTTGTTCGTGTTGCTGGGCGCGCTGTGGGCCGGGTGTGCGGCGGAGCCGGAGCTCGAGGGTGAGGCGCTGCGGGCCCAGGCGCGGGAGCTGTGGCAGTCGCGTTGCGCGACCTGTCACGGGCTCGCGGGGCGGGGCGACGGGGCGACGGGGCGGGGGCTCGACCCGCGGCCGCGCGACTTCGGGGACGCGGCCTGGCAGGCGCAGGCGGACGATGCGCGGCTGCGGGGGGTGATCGTCGAGGGTGGCGCGGCGTTCGGGCTCAGCACGCAGATGGCCGCGAACGTCGACCTCGCGCAGCGCCCGGCGCTGGTGGGGGCGCTGGTGGAGATCGTCCGCGGCTTCGCGCCTCAGGCGCGTGAGGCGTTGCGCGACACGAAGTAGCTGCGCATCGTGCCGCGGCCCTTGAGCTGGATCTCGCCGCGGGGCTCGAGGTGCCAGCGGTCGGCGTCGAGCAGTTGCATGGTGTTCTCGCTGACCTGCACGTGCATCGCGGTGCTGGTGGTCTCCATGCGGCTGGCGATGTTGACGGTGTCGCCGAACAGGCAAAAGTGCGGCATGCGGGTGCCGACGACCCCGGCGACGACCGGGCCGGAGTTGACGCCGACGCGGATCTGCAGCGGCGCGCCGCCGGGGAGCTGGATGTCGGAGACCGCGTCGAGCATGTCGAGGGCGACGGCGACCACCGCGTCGGCGTGCCGCGGGTCGGGCTCGGGCACGCCGCCGGCGATGATGTAACAGTCGCCGACGGTCTCGACCTTGTAGACCGGGTGCTTCTCCAGCAGCGCGTCGAAGCGGGTGTAGAGCCGACCGAGCAGGTCGAAGATCTCACGCGGCGAGTGCGAGGAGGCGGTCGCCGTGAAGTCGACGATGTCGCAGAACAGCACGGTGACCGCCGGGAAGGCGTCGCCCTCGACGCGCTTGCCCTCGCGCAGGGCGTTGGCGACGCTGCGCGGGAGCATGCTGTGCAGCAGCTCGTCGCTGCGGCGCTTCTCGTCGGCGAGGGCGCGGGCCGCCGCCTCGGCGTGGGCGTGGGCGCCCTGAAGTTGTCTCTGGAGGGCGCGCAGGGACACGTGGGTGGCGACGCGGGCGAGCAGCTCCTCGAGGTGAAAGGGCTTGGTGACGTAGTCGACGCCGCCGACCTCGAAGGCGCGGATCTTGTCGAGGACCTCGTCGCGGGCGCTCATGAAGATCACCGGGACGTCGCGGGTGTGGGTGTGGGCCTTGAGCTGCTGGCAGACGTCGTAGCCGGTCATGCCGGGCATGTTGATGTCGAGCAGGACGAGGTCGGGCGGGGCCGCGATCGCGGCCTGCAGGGCCTGCGGTCCGCTGGTGACCGGGCGGACCTTGTAGCCCTGGGCCGCGAGCATCTCGCTGAGGATCCGCAGGTTGACGAGGGTGTCATCGACCACGAGGATGTCCCCGCGGACGCCGCTGGTGCTGCGAACTTGAGTCATGTTTGGCTTCCGGCGAGGGCGGTCCGGCTGAGTTCGATGATGCGGTCGTAGGTGAAGCGTCGGGCCAGGCCGCCGAGCGCGGCGGCGATCTCGGGGGCCTCGCCGCGGACCTGCTCGATCAGGCCGAGGATCTCCTCGAAGTCGGCCTGGACGCTGGCGCGGTGCAGCTCCGCCAGCCACTGGGGGCGCAGGCCGGCCAGGGCGAAGGGCTCGAGCGCCGGGGCGGCGTGCTCGGGTAGCTTCGGGTCCTCGTAGCTGAACTGGGCGCCGAGGTGCTCGCCGAGCTTGGCGAAGATCTCGGGCATGCGGATCGGCTTGCGTACGAAGTCGTCGCAGCCGGCCGTGCGCGCGGTCTCCGGGTCCTCGTCGTAGGCGCTGGCGGTGAGGGCGATGATCACCGTGGCCGCACCGCCGGGGCTGGCCTTGATCCGGCGCGCGGCCTCGAGGCCGCTGACGCCGGGCATGCGCATGTCCATCCAGATCAGGTGCGGCTGCCAGCGCTCCCACAGGGCGACGGCCTCCTCGCCGGTGGCGGCCTCGCGGACCTCGAAGCCGACCCGCGCGAGCATGTGGACCAGCAGCTGGCGGCTCTGCCAGCGGTCCTCGGCGATCAGCACGCGGAAGCTCGGCTGGCCCGGCGCGAGGCCGGCGACCTGGCGCTCGCTGCCGTCGGCGAGCTCCTGGCTGCCGGTGATCAGGCCGACCGGGAGCTCGATGTGCATGCCGTCGGGGCGGAGCTCGAGGCGGCCGCCGAGTTGCGTAGCGAGCTCGTGGGCGATCTGGCGGTCGTCGTCGTCGGCGGCGAAGTCGGGGAGGCCGGAGGTCGCGAGCGTGCAGCGCAGGCGGCCGGCGGCGGGGTCGTCGGGGTCGCGGATGCAGACGATGCGCAGGTCGAGCGGGATCGGCGTGGCGAGCGGGCGGGCGCGACGGATCGCGTTGCCGAGCAGGAGGAGGAGCAGCTGGCGCAGCAGCGGCGCGTCGGCGCGGACCAGGCGCGGCAGGCCGGGCTCGCGCACGATCGCCAGGCGCAGGCCGCGACGCTCGGCTCGCAGGTAGAGCATGTCGCCGAGGTCCTCGAGCAGCAGGTGCAGGTCGAAGCTGGCGGTGGTGGGGGTCTTGCCCGGCTCCTGTCGTGACAGCTCGAGCAGGTCGGAGATCAGCGCGAGCAGCTGCTCGCCGCTGCGATAGATGACCTCCGCCTGGGTCTGATGCTCCGCGCCGAGGGTGCGATCGTGGCGTAGCAGCTGGGCGAAGCCGAGGATGGCGTTCAGCGGGGTGCGCAGCTCATGACTCATGTCGGCCAGAACGCTGTGAACGGGTCGGGTCACGGGGGCCTCCAGACCGCCGATGGTACCCCCAAACCTGTCCGGACGTCGTCGATTCAGTCGCGCTCGCCCTGCGCCTGGGCGCAAAGGGCCCGGCACGAGTCCCAGGCCATGTAGGCGTAACCGAGCAGCCAGGGCAGGTTCGGGGCGTAGAAGAGGAAGAAGGTGTAGGGCGACTGGTAGCGCATGTCCGGGTAGCCGGTGACGTGGGCGGCCCAGAAGTAGAGGACGACCGAGTAGGTCAGGTAGCTGCCGACCAGCAGTTGCAGCACGTGGCGGTAGTGGCGGCGGCCGATGATCGCCACCATCAGCCAGACGTTGAGGATCTGGGTGACGTAGACGTTGATGCCCTCGAGGGCGATAGCGAGGGGCGAGACGCGGTCGTAGTAGGCGCGGTCGGCGTCGCCGTAGATCTGGAACAGGCGGGCGAACAGCTCGTGCGGGGCGCGGGCGACCAGCTCGTCACGGTAGATCAGCCAGTACAGCTCGAGCGAGAAGGCGATACACAGGAAGAAGGTGAGCAGGCCGAGGATGACGCGGTCGCTACGGGACATGGGCGCCAGTGTAGCGAGCGCCGCGAATTGGGCGTCCGCGCTTGCGTGTTGCGCGTCATTCGAGGCCGTCGCTTGCGCCGACGACGGTGGAGCGGCATCGTCCGCGGGATGCGCGACGCGACCACGGTGATCACGGGGGCGACGGGGTTTTTGGGGCGCGAGATCGTCCTGTAGCTGCTGGCGAGCGAGCGGGAGACGCACCAGTCGCTGACGGTCTATCGCCCGAGCATCATCGTCGGCGACTCGATCTTCGTCGAGCCCGGCTTGTTCGTGCGTGCGCGTCCGGTGATCGAGCGCCTCACCTGGGGCCGCCTGCGACGGATCCTGATCGCCGGGCGTGTCTATACCCCCTACCTGTCGCTGAACCTCGCCTTCGACGCCCAGCGCGCCGACGCCGGCCTGCGCGAGACCGGCATCACCGTGCCCAGGGTCGAGGACTACTTCAGCAACCTGTTTCGCTTCGCGATCGCCACCGATTGGGGCAAGAGGCTGCCGGGCGGCGACCAGGCGCGGGGCAGGCGGCGATGGACACTGGTGCGCCGGTGAGCCTACGATGGCAGCGTGACCTCGACTCGCCCCGTCCTCGCCGCGGCCCTCCTCGCCCTCCTCGCCGCCCCGGTGCGGGCGCAGGAGCGGCCGAACCTGGACCTGTCGCGCGAACGGCCGCTCGCGGCGCGTTGGCTCGCGGAGGGGGTGCTCGCGGTGGCGCACGACCCGGGGCGCGGGGTGCCGGCGCTGATGTGGACGCCGCTGGCCGAGGCGCCGCCGCGCTGGATGTCGGTCGAGGCGGCGGCACGGCAGCAGCTCGAGCGGCACGCGGCGGTGTACCGGGCGAGCCCGGAGGCGATCGCGGCGGCGCGGCTGCTGTTCGTCCACGACACCGGGGTCGGCGGGAAGATCGTCGCGCTGCGGCAGACCGTGGCCGGGGTCGATGTGTTTCACGGCGACATCAAGCTGCTGCTGGACCGAAACCATCGATTGATCGCGGTCTCCGGCTCGCCGCATCCGGCGGCGCGCCCCGAGCTCGCGCGCCGCTTCGACATGGCGCCCGCGGCCGCGGTGCTCGCGGCGCTCGCCGACCTGCACGGGGCTGATGCCGGTGCGGCGCGGCTGGTGCCCGTGGCGGCCGCGGCGGGCTGGCAGCGCTTCGCGCTGGCGGAGAGCGGCGAGCTGAAGTTTCGCGCGCCGGCGCGGGTGCGGCCGGTGTACTTCCCGCGCGGCGAGGCGCTGGTGCCGGCGCAATTCGTCGAGCTGCAGACGGCGCTGCGCGGGGCGCAGGAGGTGGTGCAGTACGTGGTGGGCGCGGGCGGTGAGCTGCTGTATCGGCGCGACGCGACGGCGCACGAGGTCTACAAGTACCGGGTGTGGGCCGACCCTGGCGGCGACCAGCGGCCGCTGGACGGGCCGGCGGCCGACTTCACGCCGCACCCGACGGGGGAGCCCGGCAAGGGACCGGACGGCTTCTTCGCGCCGCCGCTGGTGGCGATCTCCGGCTTCAACACCAACCCGGACGGCGCGGCGGATCCGTGGCTGCCGGCGAACGCGGTGGAGACGAAGGGGAACAATGTCGATGCATACATCGACCATATCTCGCCGGACGGCCTGGTCCCCGAGGACGACGAGTTTCGCGCGCAGGTGACCTCGCCGGGGACCTTCGACCGGACCTACGACGTCGCCGCGGAGCCGCTGGCGAGCAAGGACCAGTCGATGGCGGCGATCACCTCGCTGTTCTACATCAACAATTGGATGCACGATTGGTGGTACGACTCGGGCTTCAACGAGGCGACCGGCAACGCCCAGGAGCAGAACTTCGGGCGCGGCGGGGCCGAGGGGGACCCGCTGAGGGCCGAGGCCCAGGACGCCGCGCTGGACGGCGCGCGCAACAATGCCAACATGTCGACGCCGGCCGACGGCGCCTCGCCGCGGATGCAGATGTATCTGTGGACCGGCCTCGAGAACTCGGCCGCGCTCGCGCTGGTGCCGCAGAATACGGCATTCCCGGTCGGCACGGCGAGCTTCGGCCCGGCCAACTTCGATGTCGTCGCGCCGCTGGTGCTGATGCTCGACGGCGCGGGCGTGAACCCGAGCGACGGCTGCGAGCCGGCGAGCAACGACCTCGCCGGGAAGATCGCGCTGGTCGACCGCGGCAACTGCACCTTCGAGGTCAAGGTCGCGGGGGCGCAGGCGGCGGGCGCGGTCGGGGTGGTCATCGCCGACAACGTCATGGCCGAGAAGCCGCTCATACCGGGCGGCGATCCGATGACCGAGAACCCGACCATTCCGGCGCAGGCCACGACGATGGCCGCGGGGGGCGAGCTCAAGGCGGCGATCGAGCAGGGGGCTCAAACCGCGCACATGTCCGCCACCGCCAGCACCGAGCGCGACGGCACGATCGACAACATGATCGTCGCCCACGAATGGGGCCACTATCTTCACCACCGGCTGGTCGAGTGCGGCAGCCGGGCCTGCTCGGCCGAGAGCGAGGGCTGGGGCGACTTCAACGCGCTGCACATGGCGCTGCGCGAGTACGACGACCTCGACGGCTCGTTCGCGGTCGACACCTACGCGAGCTTCGACCCGAGCGGCTACTTCGGGATCCGTCGGGTCCCATACTCGGTCGACCCGGCCCACAACGCGCTCAGCTTCCGCCACATCGGCGACGGCGCGGAGCTGCCGAACACCCACCCGATCCTGCCCGGCGGGCCCAACAGCGAGGTCCACAACGCCGGGGAGGTGTGGGCGACGATGATGTGGGAGAGCTACATCGCCCTGCACAAGGCCCACGCGGACGACCTCGGCTTCGCCGCGCGCCGGCGCCTGATGTCCGACTACGTGGTCGCCGGCATGATGCTCGCGCCGCCGAGCCCGACCTTCACCGAGCAGCGCGACGCGCTGCTGATGGCGATCGCGGCCCGCAGCCACGACGACTTCATCACCGTCGCCACCGCGTTCGCCAAGCGCGGCGCCGGCAGCTGCGCGGTCGGCCCGGAGAAGAACTCGGGCGACTTCTCCGGCATCACGGAGGCCTTCGAGCTGCAGGCCAACGCCCTGATGCTCACCGCCACCGTCGACGACGCCGGGGCCTCCTGCGACGGCGACGGTGTCATCGATGTCGGCGAGACCGGACGCATCGTCGTGACGGTCTACAACGGCGGCGTGCTGCCGCTGCCGGCCGGCACCAGCGTCGAGCTCGTCGACCCGGACCCGAGCCTGATGCTGCCGAAGGGCACGACGCTCAGCGTGCCGGAGCTGGCGCCGCTCGAGATGGTCGAGCTCACCCTCGAGGTCGCCGTCGAGCCGGCCCTGGCGAGCAACAAGTCGCTGCCGCTGACGCTGCGCCTGAACGCCGCGGTCGGCTGCGAGCCGGCCAGCGACCGGGTGCTGCCGATCGAGGTGAACGCGGACCTGCAGACTGGCGCGACCGCCAGCGACAACGTCGAGGCCGCACCATCGGTGTGGGGCGCCGACGGCGGCTCGGCGGCCGTGGTCTGGACCCGCCGCGCGGACCTCGGCGGCCACTTCTGGCACGCCGACGACGTCGGCTACCAGAGTGACACCCGCCTGGTCTCGCCGGCGCTCCAGGTCTCGATGACGACGCCGCTCGAGCTCCGCTTCGAGCACGCGCACAAGTTCGAGACCTCGGACGGCAAGCACTGGGACGGCGGGGTGATCGAGCTCTCGACCGACGCGGGCGAGAGCTGGCAAGACGTGTCCACCTTCGCGGCGATCGGCTACGGCGGGGTGATCGTCAGCGAGGACAACCCCCTCAACGCTCGCTCGGCCTTCGTCAACGTCAATCCTTCCTACCCCGCCCGCGACATGGTGACGCTGCTCTTCGGTGACAAGCTCGCGGGCCAGACCGTGCACCTGCGCTTTCGCGTCGGCACGGACTCCGCGGCGGGCGCGGACGGCTGGGACATTGATAATATGGCATTCACCGGTCTGGATAATACGCCGTTCCCGAAGTGGACCGCCGACGCCGGGGCCTGTGATGCGGTCGGGACCAGCAGCGGCGAGTCCGGGGCGGACACTGGAGACAGCGGCGCCACGTCCTCGGTCCCCACGACCAGCGCCGGCGACGACGGGCCGTCGGCGAGCGGCGGCCCGGACACCGGCGATACCGCGGAGCAGGCCGGCTCGGACACCGGCTGCGGTTGCACGACGGATCGGCCCGGCCCGCTCGGGATGGCCGCGCCCCTGTTGTTGCTGCTCGGAATGCGCCGGCGCCGAAGCCGATAGCGCCGCCAGGGCCCAGAGATCTCGCCGCCGCGCGGATCCCCTCCATTGGATCGATATGGAGGGGAGCTGCGCGCGATCATCGACCGTCGCCTGGCGACCCCGACGGGCCCGCATCGCGTCGCCACGCCGCCAAATCGCCGTTCGGAGGCGCTGCGTCGGGCCCGAGAGCGATGTGGTCGCGTGCACACAGCCGGCGACGGCGACGTGCCCGCCCTCCGATACGCCTTCAGTCGACCACTCGCGAATAACCATGTTTCAGCTGTGCTGGCGATCAGATTTCATGCGTGCCCGCTGCTAACGTGCAATGCAGAGCGAGCCCGCGGATAGACCGCGCGATCGCGTCGATATCGGCCGCTGCACCGCGCGGGGCGTGACGCCTCTGCGCGAATCGATCATTGCTGGAGGTGGTTCAGTGGAGATGCATCGTTTGCAAATGCTCACAGTGTGGTCCGCGATCGCTGCGCTCGCCTGTGCGTCGGCGGCGTGCGACGAGGATTCCGCCATCGACCCGCCCACCAGCGAACGCTGCGCGCCCCTGGAGGTCGGAGCGACGCCGCGGTTCCCGACCTTCGAGACCGGGCAGGTCAGGCCGATCGCGCTCAGTTCGAACGGCCAGCGGCTCTTCGCCGTCAACACCCCCGAGGGCAGCCTCGAGGTGTACGAGCCGACCTTGAGCGGCCTGGCCCACAATCAGTCGATCCCCGTGGGGCTGGAGCCGGTGTCCGTCGCCGTTCGCAGCGAGAGCGAGGTGTGGGTCGTGAACCACCTCTCGGACAGCGTGAGCGTCGTGAAGTTCAGCCCGGGCGGCCAGGGCCGGGTCGTGCGCACGATCCACGTCGGTGACGAGCCGCGTGACATCGTGTTCGCCGGCAGCCGGGCGTTCATCACCACGGCGCATCGCGGGCAGAACAACGCCGCGGATCCCCAGCTCACCACCCCCGGCATCGGCCGCGCCGACGTCTGGGTCTTCGATGCCAACGCGCTCGGTTCCAGCCTCGGCGGCACGCCGCTGACGATCATCAGCCTGTTCGCGGATACGCCGCGCGCGCTGGCGGTCAGCCCCGACGGCACGAAGGTCTACGCCGCGGCGTTCCACTCGGGCAACCGCACGACGGTCGTGCACCACGACGCCGTGCCGGAGGTCACCGAGGACGAGGGCGGCCCGCCCGGCCCCAACGAGAATCACGCGGGCGAGCCCGAGCAGAACGTCGGCTTCATCGTGAAGAACATCGGCGGCGACTGGTTCGACGCGGTCGGCCGCACCTGGAACCAGTTCGTCGCCTTCAACCTGCCCGACAAGGACGTGTTCGTGATCGACGCGACGGCCAATCCGCCGGTGCCCATCGCGTCGCAGGTCTATAGCGGCGTCGGCACGACGCTGTTCAACATGGTCGTGAACCCGGTGAACGGGAAGGTCTACGTCTCGAACACCGACGCGCGCAACGACCAGCGGCTCGAGGGCCCGGGCCTGTTCTACGGTTCGACGCTGCGCGGCCACCTGGTCGACAGCCGCATCACCGTGCTCGACGCGGCGAGCGTGGAGCCGCGCTACCTCAACAAGCACATCGACTATTCGAACTGTTGCGCGCCGGTGCCGAACCCCGAGAACGCGCTCAGCCTGGCCTTCCCGCTGCAGATGGTGGTCAGCGCCGACGGTGCCACCCTGTATACGGCCGCGCTCGGCTCGAGCAAGGTCGGCATCTTCGCCACGGCCGCTCTGGAGGACGACAGCTTCGTGCCCAGCGCGAGCAGCCAGATCACCGTCTCCGGCGGCGGTCCGACCGGGCTCGCGCTCGACGAGCAGCGCGGCCGCCTGTACGTGCTGACGCGCTTCGACAACGGCATCGCCATCGTCAACACCCAGTCGAAGCAGGAGATCGGCAAGGTGCTGATGCACAACCCCGAGCCGGCCAGCGTCGTCGCCGGCCGCCGCTTCCTCTACGACGCGGCGCTCACTTCGAGCCACGGCGACTCCGCGTGTGCGAGCTGCCATATCTTCGGTGACACCGATCATCTGGCGTGGGACCTCGGCAATCCCGACGGCGACGTCGCCGCGGTCCCGGGTCCGATCGCGCTCACGCTGCCCGGCTCGCCGACCTTTCACCCGCTCAAGGGGCCGATGACCACGCAGAGCCTGCGCGGCATGGCCAACCACGGCGCCATGCACTGGCGCGGGGACCGGACCGGCGGATACTTCGAGCCGAGCGCCCAGCCGGACGATGGTTCGTTCGACGAGGTCGAGGCGTTCCGGCAGTTCAACCCGGCCTTCGTCAGCCTCAACGGCCGCGACGCGCCGCTCTCCGAGTCGCAGATCGCGGCGTTCGGCGAGTTCGCGCTGCAGATCCTCTATCCGCCGAACCC
>Ga0209262_10000886_pt1 | contig 12631 bp, 8 predicted proteins | sample Lowcelwee11metaG_FD_187171 | JGI IMG/M metagenome (GOLD analysis project Ga0209262, IMG submission 187171) | Freshwater pond sediment microbial communities from the University of Edinburgh, under environmental carbon perturbations - Low... | ecosystem: Environmental > Aquatic > Freshwater > Pond...
GGAACAACTCGGGCAGACGACGCTGGATTGCCTCCACTTGCGCGTTCAGGTCGGCGAGCAGCTGCGCCCGGCCCTCGTCCGTGTTCGGGTAGAGCCCGCGCGGATCCTGGCCAAGTGCAGTCATGCGCGCCCCGACGGGACCCTCGAGGAGGCCCTGCGCCTTCAACAGTGCGTCGGCCTCGGCCGAGATCTCCGCCACCTGCACGAGGCCGAGCGCGTGCGCCTCGTCAGGTGTCATGCGCGTGGAGGTCTGGTAGCGGAGGCACAGCGGGTAATACGCCTCGCCTCCCGGCCGGCCGCGGATGCCAGCCTCGTGGCTGGCGCGCGCCCGCTGCTCCGATACCAGCGCGATCTGTGCGTCGAGCGCAGCCGCGAGCGGGCCGTCGACGATCCGTTTCGCCCGTGCGCCCCAGTCGCCGGCCAGACCCTTCTCGGCCGTGCGCCGTGCGAGCGAGCTCACCAGCGTGGACTTTTCGCCCGACTGACCGCGCAACGCCGCGAGTTGCGCCAGCGCCTTGTCGGCGACGAAGTCAGGCGGAACGATGCCGCGCTTCAGATCGTCGCGCGCTCGGCCGGTATCGTGTCCGATTTCCATTGCGAACGCGTCGAGCCGCGCGAGATAGGCCTCGGCATCAGCGGCCGACTCGATCGGGTGCTTGGTGGCGATGAAGTCCGGCGTCGACTGGTAGGCGCCCGTCAGCTGGCTCACCACGTAGGGCACGGGATATGCATAGTTATCGATGCCGCCGAACGGGTGGGACGCAATCTCGCGACCGATCGCGGCCACCCAGGCGATGGTCTCGAAATCAGAACGGTCGCGGCCCTCGAGGCGCCCGGCATCGATCGACTGCAACTGCGGCCAGGCTTCGATCAGCGGGCCGAGCACGTTCATGCGGCCGGCGGGCGAACGGTCGTCCAGGCGCGACCTCGCGGCGGCGTGCCGGCCGGTATCCAGGCCCAGCGATGTCGCGGTCTGGGGCGCCGCCACCAGCAGTTTCTCGAAGATCGCCTCATACAGCGCGCGCGCGCGGGACGCTTCTGAGTCGGGCTCGGCTCGCGCGGGCGCGTGGAGAGTACTGGCGAACGCCAGCGCGATGCTCGATGCGAGAAAGTCTCGACGGTCCATGCGGGGGCTCCTGGTTTGCTGCAGGCTACATCATGCGGGATCGCAGCCGGATCGTCCGCCCGGCCACCATGAATTCGCCCCGCCCGCGATGGTGGATCGTGCGCGGCGCCCTCACCGCAGGATCGATCCACGCCTTGCAGACCTCGAGCACGAAAAAGTTGTATTTCGTGACCAGCCGTGTGTCGACCACCCGGCATTCGAGATTCGCGAAACACTCGGCGATCAGCGGAGCCTCGACCTGTGCCGCCGGCAGCGCCGTCAGGCCGAACGCAGCGAACTTGTCCTTGCGCCGCCCCGAGACGTTGCCGCATTTCACGACCGCCTCCGCGAGCTTGACGGTCGGGATGTTGATCACGCATTCCTTCGACGAGCGGAGCGCGTCGAAGCTGAAGTTCCGGTCGCTGACCACGCAACCAACGAGCGGCGGCTCGAATTCGAGCATCGTGTGCCACGACATCGTCATGACGTTCGCGCGGCCGCGATGCGTCGTCGTCAGCAGCACGACCGGGCCCGGCTCCAGCAGCCGATAGACCCGCGCGAGCGGCAGAGAACGCCTGGGGCTGTTTCGTGAGCGCTGCGTCATGTGCTTCCCGCCGCGAGTCTACCTCTGGCGGTCGTGCCGCCGCATCCCGCGACGGCATTTCGAATGGCGCTATTGCGGGTCGCTCGCACGCGCCGCAATGTGTCTGAAACGCACGAACCTGGCGTGCAACCGGAGCTCTCGATGAGCACCCTGACCAAGTTTGCCCTCGGCGTGATGGGACAATTGCGGCCGCGCCCGGCCAAAGGCGACGCGCGTTCGACGATCAAGCTGCCGGCGCCCGACAAGCGCGGGGGCGTGCCGTTGATGCTGGCGCTGGCCAGGCGTCGCTCGGCGCGCGAGTTTGCGAAAAGGACTCTGCCGCTGCCCGTGCTCTCGAGCTTGCTGTGGGCCGCTTTTGGCGTGAATCGCCGCGGTGGTGGCCGAACGGCACCTTCGGCAATCGACGCGCAGGAGATCGACGTCTACGTGGCACTGCCGGGCGGCGCCTATCTTTACGACGCGCGATCACACTCGTTGCGGCTGGTTGCGGCCAGTGACCTGCGCCGCATCACGGGCTACCAGGATTTCGTGGACGAGGCGCCACTCGACCTCGTCTACGTGGCCGATCACTCGCGGATGAAGATGGTTCCGGTGGGCCAGCGTGAGAGCTATGCGTCTGCGGCTGCGGGGGCCATCACGCAGAACGTATACCTCTATGCCGCGAGCGCTGGGCTCGCCACTGTGATCCGGGCCTGGATCGACCGCGCCGCGATCGCCAATGCACTGGGCCTCAGCCACGATCAGCAGGTGCTGCTCTCGCAGACCGTCGGCTATCCGAGACGCTGAGCCAGGTCCCGAGCCGCGCTGCCCAGGCGACCCGTCAGTGCGCCCAGCGCCGTGGGATTCAGCGGCGGATCGATCTCGGCCATCGTGACTTGGAATACCGCTTCCTTCAGCGCGGCCAGGCCACGCGAAGCAACCACGGAGCGGCCGGACACCAGGAACGTGTCGAGGTCGCCGAACGCGATCAGTCTCGGCTTGGCTGCAGGCTTGAAGTCCCGCAGCGTGCGCCCGTCCAGTGCGCGCCTCACGTTCTCGGCAGCGCATTCGCCCATCTGCAGCGCGTAGTACGCCTGCTTGGCGAGCGGGTGCGGCAGCGCGGCTGCGTCACCGATCACGAACACGTTGTCGAAGCGCTTGCTGCGCAGCGCGGCAGTGACCGGAGCCCACTGCCGCGGTTTGTCGGCAAGTCCGGCTTCATTCAGCAGCGGCGGCGCCGTCACCCCTCCGGTCCAGATCGTGAGGTCGGACCGGACGGTGACCCCGCCACGGAGCCGAACCTGCTTCGGGGTCACCGCGATGACCGGCGAGTCGGTGAGAATACGGACGTTGCGGCCCTCGCAGTGCGCGCGCACGGCCGCGTCGAGCCTGACTGGCGTGCCCGGCAGCAATCGCGAGCCAGCTTCGACCAGGGTGATCACCAGGCGGTCGAGTCTTGAGTATCGGCGCAGGATCTCGCCAAGCGCTTCGACGCCTTCGAGTCCGCCGCCGACGATGACGACCGACTTGCGGCCTCGTTTGCGAGCCAGCGTCGCGAGCTCGCGCCCGATCGCCGCGCAGTCGTCGACGCTCTTGAACGGCATGGCATGACGATCCGCTCCACGCACGCCGTAGGTCTCGTCCACTCCGCCGACGGCGACGATGCAGGCGTCGAAGCCGAACGTCCGGCCCGTGATCGTGGACAGGTGGCCCGCTGCCGCGTCGATCGCAGCAACCTCCGCGCGGACGAATCGATGCCCGGCCCGCGCCACGATTCGGCGACGTGGCAAGCGCAGGTCCGACGTGCGCTTCACGCCGGAGATCAATTCGTGAATGTTCGGCAGCCACTCGAACGACGCGGACCGATCGAAGACGGTGACCGCGAATTCGCAACCCAGTTGGCGGGCCGCAGCCAGGCCGGCGAAGTTCGCGCCGACGATCGCGATGCGGGGGCGCGATGCCCGTGGGCGCGCAGGACGCATGGCGCTGAATCTCCAGAAAGCAAAGGATGGCAAAGCCATCTGCTCGGCTATCATGCACCGAACAGGGGGATCACATGAACACAAGAATTCTTGCCAGACTCGTCGGCCTGCTGATGGCGGCTCCCGTCGCATTCGCCGGGGCCACGGCAGAGACCGCACCCGAGCCAGTCGCACAGAAGGCCGTGCTCGTGACCGGCGCCAGCACCGGCATCGGGCGCAAGATCACCGAGCGACTCGCGGCCGAGGGCTGGTTCGTATATGCGGGCGCGCGCAAGGATAAGGACCTGGCCGAACTCGACGCGATCGAGAATGTCCAGTCGGTGCGGCTGGACGTCACCAGTGCAGCCGACATCGCCGCCGCAGTCGAGACGATCACGAAGGCCGGCCGCGGCCTCTACGGCCTCGTGAACAACGCAGGCGTGGCCATCCGGGCGCCGCTGGTGGAAACGAAGGAGGAAGACTTCCACTACGTCATGGACGTGAACGTCTATGGCCCGTACCGGATCACGAAGGCCTTCAGTCCGCTGGTCATCGCCGAGAAGGGTCGTGTCACGACGATCAGCTCGATCTCAGGCATCCTTTCGGCGCCCGGCCTCGGCGTCTACAGCATGAGCAAGCATGCGATCGAAGCCTTCGGCGACGCGCTCGCCGCCGAGATGGCGCCCCTCGGCGTGCAGGTGAGTCTCATCGAGCCGGGTAACTATCGATCGGAGATCAGCCGGACCGCCGTCCAGCGCATGGGTGCGGGCGCGAACTCGCCGCTTGCGGACCGTTCACAGTATCCGGAACCGGACGCAGTCGCGGCCGCGGTGCTGCACTCGCTGTCCGACGCGAGCCCGAAGCGTCGCTACATGGTGACGCCGAACGCGGCTGAAGCCGAGTTGACGATCAAGAAGGCGATCGAGGAACTCGTGCAGCTTAATCAGGACCAGCCGTACAGCTACGACCGGAAGACGCTCATCGAGATGCTGGACGCGAAGCTCGGGCAGTAAACCGGAGCCGATGGTCGGATCTGTCGGAATTGGCATTGCCAATTCCGACGAATCCGACCACCGGCACCGCGAAGACTACTTCGGCAGGATCACGGCGTCGATCACGTGGATCACGCCGTTGCTCGCGCCGATGTCGGTCTTGACGACGTTGGCGCCGTCGACGGTCACCTTCCCGTCGGCGACCTTGATCGCCACGGCCTGGCCGTTGACGGTCTTGGCGCTCGTCAGCTTCACGACGTCGGCTGCCTTCACCTTGCCCGGCACCACGTGGTACGTGAGGATGCTCGCGAGCTTGGCCTTGTTCTCGGGCTTCAGCAGCGAGTCGAGCGTGCCGGCCGGCAGCTTGGCGAACGCCGCGTCGGTCGGCGCGAACACGGTAAACGGGCCCGGGCCCTTGAGGGTTTCGACGAGGCCCGCGGCCTGCAGTGCCGTGGCCAGGGTCTTGAAGTCACCGGCGGCAACCGCGGTATCGACGATGTCCTTCTTCATCGCCCCGTCCTTGCCGTGGTGATCAGCAAACGTGGTCGGCACGAAAGCCAGTGCGCCGACCGCCGCCACGGTGGCGAGGGACGTACGCAGGGAACGCATGATCTGCATTGGAAATCTCCTTTCAGGGATGCCGCCGGGGGATGCTGGCGACATTCCCCCTTTCGCCCCCTGACTCCGGCTGGTTTCCCTTGTACAGGGGCACGATCACGACCCGGCCCGGCCCCGGGGACCGGGGACCGGGGAGGCGATTGTTGCGCCACTTCTCAGTTCTGTCCCGGGGCGTTTCTCCTTATGTCACCTGCGCGCGTAGGCTCGGCAACATCCCTGAATTGACGGGCAGGCATGGATTCCTCGAACGCAACTTCCAGCTCGGGCGCCGGGCCGCAGCCGCGCAAGACGGCGCGCCGATCCGTGCGCGAGGTCTTCGAATCGCTGCCGCTCGCGGCACAGTTCCGGGTCACCGCGATCGCCGCGGTCACCGTGACGTTGCTGGCGGTCCAGGTCGTCATCGCATTGTGGGACACCCGGTTCGCACGCGAGGAAGCGATCGACCTCGCGAGCAGCAGGACGACGTCGATGGCGGCGCGGCTCGAAGCCACCGGAGGCGGCGCGCTCGACAACCTCGAGGGTCACCCGGAACTGCTGGCAGCGACGTTCCGACTGCAGGGTGGCGACGTGCTGCAGAGCTATTACCGTGACGCCGCCACCGCGAGTCCCGGCTCCCGACCGCCCGCTGCGCTCGCATGGACGTCGCGACCGAGCGGCGCACTGCATTGGATCCGGCAGTTTCTCGCGCTCGAACCGATCTACGTCGAGAGTCCCGTCCAGCTCAGCCGGGGATTGAGCGGCACCGTCAGCATCCTGGTCGATCACCACTGGGTCTGGAACCACGCAGTGCGTCGCGCGCAGCAGACGCCGGTCGCGCTGCTGCTCGGCTTCCTCGTCGCGCTGGTGGCCGCCAACATGCTGAGGCGACAGGTCGTCGAGCCGCTGGCGCAACTCGCGCAGACGACGCGAGTCAAGCAATTGCCGGTGCCGAGCGAGCCGCGCAAGTCCCGCCGCCGCAGCAACGAGCTGACCGAACTCGCGACCAACTTCGGGGCCCTGGCGGATCGCCTGGTCGAATACGAGGGCGCGATGAGCACGCTGCGCCACGCCTCGAGCCAGCAGATCATCGAGCGCACGCGCGAGCTCGAGCAGCGGTTGCGCCGCGCGGAGGCCCTGACGCGGTCCAAGGACGATTTCCTCGCGAACATGAGCCACGAGATCCGCACGCCCATGAACGGCGTGCTCGGCATGGCGGAGCTGCTCGCCGGCACCGAGCTCGACAAGCGGCAGCGGCGCTTCGTGGACTCGATGCGCGCCGCGGCCGAGACGATGATGCGGATCATCAACGACATCCTCGACGACTCGAAGATCGAGGCGGGCAAGATGGATCTCGTGCAGGAGCCGTTCGACGTCCGCGAGCTCGCCGAGCAGGCCGGCCAGCTCTACGCCGGCCAGGCCGAGAGCAAGAAGCTGGAGATGATCTGCCGGATCGAGCCCACCGTGCCGAGCATCGTCGTCGGTGACGCGCTGCGGCTGCGCCAGGTGCTCGGCAACCTGCTGTCGAATGCCGTCAAGTACACGGATCAAGGCGAGATCGAGATCCGCGTCGGGCTCGACGACTCGCGCGACGGCCAGTGCCGGCTGCACTTCAGCATCCGCGACACCGGTCCGGGCATCCCGGCGGCCGACCACACCGGCGTGTTCGAGGCGTTCACCCAGCTGGACAATGGCTCGCGGACCGGCGGCACCGGCCTCGGGCTCTCGATCGCGAATCGCCTCGTCCGCCTGATGGGCGGCGAGAAGATCGCGCTCGCCAGCGAGGTCGGTCGTGGCAGCACCTTCTCGTTCGTGCTGCCGTTCGAGATCAAGGTGGCGAACGCCGTACCCAACCGCGCGAGCGACGAGTTCAGCGGGCTGCGCGTGCTGGTGGTCGATGACAATGCCACGAGCTACATGCTGCTCGAGGAAATGCTGTCGAACTGGTCGATCGAGGTCAGCGTGCTCAATCGCGCGAAGCTCGTCGGCGACCGGATGCACGACGTCGCCACGCGCGGCAAACCGTTCGACATCGTGCTGCTCGACCACAACCTGCCCGACGCCACCACCGAGCAACTGCTGCGCACGATCCGTCTCGACCCGGCAATCGCGGGGACCTACGTCGTGCTGCTGAGCGCGCTCGACTTCAATGCGTCGTACGAAGGCACGCAGGCCATTGCGCCGGATATCTGCATCGCCAAGCCGGTTCGCGAGCAGCTCCTGCGCAGTGCCCTCGAGGCCTCGCGCCAGCCCCGCAAGCCCTTCCTGCCGGAGTCCGCGCCCGTCGAGCGCGTGTCGACGGCCGAACGCGGCGACCAGCCTGCGCTGGGGCTCAACGTACTGGTGGCGGACGACAACGCGATCAACCGCGAAGTGGCCGTCGCGATGCTCGAGGAACTCGACTGCACGGTCGTGCTCGCGGAGGACGGTCGCGTCGCCGTCGCCAACGCGCAGCAGCGACGCTTCGACGCGATCCTGATGGACTGCCAGATGCCGGGCATGGATGGCTACGCTGCCACCGAGGCCATTCGTCGCCACGAGAGCGAGCGCGGCCTGCCGCCGACGACGATCATCGCGCTGACCGCGAACGTCATGGCGCGCGATCGCGAGCGCTGCCTGGCGGCCGGGATGAATGCCTTCCTGGCCAAGCCTTTCAAGGGCGAGCAACTGCTCGAGTTGCTCGAGCCCATTGCCGCGAGTCGCGCAGCGTCGAGTCCGGCGGCAGACCAGGCACCGGCCGAGCTACCGGACACGGCGCCCCCGGTCGCGGAGAGTCCGCGGCCGCTGTCGCTGACCGACGCTGAAGTCGGTGGCTTGCTCGAAGCACCGGCCGCCGATACTGCGCCAATCTCCCGGCTTCCCGTGCTCGACCTCGAGCAGGTCCAGGCCATCCGCGGCCTCGGCAAGCCGCTGGTGTTCGAGCGCCTGTGCGAGATGCTGTCCAGCTCGTCCACCGACGCCTTCGCCCGCCTCGACACGGCGCTGGCCGACGGCAATCTCGAGGAAGTCGCCGCGGCGGCCCACGCCTTCAGGTCGCCCGTGAGCAATCTCGGCGGCCGGCGCCTCGCCGACCTTCTCGAGCGTTGCGAGACTGCAGCGCTCGAAGGGGCCGATCTCGCCGCCGTGCGGCGCACAGCCACCGGACTGAAACCACACTATGCCGCGCTGGTCGCGGCGCTCGAAGCCGAGACACGCCGCGGCACGGGCACCGGCTGAGGAACACACGACCCATGAACCAGACCACCGAGATGACGACCATCCTGATCGCCGACGACGATCCGTCGCACCTGATGCTCGCCGAGGCCGCGCTCGCCGGCGCGGGATTCCTCGTGCATACGGCCGCCGACGGCGAAGAAGCCGTGCAGCAATTCGCCCTGGTGCAACCCGATTGCGTCGTGCTCGACGTGATGATGCCGAAACTCACCGGAATCGAGGCTTGCCGCCGGATCCGCGAGCAGGCCGGCAGCCAGTTCGTGCCAATCCTGATGCTGACGAGTCGCAACGACCTGCCCGCCATCAGCGACGCCTATGCCGCCGGCGCCAGCGATTTCGCGCAGAAGGGCATGAACCCCCGGCTGCTCGTCGAGCGGGTGCGATTCCTGCTGCGGGATCGCGCTCTGCAGCAGGAACTCCGCTCGAGCCGCTCGAAGCTGCTGCTTGCCCAGAGCATCGCGCGCGTCGGGCACTGGGAAATCGCGATCGACGGCAGCACCGTGCACGTTTCGCCGATGCTCGGTGAGCTGCTCGGCGTCGACGCCGGCCGCCTCGCCCGTTACGAGGACCTCGTCGCGCTGCTCGACTCGGCAGAGCGCGACGACGCCCGCAAGGCCTTCATCACCTGCGCGACGGGCCACGGTCGCTTCGGCCTCGACCACCGGATCCGCAAGCCGGATGGCAGCGTGATCTGCGTGCACCAGGAGGCGGACCTCGTCGCGGGCGCGGACGGCGCCGGCGATGGCGTGGTCATCGTGACGCTGCAGGACCTCACTCGATTGCACCGGGCCGAGGAAACCGTCCGGCTGCTGTCCTACTTCGATACGCCGACGGGCCTGCCGAACCGCCGCCACCTCTCCGAGCAGGTCTCGCTGGCCCTCAAGGAGGCCTCGAGCTCGGCCGCGTTCGGCGTCGTCGCGTTCCGCGTGCACAACTTCGATCGCGTCGCGCAGGCGCAGGGCCTCGAGGCGGCGGACAAGCTGATCGTGCAGATGGCCCGACGCATCGAAGGCGAGCTCGAGCGAATCAGCCATGGCGGCACCATCCTGTGGCGCACCGACCTGCCGTCGGTCTGTCGCACCGCGGACGGCGAACTGTCGATCCTGTTGCGCAGCCGGGTTTCGGCGGAGCACATCGCGACCGTCACGCACGCCGTGCTCGAGTCAATCGCTGCGCAGGCCCTGCAGACCGACGCCGACTACGTGCCCGCGATCAGCGCGGGCGTCGCGCTGGCGGAAGGCGACACCACCAGCGCCGAGCAATTGCTGGTCAACGCGCACTCGGCCGCCGATCTCGCCACGGACCCACGCAGCTGCACGTTCTACTCGCCTTTGCCACAGGCCCAGCTGCGCCGGCGTCTGCTGATCGAGTCCTCGCTGCGCGGCGCCGTTGAGCGCCGCGAGTTGCAGCTCGTCTACCAGCCGCGCGTCTCGATCGACAAGTTCGAACTGACCGGCGTCGAGTGCCTGGTGCGCTGGGATCACCCGCAGTTCGGCGCGATCCGTCGCGAGGAGTTCACCGCGATCGCCGAGGAAGCGGGCATCATCGACGAGATCGAGCGCTGGATGCTCGAGGAAGCTTGCCGGACGCTGGTTGGATGGCACGAGCGCTACGAGCAGGTCTTCTTCGCGTCCACCCGCCTGTCGGGCCGCCAGCTGCGGGATCCGCGGCTGGTGACGACGATCCAGACGGCCATCGAGCGCCACCGGCTGCCGGCCGACGCGCTGCAGATTGAGTTGTCCGAGGCGAGCATCATCGACGCTCCGGACGCAGCCCACGCCGTGCTCGCGGACCTCCGCAAGCGCGGCGTGCGCATCGGCATCGACGACTTCGGCACCGGGCATTCCTCGCTCGGCCAGATCCGCCGCGTGCCGTTCAACTCGATGAAGCTCGATCGCGCGCTGATGGCCGATCTCTACACGGATCCGTGGGCGCAGGGCGTCACGGCTGCGGTGCTGGCGATGGCGCGAGCCATGCAGATCCGTTCCGTCGCGGACGGCATTGACGATGCCGGGACCGTCGAGATGTTGCGCGCGCTCGGCTGCGACGAGATCCAGGGCCAGCTCGTCTCCCCGCCGCTCAAGGCGCGCGATTTCGAGGACTGGCTGGAGCGCGGCGGAGCCCGCCATCTCGGCCGCCAGCGCAGCGAGGAGCTCGGCGCTGCGCTCGACCTGCCCGATGCCGCCGTAGACGACATCATGAAGTGGGCCAACGGCTGAGCCGCCGCGATCAGATTCCGAACACCTTCAGCAGCCCGTCGGTGAGGCCCTCGAGACCGCGGCCCGTGATGCCCGATTTCCGGCCGAAGTACGGCATTTCCTCGTAGACAAGGATCCCGGGGCCGCCCGAGAAATTGTCGTTGAACAGGCCGCGCATCCCCATCAGGTAGGCGCCGAACGTCTCCGACCGGCGCCGCGAATAGTCGAGGTTCGCGCTGAAGCCGATCGTGGCGCCCTGGTCGATGCTGCGCCCGCGATCCGCGGCCTCGATCCTCACGCCTCGGCAGCCCTGCACGATCAAGCGGCCGGGCCCCTCGAAGACCAGGTAGCGGAACTGGAACGTGATCCACGCGCCGAGGCCGAATCGCCAGTGGCGCGTGATCCAGATCGGACGGCTGACGTTCTGCACGACGCCGACAAGATTGCGCGGTTGCAGCACCAGCGACGCACCCTCGGGCAACTCGAGCACACCGACCTCCGCGAACGGATCGGTCTTGCTCGACACCACGAACGGTTCCGCGCCGGCCGCCCGGATGCGCGTCAACGCCACCATGCCGGCGGCCAGGCTCGTGAGCGGATAGCCCCAGTCGAGCACCCACTTCGTGTCCTTGCGGCCGCGATCGGCCGAGCTCTGCAGGAAGTCCGGGTGGACGAGCAGTTCCTCGTGCTCGCCGATGCGGATCTCCTGCGAGACTGCCGAGACTTTCGCCCGCAACGTCGTGTCCGGGGAGTCTGCCTGGATCACGTCCGGTGCGCCGCCGGCGCGCTGCCGCAGGCGAATCGGCGGCCGGCGTGACGCCGCCGGTGCGACGACGAAGTACCAGAACGCCTTGATCCCCACCGGTGCCAGCGTGATGAGTACGAGGATCAGCAGCGCATTGACGAAGACCTTCCGTACCGTGCGCTGGATCCGCTCCGCCTGGCGCTCGGCAGAATCGAGTGTCGCGCGCTTCGTGGCGATCAGGTCGTCAAGCGGTGTCAGGATCGCCGCACCCGCCGACTCGACCAGCTCGGCCTCGACCCGGCTGACGCTGCGCGCCTTCGCCAGGCGACCGCGGGCGACGTAGAAGCTCGTGCCGGCCACGTCGTACTCGCGAGCCGCGCGATTCGCCTCCTCGACCAGTCGATTTCTCTCCCGCCACGCCGCGGCACCGGGCAAGCGGCCGAGGATGGGCTGCGCGGCCTCGAAGCGCTCCAACGCGGCCTTTCGCGCCAGGTACGCGTCATAAGTCTGCAGCGTGCGCAGCCGGGCGTTCTCGAAATCCTGCGCGGTGGTCCGCAGCAAGGATCGGCGCTCCGCCAGTTGCCCCCGGAGGCGTTGCAGCGCGTCGCGCTCGGCCGTCAGCAACTGCAGCTCGATCTCGGTGCGCAAGTCGTCCTCGAACCCCTTGCCGGTCAACAGGGCCAGCGTCTTCTGCGTGCTCGTGCGTCGGCGACTCTCCGTCGCGGCAATCTCTCGAGCCAGCACCGAGATCCGCAGGTCGAGGGCGACCTCGGTTTGCGTCTGCGCGGCCTGCAAGCGTTCGTTGACGTCCTGCACTTGAGCCGCAGCGAAGTCCGCCAGGCTGTCCCGGCCACTCTCGAGGCGGGCGATGAGCTCGGCGTCCGGGACCAGGCCCTTCAGCTGCGCCGTCAACAACGAGGATTCGTCGCGATACGCGTCGAGGGCGACCAGCGCCGCGAGGATGACCAGCAACAGGACGAACCGGCCGGCCAGCCAGCCCGCGATGGTTTGGGTGGGAAGCTGCAATTGATCAATCCACCGGGATGACCGCACGCAGACTACAGGCTGGTCGCGGCTGTCGGCAAACCACAGCGCCCGGCGCCGGCCCGGCGGCCGAGACCGCGGCGCCGGCACGCGCTACTTGCCATGTCATTGCTTGATACTTGCTTTCGCAAGTACCTACTGATAGTATGCGCGCCATGAAAAACGAAGCCACGAATGCCGTGTTGCGCCTGATCCG
>Ga0209262_10000888_pt1 | contig 12623 bp, 12 predicted proteins | sample Lowcelwee11metaG_FD_187171 | JGI IMG/M metagenome (GOLD analysis project Ga0209262, IMG submission 187171) | Freshwater pond sediment microbial communities from the University of Edinburgh, under environmental carbon perturbations - Low... | ecosystem: Environmental > Aquatic > Freshwater >...
CACGCCCTAGTGCTAGTCACCGGCCTGAACGCCGCGCTGAAAATGAAATTGCTGCCCGCCGACGGGTTGTCCGCGCTCGAAGGCAAGCTGTTCCGCGTCCGGGTCCTCGATAGCGGCGGCGAGGCCTCCTACACCTATCGCGACGGCCTGTTCCGTCCGGTTTTCCGTCCCGACCACGAACCCGACCTCGCCTTCGCCGCCAACCTTTCGACCTACCTGCAATTGCTGGCGCGCCAGGAAGATCCGGACACCCTGTTCTTCAACCGCGAACTCGAAATCACAGGCGACACGGAACTCGGTCTGCTCGTCAAGAACATGCTCGATGCCGTCGAGTGGCCGAAGCTCCCTCGCCTGCCGCTGTCAACGCGCTGATCTCGCGCGCCACCGGGCCACGCGAGCAAAATTCTCTTCTCGTTGCGGTCGACCACCAAATCCGGGCGATTTTCAGTTGCCCACCGAGATTACGGCCTCGTCTTCGTCGCCTGTTGCGCTGCGCCCGGCAGGCGCCGTGTGAACCAGCCCGGTTGGGCAACTCGGGTTGGCGACGACAACGATACTGATCACTTCCTCCTGATCGACCGGCATCGCCATGCTCTCGCGCCCGTGCAACACGGCGCCGCCAAAATAGACCGCGAAGCCATCGGCCAGGCTGCCGTCGGCACAAAATAATGATTCGCCCAAGGCCGGATATTCATGTCCCACCGCTTCCAGGACTTCGCCGATGGTCTCGCCGCTGGCCATGATTTCGTCGCGGCCTTCGGCGAGGGGGCGCAGGATGGGGGGGATGTGGACGGATACGACGGGATAGTCACTCATCAACATGGCGCAGCTCCGGTTCGGTATGCTGGTTTGACACCGCCGGTTCGGCAAGTTCACAAAAAACGGGAGGCCGCAGCCTCCCGTTCCTGTCAATTCAAGCCAGTTGCGTGATCAGCTCTTCTTCTGGGTATCCAGACGGAACTTGACATAGCTGCCCGGCGCATCCTCGATGACCTTGAGCGTGCCGTCTTCCGGCTTGCGCGCCTTGACCTTGGCGGAACCACCGGGCAGGGAGGTGACCCACTGGTTCCAGTGCGTCCACCACGAACCTGCATTCTGCGTGGCGCCGGTCAGGAACGCTTCCGGATCTTCCGGCAGGTTGCCGTCGGTCGCGTCATTGGTCCAGTAGCCATACTTGTTGGCCACTGGCGGGTTGACGATGCCGGCGATGTGGCCGGAGCCGCCGAGGACGAACTTGGTCGGCCCGGACGGCAGGCGTGCCCCCATGTAGGTACTCTTCCACGGCGCGATGTGGTCTTCGACCGTCGAAATGAAGTAGCACGGCGTCTTGACCTTTGAGAGGTCGATCTTGACGCCGCCGAGTTCGAGCCCGCCCGGTTCCCTGAGCTTGTTGGCCAGGTACAGGTTGCGCAGGTAGAAGCTGTGCATCGCCGCCGGCATGCGCGTGGAGTCGGAGTTCCAGTAGAGCAGGTCGAAGGGGAACGGGTCCTTGCCCATCAGGTAGTTATTGACGACGAAGGACCAGATCAGGTCGTTGGCGCGCAACATGTTGAAGGTGCCGGCCATTTCCGAGCCTTCGAGGAAGCCGCGTTCCTGCATCTTCTTTTCCAGCCCGGCGACCGCGCCTTCGTCGAGGAAGACGCCGAGTTCGCCCGGTTCGGAGAAGTCGAGCATGGTCGTGAAGAAGGTCGCGGAGTTGGCGCGCTTGTCCTTCTTGGCCGTCATGTAGGCCAGCGTGGTCATGGCCAGTGTGCCGCCGAGGCAGTAGCCGGCCAGGTTGACGCTGTTCTCGCCGGTTTGCGCACAGACCTGATTGATCGCTTCGATCGAGCCGCCGAGCAGGTAATCCTCGAAGGTCTTCTTGGCCAGCTTTTCGTCCGGGTTGATCCACGACATGATGAAGGTGGTGTGGCCCTGGTCGGTCGCCCACTTGACCATCGAGTTCTTCTCGCGCAGGTCGAGGATGTAGTACTTGTTGATCCACGGCGGAACGATCAGGAACGGCTTCTTGTATTGCTCCGGCGTCGCCGGATCGTACTGGATGAGCTGGAACAGTTCGTTCTGGAAGACCACCTTGCCCGGCGTCGTGGCGACGTTCTTGCCCATCTCGAAGGCCGAGGTGTCGGTCATCCGGATGCGCAGTTGCCCGTCGCCGGATTCGACGTCGTGCAACAGGTTGTTGAGGCCCTTGATCAGGTTCTGGCCGTGGCTGTTCACGGTTTCGCGGAAAACCTGCGGGTTGGTCAGCGCGAAGTTAGAAGGCGACAGCGCATCGATGTACTGGCGGGTGAAGAAATTGACCTTCTGCTGGGTGTTATCGTCGAGGCCCTCGGCATCAGCGACGGTGTCGTGCAGGTGGCGGGCAGTGATCAGGTAGGACTGCTTGACGAAATCAAACAGGAAATGCTGTTCCCATTCCTCGTCCTTGAAGCGGTTGTCCCCCTTCTTCGGCGCGGCAATCGGCGCGTGAACGGGCATCCCCATCATCTTCATGGTGGTGTTCTGCCACAGCGAGAAGTAATCCCACATCATGTTCATCTGCGTCTGGGCCATCTTGTACGGATTGGCCATCAGGCGCGACGACAGATCCATGAACGCCTTGGCGACACCGAGTTCGTCGGACGGCGCGTTGACGCCGTTCTTGGCTTTCTTTTCGACGAACTGGGAAATCAGGCGCGAGGCGCGCTGCGCGACTTCGGCATAGGTCTTGGCCATTTCGGCCGGGTCGGGCAGATTGCCTGCCTTCTCATCGGTTTGCTGCGACATATTCGAACTCCCTCTGTCAGTGCGCGGCGCCGAGACTGCGCCGCGTGTATCGAATCACGCCGTCGGGTCCCGTGCTGCGCGACAACCGGCCGGCTTGTTCAAGGTGGTTAAGATGGGCAATTGCTTCGCCCATGGCAAACATGGTTTGATGCGTATCGAGTGCCCGCTGAAACAAGGTTTCGAGCAACCCGGCTGCGCTCTGCGGCGCATCTTCACAAGTCTCCTCAAGCGCGCGCAACCGGTCTTCATGGTGCGCGCGCAATGCCTCCACCCGCGCCTGTATTCCCGTGAAGGGCAGGCCATGCGAGGGTAAAACCAATGTCTTTTCCGGCATTTCCCTGGCCAGTTCCTGCAGTGACTCAAGAAACCAGCCCAGCGAATCGGCTTCCGGGGTCGCCGCGAATACACTGATATTCGTGGAAATTTTCGGCAAAAGCATGTCGCCTGAAATTAACACGCCGAGTTCGGCACAGTAAAGAGCCATATGCTCCGGCGAGTGCCCATGGCCGATCAAAATCCGCCATTTTTTCCCGTCGACCGCGACAGCGTCGCCGGCCTTCAGGCGGTGGTAATGCTCGGGCAAGGCCGGCACCGCCATGCGATAGCCCGACCCGCGCTTTTCGAATTTGGCCAGCCGCTCGGCTTCCAGCCCGTGCTGGCGGAATTGTTCGACCATGAAGCGCGCGCCGTGCCCGCCAACTTCGTTCCACACCACATGCGCGGTCAGGAACTCGCCGGTGGTCATCCACAGTTGCGCACCCGTCTCGTTCATAAGCCAGGTCGCCAGGCCAAGGTGGTCCGGGTGAAAATGCGTGACGATCAGACGCCGTACCGGGCCATCCAGCCCCGCGATCACCTGGCGCCAGAGTTCGCGCACGGCGTCGTTGGCGAACCCGGTATCGACGATCGTCCACCCGTCGCCGTCGCGCAACAACCACAGATTGATGTGGTTGAGCTGGAAGGGAAGCGGCATGCGCAGCCAGTGGATTCCCGGCGCGACCTCGATCTGCTGGCCGGCGGCGGGCGGATGCGCATGGGGATAATGCAGGGACATGGAGCAAGCCTGAAGACCAAAGGATGCAAGTTACCATACGGTAGCGAATTGAAAAAACTTCCTTCTTCTGATCTACTTGGCTCCAGTCGACAAGGATCGCCCAGTGCCCCAGACCACCATCACTTTCGCCATCTCCGATCTCGCCCGCGAATTCGGGATCACGCCGCGCACGATCCGCTTCTGGGAAGACCAGGGCATCCTGGCACCGGAACGTGAAGGCAGCAAACGGGTATTTACCCGGCGCGACCGCGCCCGCCTCAAAATGGCCCTGCGCGGCAAACGACTGGGTCTTTCGCTGGCCGAAATCAAGGACCTGATTGGCATGTACGCGTCTACCGAGGACGAAACGCCGCAACTGCTAGAGTGTCTGCGCGTCATGTCCAAGCGGCGGGAAGCCCTCGAACAGCAGCGCGAGGACATCGAGGCGATGCTGGCGGAAATTACCCTGTTCGAGCAACAGTGCCAGCAAGAACTGGTACGTCGCGAATCCCGATGAAAAATTCCCCCAATGGTAGTTGACGTTAACGTCAACGTAAATACAATCACGCCATGAGCCATATTTCCGACCCCCATTTCGCCGAACGCGTCCGCGCCAGCTTCGCGTTGCAGCACGCGATGGCGCTGATCCGCGCGACGCTGCCGGTCGTCGAGCACGGTTACGCCGAGATTCATCTGCCGCACTGGAGCGGCGTCGAGCAGCAGCATGGTTTCGTGCATGGCGGCGTGGTCGGGATGATTGCCGATTCGGCAGCCGGCTATGCAGCGATGACCATGGTGCCGCCCTCGGCGTCGGTACTGAGCGTGGAATACAAGATCAACAACATGGCGCCCGCCGACGGCGACTACCTGATCGCTGCCGGCAAGGTGATCCGGGCCGGGCGAACGCTGATCGTCGCCCAGGGCGAGGTCTTTGCGATCAAGGATGGCCGGAAAACACAATGCGCGCTGATGCAGCAGACCGTCATGGTCATGCATGGCAAACCCGAAAAATCCCAGGGAGAAAAACCGTGAACATTCCCAGCCTCGACTTCGGCCTCGGCGAAGACATCAACCTGCTGCGCGACGCGGTAAAGGCTTTTGCCGATGCCGAGATCGCCCCGCGTGCGGCGGAGATCGACCGCGTCAACGAATTCCCCGCCGACCTGTGGAAGAAATTTGGCGACATGGGCCTGCTCGGCATGACCGCCGGCGAGGAATACGGCGGCACCAACCTGGGCTACCTCGCGCACATCGTCGCGCTGGAGGAAATTTCCCGCGCTTCCGCCTCGGTCGGCCTCTCCTACGGGGCTCACTCGAACTTGTGCGTCAACCAGATCCGCCGCAACGGCAGCGAGGCGCAACGCCGGAAATACCTGCCCAAACTGATTTCCGGAGAACATGTCGGCGCACTGGCGATGTCCGAGCCGAATGCCGGCTCCGATGTCGTGTCGATGAAGTTGAAAGCCAAGAAAAAAGGCGACCGTTACGTCCTCAACGGTTCCAAGATGTGGATCACCAACGGTGGCGATGCTGACACGCTGGTGGTTTACGCCAAGACCGACCCGAATGCCGGCGCCAGGGGCATGACCGCCTTCATCGTCGAAAAGGGCTTCACCGGGTTCAGCTGTGGGACCCACCTCGACAAGCTCGGCATGCGCGGCTCGAACACCTTCCCGCTGTTCTTCGACGATTGCGAAGTCCCGGAAGAGAACGTCCTCGGCGGCGTCGGCAACGGCACCCGGGTCCTGATGTCCGGCCTCGACTACGAGCGCGCCGTTCTCTGCGGCGGTCCGCTCGGGATCATGGCCGCCTGCATGGATGTCGTCGTCCCCTTCCTGCACGAGCGCAAGCAGTTCGGCCAGGCGATCGGCGAATTCCAGCTGATGCAGGGCAAGGTCGCCGACATGTATTCCACGTGGCAGGCCACGCGCGCCTATGTTTATGCCGTCGGCCGCGCCTGCGATGTGAGCGATCACTCACGAACGCTGCGCAAGGATGCCGCCGGGGCGATTCTCTACTCCGCCGAGAAGGCGACCTGGATGGCCGGCGAAGCCATTCAAACCTTGGGTGGCGTCGGCTACACCAACGAGTATCCGACCGGCCGCCTGTGGCGCGATGCCAAGCTCTACGAGATCGGCGCCGGCACTTCGGAAATCCGTAGAATGCTGATTGGTCGCGAACTGTTCGCCGAAACCGCCTGACCAAGCGCTCACCCGCAACCGGAGCTTTACTCGCATGGCCGTCATTCTGCGCACGCTCAGCACCACCGATAGCGAAGCCCTGGAACAGGTCCGCCAGTACTTCCGCAATTACGCGGGATGGCTGGGTGTCGATCTGTCCTACCAGAACTTCGACCAGGAAATGGCCTCCCTGCCCGGCGCCTATTCGGCACCCGAAGGTCGGCTGTTTTTTGCCGAAGTCGATGGCCGACCGGCGGGCTGTGTCGGCATTCGACCATTGATTGGCAGCGACGGCGTCTGCGAGATGAAGCGTCTCTACGTGACGCCTGAAGAACGCGGCCAAGGTATCGGTGCCGCGCTGGCCATGGCGGCGATCAAGGCAGCCAAGGAAATCGGCTACCGCAAGCTGATGCTCGACACCTTGCCCAACATGAGGATGGCCGTGAAGCTCTACCGCGAGCTTGGCTTTACCGAGGCACCGGCCTACTACCAGACGCCGGTCGAGGGCACGATGTTCCTCGCGCTCGATCTGGAAAACTGGCTGGAGGAGGAAATCCGCAACGAGAACCTCTCCCACCTGTTCGATTTCAACCGTGCCTGGGCCCGCCAGATGCGGGAAATCGATCCGACCTACTTCGAGAAACTGGCCCGCTTGCAGACCCCGGAACTGCTGTGGATCGGCTGCTCCGATTCGCGCGTCCCGGCCAACGAGATCGTCGGCCTGCTGCCCGGCGAGGTATTCGTCCATCGCAATGTCGCCAACGTCGTCGTCCATACCGACCTCAACTGCCTGTCGGTGATCCAGTACGCGGTCGATGTGCTGAAAGTGAAACACATCATGGTCGTCGGCCACTACGGCTGCGGCGGCGTCGGTGCCGCGCTGCGCCGCGAACGGGTCGGCATCGTCGACCTCTGGCTGCGGCATGTGAATGACGTGCACAACAAGCATCTCGCCAATGTCGACAGCCTGCCGGAAGCGCAACGCCACGACCGCCTGTGCGAACTGAACGTACTGGAGCAGGTGGTCAATGTCTGCCACAACCCGGTCGTCCAGGATGCCTGGCGGCGTAGCCAGCGCCTGACTGTCCATGGCTGGATCTATGGCCTCAAGGACGGCCTGATGCATGATTTCGGCATCACCGTGCATCGCCCCGAGGATTTGCAGCCGCGTTACGACGCCGCGCTGAAGGCGCTGGACGCCTAGTACTGCTTGTCACACTGGAGAGCACAGCATGAATGACCCGATCGTCATCGTTTCCGCCACCCGCACCCCGCTGGGCAGCTTTCAGGGCGGCTTTGCCGGCCTGACCGCCGCCAACCTCGGCGCCGTTGCCATCAGGGCGGCTGTCGAACGGGCCAGGATAAGCACCGACCTGATCGAGGAAGTGCTGATGGGTTGCGTACTGCCGGCCGGCCAGGGCCAGGCGCCGGCCCGTCAGGCCGCTTTGCAGGCCGGGCTGCCGCTGTCGGCCGGCTGCGCCACGATCAACAAGGTCTGCGGTTCGGCGATGAAGGCGACCATGCTCGGCCACGACGGCATTGTCGCCGGCTCCTGCGGCATTGCCGTGGTCGGCGGCATGGAGTCGATGACCAACGCCCCCTACCTGCTGCCGAAAGCCCGCGGCGGCTATCGCCTCGGCCACGGCCAGGTCATCGACCACATGTTCATGGATGGCCTGGAAGACGCCTACTCCAGGGAAAACCGCGGCCGTCTGATGGGTACCTTCGCCGAGGAGTGCGCGACATCTTACGGCTTCACCCGCGAAGCGCAGGATGAATTCGCCATCCGCTCGACGACTCGCGCCAAGCTGGCCAGCGACGACGGCAGCTTCGCCTGGGAGATCGCCCCGGTCACCGTCGCCGGCCGTCAGGGGGATGTCCTCATCGCCAAGGACGAAGGCCCATTCGCGGTCAACATCGAAAAGATCCCGAATTTGAAACCTGCCTTCCGCAAGGATGGCACCGTGACCCCGGCCAATTCGTCGTCGATCTCCGACGGCGCCGCCGCCATGGTCCTGATGCACGCTTCGCAGGCTGAAAGGCTGGGGTTGAACCCGATCGCCCGCATCGTCGGTCACACCACCCACGCCCACGCACCGGCGCTGTTCCCGACTGCACCGGTCGGCGCCATGCAGAAATTGTTCGTAAAGACCGGGTGGACCGCAGCCGGTGTCGATCTCTACGAAATCAACGAAGCCTTCGCCGTGGTCACCATGGCCGCCTTGCACGACCTCAAGCTGCCGGCCGAGAAGGTCAACATCCATGGCGGCGCCTGTGCGCTCGGCCACCCGATCGGCGCTTCCGGCGCCCGCATCGTCGTCACCCTGCTCGGCGCACTGAAGAAGCACGGCCTCAAGCGCGGCGTTGCCTCGCTGTGCATCGGTGGCGGCGAAGCCACGGCGCTCGCGGTGGAAATGCTGTAAGTGCCGCAACAGGCTGGATCCCTCACCTACCTCAAGCTGATCGGCGCCATGTTCATGTGGGGCGGCACCTGGATCGCGGGACGCATCGTCGCGCAGGAACTGACGGCGCCGCTCGCCGCCCCGGCCATCCGCTTCCTGCTCGCCGGGCTGGTGCTCGCCGGCTTTGCACTGCTCACCGAGGGCCGCATTCCGCGTCCGCAAACGGGCAGCGAGTGGGGCACCGTCAGCAGCCTGGCGATGACCGGCATCTTCCTCTACGCCCTGTGCTTCTTTTATGGCCTGAAGCACATCAGCGCCGGACGCGGCGCGCTGGTCGTCGCCCTGACCCCGGTCGTCGTCGCGCTGGCTGCCTGGTTTCTCGGGCAGGAACGGATGACACCGCTCAAGCTGGCAGGCATCGCCATTGCGATGGCCGGCTGTCTGACAGTCATCGGCAACGGCAACCCTCTGGCGCTGCTGCACGGCTCGGTCGGCATCGGCGAGTGGCTGATCCTCGGCTGCGTACTTTGCTGGACGGCCTATACCTTTATCGGCCGGCACGCCACGATGACCCTCTCACCAATTGCGGCAACACTGTGGGCCAGCCTGATCGGTGCACTGCTGCTCGGCATCACCGCGCTGATCCAGGGCGGCACCGATCTCGTCGCATGGTCGCCCGCAGTCTGGGCGAGCGTGATCTTCCTGGCGCTCGGCGGCACCGCCCTCGCCTTCACCTGGTTTGCCGACGGCGTCAAGCGCCTCGGCGCCGCCAGGGCGTCTGCGTTCGTCAACCTTGTCCCGGTGTTCGCCGTCCTGCAGGCTGCCATCCTGCTCGACGAACACCTCGGGCTGTCCGTGCTCGCAGGTGGCCTGCTGGTCATCGCCGGCGTCTGGCTGACGGCCAATTTCTCGGAGAGAGCAGCATGATCCTGACCCAGGAACAGGAAATGATCCGCGACGCGATGCGCAGTTTCGCGCAGGAGCGCCTCGCCCCGTTCGCCGGCGAATGGGACCGCAACCATACCTTTCCCGCCGCGGCGCTCAAGGAACTCGGCGCGCTCGGCGCGCTGGGCATGGTCGTGCCCGAGGAATGGGACGGCGCCGGCATGGACTACATGGCACTGGTCCTGACCCTGGAGGAAATCGCCGCCGGTGACGGCGCCACGTCGACCATCGTCTCGGTGCAGAACTCGCTGGCCTGCGGCATCACCATGAAATACGGTAGTGCCGCACAGAAGGAAGAATGGCTCAAGCCGCTGGCCCGTGGTGACAAGCTCGGCTGCTTCTGTCTGACCGAACCGCACACTGGCTCCGACGCGGCGGCGATCACCACCCGCGCCGAGCGCGATGGCGACCATTTCGTGCTGAACGGCGTCAAGCAGTTCATCACCACCGGCAAGTACGCCGATGTCGCGATCGTCTTCGCCGTCACCGACAAGGCCGCCGGCAAGAAGGGCATTTCCTGCTTTCTGGTGCCGACCGCGACGCCGGGCTATATCGTCGCCCGCATCGAGGAAAAAATGGGTCAGCACGCGTCCGACACCGCGCAGATCCTCTTCGAGAACTGCCGTGTGCCGGCTGCCGCCCTGCTCGGCAACGAAGGCGAAGGCTACAGGATCGCACTGTCCAATCTCGAAGCCGGGCGCATCGGCATCGCCGCCCAGGCGGTCGGCATGGCGCGCGCCGCGTTCGAGGCAGCCGTGCGCTATGCGAAGGAACGGGTCACCTTCGGCGTACCGATCATCGACCATCAGGCCGTCAACTTCCGCCTCGCCGACATGGCCACCCAGCTCGATGCCGCCCGCCTCATGGTCTGGCGCGCCGCTGCCTTGAAGGATGCCGGCCGCCCCTGCCTGACCGAAGCGTCGATGGCCAAGATGTTCGCGTCCGAAATAGCCGAAAAGGTCTGCTCCGACGCCATCCAGATCCACGGCGGCTACGGCTACGTCAGCGACTTTCCGGTCGAGCGCATCTACCGCGACGTGCGCGTCTGCCAGATCTACGAAGGCGCCAACGACATCCAGCGGCTGGTCATCGGCCGTGCCGTGGCTGCATAGGGAGACACCAATGGCCGAGCCCATCGATTTCTGGTTCGATTTTTCCAGCCCCTACGGCTATCTGATGAGCGAACGCATCGACGATCTGGCTGCCCGTTTCGGGCGCAAGGTGCGCTGGCACCCGATCCTGCTCGGCGTCATATTCAAGGCTCATGGTGGCGCACCACTGACCCTGCAACATCCCGCCAGGGCTGCTTACGCGCTGCGCGATTTCGAACGCTCGGCGCGTTTCATGGGCATCCCCTACCGCCACCCGACGCGCTTTCCGCTGCCGACGCAAAACGCCGCCCGCGCCTATTACTGGCTGCACGGCGAGGACTGTGCGCTGGCCCGGCGCTTTGCTCACGCCGTCTATCGCGCGCTGTTCGTGGACGACCGCGATATCTCCGCGCCCAATGCGGTGCTGGAAATTGCCGCGAATCTGGGCGTCGATCGCAGCAATCTGGAAACAGCCCTGCAAAGCCTGGAAATGAAGAACAGGTTGAAGGAAGAAGTCGACAGCGCGCTGCGCATTGGCATCTTCGGCTCGCCACATGTCATCATCGACGGTGAAGCATTCTTTGGCGCCGACCGCCTGCCGCAAATCGAGCGCTGGCTGCAAACCGGCGGCTTCTGAAATCAACATGAAACCACGCCTGAACAGTAAGGAAAAGTCATGAAAAGCATCTGTGTCTTCTGCGGCTCGAATATCGGCCGCGACCCGCGTTACCGTGCCGAAGCGGAAAGCCTCGGGCGACTGCTCGCAGCGCATGGCATCGAACTGGTCTATGGTGGCGGCAACGTCGGTCTGATGGGCGCCATCGCCGATGCCTGCCTGGCCGCTGGCGGCACGGTCATCGGCGTCATTCCCGAGGCGCTGGTCGGCAAGGAAGTGGCCGGTCGCGTCGTCGATCACCAAGCGTTAACCCGAATGGAAGTGGTTGATTCGATGCATACCCGCAAGGCACGGATGGCCGAACTTTCTGACGGCTTCGTCGCCCTCCCCGGCGGATTCGGCACCTTCGAGGAATTCTGCGAAGTCCTGACCTGGGGCCAGCTCGGGTTTCACGTGAAACCGATGGGGCTGCTCAATGTCGCGGGTTTCTTCGACCCGCTGCTCACCATGTTCGACCATGCGGTCGACCAGGGCTTCCTGCGTGCGGAAAACCGGGCCATGGCGCTCGCCGAAACGGATATCGAGCGTTTGCTCGACGCCATGGCCGCCTACCGGCCCGAGCCGGTCAGCAAATGGCTGAAGGAATCACAACAGCTTTGACAGCGAGGCAACATGACTGTCCTTAAGACCCAGCTCAACCCGCGCAGCGCTGATTTTCAGGCGAACGCGGCGGCCATGGCAACGGTCGTTGCCGACCTCCATGAAAAGGTCGAGAAGATCGCCCTCGGTGGCCCCGAAGCCGCCCGCCAGAAGCATCTGGCCCGTGGCAAACTACTGCCGCGCGAGCGCGTCAACGGCCTGCTAGACCCCGGCACACCTTTTCTTGAGATCGGCCAGTTCGCTGCCTACGGTATGTACGGCGGCGACGTCCCCGCCGCCTCGGTGATCGCCGGCATCGGCCGCGTCAATGGCGTCGAATGTATGGTCGTCGCCAACGATGCGACCGTGAAGGGCGGCACCTATTACCCGCTGACCGTCAAAAAGCACCTGCGCGCCCAGGAAATCGCCCTCGAAAACCGCCTGCCCTGCGTCTATCTGGTCGATTCCGGCGGCGCCTTCCTGCCGATGCAGGACGAGGTTTTCCCGGACAAGGAACACTTCGGCCGCATCTTCTTCAACCAGGCCAACCTGTCGGCACAAGGTATTCCACAGATTGCCGCCGTGCTCGGCTCATGCACGGCGGGCGGCGCCTACGTGCCGGCGATGTGCGACGAGTCGATCATCGTCAAGAATCAGGGCACCATCTTTCTCGGCGGCCCACCGCTGGTCAAAGCCGCCACCGGCGAAGTGGTCAGCGCCGAAGATCTCGGCGGGGCAGACGTGCATACGCGCATTTCCGGCGTTGTCGATCACCTGGCCGAGAACGACGCCCACGCGCTGGCCATCGCCCGCCGCATCGTCAAGGACCTGAACTGGAAAAAAGCCCCTTCGGTGGCGTTGACCGCAACCGTCGTGCCGCTCTTTGCCGCCGAAGAGCTGTACGGCGTCATCCCGACCGACAGCAAGAAGCCTTTCGACGTGCGCGAGATC
>Ga0209262_10000889_pt1 | contig 12622 bp, 16 predicted proteins | sample Lowcelwee11metaG_FD_187171 | JGI IMG/M metagenome (GOLD analysis project Ga0209262, IMG submission 187171) | Freshwater pond sediment microbial communities from the University of Edinburgh, under environmental carbon perturbations - Low... | ecosystem: Environmental > Aquatic > Freshwater >...
TCGTGAGCTCGATCAGGGCGCCGTTCTCGTAACGTTCGCGAATGATGCGGGGCATAGTGCGGCGTATCTGGAGATTCAGGCCGACGCCTTGCGCAGGATCTGGTAGAGCTCGTCCTTGAGTGCCAGCTTCTCCTTCTTCAGCGCTTCGATGACAAGGTGCGTTGCCGGTTCGATGCCCGATTCCATGTTCCTTATTCTCTGGTCGAGTTCGTTGTGCTTTTCATAGACATTGAGGAAATAGCTGTCGGTCGTCTTGAGCTGGGTGATCAGGTCACGGTATTCGGGGAACACGGCGTTTTCTCCATGAAGGTCGGAATCGATGGCGAGTGCCGGATTGTTTGTATGGCGACCCCAGGAATGCAAAAAGCCAACCCCGTGGGATTGGCCAGGTGCAAGAACGGCAGGATATTGCTCATTCGCCATCCGTTGATGCTGAATAGTTGGATTGCTGGAAAGGACTTAACGGAGTGCAGGTTAGCGAAAACGTTCATTGTTCCCCTGGAAACTTTTTATTTCCCTTGTCTGGGGATGGCGGGTGGTTTTTTGAGGCCCAAGCCGAGCTATAGAAACCATAGCCGTCACTGGGAACGGTATCCGTCTCGGCCTTTTTCTGAGCAACCAGATCCACTCGCCTATCCCAATAGAGCAACCTCCCGCTACGTTGTTCCTCCAGCACGTCGGGGTGCCCCTGAATAAACTGGTCAATAAATCGGGTGTACTCCGAGACATAGTTGCGATCCATCACGCCCGGCGCCTGATTTCTGCTTTCCAGGTGAAGCAGGCGGTGGAAAAAATTGCTCATGAGCGGCTCCTTTCACGTTATGTCACAGGCGAACGATCACTCAGACCGCCCACAGGACAAGCAGCATGCTGAGGATCGCGGCGGAAATGATCATCAAGCCAATCCACGCGCCGATGCCGGCCAGCGTCACCATGTTGGCGATGTAGTGAGCTTTTTGACCATCATCGACCTTCAACATGGGGCGCACGCCATGACGGATAAGGGCGAACGAAGCCAGCCACGCGGCAGCAACTACCACGACATTGAAGGCCAGGCTGGGCACCAACAGGGCCAGCGATGACAGCCACAGCGGTACCGGTGCAATGGCTGCCAGCGAATAGGCGGCCTCATGGCCAGGGTCGTGATCCTGCGCCATAGACATGCGCTGAATGAGCATGGCCATAAACGACACCATGGCCAGTTGCACGGCAAACAGGACGATGCCGGTTATCGCCAACTGGAAACCGCTCAAGGCGGGAACAGAAAGGGGAAACACCGCCCCCGGATTAGCCAATTCCGCATAGGCATACATCAACGGGGGAATCAGGGACATCGGCATGACCAAGTAGAACAACAGCCGCTTGGCAGCCGGATGAGATTGGGCAATATCTGACCAGCCTTCGGTCTCGGATATCAGCATTGCAGGTAAATGGGCAAATGACATGATCAACCTCCAGTCACCCGCCATCCATACCGTCACTCCACACCGTCGAGGCGGGATAACCATTGGAACGGTCGCCATACATCGAGTTCCCACGCAGGGCTTCAATTTACATGGCCACCAAGCCAGCATTCAGCGACTGCTTCCATAGTGCCGGGTCAATACCTCAAGCCGATGCCCATTAAGGTCGTCGAAATAGAAGCCGCGCCCACCGTCACCGTGGTTGATTTGCCCTGGCCGGGTTTTTCCCGGATCGGCCCAGTAAGCGATGCCGCGCTCACTGATGCGGGCGAATATCTGCTCGAACTCCGGCTCGCCGATCAGAAAGGCATAGTGCTGGGTGACAATCTCGTCGGTGCTATCGAGAAAATCGAGGCTGACGCCGTTGTCGACTTCAACCACCAGAAAAGGGCCAAAGGAGGTGGGCGGGGCTAGCCCGAGGATTTCAGCAAGGAATGTAGCCGAGGCTCGACCGTCGCGCGCGGAGACGATGGTGTGATCAAGTTGTACCGCCATGACAGCCTCCGCTTCGTTTGAATCATCCAGGACCGTGAGGGGCACTTTGCCGGATGTCGTCGTGACAATGATTAGACCCGTTCTCTACTGGCAACTATCCACATTCATTGTGGCTCAATGTAAAGACAAGTTGGAATGTAGCCGGCGCAAGCCACAGAGCGGACAGGAACATTAGCCAGTGCTATGGGTCTCATGGATGACCAAGCCAAGCGCTGGACAGAGATAGCGCCTGGCGGGTTCGTGGGAGGCTGGAAGGAGTCACTTGATGCTCACTGAAACCTCGAAACTTGAGGAACTGATCGGCCGAGATTACCCACACGGGTTCGTAACGGCGCTGGATACGGATTCCGTTCCGGTTGGCCTGAACGAAGCGATGATCCGCCTCATTTCGTCCAAGAAGGAAGAACCGGCGTTCATGCTGGAATGGCGGCTGGAAGCGTATCGGCATTGGCTCACCATGAGCGAACCGGGCTGGTCTACGGTCCATCATCCGCCGATCGATTATCAAGGCATCAGCTATTATTCGGCGCCCAGTTCGCGCAAGGACGGGCCGCAGAGTCTGGCCGACGTTGACCCTGAATTGCTGCGCACCTACGAGAAGCTCGGTGTGCCCTTGCAGGAGCGGGAAATGCTGGCCGGTGTTGCGGTCGACGCGGTTTTTGACAGTATTTCGGTGGCCACCACGTTCAAGGACAAACTGGGCGAACTCGGCATCATCTTCTGCTCGTTTTCCGAGGCAGTCCGTGAACATCCCGAACTGGTTCGCCAATACCTCGGTTCGGTCGTGCCCTATACCGACAACTTTTTCGCGACGCTGAATTCTGCTGTGTTTTCCGACGGCTCGTTCTGCTACATCCCGCCTGGCGTGCGCTGCCCGATGGAGTTGTCTACTTATTTCCGCATCAACGCCCGCAATACCGGTCAATTCGAGCGGACGTTGATCATTGCCGACCGCGGCGCCTACGTCAGTTACCTGGAAGGCTGCACGGCGCCGATGCGCGACGAGAACCAGCTGCATGCTGCAGTGGTCGAGTTGATCGCGCTGGAAGGAGCGCAGATCAAGTACGCCACGGTGCAGAACTGGTATCCCGGCGACAAGGAAGGCAAGGGCGGCATCTACAATTTCGTCACCAAACGCGGCGATTGCCGGGGTGACAACGCGAAGATTTCCTGGACCCAGGTCGAAACCGGTTCGGCGATCACCTGGAAGTACCCGAGCGTGATCCTGCGTGGCGACAACGCCGTCGGCGAGTTCTACTCGGTGGCGCTGACCAATCACTACCAGCAGGCCGATACCGGCACCAAGATGATCCATCTTGGCAAGAACACGCGCAGTACGATCCTGTCGAAAGGCATCTCGGCCGGGCACGGTCAGAATGCCTATCGTGGCTTGGTCCAGGTGGCGAAAAGCGCGGTCGGGGCACGTAATTACACGCAATGCGACTCCTTGCTGCTCGGCGACCGCTGTGCTGCCCACACTTTTCCCTACATCGTCGTCAAGAACCGGACCGCCCAGGTCGAGCATGAGGCTTCGACTTCGCGGATCGGCGAAGACCAGTTGTTCTATTGCCAGAGTCGCGGCATTGCGCCGGAAGATGCGGTGTCGATGATAGTCAACGGTTTCTGCAAGGACGTCTTCAAGGAGTTGCCGATGGAGTTTGCCGTCGAAGCGCAAAAGTTGCTTGGCGTCAGCCTGGAAGGCAGCATCGGTTAGGCGACCAGAGAGCGAGGATGAATGATGCTCGAAATCAGCAACCTCCACGTCAGCATTGACGACAAACCCATCCTGCGCGGCCTCGATCTGACGGTCAGGGCCGGCGAGGTGCACGCCATCATGGGGCCGAATGGCTCGGGCAAGAGTACCTTGGCGCATGTGCTGGCCGGGCGGGAAAATTATCAGGTAACCGCTGGCGAGGTGTTTTTCGCCGGACGCAACCTGCTCGAACTGAGCCCCGAAGAGCGGGCGCGCGAAGGCATTTTCCTCGCCTTCCAGTACCCGGTGGAAATCCCCGGCGTTGCCAACATCTATCTTTTGAAGGCGGCGGTCAATGCGTTGCGCAAGCATCGGGGTGAAGCAGAACTCGATGCGGTGGACTTCCTCGCCCTGGTCAAGGACAAGCTGCAATTGCTGGGCATGGAGCAGAGCCTGCTTTACCGGGCGGTTAACCAGGGCTTCTCGGGCGGCGAGAAAAAGCGCAACGAGATCCTGCAGATGGCCGTGCTGGAACCTAAACTCGCCATTCTCGACGAAACCGATTCGGGCCTCGATATCGACGCGCTCAAGGTCGTCGCGACGGGTGTCAATTCAATGCGCAGTGGGGAACGGGCGATCATCCTCGTCACCCATTATCAGCGCTTGCTTGATTACATAGTGCCGGATTACGTGCATGTGCTGGCAAATGGCCGGATCGCTCGTTCTGGTGGGCCGGCGCTGGCCATGGAATTGGAAACCCGCGGTTACGGCTGGATAGAGGAAGCTGCAAGTCAGGAAGAAGCCAGGCGGCTGGCTGGGGGTGGGCGATGACGGCCAGCACCGATTTCTACAATGCCGAGTTCGCTCGCCTCAAAGCGATTCTTCCCGGAAGCCATTTGCCCTGGCTACAGCGCCGGCGGGAATCAGCATTGGCTTCTTTCGCCGCCAGCGGTTTCCCGACCCAGCGCCAGGAGGATTGGAAATACACCGGCGTCACAGCCATTGAGAAAAGCCGCTTTGAGTTGGCAATGCCCATTTCAAACGGCGTTTCCGCCAAACAGATCGCCGCCTGGAGCCTGCCGGATACGCACCGGCTGGTCTTCCTGAATGGCCGCTATCAGCCACGCTGGTCCTCCGTCGGCGCGCTGCCGGGGGGTGTCATTCTGTCCAGCCTCATTGAAATGCTGGAACGTGATCCGGAACAACTCGATAGCCGGCTCGGCGAGAGCGAAATCGCCTACCCCTCCGGCTTTGCCGCACTAAACATGGCTTTCATGAGCGACGGTGCCTATCTCCATCTGGCGGATGGGGTTGCGGTCGATAAGCCAATCCATCTTCTGTTCATTGCCAGCGAAGCCAATCTGGCCACGCATTCGCGTAATCTGCTGAGTGCCGGCGCCGGTAGCCGGGCCAGCATTGTTGAGCAGCATGTTGCTGTCGGCGAGGGCGCCTACCTGACCAACGGAATCACCGATATTGTCGTCGGGCGTGACGCCGAGATCGTGCATCACAAGCTGCAGCAGGAAAGCCATCAGGCTTTCCACATTGCTGCGGTCAACGCCGATTTAGGGCAAAAAAGCCGCTTTACCTCTCGCTCCTTTGGCCTTGGTGGCGCCCTGGCCCGGGTCGATATTCGTGTCGGACTCAATGCCGAGCGCGCTGAATGCATCCTCGATGGCTTGTACATGACGGATGGCCGGCAGCATTGCGACCACCATACCCGAATTGACCATGCCGAGCCCTACGGCACCAGTCGCGAGTTCTACAAGGGCGTCCTGGCCGGTGCCTCGCGCGCCGTCTTCAACGGCAAGGTGATCGTCCATGCCGATGCCCAGCACAGTGACGCTGACCAGAGCAACCGCAACCTGTTGCTCTCGGATAACGCCGAGGTGGATACCAAACCGCAACTGGAAATCTACGCCGACGATGTCAAATGCAGTCACGGCGCGACGGTCGGCCAGCTTGACCCGGAACAGATCTTCTATCTGCGTTCGCGCGGCGTGGATGATGAATCGGCCCGCGCACTGCTCACCTTCGCCTTCGCCGAAGAGGTGGTTGACCGGGTAGATATCCCGCCGCTGCGGGCAGGGCTGGAAAAATTGTTGCTCGGCCGACTGCCAGAACGGGTAAAGGAGTTGCTATGAATGCCCCGATGCCAAATCTGATGCTCGATGTGGCCCGGTTGCGCATGGATTTCCCCATCCTGAGCCAGATGGTGCATGGCAAACCACTGGTCTATCTCGACAATGCCGCAACGACCCAGAAGCCTCGGGCCGTGATCGATTGCATGGCGAATTACTATGCCGAATACAACGCCAATATTCATCGCGGCGTGCACATTCTCAGCCAGCAGGCGACGGACGCCTATGAAGGTGCGCGGGAAAAGGTACGGCGCTTTATCAATGCCGCTCGCCGCGAAGAAGTAATTTTCGTGCGCGGCACCACCGAAGCGATCAATCTCGTGGCGAGCAGTTACGGCCAACGGCTGTGGCCCGGTAACGAGATCCTGATCACCGAGATGGAGCACCACTCCAACATCGTTCCCTGGCAACTACTCTGCGAGCGCTCCGGTGCGGTGCTGCGGGTCACACCAATTAGCGATGCCGGCGAACTGCGCCTCGATGAATTCGAGCGACAGCTTGGCCCGGCAACTCGTCTGGTCGCCGTGACCCAATTATCAAACGCGCTGGGCAGCATCAACCCGTTGCGCCGCCTGATCGAGTTGGCACACGGCGTCGGGGCCGTCGTTCTGGTCGATGGCGCCCAGGCCGTGGCGCACCTGCCGGTCGATGTCCAGGCGCTTGATTGCGATTTTTACGCATTCTCCGGCCACAAACTCTATGGTCCGACCGGTATTGGCGTGCTCTATGGCAAGGCGGCGCTGCTCGACGCCATGCCGCCCTGGCAGGGGGGCGGTGACATGATTCGTGAGGTAAGTTTCGCCAAAACGACCTATAACGACTTGCCCTTCAAGTTCGAGGCAGGCACGCCGCATATTGCCGGCGGCATCGGCCTCGGCGCCGCGATCGACTATGTCAGCAAACTGGGGCAGCCTGCCATCGCCGCCCACGAGCATGACCTGCTCAGCTATGCCAGCGAGCAGGCAGGGGCGATCCCTGGTCTGCGCCTGATCGGCACGGCTCGGGAAAAGGCCAGTATTTTGTCGTTCACCGTAGCAGGCATCCACCCGCACGATGTCGGCACCATTCTCGACGACGCCGGGGTGGCCGTGCGTGCCGGCCACCATTGCACGATGCCGGTGATGACCCATTTTGGCGTGCCAGCCACGGTGCGGGCCTCATTTTCGTTCTACAACACAATCGAGGAAGTCGATGTGCTGATTCACGCCATTCGCCGGGCGCAGGAGGTCTTTGGCTAATGTCCGATTTACGCGACCTCTACCAGGAACTGATCGTCGACCACTATCGCCGGCCGCACAATTATGGGCCGCTGGTTGGGGCCAACCGGCACGCCGAGGGCTTCAACCCCTTGTGCGGTGATCGTCTGACCCTCTCACTGAATGTGGTCGATGGCATGATCAAAGAGCTTCGCTTCGAAGGCGTCGGTTGCGCTATTTCCACCGCCTCGGCATCGCTGATGACAGATGCCCTCAAAGGCAAGACCGAGGCACAGGCCGAAGCGATGTTTCAACATTTTCAAGCCTTGGTGACGGGTACCGACAAGGCAGAAGCGCCGGTTTCGCTGGGCAAGCTGGAGGTACTGGCCGGGGTGCGCGAATTTCCGGTCCGGGTGAAATGCGCCACGCTGGCCTGGCATACCCTGCTGGCGGCGTTGCACAGCGTGAAGCAGCCGGTTTCGACGGAGTAAGCACCATGAGGAATCTTGTCGATTGGCTGAAACAGCCTGAGGAACCACCGGATACGGGACGATTGTCGGGGCAAGTGATCGAGATCCTGCGCACCCTCTATGACCCGGAAATTCCGGTCAATATCTATGACTTGGGATTGATCTATGGGCTGGATGTGGATGAAGCCAATGGCAAGGTGAACATCCGCCTGACCCTGACTGCCCCCGGTTGCCCGGTAGCGCAAACCTTTCCGGAATTGGTACGCAGTACGGTTAGCACCGTGCCGGGGGTCGAGGCAGTCGAGGTTGAACTGGTCTGGGAGCCGCGCTGGTCGAGGGCGATGATGAGCGAAGCCGCCCTTCTTGAACTGGGGCTACTGTGACGGCCGAGTGGACCAATGTCGCCCGTGCCGACGATTTTCCGCCGGGTAGTTGCCGAACCTTGGATATTGATGGCGTGGCCATCGCCGTATTTAACGTTGACGGCCACCATCACGCGATCAGGGACCAGTGTACCCACGAGGCTGAACTGCTTTCCGGCGGAAAGTTGCTCGGTGATCGCATCGTTTGCCCAGCCCACGGCGCGCAGTTTTCACTTCTCACTGGCGAGGCATTATCGCCGCCGGCCTACGAACCGATAGCGATCTTTCTTGTACGGGTAAAAAACGGCATGGTTCAGGTAAAGAAAAACCTTGTCCCGTAATGCATCGTGAGCAGGGATACGACATGGTTTTTTCGCCGATTGCGCCAGTCAAATTGGGGATCGCTTTGTGTTGACCATCACCCATGCCGCGTCCGGTGGATTTCGCTCACCACGGAACCGCTGATTCATTCTTCGCCCCGGCGAAAGCCGGGGTCCAGTTCGTTGATTTTCCGATTTTCTGGCCTGCGCCAGGAAGTACTGCCGTTCATTGCGCAAGGTACAACATAGTCACTGGTGGCGATGTAAGCGTGTGGCGGCACGCCATGACCCGCATGCTGGCACGCAATGCCACTTGCTGGCCGGCGCGCCAGCCAAAAGCAAGCTCTTGCGACAGTACACCGGCGCTATTCAGTGCCGTCGCCAGCCCGCGCAAGTCGGGTTCTTCGACAATTCGACCATCACTTAGCTTGGCTACATATAAATTACCAATAGCGCCAACAGTTGCGGAGATGAACATTTCAATCCCTCCTGCGAACCTGAGTGCGGCGATTACGATTTCTCAACCAGCACCTCCTTGAAGGTGCCGGTGCCAACCTTGAATTAACAGAACTGAAATCAGCAACCCTTGAGTCGTTGGACCACGTCATTCATGTCTTCCTGGCAGGCATACAGCATCTCGTTGCTTATCTCCTCGTAGCTGTGGCGACGAATGAGCCGGCCCATCAGGTGATTGAATACTGCTCGCTCTATCCTGGTCCAGGAACGGACGCTCTCCGAATGAAATACACCACTCGCCCGTTGAACGAACTGATCGTGGTTCTCCTTGTAAGGCTCGCCTTTGGTTTCATAAGCCATGAGGTTCTCCTTGCGCTGGCATCGCTCCCCTTTTTGAGGGGGCGGTCATTTTTGTCAAATGGATTCTCAGTTGAGGTCGGGGTGGGCAACAAGGCCGCGCAATACAGGCTGTTGGACGACCAGGCCCGCGACGGTCAAGTCAAGCGGCCGCCGATTGACGCAGGAAGATGGCCCTTCGCTTGCCAAAGGCATCCATTGGTTGCGTGGTGGCAACCTGCTCACTAATGGCCTCGGACAGCACCTTTTGCAGGTCGGCGGCAATTTTCTGCGTCAATTTGAATGACTTCGTCTGGTAGTCTATGGTGGAAACAAGCGCATCGCGAATCATCGCATTTGCTTCTTCGATACCCTTGTGCATTGCATCCGGCCATTGCGCCGGCTCTTGCAACGCTCCTATCTGCTCCAAGGCAGCCCGCATTTGCTTGTTGTTGCGGGTGATAAATTCTTCAGCGCATTCCAGTTGCAAGTAGAGCAGTTTCTCGGAGCCCGCAAGGGTGAAGGTGCAAACGTTACGTATGGAATCCGCGGCTTGGGTAAATCCGTCAATTTTCTGGTTCATAGTGTCTTACCTCGCTCACACAATTGGGGGGATCAATCTTTCTTGGTCAGTCACGCTGACCGAGTTCGAATGATCTTTTAATGCATTCCGCTGCGAAATCGGCAAATTGCGGGACTTGTGTAAGCGCTTGGCGTTTCCTATATAGGAAAACCCCTACATGGCCAACATGAATTACAGACCGATCTTGTGCGTCAGCGCGTAGCGGGTAATGTCGGCGTTGTGCTGAAGCCCGAGCTTTTCCAGAATGCGTGCCCGATAGGTGCTGACTGTCTTGGGACTGAGGTGAAGGCGTTCGCCAATTTCGGTAAGCGGCAAGCCTTGGCTCAGCATGCACATCACATCGGACTCGCGAGCGGAAAGCGCGTCATGGGGTAATTTCTTGGCCGAGACTGCTGTTCCGTTTATCAGTTTTTCGGCCAGCGCCGGACTCAAATAGCGCTCACCCAAGCTGGCACGACGGATTGCAACAAGGATTTCTTCGGGAGCGCTGTCCTTTGGCAGATAGCCCACGGCGCCGGCTTCGAGCGCGGCCAAAGCATAATCGTCTTCGGCATACATGCTAAAAACCAGGACCGGCAACTCTGGACAATTTCGCTTGACCTGCTTCAGCACCTCGATCCCGTTAATGTCGGGTAATCCGATATCAAGCAGCAGCAAGTCCCAGTGCTCGTCCTTGATCTTTCCCAGCGCTTCCGCCCCGGTCCGTGCCTCACCGCCGATTTCAAATCCCCCGACGCTTCCAAGAAATAGTTTCAGACCGCCGCCGACAATGGCGTGGTCGTCAACGATAAGTATTCGAACCATGTCGACGCGTTCCTTGCCGTAATTCACCCCGTCACCTCGTGAGCCGCACCTTCATTGCCACGGGCCGCCATTTCTGCGTCGCCGCGGCTTTCTGGCGCGATCCCGGAATTCTGAATGGGCTCCAAGGGCGCCCGCAACGTGACGATGGTTCCGGCGCCCGGAGAACTCTCGAGGCATAGACTGCCACCAACCATGCCGAATTTCCGTTCAAGATTTGCCAACCCAGAACCCACATGGCTCCCGTTTGGATCAAAGCCGACACCACGATCACGCACAACGATCCGCAGCATATCGCCCTCCTCGCGTTGCAGGTCAAGCGTGACCTCCTGGGTTCCGGCATGTTTGACCACATTCATCAGAATCTCTCGCACTGCATTGAAGCAAAGCAGCCTGATGGACATGCTGGCGGGTTCCGTGTCCTGACCATCCGTAATCTCCACCGCGAGTCCGTATTTTGATCGAACCCAGTGACCAAGCGATTCCAGCGCAGGAACCAGTCCGCGTTCCCGAATCAAGGGGGGACTCAGTTCGATGCTGAGTGTGCGTAAGGTCACGATGACCTGGGAAATCTGCTTGATCGTCTCTCTCACGTTTTGCAATACGAGCTTTTGCGGGCTGTGTTCTCCCAACCCGCTCAATCCAAGGCGGACGGCTATCAGGAGCGGCTGGACATGGTCGTGCAACAACTCGTAGAGACGATCACGTTCTCGCTGTTCGGCCAGGGTCAATGCGCTGGAAAGCTCGCGCAGGTTCGCCGCGCGTTCGGCTGCCACAGCGGCCAGTCGATCATTTGCCTTTGTTAGCTGCGCTTCCATTTGGCGCCGCCTGGTGATGTCCTGGGTAATGCCGAAGCCGCCCGAAATGTGGCCTTCGCTGTCGAATTCAAGTTCCGCCTTTTCGCGCACCCACACGATCTTGCCATCGACCAGCAGGCGGTGTTCGATATCGTAGGGTTTGCCAGCCAGTGCAGCTTGCCACATGTGATCAACATAATCGCGGTCGTCCGGATGGACGCGATCAAGGAAAGTTTCGTAGCTCACGTGTGTGCCTTCGGCAATCCCGAAAATCCGATGGGCTTCACTGGACCAGGTCAACTCGTTGCGCTGTACGTCAAGCCGCCAACTGCCAATATTGCCGACGGTCTGGGCGCGATTAAGATCGTCCTCGCTGGCCCGGAGGGCCAACTCGACGAGTTTGTAGCGGGAGATATCTTCAGCCAAAATAATGATGCCGCCAATTTCACGATTTTCCGCTTTCCAGGGATGGACCGCCCAACGCAACCACTTTCTGGTGCCATCGGCCTTTGTCCACAGGTCAGCATCATTTCTGGTGGCGATTCCGCTCATTCCGTCGCGATGCGCCTGTTTCCAGGTTTCTGGAATTTCAGGCTCAACCTCGTAAAGGTTTCGTCCGTTCAAGGTGGCAAGGCTGCCACCATACTCGGCCAGCCAGCGGAGGCTGGCCGCCATGTAGTTCATGCCACGGTCGAACATGGCGATGCTGATCGGCGCCTGCTCGATCATTACGGTCAGTTGGCGCCGACTTTCGATCAACGACTGTTCTGCCCTGATCCGCTCGGTGATGTCACGCAGAATGACGGTAAATTGTTTGGCACCATTGACATCAAGCTGCGAGATCGAAGCTTCGACGGGGAACTCTTCACCATTGGCGCGCAAGCCGAAAAGGGTTCCGAGCCCATTCAACCGCCGGTTGGTGGCACCGGTTAAACCAAAATCCCTGACTTGTTCGCTGTGACGCGCGCGGTAGCGCTGCGGAATCAGGTCATCGAGTGGCCGGCCCCGGACATGCTCAAGCTTGCGGCCGAACATCTGCTCGGCGGCGGGATTGAACACCGTGATACGATGAGCAGAATCCAGCATGATGATGGCATCCATCGCGGAGTCGATAATCCCTGCCAATTGCGCCTGGTTCTGTTGCTTTGCTTCCTCCGCCTTCGAACGGCCCAGATCGCTGAGGCGCAGAATATTGGCGGTACGCCAGACAACCGCGGAAAACAGGATAAGGTAAGTGAGGGATAGCAATGCTACCGAGAACCGGGAGCTGACCAGTTCCAGGGTCAGGTTTTCAACCAACAGCCAACCAATGACAAAAGGCGATATGACTGAAATCGGCAGCAATCTCCGCGCCATCATGCCACCGGTTGTGTTGCTTGTTAGCACGGCCAACAGGCCATGCTGCGGTTTGGTTAGCAGTACGGCAAAATTGAGAACCAGCAACCCCAGCGCCGTGTGAAGCGCCACCGACGAGTAAGCGTCGATTCTGTAGAGTGCGCCTACACCGTA
>Ga0209262_10000890_pt1 | contig 12621 bp, 12 predicted proteins | sample Lowcelwee11metaG_FD_187171 | JGI IMG/M metagenome (GOLD analysis project Ga0209262, IMG submission 187171) | Freshwater pond sediment microbial communities from the University of Edinburgh, under environmental carbon perturbations - Low... | ecosystem: Environmental > Aquatic > Freshwater >...
CCAGATGATTATGTCACCATGTTGTCCTGTAGGAAATGCAGTCAATGATATAAAATTTAAAAAACTGAAAATAATCAAGGTTCTCATCGTAATTAGATTTGTTTGTATATGCACTGATGTTTGGCGATATGGATTTGTTGCTCCGACAGGTTGAGGACTGTGTTGTACCTCCACCGCACCAATTGCATGTGCCGACTTGTTGGGCACTGGCTTTTTATTGATTTCTCTGTTTAAACTTGGGATAGTATAATATTCCAGCGATCCATGATAGGAAAATAAATCCTATCGTCCACATGATCTTTTCATGAATCTTTGATCTGTCATTATCAATAACATCGATCAATCCGAGAACGATAAAAACCAGGCTAGCAATGAAGCTGATTGAAAGTAGTAGTTTACCATACGGATAATGCGAAATCCGGAAAAAGACTCCAAGAAGACTAAATACTACCGTAATAATCAAAGCGACCTTAAATGCGGATACCTTTGTCATTTTGTTATTAATTTAAAAATTAAGGGCTTAGCTTTAGTTTGTGCCTGGCTTTTGTATAACCCTGAGTTTTTAAGTGGTATTAATAGATCCTTTTATGATTTTCACTTGCCAGAATGGCTTTATCTAATCTTGACAGCCTGGTGGCATGCTGTTTTGCACTCATTATCCAAAGGTTAATTGTTTTCTGGTATGAGGGCGCCTGTTTGGTGAAGAAATCCCAGGCCTCATGGTGACCTTTAAAGATGCTCTCCAGTTCTTCATTCAGTGTAACGGGATCGTTCTCAAAGCTGTAAATTCCTGAATTTGATATTTTCCTGTTATTGAATACTTCAAGACCCGGTTGCCTCATGAGACCCTTTTTGATTAGTTCTGCTACCTTATTTATGTTAACCCTGCTCCAGGTACCTGAAGGCTTTCGCGGGGTAAAGCGGATGCAATAGCGTTCCTCGTCAATTGACCTCCTGATTCCGTCTATCCAGCCGTAGCAGAGGGCTTCATCAACCGACTGTGACCATGTCATACTGGGTTTTCCGCTGCCAACTTTATAATAACCAACCAGAATTTCAGATTCTCTTTTATGGTTTTTCTCCAGCCACTCCCTGAATTCATGTTGATCTTTGAAAAAGACGGGCTTCATTATATTACTTTTTCCCCTTCTTCACCTGCTTGCCTTCCACGAAAGTCTCGTCATACTCCACCTTGTCATTCCTGTCATAGCGGATCCAACGGCCATGCTTGGTGTTATTCTTAAAATTGCCTGTGCTCCATAGCTGCCCGGTCTCCCTGAAAAATGTCCATTCCCCTTCCATCATATTGTTGACGAAAGGTCCCTCAGCCTTTATCCTCCCGTTCTTGTAATAATAGGTCAGTTTATCACCAGCCAGCTCATAGATTGCCTGGCCGTTTGCGTAGAATTTCTTTTCAAGCATGATTCTTGCCGTTTTTTGTTTGTACAGTATAAAGTTACATTTATTGTCAGTTATCAGTTGTCAGTTATCAGTTGTCAGTTAAAAGTAACCGATAACCGATCACCGATAACCGATAACCGTTGCTCCCCCTCCAAACTAATTTCTTATTTTAGCACATTCATTTAACGATTTATGCCTGCCAATGGGTAATCAGAGAAGCATGGTCAGAACGCTTGGGCTGACCTATGTCATCATCATTGTCATTGCAAACATAGTCGGCTCGGGTGTCTTTAAGAAGATAGCCCCGATGGCCGGGGAGCTCCACTCTTCTGCGTGGATCCTTGCAGTGTGGCTGGCAGCTGGTATCATAACCCTCTTCGGAGCTCTCAGCAACGCCGAGGTTGCAGGACTGCTTGCTGATACCGGCGGCGAATTCATTTATCTCAGGAAGATTTACGGCCGTTTCTTCTCATTCCTCTACGGATGGTCACTCTTCACGGTGATCCAGACAGCTGCAGTCTCGGGAGTTGCATATGTGTTCACTCAGTCACTCAACAGCATCATTCCAATCCCCGATATGCTCACCTTTCTCTCTGACTTCAATATCGGTGGGATATTTTACCCCTTCCAGGATTTCGGCATTAAATTAACGACTATCCTGCTCATTCTCTTCCTGACCTTTCTCAATATGTCGGGGCTGAAGAGCGGAGCGTGGGTCAACAAGGTAGTGCTTATACTTGTCGGAGCCGGACTGCTGATAATTGTTATCGCCGGGCTGGCTGCTCCGGATGAACAGGGTGTCAGTCATACCTGGATGGCAGCGCCGGGAAGCAGTGCGGTTACCCTCTCGTCATTTTACACGTCAATGCTTGCGGCATTCTGGGCTTATCAGGGCTGGGTATCGGTAGGGTTTATAGGAGGGGAGGTAAAAGATGCAAGAAGGAACATACCCATTGGAATAACGACAGGTGTTATAATTATCATAATTGTCTACGTGGCAGTCAATTACACCTTTCTCAAGCTTCTTACCATCCCGGAGCTGGAGGCAATAAATGCCGCCGGCAACCAGATTGCAGCCACTGAGGCTATAAGGGGTATCTGGGGCACGCAAGGGGTACTTTTCATTTCGGTCCTTATCCTGATCTCAACGCTTGGATGCACCAATGCCAGCATACTTACCGGAGCACGACCCTATTATGCCATGGCCAATGACGGTATGTTTTTCAAAGGGCTTGGTAAGCTCAACAGACACAATGTGCCGGGCAACTCATTGCTCTGGCAGGGGATATGGGCTTCGGTACTGGTGCTGTCGGGCACCTTTGACCAGCTGACTGATATGCTTATCTTTTCAGTTTATATATTCTACGGGGCTACAGCCATGGGAGTGTTTATCCTGCGCCGCACGATGCCCGATGCCCATCGGCCTTACAAGGTCTGGGGCTATCCGATTGTCCCGGCTATCTTTGTTCTCTTTTGCGTAGGACTCTTCTTCAATACCATTGTCACCCGTCCGCGTGAGGCCTTCATCGGTCTCTCCCTGATACTGGCAGGCATTCCGGTTTATTTCCTGTTCCGGAAAAGGGGAGGAGTGAAGGGTTGAGTGTCACACCTTCAATACCCTGTAACGCCTTATCAGGTTGTTTGTGGAGCTGTCATGGGTAAGGCTCTGTTCCGCTTTGCCTGCCCTGCAAACTGCCATTTGGTTTGATATCCTGAAGGCGGGAAGGTTATTTAAATTCCAAATAGTCAGCATTTTATTATGAATCCCAATTACAGCCGGGACTGGTCATGAAATAAATAGATTAATAAAGATTTGTTTTTCAGGGCAATATGATGTAAATTTCCTGACTTGTGACCTCAGTAGCATAGGCTCTTTCGTACTTGCTCACAGATTTTGTGCGTAATGTTATTAAAAGAGGAAATTATAGTCAACCATGAAGGACTTAGAATTTTCATTTTCAGACGATCTCAAAAATGCCATAAGCATAGCTCAGTCGATCGCCAAAGAATTCTCGAATAAGAATATTTCCCCTGGCCACCTGCTGAAGGCACTGCTGCATAAGGATATCGGACTTGCACCATTTCTTGAGGGGCTGGGTAAGGATATATTTTACATTGAAGAGTGGGCAGAGGTAAGAATAGAATCATATCCGAAGAGCTCAAAAGTTGAGGAGATACCACAGGCTGACAATGAGCTGCTGGCAGTGATAAACGAGGCTGACAATATCCGGTTAAAGCTTTCCTCGGACAGCATTGACACTGTTTGTGTGCTGGCATCCCTGAGCACTCCCGGAGTTGGGTTTACGTATGAGCAGCTCAAGACATTCCCGCTAAGGGGAGATGAGATAATCAATTCACTTGTCAGGGAGGCAGACCTGAAGGAGGCGGTCGGATTACCTGATAAGGATACGAAGAGAGCCGTCGACGGGAAGAAAAGCAATGCCATTCTTAAATACTGCATTGACAAATCGGCTGTTGCCCGCCAGGGGAAACTCGATCCGGTTGTCGCCCGCGATAAGGAGATAAGGATGATAGCCGAGGTACTTGGCAGGCGATCAAAACCCAATGTAATACTTATAGGAGACCCCGGTGTTGGTAAGACATCTGTTGTAAACGGACTGATTCAAAAACTTGCTGACAATAAGACCGGGGGTAATCTGGCAGGAACACTGGTCTTTGAGCTGGATTTTGGGTCACTGATAGCCGGAGCCTCATATAAGGGTGAGGTGGAAGACCGCCTGAAGAATATCATAAAAGAGATTAAGCAGTATGAAAAGGCTATTCTTTTCATTGATGAGATACATTCACTTTTGGATAAGCAGGGTGGTGCATCTGGTGCCTCAAGCCTTCTGAAGCCTGAACTGTCACGGGGTGAGATAACTGTTATTGGTGCGACATCGGTAGACAACTATACAAAGTTCATAGAGTCTGACGAGGCTTTCAGCAGAAGCTTCGAGACCATCAGAATAGAAGAGCCTGATGAAATTGTTGCACTGAGGATGTTAAAGGAGGTTATGCCTTGTTACGAAAAACATCACGGTTTGAGTGTACCTCCTGATGTTATTGAGGAAACCATCAGACTGGCAAAAAGATACCTTAAGGAGAGGGCCTTGCCTGATGCAGCAGTTGATCTGCTCGACAGGACGATGGCTGCTGTAAAAATGGTCTCAGTGAATTCATCCGATGATCTCAGATCACTGAAAGATCAGCTTGATGTTCTGGCAAAGAATGAAAATGGTCTGACCGAAGAAGAGCTTAAAACGGAACTGAACTGGTTCAATATCCAGTTGAGACATAAGATCAGTGAAGTTCTGTTCACCGTCATAGAGGATGACAGGGAGGTCGGCAAGATTGATACCTCGAAGGAGATTATAACATGGCTGGATGATGTAATCTGTAAACTGACAGACTTTGCCGGCCAGCCTCACGGGTCAGTTGAAAAATCTGATGTGGCGGCGGTTGTGTCGCATAAAACAGGTATTCCGATAGGTAAACTGCAATCACAGGAGCGTGAACGGCTTCTTAATACCGAGCAATATTTAAAACAGAGGGTAGTAGGGCAGGACCATGCAATAAAAATCATCACCGAAGCAATCCTCGAATCACGGTCAGGATTAAGCAAAGCCGGTCAGCCTATTGGATCATTTTTCTTCCTGGGACCGACAGGAACAGGTAAAACGGAACTTGCCAAGACGCTTGCAGAATTTTTGTTTCAGGATGAGTCCGCACTGATCCGTTTTGATATGTCGGAGTTCAAGGAGGAGCATTCTGCGGCTCTTTTATACGGCGCTCCTCCGGGGTATGTCGGGTATGAAGAGGGAGGGCTGCTTGTGAACAAAATAAGGCAACAGCCCTATGCCGTGGTTCTGTTTGACGAGATAGAGAAAGCCCATACTTCTGTTTTCGATATTTTTCTGCAGATACTCGATGAGGGCAAACTGCATGACCGGTTAGGAAAGGAGGGTGATTTCTCCAATGCTGTAATACTTTTTACTTCGAACATTGCAAGTCAGGCTATAATTGACGCTTTTGGCAGGGGTGAAATACCCGGGTCAAATGAGATCATGGAGATCATGTCTGATTATTTCAGACCTGAATTCCTGGGAAGGCTTACTGAAATAGTTCCTTTTGCGCCCATCAATAAGGAAGCAATAGTGAAGATATTCAATATACATCTGAAGAATCTTTACAAGACACTTGAGATCCAGGGGATTGAGCTGGAGATAGATGAAAGGGCAAAGGAGAAGCTTGCCATGTCGGGATTTACCCCCAGATACGGGGCACGCCCGCTGATAGGAGTCATCCGGAGTGAATTACGCCGGCCACTCTCAAGGAAGATCATTTCAGGAGAGGTGATCAGGGGAAGCCGTGTGAAGATCAGCCTGGATGTAAATGATGTAATAAAGTGGGAAGTTACTTAAGCAGAATTTATTTTGTATATTTGGTTACCATAAACAGGCGAAGCAACAAACTCACAGATTAACAATAAATCTATTAATTATGGCTATATACGACATAGGCGGATCCGAAGTCAAGGGTGATGCCAGTGAGGCAATGAGCGAACTGCCACAAAACAGGACTTTAATCGTGGAAAAGCTCACGAGTGATGCCCCGGTTAAGCCGGTGATTGCTGAAGGGCTCAAATCGGTTGAGGAGGTTTTTGAGCATTTCTCTCCATCGGTGGAAATGGAATTTCACGATACGGAGGGAGGGGCGCGAAAGGAGAGCCTCCGATTCAGAAATCTTGGTGACTTTGGTGTCAAGGGGATCACCGGTCAGAGTGAATTCCTGAAGACTCTGACAGCTCAGAAAGAACAGAATCAGAAGATAATTAAGCAGCTAAAGAGCAACAAGCTTCTGCAGAAAGCCCTGGAGAAGGAGGAGTACAAAACAGCCCTGCTAAATGCCATCAATGCGCTGATTAAAGAGCTTGAAGACAACAAGTGATAAATTCTTTTAAACACATAAACTATACAACAATGGCTGAAGAGTCAAAACAAATACAGGACAAAGGGCAGTTTAAAGAGCATAAAGTCTTAGCTGTTAATATGATCGATAAGCCTCAGCAGGTATTGGAAGAGAGTATTAATGCTCTTGCAGTGGTCGGTGGTTTTGAGTTGCTGGAGATGGTTATCGACGGAGTACAAAACGTTAATCCCGAACGGAAGGCCAGGAAGAAGATTTTCCTTTCTGAGGCAGGCAAAAAAGGTGAGAGGGAAGAGCTGAAGCGCAGTCTTGGAATCTGGGCGGAGGTTCTGTCATCAACCGGTACTCTTTCAGACATGGTTGATAAATGTACAAGGCAGGCTGAAAGTGCTGAGGCTACGTTGAAGAGCAATCTAAAGAGTGCTCTGAGTGAGACAAGAGACCTGGAAAAATCCTATCGTTCAGTGGCTCTCTTCTTCAAGAATACCGAAATGGATAAGCTTAAGAACATATCCTTCCTTAACGCTGATCCTGAGCAGGTCAAAGACCTTGACAACACTCGCTTTTTTGATAAGGTCAGGGAAGAGCTTGTTGCCAATTATGACAAACTGGACCTCAGGAATAACTACAGTATAATGGTCATACCCGGGTATCTTGGCTCGAATAAAGTGGTAGAAAAGTGGGCCAAGCTGGCTCACGAGAATAAGGTAATGCTTGTTACAGACTTCGAGCATCTAGACAACCCGGATGATGTCATGGAAATGTTCGAGTCGGCTAACCTGACCGGTGGAGACATGTACAGGTCTAACGTTATGATGACATGTAACTGGCTTGTCGGAAGAAAGAAGTTTGAAGAAGTAGGAGAGGAAGAGGAGTTATTTGTACCGCCGGCAGGTGCGCTGGCTGGAAGCATATACAAGACGCTGATGTCTCAGGTTGTTGCAGGCAAAAAGCACGGAAGCCTGAGTGAAGTGGACGGAGTAGCATTCCCGCTGAAGAAGAGCGAGATAGCCAGCCTTGAGAAGATGGGGCTGGTACCCATGGTAAATGAATACGGGAAGGTGATGGCCTTCTCGGCAAAAACCTTGTTTAACGGTGATAACCTAGGCTTGCAGACTTATTCTGTGGTGAGGGTGTTTGATTTCGTTACCAAAGTTTTAATGGATTTCCTCAACAGGAGGGCATTTGAGAACTTCAACAATGTAACCAAGAAAGAGATTCAGAGCCAGGTTGTACGTTTTCTCAACGATATAACCGGTCCGGGCAAACTGATAGAGAATTTTTCAATAAAGAGATTCGAGCAGGATCCCGGCAAAAAAGACCGCATCTTTCTCGATATCAGCATGAAACCATACTTTCCCGCAAAGAACTTTATGATTAAGATGGACGGACAGAAAGGAGATGATGGTAATGAATGGAGTTCCAAATATGACACTGAATAGATTCCGGCTGTCATTAGATTGAAACTTTGATTACTAATTATATAACTTGAAAAATGGCAACTATCATTAAATTTAAAGTAGATGGCATTACCGATGAAATGATTGTTCCGTCGGTCAACTTTGGATTATCTTCCCGGGTTGATGTATCAAATCCGACACAGGAAATTGATTTTGCACCGATCAGTGTATCTGAGTTTTCTTTCTCAATCCTTTCACCCACTACCGAAACTTCTCAGAAACTTGTAGAATGGATTACAAATCATGAAATCAAGGGAGAAGCAAAATTCAGCATTAACAAGCAGGCAATGACTGAATCACCAAGGGAAATAGTCCTGAAGGATGTTTGCCTGACAAGCTATTCAGAGGTAATTGAAGAAAGCTATACCAGCACACAACTTACTGTAGTGGGCAGAAAGGTTAGTTTAGGCGATATTGAAATTGACCAGTCGCAGAACAGGTAGCGAAATCTGTCCTTATCCATCACTGATTAATTTAAAGGATGGCATCTTAATAACAGTTTTTATTCGGGGTCTTTTTGATTATGGTACTATCTGCCAAGTTACATATTGAAGGACATCAGAATGAGCAGGAGGGCATCCATCTGTTATCATGCGATTTTCGGTTCTATCAGGAAATTGACCAGAGAGGGCTTCCCACTTCCAAGGTCCACGGAGGGATAATCGATCTCTCATTTGCAAGCATTGAGGATAACGAACTGATCCAGTGGATGATTTCCGAAGATGCCGATAAGAATGGGAAGATCTCTTTTTCCGGAGATAATAATACAAAACCTTTCAAAACGCTTGAGTTTAAGGATGCCAGACTTGTCTCATACAATGAGAGTTTTTCAGATCAGTCATTAATGATCACGACCTTGTCAATCTCGGCCCGTCAGATAATCATTGCAGGAATAAAGCATTCCAATACCTGGCTGGGTTATAAATGAACCCCCTTTTATATTCCTGAGCGACTGATTTTCTCTGCTTCCGTGGCTTATAGGGGTTATTTGATTCTGAATTTTAAATAGAATTTCTTATGGCACTTGCATCAAAGATCAGGATTGAAGTTGAGGGCGAGGAGTTGAAGGACTTCCTGAACCTTACCATCAGACAGAGTATCTATACACACAATGAGTTTGAGGTAGTTTGCCGCATGGATACTTTTGAGGACAGAGATGGATTTGTAATGGAACAATCAAAAAAGCTTATAGGTTCCGTTATTACTATTGCTATTGAAGCAAAACCCAAGGGGCAGTCGCAGGGGTCGGAACTTCTTTTCAAGGGACTTATAACAGCTATAAATACAGACAAAACGCACACAAGTGAATCTGATCATGTTATCCTGTCCGGATACAGCCCGGATATTTTAATGAGAGATAACCCCGGCTGTTATTCATTCGAGAATAAGAGCCTGAAACAAATAGCAGATGATATTTTAAAACCTTATCCCAAGGATGTTCTGAAGTCAAAATGTGATCCGGCAAAAAATGACAGCCTGTCTTATGTTGTCCGGTATAATGAGAGCAGGTATGACTTTCTGCGACGGCTGGCAACAAGGTATGGTGAGTGGTTTTATTATGAGGGGACACAACTCTTTTTCGGCAAGCTTCCTGATAATAAAACAGACCTGAAGCTTGGCCTGGATCTTACTGATTTCAATTTCTCAATCAGAATGAATCCATTGAAATTTAAATACATAGCCTATGACCGGACTGCAGCTGAGCCAGTTGAGGCGGCTTCTGCAAAATCAGGGGGGAAAGACAATCTCAACAAGTATGGCGGATTTGCCCATGATATTTCCATGAAGGAATACGGGCAGCAGTCAACCTTGTTCTACAATCATCTGAATGTTGCGGACAATGATTATAAGAAAGAGTTGAATCATGTTGTCACCCTGGAGGAGGGAACCACAGCTTTAAGCATGTCATTGATGAAGGGGCAGAGTCAGAGTCCGCATCTCAGGATAGGTAACAAGGTAAATATTAAGGCACCTAAGGCAGGACAGGATGGCGAGATCGATTACGGGGAGTATATTATTACATCATTAAGCCATTTCTGTGATAATACAATGAACTATCACAATAGTTTTGAGGGGATTCCCGCTGATGCGAAGATTCCTTCTTATACTGATCCATGTGCCATACCCAGGTGTGAAACGCAGAGCGCAGTTGTTAAAGACAATAATGATCCTGATAAACTGGGGAGGGTAAGGGTGAAGTTCTTCTGGCAGGAAGAGAATATGTTAAGCCCATGGCTGAGACCGGTTAATGTATATGCCGGTGCAGAAAGAGGAATGTATTTTATTCCTGAGACTGGTGATGAAGTGCTTGTCGGGTTCGAAGGGGGCAATGCTGAGAAACCTTTTATGATGGGGAGCATGTATCATGGGAAAAACAAACCGGGGGCCAGTCTGCCTGATAAGGATAACAGCTTTAAAGGCATTATTACCAGAAGCAAACTGAAGATAGAGTTTGATGACAAGAAAAAGATTACCACTATTGAAACCCCCGGTGGCAATAAGGCTGTTCTGAGCGATGACGGTAAATCAATTATGTTGCAGGACCAGAATAACAACAAGGTAGAGCTCACAACTGCCGGCATCACACTTGACAGTCCGAAGGATATAATAATTGAATCAAAAGGAGGTATAACAATCAATGCCGTTAATGCTGTTAAAATCGTCTCCAAAGCAGACGTTAAGGTTGATGGGTTGAATGTCGGACTGGAAGCGAAGGTAGGCCTTACTGCAAAAGGGACAGCTTCGGCGGAACTTTCTGCTTCGGGGCAGACCACAGTCAAAGGAGCAATGGTAATGATAAACTAATTTAATATGCCACCCGCAGCAAGATTAACAGATATGCACACATGCCCGATGCAGACACCGGGAGTGCCGCCAGTACCTCATGTGGGAGGGCCGATTACCGGGCCGGGAACACCGACAGTTCTGATCGGTAAGCTGCCGGCTGCTGTTGTTGGCGACATGGCTGTGTGTGTCGGGCCACCCGATACAATTGTCAAGGGGTCAGCTACCGTGATGATAGGCGGAAAACCGGCAGCACGCATGGGAGATACCACCGCACATGGAGGATCAATAGTTGTCGGTTGTCCCAACGTAATTATCGGAGGTTAATCAACTAAATGTAACCGTCATCAGGATGAATGTGCACAATTATAAATGCTGATTAGAGATGGCTGAAATAATCAAGGTTTCTGATACTATTATCAAGCTGACAGAAAAAAAACAAAGGAATGAGCAGATGATGTTATACCGTCTGAACAATCTTTTCAGGGGAAGCATACCCAGAAACCGCGTGCGCAAGGTTGTACTGGCTGCCTTCCAGCAAATGCTGGCGGAAGCGGCACTTAATTCTAATCCTGATGCTCGTAAAGCTGCCCTTCGTGAAGCAAGTAAACTGGCTGTTTGGAAGAGACTTAAGCCTCAGACTGACGATCCGGAAAAATGGTTACGCGGTATGACAAACCAGCTTTTATTAGGTGACAGGAATGATCCACGGCTTGATTGCAACGATTTCTCTGAGTTAATAAGGGTAATCGGAGAGTGGATTGAGAAGGGAGGAGGTTTTGGGATACTCGATTTCAATAAATCGTACCGGGTAGGGGTAGGCAGGATTGAGACTCCCGGGGATGCCAGCCTGGAATACCTTCATTATCTTGGTAATCTGAGAAAAAAGTATGGCTGGAAATATGCAGATTACCTGAATACTGATGAAACAAAGGAGCTTGAAAGGCTTGCCTTCGGAGATGCAAACAAGGTTAAGAAAAAGGTGCGCGATGCCAAAACCTGGGGCAAGGATGTAAGACAGCGTGAGGATCCCAACCAGCATCATGCTATCGAGGAACATGTACGTGACTTCTGGGTAAGGCCGAGGTCTGGCAAGGAGTCCGGCATGCAATTATTCAGGGCAAACAGGAACGATATCTGCAAGAAGATAGATCTGCTGTTCGGTCTTATCGTGGGTGCAACAATATCAGGTACGACAACTGATACTGTAATGGTACTTAAAAACTATGGCCAAAAACTGAGACCTCCTCTTCCTGAAGGGTACTTCCTCTTCCCTGTTGCTACAATAACAGCCAGCCTTCACCATTCACTGGTAGAGGCAGGGCTGGCCCTGACAGTCGCTGAATGTATTGATAGTTATTGCGCAGGATTCTATTCCACTTTGATACCAAAAGGCGGCCTTCCCGGCGAACTTGAAGGCGCTGAAGAAATTTTAAAGGAAGCCGAGGATGCTCCGGAGAATCATCACCTCCTGATCTGGTATAACGGTAATGAGAAAATCCCGGCTGGTTGTATCCGCTGGAATAAGCCTCATGAGATCAGACAATACAGGAGACTCGTGGAAGGAAAAGGTTTACTGACCCATATAAATTCTGTACCGCAAGTACCGGATAAAATGGCCATAATGCGATTAATGAAGGTTATGGCGCCTGGCCTTTTTGCCTACTTGCCGGAGGAATACCAGCTGAGATAAAGTAACGATTATGGCATACAACAGAAGATCGGTTCCCTCCATTTTCACAAGGATAGCAGTTATCGTGATTTTGTTTATTACTAATAATAAGTTAAATTTGATTACCTTAAAATACCTGGTCTGATATGGTAAATAATATAATAATTCTATCAAGTATCTTCTTTATCCTTGCAGCAGGCTTCTTTGGCATCTATCTGGCAACGGTTAAAGATGCAAGTAAAAGTAAGTTGAAACTTCTTTTATATCTGATCGTGACCGGAATCCTCATCGGAATTCTGAGTGTACTTGGATTCCTTGAGTTCACAGAATTGCCGATAGAAATCTTCTTTGCAGCCAACGCCTGGCTGTTGGTTGTCG
>Ga0209262_10000891_pt1 | contig 12614 bp, 10 predicted proteins | sample Lowcelwee11metaG_FD_187171 | JGI IMG/M metagenome (GOLD analysis project Ga0209262, IMG submission 187171) | Freshwater pond sediment microbial communities from the University of Edinburgh, under environmental carbon perturbations - Low... | ecosystem: Environmental > Aquatic > Freshwater >...
AACGAGGGCGACATGCACAGCGCCGCGCCGAACAGCTCGGGCCGCTGGTAATGGGCGTAGAGCGCGGCGAGGCCGCCCATGGAGCTGCCGCCGATCGCGGCGCCGCCGACGTCGGTGCGGACCGGGAAGTCGGCGTGGATCCGCGGGATCAAGGTCTTGTTCATCCAGCCGAGCAGGCGATTGAGCTGACCCTTGCTCATGCGGCAGCGAAACGGCGACAGCTCGTCGATGCGGTGCGGGCCGCCGTGGTCGATGCCGACGATCACTGGCGCGGGTCGGCCGCGGCTGGCCAGGTCCTGCACGGTCTGGTGCAGGTGCCAGCCGCCGCTGAACGAGGGGTCGTCGTGGAAGATGTTTTGCCCGTCGAACATGTAGATCACCGGGTGCGGCCCCGCACCGGGCCGGCCGTGGGGGACGTACACGCGGACGTGGCGCTCGCCCTTGAGCCAGGGCACGCGAAACGGACCGAGCTTGTGGATGAGGGGCGCAGACATCGGCGGGGCACCAAGTAAGCACGATCCGCGCCCTTGCCAAGCCCTGCGCCCCGGCGGTAGCGTGCGGGCTGTCATGTCCATGCTTCACATGCGTTGCGCTGCCTGCGGGGCCATCAACCGCATCCCCGAGGACCGGATCTTCGACGGGCCGAAGTGTGGGAAGTGCCACACGAAGGTCGACCCCAGCGCGCACCCGGCCGACGTCGACGACGCGGCGCTGCAGCGGCTGATCGAGTCGTCGCCGGTGCCGGTGCTGGTCGACTTCTGGGCGCCGTGGTGCGGGCCGTGCCGGACCCTCGGGCCGCACGTCGCCGCGCTGGCGCTCAAGCACCGCGGCCGGCTGATCGTCGTCAAGATCAACACCGAGGAGCACCAGGGCTTCGCCCGCGCGCTCGGCATCCAGTCGATCCCCACGCTCTGCGTCTATCAAGACGGCGTCATGGTCCGCCGTCAGCTCGGCGCAGTGATGGGCCGTGAGCTCGACAACGTCGTCGAACCCTTCCTGGTCCCATGAAACGCACCCTCTTCTCCCCCGATCACGAGATCTTCCGCCAGACCGTCCGCGAGTTCCTCCTCCGCGAGGTCGTGCCCCACCAGGAGCGCTGGGCCGAGGCCGGCATCGTCGATCGCGAAGTGTGGCGCAAGGCCGGCGCGGCGGGCCTGCTGTGCCCGTGGCTCGCCGAGGAAGAGGGCGGCCCGGGCGGCGACTTCCTGCACTCGGTGATCGTGATGGAGGAGCTCGGCCGGATCTACGAGTCCGGCTTCGCCCTGCCGCTGCACAGCGACGTGGTCGTGCCCTACCTCGCCAGCTTCGGCAGCGAGGAACTGCGGCGCCGGGTCCTGCCAGGCTGCGTCTCCGGCGAGATCGTCACGGCGATCGCCATGACCGAGCCGGGCACCGGCTCCGACCTCGCGGCGATCGCCACCACGGCCCGCCGCGACGGCGACGACTACATCATCAACGGCGCCAAGACCTTCATCACCAACGGCATCCTCTGCGACCTGTGCGTGGTCGCGGCCCGCAGCGAGCAGAGCGACAGCCCGCACCAGAACCTGTCGCTGTTCGCGGTCGAGGCCGGGACCCCGGGCTTTCACAAGGGCAAGAAGCTGAAGAAGATGGGCATGTCCTCGCAGGACACCTCGGAGCTGGCCTTCGAGGACTGCCGGGTGCCCGCCGCCAACATGATCGGGCCGCCGGGCGGCGGCTTCCTGATGCTGATGCAGAAGCTGCAGCAGGAGCGCCTGGTGGTGGCGATCAGCGGGCAAGTCGGCGCCGAGGTGGTGCTCGCCGAAACGCTCAAGTACGTGCAGGAGCGCAAGGCCTTCGGCAAGCCGATCGGCAAGTTCCAGAACACGCAGTTCAAGCTGGCCGAGTGCGCGACCGAGGTCGAGATCGGCCGGGCCTTCCTCGACCGGCTGATCGCGGAGCACATGAGCGGCGAGTACCTTGTTAAAGAGTGCTCGATGGCGAAGCTGTGGCAGACGGAGATGCTCGGCCGGGTGGTGGATACCTGCCTGCAGTTCTTCGGCGGCTACGGCTACATGCTCGAGTACCCGATCTCGCGGGCCTATATGGATGCGCGGGTGCAGCGGATCTACGCCGGCACCAATGAGATCATGAAGCTGATCATCGCCAAGCAGCTCGGGCTCTGAACGGGCGCGGGCTTGACGTCCGCGCCACGGCGGGCTACGCGTCGATGATGCGCGCTCGTTCCCGAACGATGGCCCTCCCGTTGTTGCTGCTGCTCGCGGGCTGCGCCGCCGAGAAGGGGGGCTCGTCCGGGGAGAGCGCTGGCGAGAGCACGAGCGCTGGCGAGAGCACGAGCGCTGGCGAGAGCACGAGCACGAGCACGAGCACGAGCACGGGTGGGAGCACCGGCGATGCGCCGACGGGCTCGGGCAGCAGCACGGGTTCGCTGCCGGTCGGCTGTGACGTGGACTTCCCGCGCGTGCGGCTGGAGACGTCGATGGGCGACATGGTCGTGATGCTCGACGGCGTCAACGCGCCGATCAGCGTCGCCAACTTCATCCACTACGTCGAGGCCGACTTCTACGCGGGGACCATCTTCCACCGGGTGCTCGACGGCTTCGTCATTCAGGGCGGCGGCTACACGGCGGATCTGCAGGAGAAGCCGACCGAGCCGCCGATCCCGCTCGAGGTCGTCCCCGGGCTCACGCACATCGACGGGGCGATCGCCATGGCGCGGACCATGGAGCCGGACAGCGCGACCTCGCAGTTCTACATCTGCGACGGGCCGCAGCACGGCCTCGACGGCGACTACGCCGTGTTCGGCGTGCTGGTCGAGGGCTTCGACGTTCGTGACGCGATCTCGGCGGTGGCGACCGACGGCGCCGATACGCCGCTCGCCGACGTGATCATCCTGTCGGCGACCTGCGAGTGAGCGCGCACGGGCCTCAGGGCCCGAGCTCGGCGCGCAGGAAGGCGAGGGCGTCGGCCTCGCGGGCGATCGTCTGCTGCACGAGGTCGGCGCCGCCGTGGCCGGCGTTGCGCTCGACGCGGAGCCAGGCCGGGCGCTGGCTGACGCGCTGGACCGCGGCGGTGAACTTGCGCGCGTGCATCGGGTCGACGCGGTCGTCGCTGTCGGCCGAGAGCATCAGCAGGGCGGGCAGCGGCCTGTCCTCGGGGACATGATGGTAGGGCGAGTAGGGCTGCAGCCACCCGAACTCGGCGGCGATGTCGGGGTCGCCGTACTCGGGGATCCAGGTGCGGCCGGCGCCGAAGCGGTGGTAGCGGAGCATGTCGAGCAGCGGGACGGCGCAGACGACCGCGCGGACCAGCTCGGGGCGCTGCGTCATCAGGGCGCCGACCAGCAGGCCGCCGTTGCTGCCGCCGTAGACGGCGAGCTGCTCGGGCCGGGTGTAGCCGCGGGCGATCAGGTACTCGGCCGCGGCGGCGAAGTCGTCGAAGACGTTTTGTTTGTGCTCGCGCATGCCGGCGCGGTGCCAGTCCTCGCCGTACTCACCGCCGCCGCGCAGGTTGGGCGCCGCATAAACGCCGCCCTGCTCGACCCAGGCGACGGCGCGGGCGGAGAAGCCGGGGGTGAGGCTGACGTTGAAGCCGCCGTAGCCGTAGAGCAGGGTCGGGCGCCGGCCGTCGAGGGCGAGGTCCTTGCGGCGCACGATGAACATCGAGATCTCGGTGCCATCCCTGGAGGGGTAGCGGACCTGCTCGACGGCGAAGCGGCTGGTGTCGACGGGGACCTCGATCGCGCGCCACAGGGTGGCGGCGCCGCTGCGGACGTCAGTCTCGAAGATCTGGTCGGGCTGGGTGAAGGAGGTGTAGTGGAAGTAGGCGACCGGGTCGTCGGGCTCGCCGACCAGGCCGCTGGTGCTGCCGAGGCCGGGCAGGGCGATGCGTCCGGCCGGGGCGCCGTCCAGGTCGTGGATCGCCAGCTCGTTGTGGGCGTTGCGCAAGTAGCTGAGCACGAGGCGGTCGCCGACCACCTGCACGCCCTCGAGGGTGGCCGTGGACTCGGCGATGATCTCGCGCCAGGCGGCCCGCTCGGGCCGCGCGGGGTCGACCTTGAACACGCGGTAGCGCGGCGCGCCCTCGTTGGTGTGCAGGTAGAAGGCGCCGCGCCAGGCGATGACGTCGTAGATCGCCGGCTGGCCGGTGACGAGCGGGCGAAAGCCGGGCGGGGTGCTGTCCGTAGGGACATGGTCCTTGGGACCTGGCTCGGCGGACATGTCCTTGAAGTACAGGTCGCTGCTGTTCCAGCCGTGCTGGTGGGTGACGAACAGGTAGCGACCGTCGCGCGCGAGGTGGACGCCGACGAAGCGCGAGGCGTCGCCGGTCGCGGGGGCGAGCACGGCATCGGCGTGGCCGGGGTCGCCGACGCGGTGGAAGCGGACCTCGGCGCGGCCCGGCAGCTCGGCGGGCGGGATGCCGGGGTCGGCGGGCAGCCACACGTAGTAGAAGCCGCGGCCGTCCGGGGTCCACGAGGGGCTGGCGTAGCGGGCGTTGTCGATCAGGTCGGGGAGCTCGCGGCCGGTCTCGAGGTCGCGCAGGTGCAGGGTCGAGGCGTCGGCGTTGTTGACGCTCAGCTTGTAGGCGAGCAGCCGGCCGTCGCGGCTGGGGAAGATGCCGTGCACCGAGACGCTGCCGTCGGGCGAGAGGGTGTTGGGGTCGAGCAGGACCTCCTCGGGGCCCTCGCCCTCGCGCACGTAGTAGACGGCCTTCTCGCGGTCGCGGTGGCGGCGGGTGTAGAAGGTCCGGGTGCCGCGACGCAGCGGGGCCGAGATGGCGTCGACGTAGAGCAGCTCGCCGAGGCGCTTGCGCAAGGCCTCGCCCTCGGGGAGCGCGGCGAGCTGGGCACGGGCGAAGTCGTCTTGCACGCGCATCCAGCCCTGCACGTCGGGGTTCGCGGCGTGCTCGAGCCAGCGGTAGGGGTCGGCGACGGGGGTGCCGTGCAGGTCCTCGACCCGATCCTCGCGGCGGGTCGCGGGCGGGCGCTCGCTGCAGGTCTCGCGCGGAGCCGGCAGCGGGCCGTCACTGGCAGGATCGCCGCAGGCGCACAGGGCCGCGAGCAGGGCGAGGGCGGAGGTCTTGGCCATGGCCGGTCAGCGTAGCATGTCGGCGGGCCGGTCCTCGGGCGGGCGGCTCGGGGCGCGGCCGGTGTGGTGAGCCTCAGGCCCGGGCCACGCCGAGCTTCTTCATCTTGCTCTGCAGGGTCGAGGGCTTGAGGCCGAGCAGCTCGGCGGCGCCGCCGGGGCCGTAGATCCGTCCCTGGGTGCGCTGCAAGACCCGCTGGATGTGCTCGGCCTGGGCCTCCTCGAGGGTCAGGACGCGGCCGTCGTCCGCCGGGGGAGGGGTCGGCGTGACCTGTCCCGGAGGACCGGCGAGGCGCCCGGCGAACTCGAAGGCGTCGGGGCCGAGCTCGTGGCCGGGGGTGACGATCGTGGCGCGCTCGAGCGCGTTGGCCAGCTCGCGCAGGTTGCCGGGCCAGCTGTGCTCGCGCAGCCGGGCGATGCCGGCGTCGGTGACCCGCATGCCGGCGCGACCGACCCGCTGGGCCTGCTCGGCGAGCATCGCGGCGCACAGCAGCGGCAGGTCCTCGGGGCGCTCGCGCAGCGGCGGCAGGCGCAGCGGGAACACGTGGAGGCGGTAGTACAGGTCCTCGCGGAAGCGGCGGGCGGCGATCGCCGTCTCGAGGTCGACGTGGGTGGCGGCGAGGATGCGGACGTCGACCTCGACGGTTTTGTCGCTGCCGACCGGCTCGAAGGCGCCCTCTTGCAGCACGCGCAGCAGCTTGGCCTGGACGTCGATCGAGAGCTCGCCGATCTCGTCGAGCAGGAGGGTGCCGCCGTGGGCCATCTGGAACCGGCCGGCGCGGTCGCGATTGGCGCCGGTGAAGGCGCCGCGGGTGTGCCCGAACAGCTCGCTCTCGATCAGGCTGGCGGGGATCGCCGCGCAGTTGAGGGCGACGAAGGGCCGGTCGCTGCGGCCGCTCCAGCGGTGGATCGCCCGGGCCAGGCGCTCCTTGCCGGTGCCGGTCTCGCCGAGGATCAGCACCGGCGTGTCGGTGACCGCGACCTGGCGGGCCCGCGCCGACAGGGCCCGCACCACCGGGCTGTGCGAGCGCTCGAGCACGCCGTGCACCTCGGCCTCGGCGTCGAGCTCGCGCGCGTGCTGCTGCTCCTGCTGGCGCAGCCGGGAGAGCAAGAGCCGCTGCTCGGCGTTCTCGAGCGCGAGGCCGAGGATCTGCCCGTAGGTCTCGACCTGCTCGACCACCGACTGCGGGTAGGTCCCGCACTCGCTGCGGTCGAGGGTCATGATGCCGAGCGAGCGCCCCGCGGCGTGCAGTGGCACGACCATGCAGGCGTGGCCGGGCGAGAGGTCGAGCACGCCGTCGAAGGGGTCGCCGTCGCCGTGCCGGTGGTCGTCCTCCGTGAATGCCCGGGCCCGGCGGGTCTCGAGCGCCTCGCGCAGGGTCGGAAAGTCGGCGAGGGCGAGGCTGTGCTCGCGGACCTTGCCGGCCAGCTTGCCCCGCGCGGCGCGCACCACCAGGGCCTGGTCCTGGAGGGTGAAGATCGTGGCGAGGTCGTACGGGGCCAGTCGCGCGACCCAGTCGAGGCCGCGACGCAGCAGGTCGTCGAGGCTCTGCTCGGGGCTCTGCAGGGCCCGGGAACGCAGATCGGCGGCCAAATGGCTGGGGCTGCTGGACGGATCCGCTGGGGTCATGGCAGCCAGTCTGAGCCGGGGTTCACCGAAATGCCAGTGGGTTTCACCGAAATATCGGTTGGGACGCGAAATGTCGGTGCTGGCCGAAGGCGCGAGATCAGCCAAGTTGTTGAAACTCCAGGATTCGGACCATTGGTATCCGACCTGCTTTGGGGACGGGTGTCACCCAGGGGCGGGGTTTCGCTTCGGACCTCCGCACCCGCTTCGAGTTCAACCCCCCGAGATCAGGAATTCACCATGCTGACCATTGGCGACAATTTCCCCGCATTCAAACTCCAGGCTGTCGTGAGCCGCGAAAAGGGCAAGGAGTTCACCGAGATCACCGAGGGCTCGTACAGGGGCAAGTGGCTGGTCGTGTTCTTCTGGCCGATGGACTTCACGTTCATCTGCCCGACCGAGATCGCGGAGTTCAGCAAGCACGCCGGCGACTTCGCCGACCGCGACGCCCAGGTCCTCGGCGCGAGCACCGACAGCCACTTCGTGCACCTGGCGTGGCGCAACAACCACGACGACCTGCGCGACCTGAAGATCCCGATGCTCGCCGACAACAAGCGCGAGCTGGCCTCGACGCTCGGCATCCTTCACAAGACCGACGGCGTCGCGCTGCGCGCGACCTTCATCGTCGACCCGCAGGGCATCATCCGCTGGGTCAGCGTCAACGACCTCTCGGTCGGCCGCAACGTCGCCGAGGTGCTGCGCACCCTCGACGCGCTGCAGACCGACGAGCTGTGCCCCTGCAATTGGCAGAAGGGTCAAGACACCCTTCACCCCTGATCCGGGGCCAAGTCTGCCAGCGAGAGATCCCCCCACCCACGGAGCGCGCGATGTCCAGCCAGACCCATCTCCTCGATCCCCTGCGTGAGTCCCTCCCGGCGCAGGCCCGGGACCTGAAGGTCAACCTGCAGAACGTCCTGCAGGACTCCACCCTCACGCCCGAGCAGCGCTGGGGCGTCGCGGTGGCCTGCGGCTTCGCGTCCCGTAACCCGCGCCTGGCCCAGGTCCTCCTCGACCAGGCGCGGGAGAACGTGAGCGCGGAGGTCGTCGACGACGCGCGCGCGGCGGCCACGCTGATGGCAATGAACAATGTTTATTACCGCAGTAAGCACATGTTCGCCTGGGAGGATGTGCAGGCTTTGCCGGCCCGCCTGCGGATGACGCGGATCGCCAGGCCGGCGAGCAACAAGCTGGACTTCGAGCTGATGTGCCTCGCCGTCAGCGCCATCAACGGCTGCGAACGCTGCATTTTGGCCCACGAACGGACGGCGCGGGACGGGGGCATGACGGCGGAGCAAGTCCACGACGCGATCCGCATCGCCGCGACCATCCAGGGCGTGGCGGTCGGGCTCGAGCTTGGGGTCTGAGGGCCACCCATTTCGGCGCGCGTAGGCGCGCAAAGCCCCGCGGGAGCGCAGTTGGCGGCCGGTGGGCACATCTCAGGGGCGAAGGCGACCGGCAGCGAGCCGGGCGCCTCCGCCCTTTCGCACGTAGGCAGACCCCGGGTCCGACACCGGGAAGCTGACGGGATGGGTACAGGTGGTGTAGCTTGCGTAGCCTCCCTCCCCCCTCCGTGACGAACCAGGATCCAAGCGCAGGCAAGCCCTCCACGCTGACGACCGGCATCACGCCGACGTCGCAATCGCAGTACCTGGGCTACGAGGGGACTGAGCTGCCGCCCGGCACGGTCGTGTCGTGCGGCTCGCAGTTCGAGATCGTGCAGCGCCTCGGCGAGGGCGGGATGAGCAAGGTCTACAAGGCCTTCGACCGTCTGATGAACCGCTACGTGGCGTTGAAGGTGATGAAGAACGACGTGCCCGAGTGGGCGCATCGGCACTTTCGCCGCGAGGCCCGGATGTGCGCGGGCTTCATGCACAACAACCTCGTGCACGTGATGCAGGTCGGGACCACCGAGGAGTTCGACCTGCTGTGGTTCGCGATGGAGTACCTGCGCGGCAAGGACGTCGGCTGGTTCGTCGACAGCGGGACCTCGATGTCGATCCCCGTGATCTGCGAAATATTCGCCCAGGTGTTGGATGCCCTCCGATACGTGCACCTCCGGCGGATCGTCCACTGTGACATCAAGCCCTCGAACATCTTCGTCACCCGCGACTCGCACGACCCGCTGCTGCGCATCGTCAAGGTCCTCGACTTCGGCGTCGCCCGCGACCTCAGCGACCTGTCCTCGCACAGCACCGGCCACGTGATGGGTGACCCCCGCTACATCGCCCCGGAGCAGACGATCCCCGGCAACTACATCGACCACCGCGCCGACCTGTACGCGCTGGGCATGACCTTCTTCGAGCTCGTCACTGGCGGTCGCCACCCCTTCGAGGACCTGTTCGACCAGCACCCGCGCCAGCTCCTGGTGGCCCACCGCGAGCGCGAGCCGCTGCCGGTCAGCAGCTACCTCTCGGACTCGGTGCCGGCCGCGAAGGCGCGGGCGATCGATGCGTTCTTCGTCAAAGCTTGCGGCAAGCAGGCCCATCAGCGCTTCGCCGACGCGGCCTCGATGAAGGACGCCCTCAACGAGCTCGCGAAGTTCGGCTAGCTTCGGCTGGCTGTCCGATCGGCCAGGCCGATGTCCGCGCTGCGACCCGCCCTCACGCCCGTGCTGCCCGGCGACGACCCGGCGGCGATCGCACGCGCGGCCGAGCTGCTGCGGGCCGGGGCGCTGGTGGCGTTCCCGACGGAGACGGTCTACGGCCTCGGCGCGGATGCCCTGAATGCGGACGCGGTGCGCCGGATCTTCGCGGCCAAGGATCGGCCGGCGGACAACCCGTTGATCGTGCACGTCGCGGATGTTGCAGCTGCACGCGCGCTGGTCCGCGAGTTCCCGCCGCTGGCCGGGCGGGCCGCCGCGGCGCTGTGGCCGGGACCGCTGACCCTGGTGCTGCCGCGCGCGGCGATCGTGCCGGACGTGACGACCGCGGGGCAGGACACGGTGGCGCTGCGGGTGCCGGCGCATCCGGTCGCGCTGGCGCTGCTGCGGGCCTGCCAGCGCCCGCTGGCTGCGCCGTCGGCCAACCGCTCGGGCCGCCCGAGCCCGACCCTCGCCAGCCACGTGAGCGCCGACCTCGACGGCCGCGTCGCGCTGATCCTCGACGGCGGACCGACGGTGCTCGGCCTCGAGTCCACCGTGCTCGACCTGTGTCACGAGCGTCCGCTGCTGCTGCGGCGCGGCGGGGTGACGCACGAGCAGCTGGTCGCGCTGCTCGGTCCGGTCGACTGCGTCGACGCCGGCGACGCCGCGGCGATCGCCCGCTCACCGGGATTGCGCCACCGTCACTATGCGCCGCGGGCCCGCGTCGAGCTGGTGGCGGAGGGCGAGGGCGAGGCCGCGGCGGCGCGGGCCCTCGCGGCCGGCGAGCGCGTGGCCCTGATCTGCCGCCGGGCGGTCGTCAGCGCGGCGATCGTGCGGCGCCTGCCGGCCGCGCTCGAGGGCTTCGCGCAGGTGTTGTTTGCGACGCTGCGCGCGCTCGACGACGAGGGCGTGGAGCGCATCGTCGTCGAGGCGGTGCCCGAGACTGGCATCGGCGCGGCGATCATGGATCGCCTGCGTCGCGCGGCTGCGGGCTGATGGGGTGGGCCTCAGCGGCCGTGCGCGAGCCGCTTGCGGCGGACGTGGTCGGAGATGTGCTCGCCGTAGCGCTCGCCGAGGAAGGGCAGCAGGTAGTCGTCGCCGCGGATCGTGCCGCGGCAGTCCCGGGCATCGCAGCGGCAGGTGAAGGGCTCGAGGCCGTCGGCGAAGAAGGTCGCGTAGTCGAGGGTGATCTGCGCGCCGCGAGCGATCGGGCGGCGGGCCGCGAGGTTCAGGCCGTCGAACCAGGCGTTGGGGTCGCAGCTGTGGTTGATCGGCTTCCACTCGTCGGGGTTGTCGCTCCACATCGCCCAGACCTCGTCGCTGATCGGGTAGGCGTACTCGCCGAACCACCGGCGGCGCTCGGCGTCCCAGTTGCGCTCGACGTGACGGCGACTGACGAGGTGCACCGGCCGCTCCTCGTGGATCTCGATCACCTCGTCGACGGCGATGTTCTGGGTGGCGTAGAGGCCGTAGCCCTCGCCCTGGACGTAGCGCAGCGCCCAGCGGCGGGTGAGGGCCCGCTGGCGCGCGAGCGCGGCGGCGATGACGATGTCGAGGAAGCCGCGGTGTCCTGCGGGGTCGTGGGCGAGGATCACGTCGGCGCTGCCGGGGTCGCTCGCCGGGTAGAAGATCCCGCAGTTGGGGTTGATCTCCAGCATGTAGAGGCGACCGTCGGGGTCCATGCGGATGTCGCAGCGGCCGTAGCCGCAGCCGCCGAGGCCGAGGAATTGCTTGCGCGACATGTCCTGCAGGCGCGCGGCGAGGGCCGCGTCGCGCACCGGCTCCCAGGTCATCTGGGCGTAGTCGACCCACTTGAGGTCGAAGTGTTTGAAGGTCTCGCCGGGCGGGAAGCGAAACTCGGCGGGCACGAAGGCGACCGGGTTGCGCGGGTCCTCGTGGTTCTCGGCGACCAGCACGGTGAACTCGCGCCCGGCGATGAACTCCTCGATGAGCACGCCGCCGAACTCGTCGAGCAGGCGCGCGGACTGGGCGAGCAGCTGGTCGCGGTCGCTGACGCGTGCGTCGCGGGTCATGCCGATGCTGCCGTAGCTGTTGGGGTGCTTGACGATGAGCGGGAAGCGCAGGGCGTCGGCCGCGAGCGCGGCGGTGGCCAGGTCGGGTGCGAACATGAAGTTCGGAGTGGCGACCCCGAACTGATGGCAGACGAGCTTCATGGCCTCGCGCGAGGGCTCGAAGAAGCCGCTGTTGGCGCCGGTGAAGGCGGCGCCGAGGCGCTCGAGGGTCTGGACGACCTCGATGCCGGCGCGGTCCTCGTCCCAGGCGCCGTCGCAGAGGTTGATGAAGACGTCGAAGTGACCGCGCTTGACGAGCTCGCGGACCTCGCGGACGGCGGTGGCCTTGTGGATGATGTGGTACTCGCAGGCGTGCTCCGGCAGCCACGGCGAGGGGTCGCACGAGTAGGAGGTGTCCGTCATGGACTCGGCCGAGTGGAGCACGCAGATCCGCACAAAAATTGTCTACGCCCGCGCCCCGGCGCGCGTCAAGGGCACGGGTCTTTGCTAAGTTGACGGTGCGTGGACCTCGCCCTCAGCGTCACCCTCGGCCTTCTGTTTCTCGTCACCGCCTTCGCGTCGGTGTTCCTGATGTTTCACCTGTGGGGCTACCCCTTCGACAAGGCGACGCGGACCAGCGCGGCGCCGCCGGCGTTGATGCGGCTGCACCGGGTGCTCGGCTGGGTGTACCTGATCCTCTACGTGGTGATGATGTCGGAGATGGTGCCGCGGCTGTGGCAGTACCAGGTCGAGCTGCCGCCGCGGACGGTGGTGCACCTGCTGCTCGGGTTTTTGATCGGCGTGGTGCTGATCCTCAAGATCTCGATCATCCGCTTCTTTCGTCACCTCGAGGAGTGGATGCCGGTGCTCGGCGTGATCTTGCTGGCGTGTACGGTGCTGCTGTCCGGGCTGTCGGTGCCCTTCGCGCTGCGGGAGTTCAGCCTGGCGCGCTCGGCGGTCGGCGGCGGGGTGTACAGCGAGGAGAACCGCGATCGCGTCGCCCGGCTGCTGCCGCAGGCGGAGCTGCCCGAGGACGCGCCGATCGCCGAGCTGTCGACGAAGGAGGCGCTGCGGGCCGGTCGTAACGTGCTCGCCGGCAAGTGCGTGATCTGCCACGACCTCAAGACGATCCTCGTCCAGCCGCGCACGCCCGCCGGCTGGTGGAAGACCGTCGAGCGCATGGCGATCAAGCCGAGCTTCTCGACGCCGATGACCGACGACGAGCTGTATGTGGTCACCGCCTACCTGATCGCGATCAGCGGCGACCTGCAGCGCTCGGTCAAGGAGCGCCGCAAAGAGGAGTCGCAGAAGCAGGCCGCGGTCGCCGA
>Ga0209262_10000892_pt1 | contig 12603 bp, 14 predicted proteins | sample Lowcelwee11metaG_FD_187171 | JGI IMG/M metagenome (GOLD analysis project Ga0209262, IMG submission 187171) | Freshwater pond sediment microbial communities from the University of Edinburgh, under environmental carbon perturbations - Low... | ecosystem: Environmental > Aquatic > Freshwater >...
TAAATTACCTGCAAACGATTCTGAAAGATCGGTATTTCAACGTTGGTCCTAAAAAGTTATCTAGCTTATCAGATAGCTGTAAAGGCTTAGCTATCTGGGAAAAGGGAATGCTATCAACTAAATAAAACCCGTGAACGATCAGAAGATATTCAATAAAAAGTTTTGTAACTCGCTGTGCTGCTTGTTTATCGTTTTTCTCGATAGCTTTTGATAAAGCTAAAATTGGTAATAATATATTTCGAACAGGAGCTTCAACTATTTTCGGAACATCTAGTGTTTTAGTTGTTAGGATTTTTCCGAATTGATTTTTCAATTCATAGCCCCATGCTGATACAGTATAAGCTTTTACACCATTAATTATGGGTACGATGAGTGCCTGAACACCAACAAGCCCAAAGACTCTTTTAAACATATTTAATTGGTCTAAAAAAATACGATATGACTTACTTCTTTGCTGCGTACTAACTTCCTTACTATCAGAATCTGAAAATGGATCAAACTCTCGAACGAACATACTTCTAAAAATGAGATTTGGATTCACTCCCAATTCACTTACTAATAAAGCGACCAAATCAATGACCACGTTATCCAAATATTCATATGGATCGCGATCTCCTAATTTTGTAGTTGGTTTATTACTTTCAGTTGCCATAATTTACTTCTCCTTAAATCGTGAATAAATACTACTTCCAATAAAACTACTAAAAAAGCAAAGTACATAATAAATACCTTCGTCGGTAACAAAAAAATCCCTAATTGATTTTAAACTTGGTTTTTGAAATATTAATTTGAATTCCGGTGTCCGATTATCGTAAAATATAAACTTATATAAAAAGAAATAAAATAATAGACAAAAAAGCGTATTTAACAATTTAACAAATTGATTTGGCTTTTCTTTTGAAGATTTGTTCATCAGATATTAAAATAAAAGAAATTAAAATAAATGTTAAATTTATATCTACTACTATACTATTTTTATAGAAAAATATAATTATATTTTTCTATAAAAATAGTATAGGTTAGTTTCACAAGTTTGATTTTCTCGAATTAATGGAATTATGAAGTTTTTAGTTTCAATTACCAATTTGTCGTTTTAATAATAAATAAATTAATTATCCTGATCAATTTTATTGAATAGTTTTTTTATTATTTTAACAACTCAAATTTCATTAATATCTAGATATACCAATGTAAAATTAGATTTTAGTTTCAGAAATCTAATTTTACATTGGTCTGTCTAAACGCGTAAGTTTCTAAAACAATGGACCTTAAATGGAGTTTTTAGTGAACTTTTATTTTGGACACTAACTTTTCAAAATTCAAGCTTTGAAAAAATGCTGATGAATAATGTTTGGTTTAATAAGACTTATTCAATAAAAATTATTAAGTTAAACGAAACAATTTTAGTTAATGATTTTCGAAGTTTTTTAAAAGCACTTGATATTGATGAGTTAGAGGCAGAAACATTTGGTTTTTGATATTGATAAAGAAATCTAATAAAGTAAATTTTATCTTTTTACAATCTATTATAATACTATGGTAAAATATAATAAAAAAATCCATTGAAGGGATCAAAAAATTCGATCACAATTTCATGATGGAAGTAAGGAAATCGGAAATTAAAAAGCTCTTTCATGAAGTTCGATTACCAAATAAAAGTTTAATTAACTTAAATTCTATGTTACCATTAAAATTGTTAGATTTTAAAACAAAGTATAAAATTCTAGTTGATAAAGCATTAACTAAGGGAATTGGATTATTTGATAATCCAATTTTATGTTTAAAAAATAATCAATTAGTTTTAATTATTAAAGATGGTGTTAAAGGAGGAGAATTACATTTTAAAAATCATAGAGTAATATATACCGTTACATTAACAGCATTATTTCTTCTATTTGAAATTATTCCATTACGTCCACTATATAAAAATAATAATGCGTTTGGGAAACTTGTTGAAGAATATATAGGTAAAAATCTTCCAGTAATGATAGCTCCAAATTATTCAGATTTAGTTAAATTGCTAAAATCAAAATTAAATGACTCGTTTTAAAATGATGAGGTAAAGGCATCTGTAGCTCTAAAACTTTTCAAAAAGCCTATTAATGAGATTGATAACGAGCTATTAGATGAAATTCTTGTTCCGCTTGTTAAACCAATTATAAGAATATTTATCAATAAAACCGAGTAAATCTACTATTACTATAAGAAATTTTTCACTTTATCTTTATTAACTTATGAATTTTTTTAAAAAAATATTTGAATTTATAATTAAAAGTCGCCATTCATTTTACAAATGGTTTGGTATATTAATTCTATTTGTTCGTTTCGCAGAAATGAACATCTTTCAATTTTAAAATTATATGAATCTCCATCACAATTTAATATATGCATATGTAGGGTGGTGTATCCTTTTCAGTGATAGTGAAAACCTCTTAGTATTAAGTTTAGGAAGATTTTTAGTAATTGCTGCATTCATTCTCACTTAATAATTTTTAGGGATTAAAATAGGAAAAATTGAAATTCTCATTAGTTAAAAAGATAAGATTGCTTCGAACTAGTTAGAATAGTCAAAAACATTATTTAAAAACTTATTATAAGACTACACTAATTTTAATTATTCAATTAAAAAATAAAATTATAAGGATAGTCTTGATTCCAGTAGTGGCTTTAATATTTTTTTTTAGTAATGGTGATAATATTGATCCACATTCACCTGAAAAACTATTAGATACACTGCGAAGTTCATCTGGAAGCATTGAAAGACCAGTAAGATCATATTATTTGAGTGATAACGTCTTTAATGATAATTTAAATAAAGTAGTTCAATGTGGCATAAAAGGTACAGGTATAGTGACTCGTACTAGACCTGCCAAACAACAAATTCAAACATTACAAGGTTTGTTAGATGAAGAGGCTAAAGAAACCGAAAGAGAAATGAAAAAAAATGAAGAAGACTTTCAGATAAATAGGTTAGATGATATTTCAAATGATGGTTCACGGTTACCGAAAAAAATAAAAAAGATGCAACCAGACTTTGAAATATTTGGAATTATGTCTGATAAGAATAACTTAATAGGATTTGGAATTACAGAAAAAAATTAAGAATAAATTTTAAAGTCTGATGGATAAAAGTAAGGCTTTAAAATTTATTCTTGTCAAAATCTAACTTTAGAGTAAATTTTATACAGCTTAATTTTTCTTCTTTAATTTCGTCGAACTGTTCTTAAGTAAAATAATCGGCTTAGGCGACTAACACGATGGCAAAGGAAAAAAATAAAAAATTATTAATTTTGGAAAAGTGAAAAAAATAAATTTACTTTCCCAAAAATTATCTCCTAAAAATACAAGATTATTTGCTACATTTCTTTCTAAGTGTTTGAATCAAATCAGTAACAATTTCTGAATCTAGATCTAGGATTTCTTTCATATCTTTACGTTCTAAGCCATCGCTAGAAAGAAGGTCTTTGAACTTCAATAGTCGCTCAATTTTAATTTTGATGATTCCAACATGTTTTTTGGACTTCCAATGAAACCTGAATTAAATTTGTCTTGCACAATAATGGGAGTAATTCCAGAAATTAATTTTAAATTTGAATTATATTGGAAGATTTTCGAAAATGGAAAATTCAAACTTTTTATATCATAAATATTCTAGAATGTAATTTAATTATTTTATTACCTGATGAGAAATAATTCGCCTTTTCAAATTTACTTGAAGAAATTTTTGATATCTGTAACATTTACCTCCAAGACCCATAATTTCGTGAGAAAACTTAAGAAGTTGAGTTTAAAAATTTCATTGAAGAAATCTATTTTTAAATTCAAAACTATTTTAATGAAGAACGCTGAAATATTAGTTTATTTTAGATTAATTATCAAATTGCAGATATAAAAAATAATATTTCACAGCAGATCCGATGCTTATAATAAAATATTCAAGAAATTTTGCGATTCGTCGTTGTTTAAGAATACCAAAGCTCCCTAAAATTATTAATATGTTATTTTATCGTTAGATTCGTTCTTGACTATAATAAATTTGTAATTCTAATAAAAGTAAAAAATAGAAATTTGCTAAACATCTAATAAACTTATATTTTTTTATAAATAAATTTTAGGACTATATCAGAAAAAACAAGTTGTATCAAATTATCAAATTTATTTCTTAAAAAGTAGATACTGCTAGAAGTTTATGGAGCTAATAAAGATGTTAGGTTTTATAAATTTAGTTTTATTTTATCTATTGATATAGCCAAAACTTCAATGATTGGGTTTTATACTTTAAATGCTAAAAAATGAATTATTAAAACTATGGAATAGTATTCAAAATCTATCAAAGATTTAGTTATTGAAAAAAGAGATTTCTGAAAAATATTTGAAATTTTCATATATAATACTAATTACAATAATATAATTACGCATTCATATTATTTTTTGTATTTCATTAAAATATTTTAAAAGGACTATCAATTATGGATACTCGTTTAGTAGTAATTGCAGCACCATTATTAATTGCAGCATCATGGGCTTTATTCAACATTGGTCGTTTAGCGATTCAACAATTCCAACGTTTAGGACGCTAATCTTGAGAATCTAAACTGATGGCTTAAGATTTGTTAGTGTATTTCTAAACAGAATTTAGTTTTAATAAAAATAATATCTAATTTTCGATAATCAATAATAAAATTATAAAAAAATTATGTCTCATACAGTTAAAATTTACGACACATGTATTGGTTGCACACAATGTGTACGAGCATGTCCTACAGATGTATTAGAAATGGTCCCATGGGATGGATGTAAAGCAGAACAAATTGCTTCTTCTCCACGTGTAGAAGATTGTGTTGGTTGTAAAAGATGTGAAACTGCTTGTCCTACAGATTTCTTAAGTGTTCGTGTCTATTTAGGTGCCGAAACAACGAGAAGTTTAGGATTAGCATACTAAATAAATTATTTGTGAATAATTTGAGTTCATAAATTATTCACAAATAATTTATTTATTTATATAGATTATGTTTTATTTACTTCTTTGTAATATAGTCTAGCTTACCGTAAAAATAGATTTGTTGACACGATTAATCTTTTAAAATTTTTTAGTATAATTATCGTAACTCTAGATTTTTATTTGTAATTTTGTAGTGGACAAGTAATAAGCTAATAATTTCTTTTCTTCAAGATTTTATCAATTTAAAGATAAAAGGTAAGTTAAAAAAAGATGACTTCTATAGTAAAGATTTGGAATTAGTGCAAGTTACTACTACTGGGATTTACCAAATTAATAAGAAAACGATTTAGCAAGGAAAGATGTTATAGTAAAGAACATGAACATATAGAGGCTAGTCTTGTGAATTTCGGTCTTATTAACATTACATTAGATGACATTATTAATGCTGAATCTAATAAAATTGGATTTTAACAGTTCTAAGTTCTTTTAGTTGTTCAATTAATAAGGAATTTATCAAGTCAATAGTCTAAAAATTTGATAGTTTTAAATTTCCATAATAAATAATTAAATTTAATTATTTATTATGGAAATTTAGTTATGATATTATGATAACCATCCATAACTATGTAACCCTTTACCTAAAAAATTTACTCCTAGATAGCAAATCCATATAACAAAGAAACCTAAACCACCTAAAATTGCAGTTTTTTTCCCTTCCCATCCTTTTGTAATACGAGCATGCAAATAAGTTGCAAATACTAACCACGTTATTAATGCCCATGTTTCTTTTGGATCCCAACTCCAATACGAACCCCAAGCTTCATTAGCCCAAACTCCACCTGAAATAATCCCAATTGTTAAAAATGGGAATCCTAGCCCAATAATACGATAACTCCAATTGTCAATACTTTGTAAGAGTTTCAATTTTCCAAGTTCAGATATTTCATTTGAAGGAGATAATAATTTTGCTTCATAATAATCTAACATAATATTATAAAGTGGTAGTGATGAATCATCAATAACTTTTAAGTCTACATCCTTATTTCGTGAAATTACTAAAAATAATATACATAATAGTGATCCCATTATTAAAGTCGCATAACTTAATAACATCATGCTAACATGCATCATTAACCAATTAGATTGTAAAGCGGGCACTAATGGACTAGATTTTTGCATTTCAGGAGATAAGGTTAAATTTGCAAATCCACTTATTAATAAAGCAACAGGAATCAAAATTGATCCAATTAATTTGCTTTTTGTTTTTGTTTCAATAAACAAATAAATTGTCAATAAAGTCCAAGTTAAAAACAATAATGATTCATATAAGTTACTTAATGGGAAGTAACCTGCAACTATCCAACGTGAACAAAGAATAAAAAATAATAATAAATTAGCAACTATTGTACTATATCTTCCAATCTTTGATATTGCAACTGAATCGCTGAATAAAGATAAATTAACCCAATACGTTATCATTGCAAATAACAAAATTCCGAAAACTATGTTTGATAAAAAGTTTTGAATTTCATTCCAATTCATAAAATTTCTCCAATAAAAATTTTTTATACAAATTATCTTCTATAATATAATTCTACTAAAAAATTATTCAATTTTGTCTATTTTCTTCATAAAATTTTCAAATTATAAATTATTCCTTTAAAACTCTTAAATTTATAATTGACATTAATTTATATTTCAAAGTATGATAGTATTAATTCAGATAAAATTAAAATATTATGTCATTATTAAGAAAATATGAAATAATGATTCTTTTAACAGAAGAATTTAACGACAGTGAACTAAAAACTTGGGTATTTAATTATGCAAAAAGTTTAAGAAAATTTAGTGTATGTGATATATCTGTAATTTCTCGTGGAAAGCACAATTTAGCATACATTATTAATAATCGATCAAAAGGAAATTATATTCAATTAAATTTTTCAGGTATGCCGAAATATATTAATAACTTTTCAAATATTTTAAAAATGGACTCAAATGTTTTAAGATTTTTAGTGTTTAATAAACAATTATAATTTGGAAAAATTTATTATTTTTTTGAAACTACTTCAAAAAAATAAAGATTGATATTATCCACATGAACAGTTCATTAAATTAGAAAATAATATCGATTTTTTATTTAATAGCTTATTCTGAAAACCCAGATAATCATACGTAAATTTATTTTAAGTTTTCTAAATTTTAATCTATCGGCTAATAGAGATAGGGTCCTAAAGAAACTCATGGATTTTCGGTTTCAACATATTTTTCGATTCTATTAATTAATCTATAAATAAAAAATCAATTTTGAATTGTTGAATGAATTTAGTATTTATCGTAAAGAATTAAGATTTCAAAAGATTCTAGAGTTGGTCTATTAAATATTTAATTTATATCTATGAGACAAATTATTAACAATATAGGTAGCTCCAGAAATAGCTTTGAATTCGACGAACATGAATAAAAAATTTTGCTCAAGATTTTTATTCTTTCTATCAAATGTAATGTTAGACAATTTATTTTGGTTTGGTCAAGAAATATTTTAAAAATTTTTAATTAAATTATTTGTAATTAGAGAAAAGCTATGGTAATATGTAATTAGTTTTTATATCCTCAGTAGCTCAGCGGTAGAGCAATCGGCTGTTAACCGATTGGTCGTAGGTTCAAGTCCTACCTGGGGAGTGTTTAAAAATAATTAAAAATGAAAGAAAATTTTGATAAATTAAGAATTGGGAATAAATTGTTTAATTCTCGTTTAATGCTTGGAACAGGGAAATATAAAACAGCTAATGATGCACTTGAAAGTATTAAAACTAGTGAGTGTGAAATTATCACAGTTGCTATTCGAAGATTACCTACTAATTTAAATGATGATACAACTAGTTTTTTAGGAAATTTAGATTGGAAAAAGCTTTGGTTATTACCTAATACAGCTGGATCGCAAACAGCTGAAGAAGCAATACGAATGGCTTTTTTAGGACATGAATTAGCTTCTCAATTGGGCCAAAAAGACAATTTTTTTGTTAAATTAGAAGTAATTTCTGATCCCAAATACCTTTTACCAGATCCATTAGGAACATTAAAAGCTGCTGAATTTCTTGTGAAAAAAGGTTTCACAGTTCTTCCTTATATAAATGCTGACCCAATTTTAGCATTACACTTAGAAGATTTAGGATGTGCAACAGTGATGCCACTCGGTTCACCAATTGGTTCTGGACAAGGCATAAATAATTTAACAAATATTAAAATAATTATTGAGAATTCAAATATTCCAGTAATTATTGACGCAGGAATTGGAACCCCAAGCGAAGCTACATTAGCTATGGAATTAGGAGCCGATGGTGTTCTGTTAAATACGGCAGTTGCCCAATCAAAAAATCCATCACAAATGGCATATGCTATGAATTTAGGAGTCAAAGCTGGACGATTAGGATATTTAGCAGGACGAATGGATAAAAAAAATTATGCGACAGCTAGTTCTCCCTTGGATCAAATTAGTCAATTATTATAAAAGAGATAAATTTCAAACTCAAATAATATGCTAAAAAAATTATTTAAAATAAAAAATTAAAGAAGAAAACAGTACCCATATACTAATTGTTATAAATATTATATAATATAAGTCAGTATATTCTGAAGTATAATTCTGGTAATCGAAGAAAATCGAAAAAAGTTCAAAGACCTTCTTCCAAGCGATGGCTTAGAACTTAAAGATATGAAAGAAATCCTGGATCTAGATTCAGAAATTATTACTGATTTGATTCAAACAATTAGAAATAAATGTGGAAAATAATCCTTAGAAATAATCAAAAATAAAGAACTCTAAACTAAATTAATAGTTTAAAGTTCTTTATTCACATATTCTTGTATTTTGAAATAAAATTTTTCCATTAAATCGTAAAACTCTTTTTCTAATAAATTGTAATCTGGTTCGATAAGAGAATCTGGGCCTTCATCTTCATGACGTGTCTCAAAATAATCAAATACTTCTTCAATGATATCAGCAAATCCTAATGCTTTCTCATCTGGTGATAAAAGAACTAACTTTGATTCTAAAAAATCGAAAACTTCAATCCTTTTTGACCTAAGGTTTTCAAAAAGCCCATCATAAAAATCATCATGGGTAATCTCTTTTTTTATTAATTGATCGAATAATTCGAGATACTCATTCCTCATTTCCCACGTTACCTGTGAGTCTAATACAGCCGAATACTTTAAAAGTTGAAAAAATTTATCTGGTGACTCGTCAAACAACGATTTTCCTTGTTTTTCTAAAAATTGTGAATCTTTCAAAAGATCACGATATTTTTTTTTATTATAATGTAAAAAAAGATCGCGATCATTATTTTTTACATTTTCAATCATAAAATCTCCATTCTAATTAAGTAAGATGAAAAGTCCTATTATAGTTCGGAAGAGTTACCCTATAGTTTTGAAACTTCCCTGGTTTTATTTTATAACCTCGAAGAAGATTGCCTTTATGAAAGTTGATAACCAGGCTTTCTCTTTCTTTTCATAGTGTTTTTGGACTTAATCATCCTTAGAAATAAATTCTTAACAGGATCGATTATTTCTAGTATGCCTAATCGTCTAAATATGTTTTTAAGTTTGAATAAATTTCTTTAATCAATTCATAATTTTGAAATTTTTTTTGTTTTTCAACTTCTGCATATTTCTTTTCGATCACCAATTGTTGAAGATCTTTTAGCGAAAAAGTTGATTCTACTGCAAATTCTTCTAAAACTGACTTCAGATCACTAATCAAATCCGCAATATTATCCAAATTTGGATTTGAGGTTGTAGATAAAATGATTAAATTTGATTCTAAACTTTTATGAACTTGTTCCTGGGATTTCTGAAGTCGCACAAATTCTATCTTTAAAGTACCTTCCGAAATTTCACCATTTAAAAACTTAGCCATTAAGTCAGCATAAATCTCTTTCATTTCCCAATCTAAATGTTTCCATAATATCGCAGAATATTTGCTTAACTGATCCCACATATCGTCAGGCATCTCGTCTAAATTTCTTAAATTTTGTGAATACTGTAATAATTCGCGAGAGTGTTTTTTATTAAATTTCATATTCTTAATCTCTAAATGTCCAACATTCTCACGTTTTAAAAAATAATTTCCAAGCTTGCTATTTATAGAGTTGCTAGCTTCTCTAAATTCTTTCAACTATTAAATTTCTTGAAATTGTTTTTTAGTTATGATATCTAATATTAAATGAAAAGTCAATAAGATTGAAAATATTTGCTTATTTTATATTTTCTCATTCAAACTTATTTGAATGAGAAAATAAATTTCTTCAATCTTATTCTTGAAAGCAATACTTTCACTTTTATTCGAAAAATCACCAGCTAATATACACGTCATGACAAAATTAATTATGAATATTCTAACTTTGGATTCCAAACATTTAGTAGTGGATTGGCTCTCTTTCAACCTTGAAGGTTTGATGGATCCCAGAATAATTGCCCGTCGTTTATCGAAGGACTTTACCCCACATGTTCTAATGGACGATGTACCTAGTATTGGGTTTCATGGCTTTAAAAAAAAGTATAAGGTTTCTATCCGTCACTATACTGGATCTAAAGGTTACTGGGTCGGAACTAAGATTATTTTCTCTGGAAAAGATGCGGCTTATTTCTATAAGCTTATCAAAACTCAAAGGTTTGATTGGGGTCTTTTGAAGTTCGACGAGCATAGTCTAAGTTTAGGTCGAATCGACCTTTGCTTTTCTCGTCCGAATGACTTTAATCACACAAGCAAATCATTCGATGGATTTTTAGTGGATTCCCGAAGTCAGATTCAAAATCATACAAATACTTGTCACATAAGATTACAGGATTTTCCTGACGGAAAAATCTTAAAAGTCAATCGTAGAAACAACTCAGTGCATTATAGAGTTTACAAAAAAAACCAAAGGGTCCGTTTTGAAATTGAACTAAAACATCGACAAAAAAAGTTGGTCCAAGATTATTTGTTTCAGAATCAACTTGACATCTTTGAGCATCGATTAGTTATCCAATATTTTCAGTACTCTGAACGAGTACTTTGTTTGGATTATCCTTATACCGATTGGATTCTCGACTTTCAAAGAAGATACCAAAAATACCAGGTCTTGAATCCTACTTATCGCTCGTTAGTTACAAGTTATCTTGAAAATCAAAGAATCAAGAATCAGGACGAGGAAGGAAGATTTTTTCATCTCTTGCAATTTTTATCTTTTATAAAAAATTTAGAGTTAAACCCACGTAAAGATTGTAAAAAACAAAGAATAAAAAAGCAAAATTATTATGTTTTAAAAATCCCTCTAAGTCAATTCGTCGGATTTATGGGTATTAAAACTTTCAAAGATTCTCAACGAAAAAAACTAATATTATATTTTAAAAAGTTACAAAAGCTGGATCCTATAGTAAAGGAATTTTCTAACGGGGCCTTTCGAAGTTATGTTTGCATCTGGAGTTCTTCCAGGACGATACCCTGTTCCTCGGCTCTTACGGTTTGGGTCATATTTTCCTGACCAGGGGTCCAAATGTGGCGGTGGGGGAACGAACCCTTCTTGATTTCGATTTGGTCTGCCTCTCCCTTCAACTTGGCCAAATAAGTATTCTATAATAATACAGGCCAGTAAATCTGCTAAAAAATTTCCAGTACCTGGTAAATCGGCACCAGCCCGCAGTCGCAATAATTTCGGTAAAGTTGATACTATCACTTGAATCTTTTGATTCGAATTTGGAATTAATATTCCTTGAACATTTTGAAAATCTGATTTCGCTCCAAATCCTTCCGCAAGACTTCTTACAGCTTGTCCTTTTAAAGGGTTTCAAACTAAGGGATCAACTGCAAAAATTGATGGCTTAAAATTTATCAAAATTTCTTCTTGGTCCAATATTTAATCAAAACTTTTAGTAGGAAGGTTTAAGTTAATTCTCCCTTCGATTGCTTGAGCAATGGAAGGTCCTAGAAATACTACTACTCCTGGTAATCATACCCGGATAGCAATAAATTGAACGTTTTCGTTTTGTAATATTGTAACGACTACATCACTGATTCTACTGCCGTCATTTCTCGGAGAATCACCATACTGAAATGGATCATGTGCTTTTGGCATTTTTTAATACTCCTTTAAGTTAAATCCGAACCCAATTTTTTGTTTTGGACATTTTTAGGTTAATATGTTTTTTCATTACTTTTAGAAACTTTGGCATTGAACTATCTTCCCAGGAGGTCCCCCCCCAAGTATTGTCGTCGATTTATAACGTTTCACAACTGAGTTCGAGATGGATCAGTGTGGGCCCGCTGAGTACACTAAAAACACCAAAGTAAAATTAGTTACCATCCAGAAGATGGTAACTACTATTAAAAATTCAAGTCCTCGGTCTGTTAGGACATCTCAGCTCATATATTACTACATTTACACTTAATGCCTATCAAACGGTTAGTCTTACCGTGACCTTACTCACTTTCGTGATGAGAATACTTATCTTGAGGTGGGCTTCCCACTTAGATGCTTTCAGCGGTTATCCACTCCATACATAGCTACCCAGCGTTTACCGTTGGCACGATAACTGGTACACCAGAGGTATGTCCTTCTCGGTCCTCTCGTACTAAAGAAGGCTCCTCTCAATATTCTAACGCCTACACCGGATATGGA
>Ga0209262_10000893_pt1 | contig 12585 bp, 9 predicted proteins | sample Lowcelwee11metaG_FD_187171 | JGI IMG/M metagenome (GOLD analysis project Ga0209262, IMG submission 187171) | Freshwater pond sediment microbial communities from the University of Edinburgh, under environmental carbon perturbations - Low... | ecosystem: Environmental > Aquatic > Freshwater > Pond...
CATGGGTACGGTCGCCAGGCGCTTGCCGGGGATCCAGGCCAGCGTCCAGTAATGCTCGACAAAATTGTCCCCCCTATAGACCATATCATAGAGCGAGGTCGGCCGGCTGAAGAAATAAGCGGCAAAGAATGGATTCATATGGGCGCTGCCGCCGGTGCAGTTGCGCATATCGATGATCACGGCATCGGCATTGGCCAGAAAAGCCATGGTGCCGGCCAGGGTATCGCCGGCCGCGTCGGGCGGCATGAAACGCCTGAAGTCAAGATAACCGACATTGCCGGCAAGGATTTCCACCCTGGCGAAGCCGAAATTGGCCTGGCGCATCGCTGCCTGTTCCGCGTCCCTCCTGGCTTTTTCCTGTTCCGCTGTCCCTGCCGAAGCCGGGGGCTCGGGTTCGGCGTAACCGAAGCGCAGATGGGAGTCCTTGGTCACGGCCTGCAGGTCGACGGTGACCGCGGTTCCAAAGGCGCGCGGGTCGCTGGTACCATAGGCGCCGCTGGCAAAACGCTGCTCGAGAAACAGGGAGGCTTTTTCGGCGACATCGAGGAATACGTACTTTCCCTTCAATGCCTTGCCCAACTCGGCAATGCCTTGTTTTTTTTGTTCCTCCGTCAACTGCGCATGACTTACCCCGCAAGAGAACACAATCAACAGCAATGTGATAAATAGTCTCATTCTCAGGCCTCCTTGCCTATTTGACAAAATTGAGCGAGCATCCGTTCGATGGTGTTTTCCCGGATTATTTTTTCCATTCTTCGATGCAGGGCCGCCGGGTCGCCATGTTCGACCGGCACGGACGGATCAATTGGTTTTGCGGCTGGAGGGGCGGCATGGTTAAATCCCGCCTCAGCTCCCAACACGGAAAGCGCCGATGAGAAAGTTGAAACATCGTGAAATTCCGGCACTTTTTTTTCAGGTTCACTGACGCTTTTATAAAGAAAGGAATCGGCCAGCAAGTTATCCAACCCGGAAACAGCGGGGACCTTTTGCCGGCTCCCCCGCAGCAGCCAGAAGGAGAACAAGCCGACGGCAAGGAGGAGAAAAGCGGCCACGGCCATGATCGAAGGACGCATGACCCGCAGCCGCCGGAACAGGGACTCGGTTTGCGGCGCCGGCAGGTCGCCAGGGACGAATTCGCGGATGCGGAAATCATCCAGTGCTCTTTTTTTGTCCTTATTGATCAGATCGGCGATTTCATTCCATTGATCAAGATTTTTTTTCATGGTGTTCCTCCCGGTAAAAACGGAGCACGGCCCGGCGGGCCCGGTTCAGCCGTGACATGACCGTACCGGAACTGATATCCAGGGCCTGCGCAATCTCCTGGTAGGAAAGCTCGCCGTACTCGCGCATGACCAGCACGTCGCGCAGTCGTCCCGGCAATGCGGCGATGGCGCGGCGCACGATGGCGATCTCCTCCTCCCGGCCGGCTTCGCCCTCCGGGGTACACCCGTCCACGGCGTTCCACTCCGAGATGGGGTGCTGGGGTCCGCGCGATTTTTTGCGCCGCGCCTGGTCAAGGCAGGTGTTGCGCGCGATGCGCATGATCCAGGCCTGGGGGTTAGCGGGGCGATCGGCCTCGTAGTGGGTCAACGCCTTGGCGAAGGTTTCCTGCGCCAGGTCAAGGGCATCCGCCGTGTTGCCGGCGAATCCCAGGCACAGGCAGAAGACCCGGTCGCGGCAGGCGAGAAGGTCCTGCCGGCCGTCATGCTCCCGGGCCAGGGCAAGCTGAGGGGTCATCATCGCCTCGATTTCCAGAACCGCTTCCTGCATCATACCCTATAAACGCGCCGCCGGGCAAATTATTCCCCAATATCGAAAAACTATCGTGATGAGTGATGAGCAGGAAAACCGCGATAGTTCGTGATCTTGCCTTTACTCATCACATATTACCCATTTCTTATCACAAAAGCTCATTGTGTTATAATCCGTTCGTTTCAAATTCAATTCAGGGAGGAACGACATATGTTCAAGGTAAATGAATATTTCGATGGCAAGGTCAAGTCGCTTGCCTTCGAGAGCCCGGCCGGCCCGGCCACCATCGGCGTCATGGCCCCCGGTGAGTACGAGTTCGGCACCGCTACGCTCGAGATCATGCAGGTCATCAGCGGCAAGCTGACGGTCAAGCTCCCAGGGAGAAAGACCTGGAGATCGTACGGACCCGGCAAGAAATTCGCCGTACCGGCAAGGAAGAAATTTCAACTGAAAGTCGCCGAGGAAAGCGCCTACCTCTGCCTGTACAAGTGATCCGGGGCCCCGCGGAGCGGCGGGATTGAAAAAAAGATTTCCGCTCGCTACAATATCGCCTTGAAACTCGGAAGTACAAGGGAGCCGGCAAGGAGGGAACATGGCGGATTATGCGCAAATGCTGCTGGTCGTGGCGGGATATTTCATTCTGCTGATCCTCTGGGGCCTGTACCAGGGCCGGAAGGTGAAGAACGCCTGCGACTACGCCATCGCCGGCCGCAGCCTGCCCGGCTGGGCGGCGGCCCTTTCGGAAAGGGCCACCGGCGAGTCCTCCTGGGCCCTGCTGGGATTGCCCGGCATGGCCTACGCCACGGGCTTGACCGAGATCTGGACCGCGCTCGGCTGCGTGGCCGGCATCGTCACCGCTTGGGCCGGGCTGGCCTGGCGCCTGCGTGACGAGGCCGAAAAATACCGGGTGAACACCTTCAGCGAATACATCTCGAAAAAGCACGGCGAACTGGGCCAGTGGATCCGCGTCATCGCCAGCATGACCATCGTCTTCTTCTTTTTTTTCTATGTCGGGGCCCAGTTCCTGGGAGGAGGCAAGACGCTTTTTACTCTCTTCGGCGTCAACGAGAAGCTGGGCATGCTGGTCACGGCGCTGATCATCATCCCCTACACCATCTACGGCGGGTTCCTCAGCGTCATCTACACCGATTGCGTCCAGGCCATCCTGATGATCGTCACCCTGGTCATCACACCCGTCGCCGGGCTGATATATATCGCCAAAACCCCCGGCCTGTTCGCTACGTCCATCCCCGGGGCGCTGAAAGCCGCCGGGCCCGCGTATTATTCCCTGACCGGCGCCGCTTCGGGCTTTGCCGCGGGCGTGATGATCGCCGGCTGCTTTTCCTGGTTCTTCGGCTACCTGGGCGGCCAGCCCCAATTGAGCATGCGCTTCATGGCCATCAGGAATTCCGAGCAGGCAAAAAAGGCCAGGAACATCGGCATCGCCTGGACCCTGGTCGCCTACTTCGGGGCGCTGGCCATCGGCTGGATCGGCATCGCCATGTTCGGCCCCGGCACCCTGGCCGACCAGGAGCGCGTCCTGCCGCTGGTGCTGCTCAAGCTTTTCCCGCCGGCCGTCGCCGCCCTGCTCATCACCGGCGCCATCGCCGCCATGATCTCCACCGCGGATTCGCTGCTGGTCCTGTCGGCTTCGGAGCTCTCGGAGAACCTGGTCAAGCCACGGGTCAAGGACCAGTCCCCGGGCGCCTGCCTGCGGCGATCCCGCCTCATCACCGGCTTGCTGGCCGTCATCGCCCTGGCCCTGGCCTACATGTTCCCCAGCCGGCTCATCTATACCATGGTCGGCTATGTCTGGGCCGGCATCGGCGGCACGTTCTCCATCGTCATCCTCTTCACCCTTTTCTGGAAGCGCTACCACGGTCGGGCCGTGATTGCCACCATCATCAGCGGCCTGCTGTTCACGGTACTGTGGAGCATCACCGGGATGAACGCCCGGATCACCTCGCGCCTGCTCACCTTTTTCGTGGCCGGCATGGTGGCCGTCATCGCCACTTTTGCTTTGCCGAAAAAAGCCGCCCCGCCTCTGGCCTAGAATCCAGATCTCGGTGGCGATCACTTGCAAAACCCCAGCTTGAAAAAAGCATGTTTTTGGGATATAACTTTTACATATCAAGACAGAGGCCCATGGCTATGAACCGTTTTTCCCTGCTAGCTTTGCTTATTGGGCTGCTGGCCGCCAGCCAATTCCCCCTGTTGGCCCTGGATCCGAAACTGGAACTGGACGAATACGCCGTGGAGCGCTATTCCACCGAGAACGGCCTGCCGCAGAGTTCGGTTCTGGCCATGGTCCAGACCCGCGACGGCTATATGTGGCTGGGCACCTACGAGGGGCTGGCCCGCTTCGATGGCGTCAACTTCACCGTTTTCGACAAGAGCAACACACCGGAAATGGAGGGCAACGGCGTCAAAGCCCTGGCCGAGGACCGGGAAGGGCGTCTGTGGGTGGGAACCACGGCCGGATTGCTGCGCTACAGCCAGGGCCGTTTCGAGCGCTTCGACAGCCGCCAGGGGTTGCGCAGCCATTTCATCCTGTGTCTTTTCCTGGACCGTGACGGCACCCTCTGGGCCGGCACCACCGGCGGCCTGCACCGCTGGGGCAACAACCGTTTTCAAGCTTTCACTACAGCGCAGGGGCTGTCCTCCAACTATGTCACCTCTCTGGCCGACGACGGCGCCGGGGGCATTTGGATCGGGACCGGGCAGGGGCTCAACCATTTCAAAGATGGAAAAATTCAGGCCTTCGATGCCGGCCGCGGCTTGCCTCACAGCGATATCCGCGCCTTGCACCTCGATCCGCAGGGGACACTTTGGATCGGCACCAGCGGGGGCGGGCTGATCGGTTTCCGCGACGGCCGTTTCGAGCGCTTGCAGCAGCCGCTTTCTTCATCCGATATCCGCGCCATTTACCGGGACCGCCACGGAGTGATGTGGATCGGCACCAACCAGGAACCGCTCAACCGCCTGAAGGACGGACGGGTCTCGGTTATGGGCCAGCGCCTGGCCGGGGTGATGTCGGCCCGGGTTATTCTGGAAGACCGCGAAGGCAGCCTGTGGGTAGGCACCCGCGACGGGCTCATTCAATTAAAAGACGATAAATTCATTCTCTACGGGTCCCGCAACGGCCTGCCGGTGGACCCGGTGCGGGCGGTATTCGAGGACCGCCAAGGCAGTATCTGGATCGGCACGGTCGGCGGCGGCCTGGTCAGGTTTCAAAATGGAGAATGGAAGACATACAACTGGAACCAGGGACTGTTCAGCGATCATGTCTGGTCCATTGCCCAGAGCAGCGATAATTCGATATGGGTGGGAACCTATGGCGGCGGCCTGTACCGCTTGCCGGCTGCGAAAAAACCGGAAACCTTTGTCCGGATCAGGGGAATTGCCAGCGACATCATCCGCGCCTTGCTGGCCGACAGCCGCGACCGGATCTGGGTGGGAACCAACGGCGGCGGACTCGATTGCCTGGAAAGGGGCCGCATCACCAATTTCAACACCACTCACGGCCTTCCCAACAACTATATATATGCCCTGAGTGAAGACAAAAAGGGCCGCATTTGGGTGGGCGCATATAACGGAGGGCTGGCCGTTCTGGAAAAGGGCCGTTTTCGCAAACTGGCTGCCGAAGACATTGCCGATCAACCCATCTGGGTTATCCACGCCGACCGGGATGGAGATGTCTGGGTGGGGACCGATCACGCCGGCCTGCTTTGGATCCATGACGAACGGGTGGTTCGTTTTTCCAGCCGCGACGGTCTGTATAGCGACCAGGCCTTTCAGATCCTGGAGGACAACCGCGGCCAACTGTGGATGAACTGCAACAAGGGCATCTATCACGTGGCCAAGAAAGATCTGTTTGCGTTTGCCGCCGGCAGATTGCCTCGCATTCCCTGCGTTTCTTTTGGCAAGGCCGAGGGTATCCAGGTGACCGAAAGCAGCGGCCCGGCCCAGCCGGCCGGATGCATCGACCGCCAGGGCCGCATCTGGTTTCCCACCATCCGCGGTCTCACCATGTTCGACCCGGACCGGCTGCGCATCAATCAGGTCAAACCGCCCCTGGTCGTCGAAAAGGTCGTCATCAACGGCCGCCCAATGGCATCTTCGGGAACCCTAACCGCACCACCGGGAAAAGGCAACATTGAAATCGCCTATACCGCCATCAGTTTTTTGCAGGTTGACAAGATGCAGTTTGCTTACCGCCTCGAAGGCTTCGATCCGGATTGGATCCGGGCGGGCAACCGCCGATCCGCCTTCTACACCAACCTGCCTCCGGGATCGTACACCTTCCGGGTCATTGCCGGCAACGGCGACGGCATATGGAACCGCAGCGGTGCGGCATTCACTTTCAAATTGCGGCCGTACTTGCATCAGACCGCATGGTTCCGCTGGCTGGTCGCCATGAGCGGAATCGTGCTGATTGCCGCCATGTTTTTCCTGGCCCTGCACCGGGCCAAAGTCCGGGAACGCAAGCTGGAAAGCCTGGTGGACGAACGCACCGTGCAATTGCAGCGCCTGGCCCGCTACGACGGACTGACCGATCTGGCCAACCACCGCACTTTCTATGAGATCTTTCAAAAGGAATGGGCCGTGGCCGGCCGTGAAAAAAGGCCGCTGTCGCTGATTGCCGCCGACATCGATTTCTTCAAGCCGTTCAACGACTCCCTCGGCCACCAGGAAGGCGACGAATGCCTCAGAAAAGTAGCCCAGGCCATCCGCGCCCAAGTCAAGCGACCGGCCGATCTGGCGGCGCGAACGGGCGGCGACGAATTTTTTCTCCTGCTGCCGGGAACGGAAAATGTCGGGGCGCTGGCCATAGCAGAAAACATCAGGTCCGCGATCGCCGCACTGGCCATTCCCCATCCCGCCTCGCCGATTGCGGCGGTGGTCACGGTCAGCCTCGGGGTGGCGACCACGATTCCCTCTCCCGCTGCCGAGGCCAACCAGTTCATTGCCCGGGCCGACCAGGCCCTTTATCAGACCAAGCGTCAAGGGCGCAATCGCGCTGACGTCAACTGACGCGAATCAATGGATCGGGCGGCCCAAGAAAAACCGTTTTGCCGTCCGCCTTTTTCCGGAACCCTGTTCATTGACGGCCAGCGCCATTGGCCTCGGCCTTGTTGATTTAAAAGCGCAGGGTAAAAACCGTTCCCGTTCCGGGCTGGGATTGGACGGCAATGACGCCGCGATGCAGGCGCATAACCTGGCGTGAGAAGCTCAAGCCAATGCCCGAGCCCTCTTTTTTGGTTGTATAGAAAGGGATGAATATTTTCTCCCGGGCTTCAGGAGCGATCCCCGGACCGTTGTCGCTGATCTGAATCTCCACCCGGCCGCGCTCATTCAAACGCGAAGACAAATGGATGCGGGGGGCTGCGCTCCCGCCCAGCGCTTCTATGGCATTGAGCAGCAAATTAATCAGAACCTGCTCGGCCAAATCAGGATCGGCGGTCATTTCCAGCGAGGGCGGTTCCACCTCGGCGCTGAAGGCGATGCCCTGACGGGTCAGCTTATCCTGCAGCAGTTTTTCCATGCGCTGAAACATCTCCGTGACCGGAAAGATTTTAAACTGCGGTTTGGGAATCAGGGCCACACTGCGGTAGGCATGGACAAAACGCATCAGCCCGTGGCTGCGCCGATCGATGGTCTGCAAGGCCTCGGCTACATCCTGGTTCCGAGCCGAACCGGCAGCGCCGCTTTCGCTGCCGGAGGCGGGCAGCAGGGAACAAGCGGTGGCGGCCAGTGAAGCGATGGGGGTGAGGGAATTCATGATCTCGTGGGTCAGCACGCGGGTCAGGCTTTGCCAGGCCTCGGCCTCCTTCTCTTCCAATTCGACCTGGATGTTTTGCAGCGAGATCAATTTGTAAAGCTGGCCGCGCTGCTTGAACTCGGTGGTGGAAAGGGACAGCTGCAGCTCTTCATCGGGGAAATCCAGCTTGAGCAGGGATTTTTCCCCGGGACGCATCCGCTCGATGTCATCCCGCAGCTGCTGAAACATCGGAGGCAGGTCGGCGATGTGGCGCAGGTGGGAAACGCGGAGCAGACGCTTGGCCGCGTGGTTGAGCAAATCGATGCCGCCGTCGGCGCGCAACGACAGCAAGCCGACGCCGATATGCTGAACCACGGTCTGCAGGTAGCGGTACTGCTCCTCCTTTTCCTCGCGGGCGCGCTGGAACTGGCCGCTGATTTCTCGAAAAGCGGCGTTCAAATCGGCGAATGATCCGCCCAGTCCCTCAATCCCCGGTGACAGAGAAAAATCATGATAACGCACCGCCTGCAGAAACCGCGACAGGCCGCGGTTGGAACGGTCGATATAGTGAAACAGCGAATACACCATGTAAACAAAAACGGCGGCGGCCAGCAATGCCGGCATCCCCAGGTTGAAGCCGCGCAGCCAGTAAAAGAAAAAACCGGTGGCCACCGCGATCAGCATCAGCCGCCAGGCAACTTGAAAACGAAAACGCTGGGTGAGCTTCATGGCCGGCACAATCGCCTTCGAGCGTCAAAGGCCATATTTTTCCAGGCGCCGGTATAGGGCGGCGCGAGTCAACCCCAGCTCCTTGGCCGCCTGGCTGATATTGCCCTGATACTTGCTCAGGGCGCGGCGGACCAGAGTTTCCTCGGCCTGCTCCAGGTTCAGATCCTTGAAAGCCAGCTCTTCCGCATTTTCTGAAATATGGGAAAATAAAAAATCACCCGGCTGCAGGACAGGGGCGTCGCTCAAAATCACCGCCCGTTCCAGGGCGTGCTTCAATTCACGAACATTGCCGGGCCATGGGTAGCCGGCCAGCTTCTTCAAAGCGGCCTCGCTGATGGTCTTCGGTCCTTTTTTGTATTTGCGGCAGACCTGCCCGGTAAAATGCTCAACCAGCGGTTTCAGGTCATCGTGCCGCTCGCGCAGCGGCGGCAGATGGATTTCAACCGTATTGATGCGGTAGAGCAGGTCCTGGCGGAATTGCCTGCGGTTGACCAATTCAGCGATGGGCATGTTGGTGGCGCAGATCAGGCGTATGTCGACGCTGATGGGAGCGTTGGCGCCCAGGCGGGTCACCTGCCGGGTTTCCAGCACGCGCAGCAGCTTGGCCTGAAGGCCCATGGGCAGGTTGCCGACTTCATCCAGAAACAGCGTCCCTCCCGAAGCCAATTCGATGCGGCCGATCCGGTCGCTGCGGGCATCGGTAAAAGACCCCTTGACATGGCCGAAAAGTTCGCTTTCAAAAAGCGTTTCGCTGATCCCCCCCATGTCGACGGCCAGAAAAATTTCGCCGGATCGGGCCGAATGCCGGTGCAGGGCCCGGGCCACCAGCTCTTTGCCGGTGCCGTTTTCCCCGATGATCAGCACATTGGCATCGGTGGCCGCCACCTTGGTGATGGTCTGGAATACTTTCTGCATGGCCGGGGAAGAACCGATAAAATCGTGAAATGGATGGTCCAGATCGGCGCTGAGCTGCTGCTGGCGCCGGCGCAGGTTTTCCGCTTCGAAACGAGAAGAGCGCAGGTTCAAGGCGGCCGAAACCGTGGCCAGCAATTTTTCATTCTGCCAGGGTTTCAGCACAAAATCGCTGGCCCCCTCCTTGATGGCCCGCACGGCCAGGCCGATATCACCGTAGGCCGTAATCAAGACCACCACGGCCTGGGGATCGATGGACAGGATTTTTTCCAGCCAGAAAAAACCTTCCTGGCCGCTGCTGACGTCACGTTCGAAATTCATGTCCAGCAGGATGACATCAAACGTTTCATTGCTTAAAAGCTGCGGGATCAGAGCTGGATTTTTTTCAGTGCGCACCGATTCCACATGCTGTTTTAGAAAAAAATTTGCCGCCTGCAGCACGTCGACATCATCATCCACGATCAGGATCTTTCCGAAATTTTTTTTCATCGTTGCCCATTCCATAAAAAAATTTCAGCAATTTCCTTGCCATTATAACACAGCGCCGGAAAAGTTCCCAACCACCAGCGAAATCCCCCTCAGCCCCAGGAGATTTCCCGCCCGGTTGTACGAAAACGAACAGCGGTTGTTCCGCCAGCGGACACCCCGCCGCTCTCCCGCGCATGAGTGATCAAGGAAAGAGCAAATCGGGACCGGCAAATATCGGCTGCGGGCGCACATTCCGGATCCAACCGGCAGCGGCGGCGAACTTGGCATTATATTTGCATTTATATTTTATGTTGAAAAATTTCCAGACGATCTTCATGCAAGAGGACTCACAAAATGATTAAAAACTATTTGCTGACCACTTTGCGAAATTTGAAGAAAACCAAGCTGTTCGCACTGATCAACGTTCTGGGTCTCACCCTGGGCATGACGGCTTGCCTGTTCATTCTGTATTTTGTGAACTACGAAAAAAGTTACGATCGCTTTCATGAAAACAGCGAGCGGATATATCGCTTACGCTATGAGCGCAGCGACCAGGATGGCCAGGCGGTGCGTTTCGCATCCTGCTGCCCGCCCGCCGGATTGCGCATCCGCAAGCTGTACCCCGAAGTGGAAAAAATAGCCCGTCTGTTCCGTTATCGCGCCTCGGTCTCGCATGCCGGAAACAGGTTCATTGAAGAGAGGATGTATTTTGCCGAGGCCGACTTCCTTGAGATTTTCAAATATGAATTCATCGCCGGTGACGCGCCCGACGGTATCAAGCAGCCGAATCGGGCCTTCATTTCCCAGGCGACGGCCGGCAAGTATTTTGCCGGCAAAAACCCCATCGGACAGATCCTCGCTGTGGATAAAAAGGCCGATTACCAGGTCGCGGGGGTTTTTAAAGATGTTCCGCCTAATTCCCATCTGAAATTCGACATCCTTCTATCCTATCCCAACCTTCTCGACCTCTACGGCAAGGATGTGGAAGATTCATGGGGAGACAGCGGCTGGTTCACCTATCTCCTGCTGAAGCCGCAAGCCGATCCCCTGGCTTTTGAAAAAAAATTGCCGGCGCTCGTGGATGCCGAATTCGGAAAGGTGCTGCGGGCGTATAAGTTGACGTGCGACCTCAAGTTGCAGCCGTTGAAAGACATTCACCTGACTTCCGATTTTCAGCAGGAATACGAAGTCAACGGCGACCTGGACACCGTGAATTTTCTCAAGGTGATCGCCCTGTTCATCATTGCCATCGCCTGGGCGAATTATACCAACCTCTCCACGGCCCGTTCATTGACCCGAGCCAAGGAAGTGGGCATACGCAAGGTCGCGGGCGCTTCCCGCGGCCAGTTGATGGCCCAGTTCATTTTGGAAACGGTTCTGATCAATTTGCTTGCCATGGCCCTGGCGCTGGCAGCGGTAAAACTGTTCCTGCCGCTTTTCGGTCAGATGACGGGCACGCCCATGGCCTACCGTATCTGGTCTCAGCAATGGTTCTGGCTCACCGTTCTGGCCATGTTCCTGGGGGGTATTTTCCTTTCCGGCCTGTATCCGGTGCTTGTCCTCTCCTCGTTCCAGCCGGCGATCGTCCTCAAGGGGAAATTGGCAAATGCCGCCAGGGGAATGAACTTGCGAAAATTTCTTGTCATATTTCAGTTCGTGATGGCCTTGGGGCTTCTCATCTGCACGTTTACGGTGTTCCGCCAGATATCATTCATGAAAAAGCAAGACCTGGGCTTCAGCATGGAAAACAAATTGGTGATCAGGGCGCCCAGGGTGCGGAGCGCATCATTTGCGAGCGAATTGCAGACATTCAAGCAGCAACTTCTTAAAAACGCGAAAATCAGCGATTTTTGCGTCGGCACGGATGTGCCGGGGAGGCAGGTCTGGTGGGACGCCGGCGGCATCCGCCGCGTCGGCACGGATGACAACAAAAACTATCAAATTGTCGGGATCGACTATGATTACGTCAAAGTATTCGGCTTGAAACTCGTGGCCGGGAGGAACTTTGCCAGAGAATATCCGGCGGATGCCAAAGCCCTGATCCTCAACGAAACAGCGGCCAAATGGCTGGGATTTCAGAGCCCCGCAGCCGCCATCGGGCAACGCGTCATTTATTGGGACGATACCTTCGAAGTCGTCGGCGTGCTGGCGGACCACCATCAACAGTCGGTAAAACAGGCATGCGAGCCCCACATATTCCGCTTCCTGCCCGAAGGCCGTGACGTGAGGGGATGGTTCGTGCTGAAATTGAACACCCAGGATATGGGATCGACCCTGCAGGGGATCAGGCAACTTTTTGACGAGTTCTTTCCTGACAATCCGTTCGAGTACTTTTTTCTGGATGATTATTACAACCAGCAATACAAAGCGGATGAGCTGTTCGGGGAAGTGTTTGCCATCTTTTCATTTCTGGCTGTGATCGTGACCAGCCTGGGGATTTTGGGCTTGTCCTTTTTCATGGCCCTGCAGCGCACCAAGGAGATCGGCATCAGAAAAGTACTGGGAGCGAGTGTCTTAAGGATTTTGCTCCTGCTGGCGAAGGACTTCATGAAACTGGTATTCATCTCTTTTGCCATCGCCCTCCCCCTTTCATATCTGTTCATCAGCCATTGGCTGCAATCATTCGCGCTGAGGACGGATCTTGCCGCCGGATTGTTCCTATATCCTTTGGCCATTGTTTCATTGGTTACGATCGCAACCATTGGCTCGCATATTATTAAAGCGGCCATGGCCAATCCGGTCGAAAGCTTGCGATTTGAATAGGGAGGGATTTGCCTTGCCAAAACCGTTTGACCGCAGAAAGAAAAACCCTCCCCCTGGAGCCGGTGAACCGGCATTGCCGGCCGCTGTCCGAAAACGGACAGCCGTTGTCCCGCCAGCGGACATCCCGGGCGCTCTCTTATTCGGGAAAAAACCGAGAGCGGCAAGGTAAGGAACTGTGATTGTCAAGTCCTGGCGCATTT
>Ga0209262_10000894_pt1 | contig 12579 bp, 5 predicted proteins | sample Lowcelwee11metaG_FD_187171 | JGI IMG/M metagenome (GOLD analysis project Ga0209262, IMG submission 187171) | Freshwater pond sediment microbial communities from the University of Edinburgh, under environmental carbon perturbations - Low... | ecosystem: Environmental > Aquatic > Freshwater > Pond...
CCGACGGGCTCAATGTCTCGCCCCGCCATGTCACCGTGTCGACGGCGGGCATCCTGGAAAATTTGGAAAAACTGGAACGCGATTTTCCCCAGGTCAAGATCGCCTTCTCGCTGAATGCCCCCGACCCCCTGCTGCGCTCGGAATTGATGCCCGTTTCCCGGCGCGAAGGACTTGACGGCCTGATCAATTATCTTCGCGCCCACGAGCGACGCCAGCGCGTCACCTTTGAGTATGTCCTGCTCGCCGGCGTCAACGATGCGCCGGCCCAGGCGCGGCAACTGGCGCGCCTGATCCACGGCATTCCGGCTAAGGTCAACCTCATCCCCTACAATCCCAATCCGCGCCTGCCCTTCCGTCGCCCCGACGAGGCCGCCATCGAAAAATTCCGCTCGGTGCTGCTGGAAAAGGGGCTCACCGTCGTCACCCGCTGGTCCAAGGGCGAGGAGATCCGCTCGGCCTGCGGCCAGCTGGCCGTGGTCTCATAAATTGACTGGATAGGGAGGGTTGGCAAATGAAAGCATGTTTCCGGCTGGCGATCATTGCGCTTGTTGTTATTTTTGCCGCGGCTTCTGTTCGGGCAAAGGAACAGCGGACCGTTTTTAAAAAAGCGCATGCGAATGGACGGATCTATTTCGCGCCGCCGGGGTTCCGGGGCGCGGAAAGCCATGGGCGACGGGTAACGGCAGCGCCCGATCCTGTCCCGGACAGCCCGGGCTTCGCCGCTCATCCCGGCTGGCCCAAAACGTTTTCTTATTACGACCTGGGCTATGGCCTCGGTCATCCCGGCCCAGCGCGGCTGATCGCATCCGACCTGGACGGCGACGGCAAGAAAGAGATCACGTTCACCGCTGACTATTGGAACCAGGTGCTGGTTTTTAAGGAAAATGGCTCCGTCGTCAACAGCATGCCCCTGCCGAACGCGCAGGGTGAAACATTGTCCGTGGGCGATCTGTTCAATAACTCAAAAAACGAGATCGTCACCCTGTCTTATAAAAACGGCGGCAAGCTTTTCCTTTATGTCATGAACTGGTTGGGCGAACTGCTGTTCGATAGAAGCTTGTTGCCGAATAATGTCGAGTTCATGCCGATCGTCGCCGACCTGGATGCCGACGGGCGCGACGAAATCATCATCAAGACCGGGAAAGATGCCCGGGAGACCTCGATCAAGATCATCCTCGGCAACAACCAGGTCGTACATGAATGGCTCACCAGAAATGTGCAAAACTGCTTCTCCTTCACCTCCGTCAACCCGTCCATCGGGAATTTCGACGCGGATGCAGATCTCGAGATCATAGTGCCCTTGTGGCATTGGGATGCGGCGCAGGACCAGCAGGCGACTTTTTTTGAGGCCTACGATATGGATGGTACTGCGGTCCCTGGCTGGGAACACGTGGCTTATCCGGACTATGTATACAACCCTGTCTGCGCAGACCTCGACGGCGACGGCCGGGACGAGATCATCGCCTGCACCAGTGACGGGCCGCTGCTGATCTATTCCAGCGATGGGCGATTGCTCCTGGAAAAGGGATTTGCCGGCGGAATGGGTCTGGGTTCCCCGGCCATCGGTGATATCAATCATGATGGAAAGCGTGAGATCGTTCTTCAATTGTTTAACCACGAACAACCTACGAGCCTGCTGGCGATCGACGCGCAAGGCGAGATCATCCTGAGAAAAACGGTTTCAGGTGGAAGTGATTTCTCGCCGCTCATTGGCGATATGGATGGCGACGGTTTTGCCGATATCGTTTGCGGGACCCCCGACCATATCTACGCCTTTGACTGGCAGGGAAATGACGTGGCCGGCTTTCCCATCCCGGTAAATGCCCAATATATATTCGTGTCCTGTGGGCCTGGCCAGAGCATTTGCGATGTTGATCATGACGGCAAGATCGAGCTTCTCTACACGGTGGATCACGGCGATGACTATGAATTTTCCCTGCATGTCCTCGACATCGACAGTCCGTACGACGCGACCACCATGGAATGGCCGATGCACCAGCACGATCCGGGGCACAGCGGCCGCTACGTGAGCCCGTTCCCTGACCTGGTGAGCCTGAACCTCGCGGTCGAGCGGCGCGAGGCCAGATCGTTCAGCATCGTCTGCCAATACGGACAGATCGAGTTCACGGTGGGAGATCCGGAAGTGCCGGTCGCCGAATTCCGCGTCATGCGCCGCAAGGGCAACGCCAAGTTGGAGCTGCTGCAAATGGTCACCCCGTCGGCGCTGCAGGGCAATCGCTGCCAGGTCCAGGACAAGTACCTGGAAAAGGATGCCGCTTATACTTACCGTGTAGAGGCCTATGATGCCGGCGGCCAGCTGATCGGGCGTTCCGCGGCAAAAACGATCTAGACCAAGAGAGGGGAAAATGAAGCAATCAGTAAAAGGCGGAATGCCGGCAAGAAGAGATGTCAAATTTCTGACCGTGCTGCCGGGTTTGCTTTTGCTGTTCGTAATGCTTTGTCCTGATGGTGGCCTGGCAAGCCGTGGCGCTCTGCCGGCGCAAACCGCATATAAAGCAGTGAACAAAAATGAAATCCTGTTCAGTCGCTGCTTTCGTTGGCAGTGGGCACTGCCCTGGAAAACATGGTCTCCGGGGCCGGAGGATTGGCTACGCCTTGCGCCAGGCAGGCTTGCCGGAACTCCATGGGCGTTGCCCCGGTGTGCATTTTGAAAACCCGGTAAAAAGAGGACATGGAATTGAATCCCACCTCGTAGCAGATGTCGACCAAGTCCCATTTGTTCAGCGTGTCTTCGGCCATGATCTTTTTTGCTTCTTCGATGCGGTACAGGTTGACAAAATCGCTGAAGCCCATGCCCAGGCTTTCATTGATCGCCTTGGAGAGAGAACTTGAATTGGCGCGGACTTGAGCGGCCATTTTTTTCAGGGTCAATTCGCTGTCGAGGAAAGGCCTGTCCTGCTTCATGTGCCGCAGGACCTGCTGCAGGAATTCCCGGTCCCGGGTTTCTGTTCCTGCCGCCGCCGCGGTTCGGCTCCGGCTTGGCAACTCCTGCAGGTTGTCCAGTTTCTGCCGCATGTCAAGCAGTTGCGTTTTCTTTTTTTGCTGCCGTTGGTCACGGCTGAGCAAGTGGGCGCGCGCCCAGCGTCGGATATTCCTCCATTTCCAGAGCAGCCATCCCGCCAGTCCCAGCAGCAGGGAAACGACCAGCGCGACGGTGACGGTCTGGCGCCGCTTCTGCGCTTGGATTTTTGCGATTTCCCCGTCGCTCTCGCTTTTGGCCATTAATTTTTGGATGCCGGCCATGACGTTCGCACCCGGCAGCATTTCCCGAGAGTTTTTGCCTAAGATCTGGTAATAGAGGGCCTTGGCCGGATCCAGACGCAGGCTGTAGAGAGAACCCAATTGTTGGCGGGCTTCGCGGAGCTTTTCCGGAAGGTGCTTCTGCCGGGCTTGGTTCTCGCAGAACACGAGCAGGGCTTCTGCTTTTTGCAGTTCTTTCCGGCGAAGCAGTGTTGCGGCTCGCGCCAGGACGGTCTGGAGGATCTCGTTTTGGTCGGTTATCTTTTGCCGCAACGCCAGCGAGCGCCGGGCATAATCCTGCGCTTTCGCGTTCTGCCCGAAACGGGAGTAGAGCCGGCTGAGCTTGCGCATTTCCCTGGAGCTATGCATGGGCTCCGCCAATCGCAGGCGGATCTCCAGGGCTTGCTCGAAACTGCTCCGCGCGCTTGAGAAGTCGCCTTGCTCCATATACACGGCCCCTTTTTGCGAGTACATGAGCCCGTCAACCTGGGCTTGCCTTTTTTTTTTGGAGAATTCGAGGGATTGCCGGATAGATTTCATTGAAGCGGCAGCGTCACCTGTTTTAAGGTAGGTATCGCCCAGCCTGGTGAGAATGTCGTCGGCGTCGGGAAAAACCTCAAGCCGTTCTCCCACTTGCAGGGCTTCCAGGAACAAGGGGATCGCTTTTTGGAAATCGCCCCGGGCGTAACAGACATTCGCCAGATCGATCAGGGCTCTCGTAATCCCGGGCAGGTCCTGGTGCTGCCGGGCCAGGGCGAGATTCGTCGCATAGAACTCGCTGGCGCGGCCATAATCGGAAAATACATGAAATACGGACGAGAAAATGGCGCCGATCTCCTTTTCGACGTCCGCTTCGCTGTTTTTATCGCCAAGCTCTTTGAATGCGCGCCGGGAGCGATAGCAACCTTCCAGGGCCAGGTCGTATCTCATCCCCACGAATTCCAGATGGGCCAGATGCTTTTCGCTGAGGGCTTCGGCGCGGCGGTCGTGAAGCTGCCGGGCCAAAGCCAGGGCTTCCCGGGCGAAGCGCTCAAGCAGCTGCGGTTCCGTTTGATCGGAAAATGACGATTTGGAATCCTGAAAGAATTGCAGGATCAAGTCCAATTTTTCCCGGCCCCGGGCGGCTGCGATCCTGTTTTGCATGTCCGTCGCTCCAGACAGGGCAAAAAATAGCAGGGAAAGGCTTAGATAGGCGGTTTTTTTACTGATCATGCCCTTGTATTATAAAGATAAAAAGGGGTTATGGCAAACCTGGCTCTTTGACTAAAGGAGGATAATTTTGAATTCCCAAATTATAAATTGGGAAGATTAAACAGAAAGAGAACCATATACTATTCCTTTGAAAACAGCCGTTAAGGTGGAGGGAAAATGGAACCGCCGGCAAAAAGAGATGTCAGATTTCTATTTGTCATGCTGCTTCTGCTTTTGTTGTTTGTCGCGCTTTGCCCTGAAGATGGGATAGTCGGGCGCGAATCCCTGCCAGCTCAAGCCGGAGATCAGGCAATGAACAAAACGGAGATTCTGGCAAAGGCCGCTTCCATTTCGATCCCTTTTGTGAAAAATGTCGGTCAGTTTGCTGGCGAGGTCTCGTATGCGGCGGACCTGTTCGCCGGCCGTTTTTTCCTGACGAATAAAGAAATTGTTTATACGTTGCACAAGCCTGGGGAAAACGCTCATATTCAGCCTGGAAAACGGGGGCTGGAAACTGACGCAAAAAAGCGTTCAGTGTCGGGGAAGAGTTTGGTGTTCAGAGAATTCTTTGTCAATCAGAAGGGAGCCAAGATCGATTTCACGAGCGCGGGGGAAGGCCAAACCGAAACGGTCGTTTCCTATTTCAGGGGCAGCGACTCCAGCCGCTGGCGCAGCGGCGTCGCTTCCTATCATGGCGTGTCGCTGGGTGAAATCTATCCAAGCATTGAGGTGAAGCTCAAAGCCAGCGGCAGGAACGTGGAGAAGATATTTTACGTGAGCCCGAGCGGCGATGTGGACTCAATCAAGATCGGAGTCACGGGTGTGGACGGGCTGAAGATATCCACAGACGGTCGGCTGCTGTTCAAGAGCAGCTTCAGCGATCTGGCCATGCGGGCGCCCATCGCCTGGCAAGAGATCGCGGGCAAGCGCCACGATATAAAGGTAGGCTACCGAATAATTGGAAAAAATCTATATGGATTTTCTATAAAGGGCGACTATGAAAAAAATCATGTCTTGATCATCGACCCGGATCTGGATATTACGGCAGCGACTTTTTTAGGCGGGAGCGGTGATGATTTTATTGGGTCAGTGGTTCTGGATAATGCGGGAAATGTTTATGTGTGCGGATGGACAAATTCATCTGATTTTCCCACTACTGCCGGGGCCTATGACCGAACATTTTATTGGTCACATGGGGACACCGAAGGGGTTGTCCATGATGTTTTTGTTTCCAAGCTGAACGGCAGTCTGACCAAGCTGCTCTCCTCCACCTACCTGGGCGGGGATGATTCTGATTGGGGCCTTTCCATTGCCCTGGACGGCACCGGCAATGTCGTTGTGACTGGAGCTACAGGCTCTTCTGATTTTCCTACTACATCCGGTGCCTATGACCGAAGTCAAAATGGTTCGATTGATGCATTTGTCCTGAAACTGAATTCGAATTTGACGACCCTTATCGCCTCCACCTATCTGGGTGGCTTGAAGCAAGATTTTAGCCATTCTCTTGCCCAGGATGATTCGGGCAATGTTTATTTGGCTGGGAGTACAGGCTCGCCTGATTATCCCACAACTAGCGGGGCCTATGACCGGCATCTCGGTTCTTCTGGCGATGCTGTGATTTCGAAGTTAGACAACAATTTGTCCAGGCTTCTCGCCTCGACCTATCTGGGCGGCGAATTTGGTAGTGATGGCGGTCGCTCCCTGGCCTTGGACGGTAGGGGCAATGTCTATCTCACTGGAGGCACAGGGTCAGTTGACTTTCCTACCACTCCTGGAGCTTATGATCGCATATGTGACAATGTTCGTGGGGATGCCTTTGTTTCCAAACTGGACAATCGTCTGACCACCCTGAAGGCAAGCACTTGTTTAGGCGGTAGCGGCTGGGATGCGGGGCAATCTCTGGCATTAGACCATGCAGGAGATGTCTATCTGTCAGGGGGTACAACGTCAACAGATTTCCCCACCACGACCTGGGCCTTTGGTCAGGGTCAGAATGGCAGTTTTGATGTCTTCATTTCTAAATTGAATGGCGATTTGAACTGGCTTTTAGCTTCAACATCTCTGGGTGGCAGCCACCAGGAGTTTGGAGCTTACATGGCCTTGGACAATTCGAGCAATGTTTATGTAACCGGAGAAACAGATTCAATGGATTTTCCCGTCACCAGCGGGAGCTATTTGGGAGGGAAAACGGATATATATTTTTTGAAACTGAGCTGTGATTTGACCAAGATTGAGCTCTCATTTTATCTGGGTGGAAACGATACGAATAATTCTCACAGAGGTTATGAGTGGGCAGATTCATTAGTCGTGGATCGCATGAACAATGTTTTTCTTGTCGGGATGACAACAGCAATCGATTTTCCCACTACGGTCGGGGCTTACGATCGGAGCCATAATGAGAATTTTTATAATGAGTGTGATGCTTTTATTGTCAAGCTGCATGCTTCCTCTACCGGCTGCACGCCTGGTGGCGCAAAGTCCGGCATTGCCCTGATCTCACCCAGTGGCGGTGAAAGTTGGCTAGTGGGCACGCCACAGAACATTTCCTGGAAATCGATCGGGCTGATTGCGACAGTGAAGATCGAATATTCTTTTAATTTGGGCGGACAATGGATTGAGGTGATCGCCTCCACCGCTAACAACGGCAGCTACCCCTGGACCGTTCCCGCCACTCCTTCCAGCCGTTGCCTGGTTCGGATCAGCGACGCCGCCAATCCGGCCATCAGCGATGTGAGTGACGCGGTGTTTTCCATACTGCTGGGCCTGGACCTGCAAGCTGAACGGCGCGAGATCAAGGCCTTCAGCATCATGCGCCAATATGGAGCCATCCGATTCCTTGGCGCAATTTCGGATCATCCCGTGGCCCAATACCGCCTCATGCGCCGCAAGGGCAGCGAAGATTTTGTAGTACTGAAGACAATCGCCTCCTCCGAATTGCAGAACAATCAGTTCCAGATGCAGGACAAGTACCTGGAAAAGGGCATTCCCTATACATATCGACTCGAGGCCTTTGATGCCAATGGGCAACTGATCGGCATATCTTCCGAGAAATCAATCTAGAATGGGGTAAAAATGAAACAAGCAAAAAAAAGTGGCCTGGCGGCAAAAATAAATGTCATATTTCTGTCCATGCTGTCGGGGTTGCTTTTGCTGTTCGTATTGCTTTGTCCCGCTGAGGGCATGACGGGCCATGGATCCCTGCCGGCTCGAGCTGGTGATCAGGCCTTGAACAAAACAGAGATCCTGGCCAAGGCCGCGTCTATTTCGATCCCTTTTGTGAAGAATGTCGGCCAGTTTCATGGTGAGGTCACGTATGCGGCCGACCTGTTTGCCGGCCGTTTTTTTCTGACTGGCAGAGAACTTGTTTATGCGTTGCTTAAGCCGGGGGAAAACGCTCATGTTCAGCCTGGAAAACGAGGGCTGGAAACTGACGCAAAAAAGCGTTCAGCGTCGGGGAAGGGTTTGGTGTTCAAGGAATTTTTTATCGATCACAAAGGAGCCAGGATCGCTTTCACGAGCGCGGGGGAAGGTCAAACCGAGACGGTCGTTTCCTATTTCAAGGGCAGTGACTCCAGCCGCTGGCGCAGCGGCGTCGCTTCCTATCATGGCGTGTCGCTGGGTGAAATCTATCCAAGCATTGAGGTGAAGCTCAAGGCCAGCGGCAGGAACGTGGAGAAGATATTTTATGTGAGTCCGCTGGGAAATGTAGGCGAGATCAGGATCGGGATTGCGGGAGTGGATGGATTGAAAATAGCCGAAGACGGGCGACTGCTGTTCAAGAACTGTTTCGGCGAGCTGGCCATGCGGGCGCCCATCGCCTGGCAAGAGATCGCGGGCAAGCGCCGCGACGTGAAAGTGGGTTACCGCTTGCTGGGGAAAAGCCAATATGGCTTTTCGGTAACAGGCAGCTATGATAAAAATCAGGCCCTGATCATCGATCCCGATCTGGATACGCTGACGGCATCGACTTATTTAGGTGGAAATAGCTGGGATATTTTGAGTGCTCTGGCCCTGGATCGGTCGGGCAATATCTTAGTGGCAGGGCGCACAAATTCCACAAATTTCCCCATGTCGACAGGTGCATTTGATTCTCATTTATATGAAAAAGGGGATATCTTTGTGGCAAAACTGAACGGCAGTTTGACCAAGTTGCTGGCTTCCACTTTTTTAGGTGGTGAAGAAAGCGATGGCTGCAATTCTCTGGCTGTGGACAGTTCAGGCAATGTTTATCTGGTTGGGTATACCAGGTCAAGAAATTTTCCTACTACCCGTGGGGCATTTGACCGGGTATTCAATGACGGTAATGATCCCAATAATAGGTATGGCTATGGAGATGTATTTATTGCCAAATTAGATAGCGGCTTGACGAAACTTTCAGCCTCGACCTATCTGGGCGGTAATAAATCAGAAATGGGCAATTCCCTGGTCCTTGATGGTTCGGGCGATGTCTATTTGACGGGGGTTACGGAATCAGCAGATTTTCCCACAACCTTGGGCGCATTCGATCCGACACATAATGCTTCGACTGATCTTGATCATAAGCAAAAAGATGCTTTTGTCTCCAAGTTTGACCTCAATTTGACCAAGCTGCAGGCCTCGACTTTCCTGGGTGGTGGGGATAATGATTCCGGCCATTGCCTGGTTTTGGATAATCTTGGCAAAGTTTATCTGACTGGATATTCCAATTCAAAAGATTTTCCCACAACTGCCGGAACGTACAATCCTAACTGGAGCGGCGGCGAATTTTACGGGGATGCTTTTATCTCTGAATTGGACGAGAATTTGGCCTCCTTGCTGGCCTCGACCTATCTGGGCGGGGGTGATGAGGATGTTGGCAATTCTCTGGCTTTGGACAGTTATGGCAATGTCTATGTTACAGGATATACTGGCGATAGAGAATCAGGCGATTTTCCTACCACTCAAGGAGCCTATTGTCGGGAAAATAATGGCTGGACGTCCGGATATGATTCCTATTGCATGGAGGATATATTTGTTTCCAAACTGGACAGAAATTTAAGTTCGCTATTGGCTTCCACCTATCTGGGCGGGTATGATGATGACGTTGGCAATTCCCTGGCTTTGGACAGTTCGGGCAATGTCTATGTGACCGGGACTACACAATCAAAGGATTTTCCAACTACAGCAGGGGCATTTGACCGGACATATGATTCGGGTGAGAGTTATTATTATAGCTATGGCAATGTCTATGTGTCCATGCTGGACAGTAATTTAACTTTCTTGCTGGCCTCAACTTATCTGGGGAGCGGATACTCCCAGGGCTCTTCGCTGGCTTTGGATAATTCGGGAAATGTCTTTCTGGCCGGAACTACAAACGCAAAGGATTTTCCCGCTACGGCCGGGGCATATAACAAAACTAAAAATGATAATGGTTCCCTTGATGCTTTTGTCTCCAAGCTGAAGTTGAAGCTGAATATTCCAATGTCCGCCATTGGGGTAATTTCGCCTGACGGCCGCGAAACTTGGAGAGCAAGCACGACACAAAATATTGCCTGGAAAACGGCCGGGACGATCGCCGAAGTGAAGATCGAATATACGCTCGATAATGGCGCCCATTGGATTGAAGTGATCGCGGCTACCGCCAACAACGGCAGCTACCTCTGGATCGTTCCCGCCACTCCTTCCAGCCGTTGCCTGGTCCGGATCAGCGACGTGGTCAATGCGGCCATCAGCGATACGAGTGGCGCGGTGTTTTCCATTCTGCTGGGCCTGGACCTGCAGGCCGAACGGCGCGAGATCAGGGCTCTCAGCATCATGCGCCAATATGGAGCCATCCGCTTCCTGTATGCGAATCCGGATCACCCCGCAGCCCAATACCGCCTCATGCGCCGCAAGGGTGATGAAGGTTTTGTTATGCTGAAGATGATCGCCTCCTCTGAACTGCAGAATAACCAGTTCCAAATGCAGGACAAGTACCTGGAAAAGGGTATTCCCTATACGTATCGCGTCGAGGCCTTTGATGCCAATGGGCAGTTGGTCGGCATTTCTACCGAGCATACAATCTAGAATGGGGTAAAAATGAACCAAGCAAAAAAACGCGGTCTGGCAGTAAAAAGAAATGTCAGATTTCTGTCGATGCTGCCGGGGTTATTTTTGCTGTTCGTTGGCTTTTCCCCCGAACAAGGCATGGCGGGCCGTGGATCCCTGCCGGCTCAAGCCGGAGACCAGGCCCTGAACAAAACAGAGATCCTGGCCAAAGCAGCCGCCATCACCATCCCGTTCGTGAAGAATGTCGGCCAGTTCCATGGCGAGGTCACGTATGCGGCGGACCTGTTCGCCGGCCGTTTTTTCCTGACCGGCAACGAGCTTGTCTATTCGCTGTCTAGGCCCGCGAAAAGGAAAGTCATTCGACCTGACCAACGCGGGCGGGACGAGAAGATCGAAAAAGGCAAATCTGCAAAAGGTTTTGTTTTCAGGGAATTTTTTGTCGATCAAAAGGGTGTCAAGATCGATTTCAAGAGCGCGGGGGAACAGCAGACCGAGACGGCTGTTTCCTATTTCAGGGGCAGCGACCCTAGCCGCTGGCGCAGCGGCGTTGCCTCCTATCAGGGCGTTTCGCTGGGCCAAGTTTATCCCGGCGTGGAAGTGAAACTCAAGGCCAGCAACAGGAACGTGGAGAAGGTGTTTTACGTGAGCCCGCGCGGCAAAGTGGATGCGATCAGGATCGGGGTCGCGGGGGTGGCTGGACTGAAAATTGCCCAAGACGGGCGGCTGCTGCTTAAGAACAGTTTCGGCGAGCTGGCCATGCGGGCGCCGGTTGCCTGGCAGGAAATCGCGGGACAACGGCGCGATGTAAAAGTGGGTTACCGTTTGTTGGGGGGAAAGCGTTATGGTTTTAAAGTTATTGGAGATTATAAAAAGGATCATCTTTTAATCATCGATCCGAGCCTGGATACGCTGATAGCATCGACTTACTTGGGGGGGGGGAACCGGGACTGCTCGAGTTCTTTGGTCGTGGATCGGTCGGGCAATGTCTTTGTGGCTGGGTATACGGGAACCGGTTCTTTTGATTGGGATTTACACCAAACGGATATCTTTGTTGCAAAACTGAACGGCAGTTTGACAAAGTTATTGGCTTCAACGATTTTGGGCGGCGAAGAAAACGACTGCTGTAATTCTCTGGCTGTGGACAGTTCGGGCAATGTTTATCTGACCGGGTATACAAGGTCAATAAGTTTTCCCACTACCACTGGGGCATTTGACCGGGTATTCAATGGCGGTAATTATTACAAGGGTAGGTATAGCTATGGAGATGTATTTATTTCCAAATTGGACAATGGCTTGACGAAGCTTTCAGCCTCGACTTATCTGGGAGGAAATGGAGCAGAAATCGGCAATTCTCTGGTCCTTGATGATTCGGGCGATGTCTATCTGACGGGAATTACAGAATCAGTGAATTTCCCTGTAACCGAGGGAGCCTACAATCAGACGCACAATGCTTCGACTGATCTTTACTGTAGGCAGTTTGACGCTTTTATATCCAAGTTTGACCGTGATTTGACCAAGCTGCAGGCTTCGACTTTCCTGGGCGGTGGGGACAATGATTCCGGTAATTCCATGGTTTTGGATGATCTCGGCAATGTTTATCTGACTGGATATTCCAATTCAAAAGATTTTCCCACAACTGCCGGAACCTACAACCTTAACTGGAGCGGTGGCGAATTTTATGGGGATGCTTTTGTCTCTGAATTGGATGGCAATTTGACCGCCCTGCTGGCCTCAACCTATCTGGGTGGGGGTGATGAGGATGTTGGCTATTCCCTGGTTTTGGACAGTTATGGCAACGTCTATGTAACGGGTGCTACGGGAAATGGAGAATCAGCCGATTTCCCTACCACGGAAGGAGCTTATTGCCGGAAAAATAATGGCTGGACACACGGATATGATTCTTCTTGCATGGAGGATGTGTTTGTTTCCAAATTCGACAAAGATCTTAAAGCGCTATTGGCTTCCACCTATCTGGGCGGGTATGATGATGACGTTGGCAATTCCCTGGCTTTGGACAGTTCGGGCAATGTCTATGTGACCGGGACTACACAATCAAATGATTTTCCAACTACGGCAGGGGCTTATGACCGGACATATGATCGGGGTGAAGCTTTTTATTAT
>Ga0209262_10000895_pt1 | contig 12578 bp, 8 predicted proteins | sample Lowcelwee11metaG_FD_187171 | JGI IMG/M metagenome (GOLD analysis project Ga0209262, IMG submission 187171) | Freshwater pond sediment microbial communities from the University of Edinburgh, under environmental carbon perturbations - Low... | ecosystem: Environmental > Aquatic > Freshwater > Pond...
GATGTCGGGGCGCTGTCGATGTCGCGGCCGGTGTATGCGGTGTTGTCGACGGGGCTGGAGGCGGATCGCACGGGGGCGCGGGGCAATGATGATACGCGGCCGCTCGCGGCCGAGTCGGTGTGGGAGGTGGCGCGCGAGGCGGGCCTCGAGGTGAGCGGGGTGAGCGAGCTGCCGTGGTGGCAGGAATTGTTTCCGTCGGGCTTCGATGCGTATGCGGTGCTGGATCGGTCGGTCAATTACTTCGAGAGTGTCGGGGCGGGGGACTTACAATTGATTCATCCGCTGTATGTCGACGAGGTCGGGCACGCGTCGGGGGCCGCGTCGACCGAGTATCGGGAGGCGGTGGCGCGGGCCGATCGGGAGCTGGAAGGCTTCCTGGCGGGCGTGGATCTGACGAAGGACCTGGTGGTCGTGACCGCCGATCACGGGCATTCGCTGCGCGGCGGGCATGGGGGGCGGCAGGAGCGGATCGCCCAGGTGCTCACCTGTTACGCCGGCGTCGGCGTGCGGCACGACCCCGAGCCAGGGCCGCTGCAGGCCACCACCATCGGGCCCTCGCTCGCGCTGCTGCTCGGGCTGCGCTTCCCCGCCCACATGCGGGCCGGCGACGACGACCTCGGCGCGCTGTGGGACATCGTCGATCCGGCCGCGTTCCCGGCCGAATACCTCACCGGGCGGCGCCGCGGCGTCGAGCGCTTCCGACAGCACAATCGCGCCCAGGTGGAGCGGTGGCTGCCGGCGAGCGCGGGCAGCTGGGACCGCTTTCACGCCGAGCAGCGGCTGGAGCAGCTGCGCGCGGCGGGGCCGATGCTGGCCTTGCTGGTGCTGGTGCTGGCGCTGCACGCCGGGGCGCATCGCCGGCTGGCGCGGGTGACCGGGGCGGTCCGGGGCGGGCTGTTCGGGGTCGGCTTCGTGGTGGCGTTTTATGTCGTCACGGTCGGGTTGCAGGTCGCGTTGCGCGGCAGCTTCGACCTCAGCTCGATCGCCCACCGCGACGAGTTCATCGCCTTCACGCTGACGCTGGGGCTGCTGTGGAGCGCGGGGGCGATGCTCCTGCATCTGCTGCTGCGGCGCAGCCTGGGCGCGCTGCTGCTGGATCTCGGCGCGGCGTCGCTGGTGGGGACGGTGCTGTGCATGGCCCATCCGGCGGCGCTGGGGTGGCGCCTGGGCTTCCCGGTGCCGCCGCCGGAGCTGGTGTTCTTCCCGTACTTCGCGGCGCTGTTCCTCACCGTCTTCAACGGCGTGGGCTCGCTGGTGTGCGCGGTCGGGTGGTGGATGACGCGCGGCGATCGCTGAGCCCGTGCGTCACTTGCTGCGCACCGCGTACCAGTCGAGGTGCAGCGGACAGAGGGGCAGGGGGTCGCCGGTGGTGGCGAGGCCGGTGCTCTGGTCGTCGGCCGTGGTCGATGGCTCGGTCCCGCTGCGAGCGCGGGCTTGGGCCAGGTCGCGCCCGTCGTGGCGCGTGGCTGGTATCATCGCCCGCGCTGGACTCGCGCATGCCACCGCAGCCCGTCACGCAGACGCCCGCGCCCGGGCGACTCACGGAGGACGCGCACGACTGCCTCGCGGCGCTCGCGAGGCGGCTGCACGCGCGCGGGCACGCGGCCGATGCGGTCGCGCGCGCGCTGGCCGAGCTGCTCGTGTGTCTGTTCGCCGAGGCGACGGGGCGGCTGCCCGCGGAGCAGGTGGAGCGGGTGCTCGACGCGGCGGCGACCCGACCGGCGCGGACGCTGACGCGGGTGCGCGAGGTGTTTCGGGGGCTGGTGGGGGTGGAGGAGGGCGTCGTCGAGGATGCGCCGCCGCTGGTCGCCGGGGATATGGCGCTGCTGCGCGAGGTCGCCGGGCTCGACTGGTTGGCGGTCGAGCCGGCGATCCTCGGCATGCTGTTCGAGCGCGGCCTGGAGCCCGCGCGGCGCAGTCGGCTCGGCGCGCACTACAGCGATCGGGGCGCGATCGCGCGGGTGTTGGAGCCGGTGCTGCTGGCGCCGCTGCGACGCGAGTTCGCGGCGATGCAGGCGGCCACGACGACGGCGAGCTTGCACGGCTTCCTCGAGCGGCTGCGGGCGCTGCGGGTGCTGGACCCGTCCTGCGGCGCGGGCAACTTCCTGTACGTCGCGTTGCAGGCGCTGCGGGACCTCGAGCTCGAGGTGATCGTGTGGGCGGCGCGGGTGCTCGGGGTCGAGGCGCAAGCCGGCGTCGGCGCGCAGGCGGTGCTGGGGATCGAGGTCAATCCCCAGGCGGCAGGGCTCGCGCGCTGGACGGTGTGGATCGCGGAGCTGCAGTGGTTGCACGCGCACGGCCCGGGGCAGCGCTGCGAGCCGTCGCAGGTGCGCGGCGTCGAGTGCCGCGACGCGCTCGTCGAGCGCCGGGCCGGTCAGGCGCCGCGGCGCGCGAGCTGGCCCGACGCGGAATTCATCGTCGGTAATCCGCCGTTCCTCGGCGGCAAGAAGCTGCGCGCCGGGCTCGGTGATGCGTATGTCGAGGCGCTGTTTCGGGCGTGGGACGGCCGTGTGCCGCGCGAGGCGGATCTCGGGACCTACTTCCACGAGATGGCGCGCGAGATGATCGCCGCGGGTCGCTGCAAGCGCGCCGGTCTGCTGGCGACGCAGGGGATCCGCGGCGGCGTCAACCTCGAGGTGTTGCGCAAGATCAAGGCCAGCGGCGACATCTTCATGGCGTGGAGCGACCAGCCGTGGATGGTCGACGGCGCGGCCGTGCGGGTGTCGATCGTCGGGCAGGACGATGGCAGCGAGACGCGGCGCTGCCTCGATGGCGTCGAGGTCGCGGTGATCCGCGCCGACCTGTCGGGCGGCGAGGCGGACGGCGCGGACCTGACGCGGGCGCGGCGACTGGTGGAGAACCTCGGCCTCGCGTTCATGGGCGACACCAAGGGCGGAGCCTTCGACGTCCCGGCGGAGCAAGCGGCGACGCTGCTCGCCGCGGAGGGCGATAATAGCGAGGTCGTGGTGCCCTGGGTGAACGGGCTCGATGTGCTGCGCCGCCCGCGTGGGCGCCATATCATCGACTTCGGGGTCGACATGAGCGAGCAGGCGGCGGCCCGGTATGTGCTGCCCTTCGCGCACGTGCGCGCGGTGGTGCGGCCGGGGCGGCTCGCCAACAAGCGCGCGTCGTACCGCGATCGCTGGTGGATCCACGTCGAGGCGCGGCCGGGCTTGCGGGCGGCGATCCTGCCGCTGCGGCGCTTCATCGCCACGCCGACGGTCGGCAAGCATCGCATCTTCGTGTGGCTCGCGCGCCCGACGCTGCCCGACCATCAGCTGATCGTCGTCGCCCGCGAGGATGCATATGTATTCGGTGTGCTGCATTCGCGGGCCCACGAGCTGTGGTCGCAGCGAATGTGTAGTCGGCTCGGGATGGGCAACGACCCGCGCTATACGCCGACGACGACCTTCGAGACCTTCCCCTTCCCGTGGCCGCTCGCCACCCCGGACGCGGCGCTGGACACCGGGCAGCGCCGGCACCAGCAGGCGATCGCGGCCGCGGCCGAGGCCCTCGACGCGGCCCGGCGCGCCTGGCTGGACGTGGCGTCGGCGAAGCCGCGGACCTTGACGGCGCTGTACAACGCGCGACCGGCCTGGCTGGCGACCGCCCACGCGGCGCTCGACCGGGCGGTGCTCGCGGCGTACGGCTGGGCCGCGGATGTCGCGGACGAGGCGCTGCTGGCCCGCCTGCTCACGCTCAACCTCGAGCGCCCGGCGCGGGCGGGCCGCTGAGGGTCAGGGGCAGCGGGTAGCGCACGTGCCTCAGGCGTTATCCACGTCGAAGTAGACCCCCCGCACCCAGCGCGCACCGGTGAAGCCGGTGCGCCCGCGCAGGGTCCGGTGGTTGTCGTGAAGCCGCCAGTCGCCGGGCTCGAGCGTGACGCGCACGTGGTGCCGCGGGTCGCGGAGCAGGCGGATGAAGCGGTCGTGCGCGCGGTCGTCGTCGAGGGTCCGCGCGAAGGGCAGGGCGCGCGCCGCGCGGGCTCGAGTTCTGGACGCAAAACGACCCGGGCGAGCATCGGGGGTGCTTTGCAGCGCCCTCGGGCTCGCCCGTGTTCAGGCCTAACGAGGAGGCGAGATGAAGATGGCTCCGACTGTAGGACTCGAACCTACGACCCAGCGGTTAACAGCCGCTTGCTCTACCAACTGAGCTAAGTCGGAATGACGTTTCCCGGGACCCTTGCGGGCCACGGGCGCAGGTGTGTACCCAAACCGGGGGGCAGCGTCAAGCCCCAACCGCACCGGGACCTCCGAAAATTAAATTTCGTTCTGAACGAAAATCGTTCTTGACTCGCCGGGGTCGGTTGCCTTACATTCCGCCTCCCCTGAGCGCGGGAGTAGCTCAGTTGGTAGAGCGCAACCTTGCCAAGGTTGATGTCGCGAGTTCGAGTCTCGTCTCCCGCTCAAGTGTGAAGGCCCGGTACCCTCGCGGTACCGGGCCTTCTGTGTTTTGGGCTACCGACGTCTGGCCCGAGCTGCCCGGCCCGACCTGCGCGACCCGCGGATACGCGAACAGCCGGGTCCGCTCCTTCCAGGCCGGGGCCGCCCAATCAAGATGTGACCCAGCGCAACGCTGGCATGAAATAGCTTGTCGCTTGCGCAGTTTCACCAAACCGCCTAGCCTCAGCCGGATCTCCCCGTGGCCGCCCTGCGCACATTGCTCCGCGTCTTGCTCGTCCTGTCCTTGTGGATAGGTGTGAGCGGCGCGGCCTCGGTGCCCGCAACTCTGGCGCCCACACCCGGTTCGCCGCTGGCCGACCAGTCGGACCTGCACGCCCGCCTGCTCGACCTGCTCGGCGGCGTCGGGATCTGCGGCGATGAGGACAGCGAGGAGGACGACGTCCTTTGCGGCGGTGACCTGCTCGCCGGCCTCGTCACCGACCCGGCGATGCTGTTGATGTCGCGCGGAACCTGCTCCCGCCTGCTCGAGCAACTCTACTCGCGTCAGGTCTGCGACCCGGCGCGCGACGACTGCGGTCAATTGCAGAAGGGCGACCTGCCGTCGCCGCGGACCGTCCAGGTCCCCCCGGCTCCGTCCTGCGGCCTGCTCGCGCGCCATAACGCCGCGCTGCAGCCCTTGCTGGCCCGCGCTCGCACCCTGCGCGCGCGCGACGACCCCGATCCCGCCTCGCGCCACAGTCGTCCTGTCTCGCCCCCGCCGCGCGCCGCATTGGCGTAGTCGTGCTCCGGGGTCTCGTGGCTTTTTTCCCAAAAAGCTGCCCCTTCGCCCAGGCGAAGGCCGTCCCGGAGAGGCGCAGGCGACCGCCGCCTGCCACGTCCGGTCGCCGGACACCTGTTCGAGACGGTCTCGCATGCGCTCCAAAACTCTGGTCTCCCTCATCCTCGGACTCGTCGGGCTGGCCGCCTGCACGACGAGCCCCACGGCTCCCCAGGCGGACGCCGCCCGATCCGCCGCCAAGCCGGAGGCTCCGCCGGTCCCCCAGACCCGCTACCTCGCCCCGGTGCGGCCTGATGACCCCAGCCTCGGCGGCGCCGCCCCGCTGGTCACGGTCGTCGTCTTCTCCGACTACGCCTGCCCGCCCTGCGGCCGGACCTGGAAGGTCCTCGATCATCTACTGGAGGACTACGGCGACGACCTCCGGGTCGTGGCCCGCAGCCTGACCACCCCCGGCTTCGGCGACGGCGAACGCGCCGCGGAGGCCGCGCTCGCGGCCGGTGCGCAGGGCCAGTTCTGGCCGATGCACCGCCGCCTGTTCGACGCCCCCCGGCTCGACCGCGCGACCCTCAAGAGCCACGCCGAGGCGCTCGGCCTCGACGTGCCGCGCTTCCTCGAGGACCTCGACCTCGGCGCCTTCGCCGCCCCGCGGGTGCAGCACCGCCGCGAGGCCGTCGAGCTCGGGATCTACTTCGGCCCGGTCGCCCTGGTGAACGGCCGCCCCGTCGTCGGCTTCCGCGACGAGAGCGCCTGGCACGCCCTGATCGACGAGGAGATCCTCGCCGCCCAGGTCCGCCTGCGCGAGGGCACCCCCCGCGCCGACGTCTACGCCAGCTTCCAGGCCGGAGCCCTGCTCGCCCCGATCGAGCTCCCGCCCGAGGCCGAGGCCGCCCGCCAGCAGCTCGCCGAGCGCTTCGCGGTCGACATCAAGACCCTGCCCGCCGGCTTCCAGCGCCTCGAGGCCGGCAAGCGCTACATGGTCGAGGCCGGCGACGCCCCGGCCCTCGGCCCCGTCGACGCCCCCGTCCAGCTCGTCGTCTTCATGGACTACGAGTGCCCGTTCTGCCGTCGCGCCGCGCAGCAGGCGTTCCACGAGCTGCGCCGCCGCTACCCCGAGGACCTGCGCCTCGTGTTTCGCCACCTGCCCCTGCCGATCCACCGCTCCGCGGACGGAGCCGCACGGGCTGCCGCCGCGGCCGACCGCCAGGGCCAGTTCTGGGCGTTCTCCGACCGCCTCCTCGCGCCCGAGGTCACCAGCCTCGGCCGCGGCACTTTCCTGGCGATCGCCCGCGATCTCCACCTCGACGAGGCCCGCTTCATCGCGGACCTCGATGGCCCCGACGTCGTGGCCACCGTCCGCGAGGACATGCTGCTCGCCCGCCGGCTCGGCCTCGACGCCACCCCCGGCTTCTTCCTCAACGGCCGCCATGTCAGCGGCTTTCGCGGCGTCGACGAGCTCGCGGCCGAGATCGACGCCGAGCTGCTCACCACCAAAAAACTCCTCGCCGACGGCGTCGCGCGCAGCGAGCTGCTCCCCACGCTGCTCAGCCGCGAGGCCGTCCAGTTCCCCAACGCAGATCAGTGACTTCTTGAGTCGACCCTGAAGAGACAACACAGCCATGAAAACCATCAGCCTCCCCGTATTCCTGGTCACGGCCCTCGCCCTGACCACCACCAACCTGACCGGCTGCACTGGCAACCGCGGCGGCAAGAAGACCGATGATACCGCGGAGGCCGCCAAGGAGGGCGCCGCCGCCACGCCCAAGCTCGTCACGATGGAGCAGGTCGACGACTCGCTCAACAGCAAGATCGAGGGCGAGCGCTTCCGCGTCACCTACGGCGAGAAGGACCCGTACATGGGCGCCGAGGAGCCGCTGGTCACGATCGTCGAGTTCTCCGACTATCAGTGCCCGTTCTGCTCCAAGTTCACGGACATGCTGCACGAGGTCGTGAAGGACCCGGCCTACGCCAAGGACCTGCGCATCGTCTTCAAGCAGTTCCCGCTGCCCATGCACAAGGACGCCCAGATCGGCGCCGAGGCCTCGCTGGCCGCCGGCGAGCAGGGCAAGTTCTGGGAGATGCATGACCTCCTGTTCAAGAACCAGAAGGCCATGACCCGCGCCGACGTCGAGAAGTACGCCGCGGAGCTCAAGCTGGACATGGACAAGTTCAAGGCGGCGCTCGACAAGAGCACCTACAAGACCCAGGTCACCGCCGACATGGACATGGGCAAGCAGTTCGGCGTGCGCGGCACCCCGAGCTTCTTCATCAACGGCAAGTGGCAGCGCGGCGCGCCGCGGGCGATCGAGGGGCTCAAGAAGCTGATCGACGACGAGAAGAAGGCCGCCGAGCAGCTGATCAAGGACGGCTCCAAGCGCTCCGAGATCTACGCGCGCATCATGAAGGCCGCCAAGGACAAGCGCACCGAGCCGCCGCCCGAGAACAAGCCGCGCCCGGGTCAGCCCGACCCCGCCGCCAACTACGCGGTGCCGACCGACGGTCGCCCCTCCTTCGGCCCCGAGGACGCGCTGGTCACCATCATCGAGCTCAGCGACTTCCAGTGCCCGTTCTGCAGCCGCGTCGGGCCGACGATGAAGCAGATCAAGGAGACCTACCCCAAGGACGTCCGCATCGTGTTCCGCCAGCTGCCGCTGAGCTTCCACGACCGCGCCCGCCCGGCCGCCAAGGCCGCGCTGGCCGCCGCGCAGCAGGGCAAGTTCTGGGAGATGCATGACCTCCTGTTCGCCAACCAGAAGGCGCTCGACGACAAGGCGCTCGAGGGCTACGCCTCGCAGATCGCCGGCCTCGACCTCGCCAAGTGGAAGACGGACCTCGCCGACCCCAAGCTCGAGCAGATGGTCAAGGAGGACGAGACCGTCGCCGGCAAGTTCGGCGCCAACGGCACCCCGGCCTTCTTCGTCAACGGCCGCTTCCTCTCGGGCGCCCAGCCCTTCGAGGCCTTCGACGCCCTGATCAAGGAGGAGAAGGCCAAGGCCGCCAAGTTCCTCGCCGAGAAGAAGCCCGCCAAGGGCAAGCTCTACGAGGAGATGATCAAGGGCTTCGAGACCGAGCTCAAGGTCCCGCCGCCGCCCCCGCCCGCCGACTTCAAGCGCCGCGAGGTGGTCACCAAGGGCCTCCCGGGCAAGGGCAACCTCAAGAACCCGAAGATCACCATCGTCGAGTGCTCGGACTTCGACTGCCCGTTCTGCAAGCGCGGCGCCGACACCGTCGCCCAGATCGTCAAGGAGTACGGCGACAAGGCGGCCGTCTACTTCCGCAACTACCCGCTCCCCATGCACAAGATGGCCGAGCCCGCCCACCGCGCCGGCATCGCCGCGCAGAACCAGGGCAAGTTCTGGGAGATGCACGACCTCCTGTTCGCCGACAAGGAGAAGCGCTCCGACGCCGACTTCAAGGCCTACGCCCAGCAGCTCGGCCTCGATGTCGTCAAGTTCGAGCGTGACTACAACGACCCCGCCACCGCCCAGCGCGTCAAGGACGACATGGCCGAGTGCGGCAAGATGGAGGTCCGGGGCGCCCCCGGCTTCCTCATCAACGGCCGCCTCCTCAGCGGCGCCCAGCCCTTCGAGCGCTTCAAGCTGGTGTTCGAGGAGGAGCTCAGCGGCGGCTTCGAGGCCACCCAGAAGAAGGAAGCCGCCGCCAAGGCCGCGGCCGGGGCCGGCAAGCCGGCCGCCCCGACGGCGCCGGGGAAGTGACCCGGTGCGCGGGGCCATGCCGTCATGACAGCATGACGGCAGGACGCCCCGCGGGCCGCCGACCGGGTCGTAGCCCCGGTCGACGGCGCGCTCGGCCGGCCCTTTGGGGCCGGTCGCTTGTGCTACGACCAATTCCCATGTAACCGAGGGCTGCCCGATGAGCGACGTCAAAGCCGAACCCCAAACCTCTCCCGAACAGGCCCCGCGGCCCTCCGGTCCCGAGCAGGCCAAGCGGTCGTTTTCGTCGATCGCGCTGGCCGTCCTCGGCTTCGCAGCGACCCTCGGCGTCGGCTTCTACGCCGGCCAGTGGATCAAGGAGGCCTACTTCACCGAGTCGGCGAAGATCGAGGAGGGCGACCGCTACCGCGTCGACCTCCGCGGCGATGAGCCCCAGATCGGCCCGAGCGACGCGCTCGTCACCATCATCGAGTTCTCCGACTTCCAGTGCCCCTACTGCGCCAAGGTGGCCGAGCCGCTCAAGGACGCGATGGGCAGCCACGAGGGCGACGTCCGCCTCATTTTCAAGCACTTCCCCCTGACCGGCCACAAGCAGGCCGGCCCGGCCGCCCAGGCCGCATGGGCCGCCCACCAGCAGGGCAAGTTCTGGGAGATGCACGACCTCCTGTTCGCCAACCAGCGCGCCCTCGGCGACGAGGACCTCGGCAAGCTCGGCGCGAAGCTCGGCCTCGACCTCACCCGCTACGAGGCCGACCGCCACGGCGACGCCAGCCGCGCCGCCGTCGACGCCGACCAGAGCGCCGGCAACAAGGGCGGGGCCTCCGGAACGCCGTACTTCCTGGTCAACGGTCACCCCTACAGCGGCGCCCTGCCGGCCAAGCAGTGGCGGGAGATCATCGCCTACGAGAAGCAGGCCGCCCAGCGCCTGGTCGACGCCGGCACCCCGCGCGCCGAGGTCTACGCCGGCCTGATGAAGGATGCCAAGGCCAGCCGCATGCCCGCCGGCAAGGCCGGCCCCAAGCAGCGCCGCCCCGGCGAGCCCCACCCGGACAAGGCCTACCGCGTGCCGGTCGACCTGCGCCCGCAGCACGGCCCCGACGACGCCCTGGTCACGATGGTCGAGTTCTCCGACTTCCAGTGCCCGTTCTGCAAGCGGGTCACCGGCACGATCGAGGAGATCAAAACGAAGTACAAGGGCGACCTTCGCCTGGTGTTTCGCCAGCGCCCGCTGCCGATGCACCCGGAGGCGCGCGAGGGCGCCAAGGCGGCGCTCGCCGCCCATCGCCAGGGCAAGTTCTGGGAGATGCACGACAAGCTGTTCGGCAACCCCGGCGACATGGGCAAGGCGACCCTCGTGCGCTACGCGCAGGAGCTCGGCCTCGACACCGCGATGTTCGAGCTCGACCTCGAGTCCGCCGAGATCGCCCAGATGATCAAGGACGACGAGGCCCTCGCCGACCGCCTCGGCAGCCGCGGCGCCCCGGCCTTCTTCATCAACGGCCGCTTCATCTCCGGCGCCCAGCCCCTCGAAAACTTCGCGGCGCTGATCGACGAGGAGAAGGCCAAGGCCCAGAAGCTCATCGACGCCGGCACCCCGCGCGACAAGCTCTACGACAAGATCATGGAAGGCGCCGAGGAGAAGCCCGGACCTTGACCATGGTCGACCCCGCCGACATCGCCGACGCCGGCGAGACTGCTGATCGCGGGTCCGGCATCTCGGGCCTCGGCCTCGTCGCGCACCTGATCTTCATCGTCGCCGGTGGCCTCCTGGTGTTCTGCTTCGCCGCCGCCCTGAGCCCCGCGCTCACCGCCCAGAGCGCCGCCGCCTGCCGCTCCCTCGAGCCCGAGCCGCGCTCCGGCCCCGCCCCCGAATTCGCCGTCCAGGACCTCTCCGGCGCCCCCGTGGCCCTCACGGACTTCCGCGGGCGCCTCGTCATCGTCAACTTCTGGGCGACCTGGTGCGAGCCCTGCATCCGCGAGTGGCCCCAGCTCGAGCGCCTCGCCGAGCGCTTCGCCGGCCGCGACGAGGTCGTCATCCTCGCCATCAGCGTCGACAGCGACCCCAAGGCGATCGCCCCCTTCCTCGAGCGCATGAGCCTCACCGACACCCGCGTGCGCGTGCTCTGGGACCCCAAGCAGGAGGTCCACAAGAGCTTCGGCACCGACAAGCTCCCCGACACCTACTTCGTCGACGGCGCCGGCCAGCTCCTGCACGCGTTCATCAACGTGCGCGACTGGGGCCGACCCGCCGCCTATCAGTGCGTCGAGTCGATGCTCGCCGACTGACAGGCGAACGAGCGCTGCGGCGCGGGCCTCAGGCCTGCTGCTGCAGCCACCCGAGGACCTGCGCCGGCACGCCGGGCGGGGCCTCGCCGAGCCCGAGCCGGACCCCGTCGGGGAAGCCGACATGGCCGCCGCGGTCGAGCCAGCGGTGGGTGACGCGGCCGGGGGGGAGGCGCTCGACATGCGGCGCGATCGTGGCCGCGGGGATCATCGGGTCGGCGCGGGCCGAGACCACCAGGGCAGGGACCTGGGCGCCCGCGAGCCGCGGCCCGACGCTGGTGCGCTGGTAGTAGTCGTCGACGCTGGCGAAGCGGAAGCGCGGCACCACGGCCAGGCGGTCCCAGGCGCGGATCGTCCGCACCTGCCGCACGCTGGCCACCGGGGTCGGCACCGGCCGGCGCCGCGCGACCTCGGCATAGATCTGCTTCAGGCCCGAGAGCACGTGGCCGCAGTAGACCGCCGCCCGCGGATGATCGATCGCCACACCCGCCGCCGCCAGGTCGAGCGGCGCGCACACGCTGGCGACCGCCCGCAGCCGCGGATCGCTCGGCCGCAGCGCATACGACAGCGCGAGGTGACCGCCCAGCGAGTAGCCGAACACGTAGACGTCGCGGTAGCCGGCGAGGGCAGGGCTGCGCAGCGTGGCCTCGAGGTCGGCGGTCAGGGCGGCGTGGTAGAAGTCCACGCCGCGGCGGTCCGCCCCGCGCAACGCCAAACGCAGACAGTCCACACCGGCGGCGAGTGCAGCCCGCGCCGTGCGGATCATGTAGTGGCTGTCCATGCTGCCGCCGAGCCCGTGGACCGCCACACACAGGGCGCGCGCGCGGACCGCTCCGTTGCGATGCAGCGCCCCCTGCAGCTCGAGCGTGCCGAGGTCTGGATCCTCGAGGGTCGTCCACCAGGGTTCCGCCGGGGGCGCGGTCCAGGGCTGGGCCCGGTGTCGCAGGCTGGGCGCGATGGTCCACAGATGTCCGAGGAGCTGGTTCACGACCATTCCCCTTAGCACAGCCTTCGAAACGTGCGAGCTTCCACACGGGCCGGTGCGACCGCCTGTCATCGCGGGATTGACCCCCCGGGGGCTGCGGGCTAGCTTCGCGGCCACAAGTGGTCAGCCCCGTGAACGTGGTCAAGCCGGCGAAGAACAAGGACTGGGAGGGCCCCAGCCTGCGCACCGTGCTCATCAGCCTGAGCCTGGTCGCGCTCGCCATGGGCGTATTCTCGTATTACCGCTACATCTCGTCGGAGAAGGCGATCATGTCGGGGATGGCCGAGCTCGAGGCCAAGGGCGCGGCCGTCGACATCGAGGGCTGCGTCAACATCGTCCTCGACTGGCACAAGCACTGCGACGCGCTCAGCGTCATGTGCAACGACGCCGTGAAGATCGCCATGTATCACTGCCTCGAGAGCCGCGACCGCAGCGAGGACTGCGGCAAGCTCAAGCCC
>Ga0209262_10000897_pt1 | contig 12537 bp, 15 predicted proteins | sample Lowcelwee11metaG_FD_187171 | JGI IMG/M metagenome (GOLD analysis project Ga0209262, IMG submission 187171) | Freshwater pond sediment microbial communities from the University of Edinburgh, under environmental carbon perturbations - Low... | ecosystem: Environmental > Aquatic > Freshwater >...
GATCGCCACCGCCTACATCGCCGGCGGTCTGCTGCTCGCTTCTTCAGTGGGCCAAAAGGAGCCGCGCGGGCATTCAGTGGGCGTTCACATGCTGTTTTGGGCGCTGGTCGTTCTGGTGGTCGGCAGCCTGCTGGGTGAGTTGCTCGGCATTCACCAGGTCTTCGGCCAATTGTGGTCCTGGTTCGGACATCAGGGTTGGGAATTCCTCGAACTGGGGCGTTTTTGGCAGATCATCCTGGTCATCGGATTCAGCTTCTGGATATGGCTGCTATATCGGGCCATCGCACCGGCCATGAAGGACCCTGAGCGCAAAGAAATCGCGCTGCTGTTCATGGGGGGCGCCGGCGCCATTCCCTTTTTCTACCTGCCGGCCTTCTTTTTCGGCAGCACCACCAACTTCACGGTCGTCGACACATGGCGCTTCTGGATCATCCACTTGTGGGTGGAAGGCTTTTTTGAGTTGTTTGTAACCGTCCTGGTCGCAGTCACCTTTTACCAACTGGGCGTCGTCCGGCGCATCAACGCGGTGCGGGTCATTTACATGGATGCCATCCTTTTTCTGGCCGGCGGCATCATCGGTACGGCGCACCACTGGTACTGGACAGGGCAGGCCAACTTCACGATGGCCTTGGCAGCCATGTTCTCGGCACTCGAAGTGGTACCGCTCACCCTTTTAACGCTTGACGCTTGGGACTTCATCAAGCTGACCGGAACCAAGACAGCAAGCGGTACGCCGAAAAAAAGCATTCCGCACAAATGGGCGTTTTACTTTTTAATGTCGGTCGGCTTTTGGAATTTTGTGGGCGCCGGCATTTTCGGGTTCCTGATCAACATGCCGGTGGTCAGCTACTTTGAAGCCGGGACCATCTTGACGCTGAACCACGGCCACGCGGCTTTGCTGGGCGCTTTCGGCATGTTGGCCATGGCGCTGGTGGTGCTGGGTCTGCGCCATGTGCTGACGGATGAGCAGTGGGCGGTGCCGGAAAAATTCATCAAGGTTTCTTTTTGGGGATTGAACGTCGGCTTGGCTCTGATGGTGATCACCAACTTGTTCCCGGTAGGAGTTTTGCAGATCTGGGATGTCCTTGAAAATGGATACTGGCATGCCCGCAGCCTTGAATTCATAGGGCAAGACCGGATTCGACTGCTGGAATGGGCCAGCATGCCGTCACACATGATTTTGATTGTCCTGGGCGTGGTACCGATGGTAATCGCTTCCGGACTGACCTACCTGAAGATACGGAGGGCTTGATAAAATCGAAGTGCCGAACGCCATGTTCGGGAAGAAATAATGATATGAGTGACGCCCGGTGGGCCCAAAATGTCGTCCACCGGGCGGGTGTTTCAAATCCTCATCGCCTCCATGGAAAATTAATCGTGACTGATTGTTTCAGCGTCAGGAGCCAATCCGGTAATGCTCGCGCATCAGCCGGGAAATACGAAGGATCTGGTCAAAGGCCTTTTCAACCGTCTTTTCTCGATCCGGATTGACCAGACAGCAGGTTGCCGGCGACAGGAGGCTGCGGGACAACAACAGATCAAAATCAATGCCTCTCTCCCGAAGGACGCACCACACATTCTCGAGCTGGGAGACAAGGCTTTGAAAATTCTCCTTCTCAAAGGCTTCGACGCCGGTCGGGACGATCCCCCACACGATGGTTCCGCCGCGGTCCAAAAACTTCCGAATGGAAGTCGCATAGGCGGAGAAAATCTCGGCATTGGTGTAGATGTCCAAGGATAGGACGTCGAGGTCGAGCCCCAGCAGAAAGTCCCAATCCGGGTTGCCGCACAGGTGGATTCCGCGCGGCCGATCCACCATCGCAAAGAATTCATCCAAATCGGCTTTGGCCTTGATATCGCCATACCCTGCCAGGGCGGAGAAAAGAAACTGCATCCCTGGCTCGTCCACGAACATGAACGCGTTTATGTTTCGCTCCTTGAGCTTCTGCAGCTGGACGTTGATGCGTCGGGCCATGAATTCCAGCATGAACGGGCGCACCGTGTCGTTGAAGAGAATCGGGCGTTCGTTCTCGTCCAGCACGTTGAACCCGAAGCTGATGGGACCTTCGAGTTGCCCTCGAATGGCCGGACGGTCTGCAAGGCTCAGGCCCAAAAACTGCCGGTAAACGACCGAGTACTCAGCACTCACATCGAAATAGTCCTGCTCCTCGAAATGCGCCAGCGTCTCCTCCAGCTCGGCGATGAATTTATCGGTGGAGAAAGACAGCTTGCGGTTTTTTAGGTCCAGGCAAATCCCCGGGAAGTGCTCGGAGGCTTGGACGTACATGTCCTCGTAGTAGCTGTAATTCGGCAACTGCGGCCAGAAGGGAATGTCCAATGACAGGGCGGCATCCAGTGCACGTTGAACATCCGTGTGCGGCATGACGGCCATGGCCGTCGTCAGCAGATTTCCGGGGATCCCCATGATCCTGATCCTTCATTCGACCTTTTCGAACATGTCCTTGCCCGCACTGCAATCCGGGCAGAGCCAGTCCTCGGGCAGGTCCTCGAAAGCCGTTCCCGGAGCGATGCCGTTTTCGGGATCGCCTTTCGCCGGATCATACACGTAGTCGCACGGAACACAACGCCACTTCTGCATTGCTGTATCTCCTTTGGTTTGTTTGATCATCTCTTGCCGGCCATCATGGCGGCAATGTCCTCTTTGACGGTGCCGATGGGTTTAATGTCGAACTTCTCGACTCAGGATGTCCTGCCGAGATCCCAAAATGATCCCCTGAGCCCAAGCTTTTCAAACAGCTGCTGAACCTTCGCTTGATCCGGGCGCTGCCAGCCATGATCCAGACGGCCTTTGTACCAGTTTTGAGCAAGCTCCCAACATGTTTGCATGGGCATCACATAACTTTCCACTACATTCCGCCGCGATAACCACGCATCAAGATGATCCTTCGACCTGAAGGCGAGAATCGTCGCTCAAGTATAGCCGATGTTTTCCCAAAACCTTGCTGCGGGAACCAAAAAGTGAACCAACCAATCTGAAGTCACCGTCTGGTCTATACGAATCACAAGGTTAAGCTTTTCATGACACTCTCCACACCCGCACGGGGTGTGTCCTGCGGCATCTTTGCCGAGTATCGCAGCAATGCCGAAGATGTCCCAAACTCAGTTCCCATAATAGCGTTTGGGTCCTACCTCGGTCACATAGTTCGTCGGAAGACCCGAAAACGGGTGGGCCATCCAGACCCCATGAGAACCTGGTGCGAGGGCAATATGATGGGCGCTCGCTAATCTTTCGTATGCATTCTCCACAGCGGCTATTGTTATTTTGAAATGATCCGCCGTTTCGAGCGTTGTCGGCGGGCGGGCTGTTCCGGCAAACGTGGCGTAAATAAAGTGCCGAATGTCGATATCAGAAATCTCTTTTTTCAGTTGTAATTCCATCTCGTTGCCTCCTATCCTTAAATGAGGGATCACGAATTTTATCCCACGCGGTGTGTTTACATCCTGGCTCCACTATCAGCCTCGAATCATCACCAACAGCATCTTGAAACGTTCCTTGGCACTCAGGGCGTGAGGCACGTTGGCCGGCATGATCAGCATTTCTCCGGTTTTGACGGTGGAGGCCTTGCCCCCGATCGAGATCTCCGCCGTTCCATCCAGGATGTAAACGACGGCATCGAAAGGCGCGGTGTGTTCGCTCAGGCCTTGGCCCGCATCGAAGGCAAACAGGGTGATGTTGCCGATGTCTTTTTGGATCAGCATTTTGCTGACCACCGAGCCGGCTGCGTAGTCGACATGTTTTTCAAGATGAAACGGAACCCCTTTTAGGCTTGCTGCGTTATCGTTCATGGTTGCCTCCATCTGTTTTTCATCGAATTGGAACTGGCTGCACTCCTGCCACAATCGACGGTCTACTTCAAATAGGCACTTTCCAGCTGATCGATCATTTTATGAAACTCTTCGTGCTTACCGACTCCGATTTTCTGTTCCTCAATCCGTTCAAACCCCTTGGACAGTTCGGTCAGCTTCGCTTCGGAGAGCTGTTTTTCAGCCATGGGGAACAAGACGTTGTTCTCCTTGTCGATATGTTGGTTCAGTAGCGAAATGTAATCCCTGGCGCTTCGGGTGAAATCGACAGCCGCCGGGGCCACCCCCGTCTTGAATTGCGAAAATGCGGCCTTCATTTTCTGCACGCATTCACGCCCCAGTTGATGTTCCCTGAGCATGACCCCGATGGGACCCTTGTCTCGGTGGACACCGATCTGCTCCAGCGCCGGGAAGAGCAGTTCTTCTTCCTTCCCATGGTGGCATTTGTCCACAAATACCGTGAAAAACTCCAGCAGGTGATCCACGTGCTGAGCGTCGTCCAACTTGCCGGAAAGTTCGATCTCTTGGCAAATCCTGTCCAACACCTTGAGGGTCAACTTGACCGCATCATGTTCCATTCTCAACTCTTGAATTGCGTTCATAACCGGACTCCTTTTTGGGGATGGCGCTGGCTGGGCAAGCCTACAGATGCCGCTCGGCGGCCTACGCACCATCGGTCGTTGTTGTTCAAGACATCACCCGTTCCCGTCTTTTGATTATGCCGTCCTCCATATCGTAGATGCTGTCGAATATATCCAGGGCTCGATGGTCATGGGTGACCACGATCACGGCACCGTTCTGTTCGCGTGCGACCTGGCGGAACAACTCCATCACCTGCCGCCCTCGCTGGCTGTCCAGGGCGGCCGTGGGCTCATCGGCCAGGATGAGGCTGGGCCGGTTGGCCAGGGCGCGGGCCACAGCCACTCGCTGCTGCTGGCCTCCGGAGAGCATGCTGGGGAAATTTGCCGCCCGATCGGCCATATTCAGGTATTCGAGCAGCTCGAGCGCCCGCAGGCGGGCCTTTGAGGCTGACCATTGGTTGATTTCAAGCGCCACCTGGACGTTTTCGATTGCGGACAAAAAGGGAATCAAATTCGATTTCTGGAAAACAAATCCGATATGGTTGCGCCTGAAACTCGTCAGATCGGTCATCGCTCTTGAATTGTCCATTACGAGCTGCCCGTTGATGATCACCTTGCCGGAGGTGGGTGGATTGATAAGGCCGACTGCGGTCAGAAGTGTCGATTTCCCGGCTCCGCTGGGGCCAAGCAGCGCCATTACCTCCCCGTGCCGGACCGAAAAGGTGACATCTCGCATGGCGACCACCTCGGTGTTGCCGCTGCCATAGATCTTGGTAAGGCCATGGGTTTCGACGGCTGTATCGTTGGCGTTCATGACGGCATCACCCGGACAATGCTTCGTTGGGGTCGACGCGCAAGGCTTTCCAGATCCCCAGCAGGCTGGATAGCACGGAAATAGCGCCTACAACGACAGCCAATAGCATCAGGTCTTCATGCATCACAATCACGCGGCGTGGGAACTTCGGAAACAGCTGCTGCCCGATGGCGTAGGCCAAGCCGAATCCGATAACACCCAAAAGCAGGGCTTGCTGCAGGATCATTGTCAGAATCACCCGGTTTCGAGCCCCGATCAGCTTCAGCAGGGCGATCGAGTGCACTTTTTCCATGGTCAATGTGTAGAGGATCAACGCCATGATGATGGCGGAGATTACGGTTAGGAGCACGGTGAACAAGCCAATCTGACGCTTGGCCATCTCCACGGCCCCTTCCAGCATCAGATTCCTCTGGTCGTCGCGGCTGAAGACCGAAACATCACTCCAGCCGGACAGAATTTTCTTCACCGATTCTGGGTCGACTCCCGGCGATAGTGCGGCCATCACTGCACTCAACATGGGCGGCCCGAGCGCAGGGATTGCCGCCGAGGCCCCCGAGGCCCGGTCAAGAATGAGGGGTTGGGAGGCGCCGATGTCCGAAACGGAGGTCCGCGCGCGGCGTGACGCTCGTTCCAGGCGCACCGCTTCGGGCGGCACATCGAATTGAATGGCTTGCGCGTCCTTGACGCTGAAGACGGCAAGACCGTCCCCGCCGGAGGTTACCATTCCCCGGGTGATGCCGACGACGGTGTATGTCTCCTTGCCAAGTTTCAGCCTCTCTCCTATGCGAAGGCCGAGTTTTTGATCGGCAATCATCTCGAAATGGGCTTGCGTGAGAGGTCTGCCGGCAATCAGGGGCAGCCACTGTCCCTTATCAACCGGCCAACTCACTCCCAACACCCCCATCCGCAAAGGACGGCCTTCCTTCTCTCGCTGAATGGTGTGGTAAACAAACTCTCTGGCGTTGAGAACGCCCGGCACGGCCGCCACCCGGTCGACCAGGTTCCTTGGCACCCGGGAAACTTCAGCAAACGGCCCCCGTGTATGTAACTGAACGACCCATAAGTCGGCGCCGATCCGTTCGATCAGCAGCGTGGCATCCTGGATGAGACCACGGTAGATCCCCAGCATGCCCATCACCATCATCAACAGCATGCCAATCCCGATGCCGGTCAGCAGAAACCGCCCGATATTGTGGTGGATGTCTTTAACGGCCAGGTTCACGGTTGCTAATTTCGAGTCTTCGCCCCTCGGGGACCAGGTCAGGGCCTTGGTTGTAAACGATGATATCGCCAGGTGATAGCCCCGCGACGATTTCCACCTGTGCCTGCCCGCGCAGGCCGGTTTTTACCGGTTGCCAGACGGCACGTCCTTCTCGGTTCGCAATCACACCGATTTCCCCCTGGTTTCTCACGATCAACTGGGAAGGGACAACCGTGACGCCATCTTTATGGGCCGTATCGATGAACACATCGGCACGCTGCCCCACGGACCAATTTCGAGGCAGTCGTTCGATCTCGACGTCAACCAGAAACTCGCGGGTTTCACGGTCGGTTTCACGACCCAGGCGAACAACTTTGCCGATATAGCTGGTTTCGGGTTCGGCGCGAAACACAACTCTGGCCGCCTGCCCCTCGGTGACTCGTTGCATTTCGGTTTCATCGACCCAGGTTCGGACCCAAAGACTCTGGGTTGAAATCAGCAGGAAAATGGATGTCCCTGGAACGACGACATCTCCGGGGTCCCGATCACGCCGAATGATGAGGCCATCAAAGGGCGCTGCGATCAGGGTATCGCCAAGACGCGCGAGTTGGTAGTCGACCGTGTTCTGAGCGACTACCAGATTTTTCCGGGATTCGACGACCGCAGCCTTGGTTTTTTCGAGGTCCGCCTCCGCCACTTTCAACTCTTCTTTGCGTTTATCAATTTCATTTGCTGCAATGGATTTGCTGGCGAAAAGGGATTCACGACGCCGATACTCGATGCGAGACTGTTCCAGAATCGCTTGCGAACGAACTGCATCCGCCTGCATTCTCTCAACCGTTGCCTTGGCCGCATCCAGTGCCGAACGAGCAATCTCCACTTGTTGCCGAAACTCGCTGTCGTCCAACTGCAGAAGAGGTTGCCCAGCACGCACTTGATCGCCTTGATCAACGCGCATTTCGAGAATGCGGCCTGGAATCTTGGTGCTGACAATGGTCTGCACTTTGGCTTCGAGCGTGCCGGTTCCCATGACTTCTGCCACAATCTCACCTTGCGCCACTTGGTAACCTTCAACGGGAATTGGGCGGATACGAAGCCAATAGAATCCGGCCATCACCAAGATTGAAATCAGTATCCATTTTCCCCATTTGGATAGGCCCTGAATGATTTTCTCTTTTAAAGCCGTATCTGTCATGGTCTCCACTCCGCGAAGGCGAATATCTGCATTACAGGTTTTAATGGTCCTCTTGGTCGATAACCGGAGGCTGTGGCTTGCCCTCAAAGAGTCTTAGTTCATTTTGCATGCTCATGATGAGCACCCACAGCTGTGATGATATTCTGGAGTCCTTCCACAAAATGCACATACTCAACATAGGCCTCGACATATTCGCGTCCGGCACCGACACTTTCGTCCTTGTGTTTCCTTGCACTCATTAACCGTCCAAAACGATCTCGCACGGCCTTTTCGGCAGACTTGCCGATGTCCTTTGCGAGTTCATCAACGGAGCCAGCATGGATCGCTTTGTCTGCGGCAGCCACGGCAGGCTCAATTGTCCCCGCCGGCGCAAGACCGGTAAAAGCGGCTCCTTCTCCCGAACGATGCACGCGAACCAGAGTCTCAAAAAAGTACAGGTCAGCAATCTCCTTGGCCTCCTTGCCTGAGGCCCGGGCAGCCAAGGTCTTCTTGAAAACTGTCTTTATTTCATTTTCGTTTTCTGCCTTTACCCATTTCAGTACCGGCGTGACATCGCCCTTTTCCAAGGCCACCCTGGCTTCGGTCACCACAGGGCCGTCCAGAGTGTCACAATGAGCCCTCGAAATAGTCGGAAATATAACCCCCAAACCGATCGCGGCGATTCCAATCACTACGCTTAAAGCCGATGTTGTTATATTTTTCATTTGTCATCCTCTTTCTGTGATTCGTTACAGTCGTTTTAACCCGGCAAACCCGACAGCTATGCTGAAATCCCTCTCTTGAATACTGGCCAAGCCTTCTCGACATACCTGTTCACATCAAAACTGTCCCCGGTAACATTTCGAATGACCGCAGTAGGCAGGACCATCCCTAAAAACATGACTGAGACCGTCTCTGGGGAGATCCCTTCCAGTATGGTTCCGTCCTTCTGACCTTCGACAACGATTTTTTTCACTTCTCCCAAATAATCGGCCACAATGCCCTTCACTTTGTTTTTCCGCTCGAGATGGCCTGCGTAGAAGCTGTCTGAGAAAACAATCTGGGGGATCACGTGGTTCTCGGCAAGCAGGCTGACATGCCGCTGCATCAGCCGTTTCAACCGTTCCGGAGCTTTTTTTGATTCTTTCCGAACGGCCGTCACGTTGCCAAGGAGTTTGATGCGCAACTGATCTAAAATTGCATCCAGCACTTCGTCCTTGCTTTTATAGTGCCGGTAAAAAGCCGAAGGGACGATTCCGACCCGCTCCGCGATGCCGGCGATACTCAGGGAATTTACACCCTCAGCGGCAATCAGCTCGATAGCTGCCTCTGCAATTTGCTCCTGCCTTATTTCCGTATTGATCTTGGGGGCTCGCATGTTTTATTTGCCTTTGATCTATTTGTGATTCACTATTCACTAAAATAATATACCTTGTCTTCCTGTCAAGTTTAAATCTTATGATGGAAATAGCGATTAGGGCGAGATGCGGACAATAATAAAGCTTAAAAAGTGTTAGTGGGCAGCGGAGCGTCAGTTTCGTGCCTATGTCGAATCTTTGATTGGCTGACCTGATCGTCAGTTTACCTGAGCAATGGTGCAATTTAGGGTAGGTTTACCTTAATCGCCGCAGTCGAATCTTTTAGGCTTAGGTAGGGCTATGCAGCTATTTAGTGAACACCTTCTTCAGAAGATCCGTCGTCCGGGCGGCCGGATTGGTTCTGATCTTGGCCTCTTCCTGCCCGACTTTCAGGAATAATCCGTCCAGAGATTTTTGGGTTACGTAGCTGTCCAAGTCGAGGGAATCCATTTTCCCAAACGGGACCATCGACGTGTAGCGATCGGTCAACGCCTTGTAGGAATGAGTTACGCCGGCCTGATTCATGCTGTCGGCGATGACGGGTTTGAATGCCTGGGTGAGCTGGGGCGAGGTTTTGGCCTTGAAGTAGTCGGTGGCGGCAGTGTTGCCACCGTTCAGGATCTTCTGGGCATCCTCGAAGCTCATATTCTTGACGGCATCCTCGAAAATTGTCTTGGCTTTGGGCGCCGCCTGCTCGGCCGCCCGGTTCATGCTGAGGGTGAAATCATCCACCTCTTTCTGATAGCCGGCTTTTTTTAACAATTCGGCCGCCTGCTGCATCTTGCCCGGCATCAGGATCTTCACAGCGGCATCGCCGAAATACCCATCCGCTTTCGACAGGCTCTGAACGGCATTTCCCGTCCCAGTCGCCAGCGCCTCCTTCAAGCCTGCCGCCACCTCCCCGCCGCCCGCAGATGAGCCCCCGCCCGCTGACTTCAATGCTCCTGTGACGGCGCCCTTGATGTCCTGGGCCATAACCGCTGACCCCATCAAAGCAACAAACAAACCTGTCAAGACCATTAACCGTTTCATGGCTTTTCTCCTTAATTAGGTCCGTCCTCTTCTAATTATTTTGCAACATGGTCACGGGACAATGGGACAGCAGGTGAGCGTACTCGACGCGCAGCGGTCTTTGTTTGTGACAGAGAGGGCGCCAGTCCTTGGCACCGCACTGTGTTCTGATAATGAATAAGCGGTGGACGGCGAATATCTGTGATCAGCCAACCGTCCACCGGCATGCTATATGCTTTACTGCAATCCTACCATTTCCTCGATGCGCCGGGTGACTTCCGGGCTTAGCCCAATGTCTGAAGCCAGCTTGCCCAGGTATGCCTGTTCAGCCGGTGTATCCACCTCGATCGCTAAGATGGACGCAGCATAAATCTGAGCCGCGAGTTCCGGATGGCCTTTGGCAGCAGCTACCAAGACTTGAGTCTCAATCGGTTTCCTCATTTCCGCCATGACGTACTGTTGGGCTTCCGCACCCATACCAGCCTCATTGAGCTTGCCGACGATGCGCTGTATTTCGTCCTGGTCGATTTGGCCGTCGGCTTTGGCGGCATTAATCATAGCTTTGAGTACCAGCTCGGAATGGCGCTCCAGCTCCTGTCGGTCAGCCGGGGTCTGCGGCTCCATCAGCCCCACCGGCAACTGAGGCTGTCTGCTGCCACCGCCCTTCAAGGCTTGAAACGCCATGGTCGCCAACAGAGCCATGACGCCACCTCCCAGGGCACCGCCCACTGATTTACCCCCACCACCAAGGAGAGCCCCGGCCAAGGCCCCCAGTCCACCGAGGGCCAGATTCTGGTTGCCGCCCGCAGCTCGTCCTGCATCATTGAGCACGTTGCCGAGCATGCCTCCGAGGCCCCCGCTGCCGCCTCCACCGAGCACATTGCCCAGTATGCCGCCTAAACCGCCCCCTGGTTGACCCTGTCCGCCCAGCATCCCGGAAAGGCTTTCGAGAAGACCTCCACCGCCGCTGCCGCCCCCAAATGTGTTTTTCAACCGGTCGTTTGTGGACGGACTCATCCCGGATTGCATCACGGCTCCCAATAGATCGGTGATATTCATGCTCGTCCTCCTGTACCGCTTCAGATCGGGCTTCCCTCCCGCGTCCGGCGTGGCACCGGCGGAGAGGATCGTGCCCGGTGGATGTAGGTTGCCAAATCAATCCAACGGGATGCGGATCTTCTGACCTGGGAAGATCAGGTTGGGATCCTTGATGACCTCCCGATTGGCTTCGAAAATCTTGGGATAGTCATTCGCCTTGCCGTAGAACTGCTTGGCAATGGCCGACAGAGTGTCGCCTTTCTTGATGAGGTAGTATTCCACTTTTTTCTGGACGGCTGGGGCTTGTAGGTTGTCTATTTTGACATCCGAAACCCCCTGAACGTTGCCTGCCATGAGCACCGCTTTTTCCATTGCTTCCGCGCTGGCCGCCTGACCTGATATGGAAACTACTCCGTTTTTGAACTCAACTCCCAGGCCATTGATACCCGGGTTCATTTCTTCAATGTGTTTTTTGATCTTTTCAGCCGCCTCGTCGTCGCGGTTGAACAGTTTGTGTCCGATCTCCTTTACAAAATCAAACAGTCCCATTTGGTCCTCCTTGTGACGGCTCATGGCCCATTATTTGTGCAATTGTTAATTTCAAGTTGGCCCTGTTGTCAGTAGAATCGATGTCCTGTCATTTATCAGCTATTTAATATCGGAGGTGCAGTGCGCGCAACGGGTAGCCTTGATCGGGATTTGCGACAGGCAGCGCGGGCACTCTTTGGTCGTGGGCGCAGCTGGAGCTTCCTCCTTCTTCGCCGTGAACCTGTTTACTTGTTTGATCAACAAAAAAATCGCAAAGGCCACAATTAAAAAATCAATAACCGTGTTGAGAAACATCCCGTAATTCAGGGTAGCGGCACCCGCCGTTTTAGCAGCCTCCAGACTCGGATAACTCTGGCCACTGAGATTGACAAAGAGATTGGAGAAGTCGACTTTGCCGAGAAGCAGGCCTATCGGAGGCATCAGAACGTCGGCCACAAATGAAGAAACGATTTTCCCGAAAGCAGCACCGATGATGATACCGATTGCCATATCGAGAACATTCCCGCGCATGGCAAACTCTTTAAATTCCTTGAACATGGGGCTCTCCTTTCTTGTTTTATGGGTATTAAACCGATTCGCTTCAGCTATCGTGATTTAATCGACTCGATCTTTACGCCGACCTGATATTCCGAATGTTGATTTACCCTGATGCCCTTACACCATCGCACTTCCCCACAGTAAAGCCTGCTGGATATTTCATTTGGCCATTTTTCGATCTTAACAAAGATTTTATTGCCTGGATTATGTTGCATACCGGTCTTGCAGCACAATCCATCACCGCTGAAATTTATCATCGTCGCATGCTGACAAAAACCCAGCTCTACGTTTTCAAGCACAACCGCTCTGTTTTCATTATACCGGAAGAATTTTCTATCCATGGGGTGTTCTTCCATTGAAATGTTAATTCTTGATTACGATAGGCAGTATCAGCCAAGAATTATTGGTTCATTTTCCGCCTCAATTTTCCCGAACACCTGAACGCCATC
>Ga0209262_10000898_pt1 | contig 12529 bp, 9 predicted proteins | sample Lowcelwee11metaG_FD_187171 | JGI IMG/M metagenome (GOLD analysis project Ga0209262, IMG submission 187171) | Freshwater pond sediment microbial communities from the University of Edinburgh, under environmental carbon perturbations - Low... | ecosystem: Environmental > Aquatic > Freshwater > Pond...
CCACAATGACCGGGCCAGCGTCAAACGCATCCAGGTCGTCCTCCTGGTGCTGGCGCTGCTGTTCAGCCTCGGGCAATACCTGGAAAAGAGCATGCAGAGCCCGGGATTCCGAACCATCCAAAGGATCTATGCCGGCCACCTGTTCCCGGAAAACAAGATCGACCGCTTCGACAACGAGGTGAAGGTCATGCAGGCCTACGCCTATTACCACCGCGACCAGGCCGACGCCGCCTTGGACATTCTCCAGGCTACGGGCAACCAATATACGTCCACCCTTAAATCCAACCTGAAGGGCGATATCTATTACGAGAAGGGCAATATCCCCATGAGCATCCAGTATTACCGGCAGTCGCTCAGCCTGGACAAGAGCAACCAGGCGACGCTGAAGAATTTCACCATGGCGCTGCTGAAGAACAACGATCCGGAACTGTTCCTCTTTTACGGCAAGAGCTACCCCCAGATCAATGAGTTCAAGGACAAGGTCACGGCGTTGCAGAAAAGCAGGCTCCCCGAAAAAATTCTTTGGCAGCGGCTGCTGAATTTCTCCTGGCGGAATTTCCATCCCTGGCATTTCCTGCAGGTGGTGGTCGGCGAGTTCATAAAATTTCCCGTGCTCCTGGCCATCTTGCTCATGGCGGCTTACGTGTCGCTGCTGAAAAAGCTGTTCCCCGCCCTGGGGCAAAGCATTTTCTGCAGCAAGTGCGCCAAGATAATAAAGAAAATGTCGATCGAGCAGGTGAAGTCCCACGCCCTTTGCGACGGTTGTTATCAATTATTCCTGATCAAAGACCCCATTTTCCTGGAAGCGAAAATTCTCAAGGAAAAGGAGATCCTCAGGCAATCCGGCATCAGGAATTCCCTGCTGTTTCTGGCCTCCCTTTTCATTCCGGGCTTCGTGCTGAACTTCAAGGACAAAGGCAAGGCGTTCATGGCGCTGTTCCTGGTTTTTGCCAACATTTCCGGCTTTTCGCTGTTTACCGCCCTGAACTTCAAGAACATCTTCGGCGCCGTGCCCATGTTCCTGAACCTGCTGGGCATCGCCGCCGCGGTTCTGTATCTGGCGATCAACATGTATTCGCTGCGGGGGTACACAGATGGCTTTTAAAGGAACGCTGCGGGAATTCAAGGTCCCGGACATCCTGCAGCTGATCTCCCTGCAAAAGAAAACCGGCATCCTGACCTTCAACAGCCAGGAGGGGTTCATCACCCTGATCTTCGAAGACGGCTTCATCATCGGCATCGACGCTTTTCCCAAAAAACTGGAGATGCGCGTGGGCAACGTCTTCGTCAAGCAGGAGATCATCAGCGAGGAGATGCTGCAAAGAGCCCTGTCCATCCAGAAAAGGACCAACCAGAAGGTCGGCGAGATCCTGATCGGCATGGGACTGATCGACGAAAAGATCATCCCCGAGGTCCTCAGGATCCAGGCCATCCAGATCGTGCTGTCGCTGTTCAACTGGAAAAAAGGCGAATACAATTTCAAGGTGCTGGATTACGTCGACAAGGAACTGCGACTGCTCGCCCCGATCGCCGTGGACAACCTGATCATGGAAGGCGTACAGATGCTCGACGAATGGCCGCTGATCAAAAAGGTCATCCCCAGCGAGGAGATCATATTTGAGCCGGTTTCCCTGGGCAGCAAAAAGATCTCGATGATCTCCGAATATGACGACGACCTGCAGAACAAGGACAGCAACACCCTGTACCTGACCGAGACCGAGGTCAACCTGCTCAGGCACATCAACGGCAAGAACGCGGTCAAGGACATCGTGGAGCTGGGGCTGTTCACCGAGTACAAGATCTACAAGAACCTTTTCAACCTCTTCAACAAGGGGTTGATGAAAAAAAGAGAGAAGACCGAGATCCAGGAGATCCAGGAAAAGAAGGTCTTCGAGGACCTGGAGCAGGACAACGCCCACAAGCTGGACCGCCTGAGCCAAATCCTGCTGCTGCTGCTGGCCCTGATGCTGCTACTGACGTTTTTCACGCCGCTGCGGCCTTTCTACGCGAAGAATATGCTGGTCAAAACGCAGCTTTACCGCGACAACCTGCCGCTGATCCCGCCCGCGCGCTGACTCCGTTCATGAGATTCCGCCGCAGCCTGGAAAAGCTCTCCAGGCCCAGCGCGGTCGCCATCGGCAACTTCGACGGTTTCCACGCCGGCCATCGCCGCATCATCGAAACGCTGGTGGCGGCGGCCCGCGACCAGCAGTTGGCCGCCGTGGTCCTCACCTTCCAGCCCCATCCGCGCATTTTCTTCCAGCACCCCATCCAGCTGATCAGCACCGACCGCCAGCGCTTGGAGATCTTGAAGCACCAGGCGCTGGACCGCCTTTTCTGCATCGATTTCGCCGGCGTGGTCGCCTGCCCGGCCCGCGACTTCGTCCACGATATCCTGCGCGGCACCCTGCGCATGAACGTCCTGGTGGTCGGCGAGGATTTCCGCTGCGGCAGTGACCGCACGGGCGACCTGGCCTGGCTCAGCCGCCAGGCGGCAACGGAGCGCTTCACCATCATCCAGGCGCCGGGAGTGGAGATCGACGGCTGCCGGGTGACGAGCTCGCTGATCCGCAAGCGGCTTGCCGCCGGCGCCATCGGCGCGGCCAACCGCATGCTTGAAAAACCATATTACATAGACGGCGTGGTGGAAAAGGGAGCCGGCCGCGGCCGCCAGCTCGGATTTCCGACCATGAACCTGGCCACGGACAACCAGATCCTGCCCTGCGGCGTCTTTCATACCCGCAGCGCCGTCGGCGGCAGCGTGTACGAATCGGTGACCAACATCGGCCGGGCCCCCACCTTTCGGTCCCACGGCCAGCAGCTCAGGGTCGAGACCCATATCCCCGGCTTCCGGCGCACGATCTACGGCGTGAAGGTCCGCCTCCATTTCATCGAAAAGATCCGCGAGGAAAGGGAGTTCGCCAGCGCCGCGGATCTGGTGGAGCAGATCCGCCGCGACATCACCTTCCTGGGTATTTGACAAGAGAACGCTTTTTTGCTAAAGTTCGAGCAAGCCTTTCACCGTCACCTCCAGGAGTCATCACCATGAATCAAGAAAAAGCGGAAGTCGAGAATAAGCCCGTTTCTCAGGCCGACAGCCGGGGGAACACGCCGCCGACGCCGCCTGAAGAGAACCCGCTGATCCGCCGCTTCCAGATATCCATGAGCAAGGAGGATATTGCCCGGGAAACCGACCTGCTGGCCGAGCAGTACAGCCAGAAAATGAAGATGCCCGGTTTCCGCCAGGGCAAGGTCCCGGTCGACGTGGTAAAAAAGGTGCACAAGCAGGCTCTGCGCGAAGAAGTGATCCAGCAGGCCGTCAGCAAGCTGGCCTTCGCCCGCATCGAAAAAGACAAGATCGCCATCGCCGGCGAACCCTACGTGGAAAAGATGGATGACCGCGACGGGGAGGATTTCCAGGCCGACATCGCCGTCGAAACCCTGCCCGAGATCGAGCTCCCCGACCTGGAAAAATTGCGGGTCGAGATCCCGGCCGCGGTGCTGAAGGGCGAAGCATTCGACGAAGCCCGCCAGGTCGAAATGATCCTGGAAGCCAATAAAAAATCGCTGCCGGTCACGGAGCGCGCCATTGCCGCCGACGACCTGGTGCTGCTGCTGGTGCAATCCGCCGACAACGCCAGCAAGAGAAAATGGCCGCGCCAGGAATCCTATTTCATGATGAACCGTGAAAACAAGGCGGAGATCTCCGGCCTCTTCGACGAGTTGCTGGGGAAAAAAGGCGGGGAAAAATTCGCCATCGAGAGGACCTACCCCGACGACGCCGCGAAAAAGGCCTGGGCCGGAAAAAAGATCGCGCACCAGGTGGAGATCAAGGCCGTTTATGAGCTGAAAAAACCCGAACTGAACGAGGATTTTATCAAGTCCATGGGCTTGAAAAGCGTCGAGGAATTCAAAAGCAAGCTGAAACAGGAATACCTGCACCACCAGGAGCATGAGAAAGACGAAAAGGTCATGGACGGCATCTACGAGAAGCTGCTGGACGTAAGCCGCTTTCCGGTTCCGCGCTCGCTGCAGGAACAGGAAGTGGCCCGGCGCCTGACCCAGAACCGGCAGCCCCTGAATTTCAAGGACGACGAGGAAAAGAACAAATTCAGGGAGATGCTCTTCGTGCAGGCGGAAAAGGCGGTCCGCCTGTCGCTGATACTCGAACAGATCCGCGAAAAGCACCACATCGCCGTCAACGATCAGGACCTGGACAAGGAGTACGCCCACCTGGCCATCCACCATTCCGTTCCCGAGAAAGAGATCCGCAAATATTACGGCGACGAAAAGAAAGCGGCGGAGTTGAAGGACCACCTGCTCAACGTCAAGATCAACGAATTCATCAAGGAAAAAATCAAGATAAAAGAGGTATAACATGCCACTCATTCCCATGGTCATCGAACAAGCGGGAAACGTCGAACGGGCCTATGACATCTACTCCAGGCTGCTGAAGGACTCGGTCATCTTCCTCGGCTCGCCGATCGACGACAACGTGGCCAACGTCACCATCGCCCAGCTGCTGTTTCTCGAGGCCGAGGACTCGGAAAAGGACGTGTCCATATACATCAACTCCCCCGGCGGCATCATCAGCGCCGGCATGGCCATCTACGACACCATGCGCTTCATCAAGAACGACGTGGTGACCATCTGCATCGGCCAGGCCGCTTCCATGGCCGCCATCCTGCTGGCCGGCGGCACCAAGGGCAAGCGCTTCGCCCTGCCCAACGCCAAGGTCGTCATCCACCAGCCCCTGGGCGGTTTCACTGGCCAGGCCACCGACATCCTGATCCAGGCCGAGGAGATGCGCAAGGTGAAGGCCAAGACCATCGAGATCCTCTCCCTGCACACCGGCCAGAAGCCCGAAAAGGTCGCCCTGGACATCGAAAGGGACTACATCATGTCCACGGACGAAGCCCTGAAATACGGCATCATCGACTCGGTGATCAGCGACCGCAAGAAAGAGAAAAAAGTGGCCAAATGAAAGAAGAAAAGGAAGCCCGCTGCAGTTTTTGCGGCATTCCCCAATCGCGGGCCATCAAGCTGATCGCCGGCCCCGGGGTATACATCTGCGACGAGTGCACCCGCACGGCCTACAACCTGATCTTCAGCGGCGGCGAAGCGCCGAAACCGCCGGCCAGCGGCAAGAAATTAAAACTCTTGACCCCGGCTGAGATCAAGGCCAAACTGGACGAATACATCATTTCCCAGGACGAGGCCAAGAAGAAACTGGCCGTGGCCGTATATAACCATTACAAGCGCATCAACCACAACCAGAACCTCTCCAAGGTCGATATCCGCAAGAGCAACGTCCTGCTGATCGGGCCGACCGGCACCGGCAAGACCCTGCTGGCCGAGACCCTGGCCAAGATCCTCGACGTGCCGTTCGCCATGGCCGACGCCACCACTCTCACCGAGGCGGGCTACGTGGGCGAGGACGTGGAGAACATCCTGCTGAAACTATACCAGGCCGCCGGCGAGAACAAGGAGCTGGCTGAGAAGGGGATCATCTACATCGATGAACTGGACAAGATCTCGCGCAAGAGCGAGAACCCTTCCATCACCCGCGACGTCTCCGGCGAGGGCGTGCAGCAGGCGCTGCTCAAGATCGTCGAAGGCACCGTGGCCAACGTGCCCCCCCTGGGCGGACGCAAGCACCCTTACCAGGAATTCCTGAAGATCGACACCAAGAACATATTGTTCATCGCCGGCGGCGCCTTCGTGGGCCTGGAAAAGATCATCCAGCGGCGCTTGAAAAAGAACCTGATCGGGTTCTCGGCCTCCAAGGAAAAAAACCGTCATTTCCGCTCCGACATCTTCGCCCAGGCCCAACCCGACGACCTGATCCGCTACGGCCTGATCCCCGAGCTGGTCGGTCGCTTCTCGGTCATGGGCGTGCTCAACGAGCTCGACAAGGACCAGCTGTACCGCATCCTGCTGGAGCCCAAGGACGCCATCACCAAGCAGTTCAAGGCCCTGTTCAAAATGGACGGCGTGGAGCTGGAGTTCTCCAAGGAAGCGCTGGAAAAGATCAGCGAGCAGGCCATCGTGCGCGGCGTCGGCGCCCGCGGACTGCGCGCCATTTTCGAAGAGATCATGCTCGATCTCATGTTCGAGATCCCGTCCAAGAAGGACGCGATCAGCAAGGTGCTGATCGACGGGGAATTTCTCAAAGATAAAAAATGGATCGCCTGAACGCCAAGGACCTGCTGCTGCCCCTGATCCCCTTGCGGGAGCTGGTGGCTTTCCCCAATGTCATCGTGCCGATCCTGGTCGGCCGGGACAAGTCGGTCAACGCCCTGAAGGCGTCGCTCAACCAGTACGGCGGCTACATCTTCCTGGCCGCGCAGAAGAACCAGGTGACGGAAACGCCGCAGCCCGAGGAGATGTACGAGATCGGCACCATCGCCAAGATCGAAAAATCCGCCGAGCAGAACAACGGCAGCTACCGCATCGTCGTCCAGGGCCTGAAAAGGGGACAGATCCTCCATTACGCCGAGAACCATGATTTCCATCTCGTGCGCCTGGCCCTGCTCGAGGAGCGCAACGAAGCCGGCAAGGACCTGCTGGACCTGTCGCGCAACCTCATCGCCCTGTTCGAGGAATACATCAATTTGAAGCGGGTGCGCCTGCCCGGCATCATGACCCGGCTCAAGCCCACCCAGCTGGCCGATTCCTCCGACATCATCATTTCCATCATCAACATCCCCCTGAAGATCAAGCAGTCGCTGTTGGAAGAATCGGACACCTACGCCCGCGGCGTCCGCGTCTACAACATCCTGAAGAAGGAGGTCCTGCAGCTCCGCAGCCAGCGCGACATCGAGCCCAAGCTCAAGCGCGAGGACGGCCAGGAAACCGACTACGAGGAATTCAAGAAAAAGATCGCCGCCGCCCAGTTGCCCGAATACGTCAAGGTCAGGGCCGACGAGGAACTGGAGAGACTGGCGGCCATGCCGCCCTTCTCGGCCGAGGGAACCGTCTCCCGCTACTACCTGGACTGGCTCTTGACCATCCCCTGGAAGAAGTTAAAAAAAGAGAACAAGGATATCCGCCGGGCGGCGCAGATACTGGATGAGGACCATTACGGCCTGCGCAAGATCAAGGAGCGCATCCTGGACTACCTGGCGGTGCGGCTGCTGGTCAAAAAAGCGGAAGGCGAGATCCTCTGCTTCGTCGGGCCGCCGGGCGTCGGCAAGAGTTCCCTGTCCAAGTCCATCGCCCGCGCCCTGGACCGCAAATTCGTCCGCGTCTCCCTGGGCGGGGTCAAGGACGAGGCGGAGATCCGCGGCCACCGCCGCACCTATATCGGCTCCTATCCCGGGCAGATCGTCAAGGGCCTGAAAAAGGCCGGCAGCATGAACCCGGTCTTCCTGCTCGATGAGATCGACAAGCTGAACTCGGATTTCCGCGGCGACCCCGCTTCGGCCCTCCTGGAAGCGCTCGATCCCGAACAGAACGCGGAATTCTCCGATCATTACCTGGACCTGGAACTGGATCTGTCCCAGGTGTTCTTCATCACCACGGCCAACTTCGCCGAGAACATCCCCCCGGCGCTGCTCGACCGCATGGAGGTCATCGAACTTCCCGGCTACACCGAAAGGGAAAAGCTGGAGATCGCCAAGAATTTTCTTTTGAAGAAACAGGCTGAAAAGAACGGCTTCGCGCCCGAGGAGATCCTGATCGGCGACGACGTGCTGCTCAGCGTCATCAACGAATATACCCGCGAAGCCGGCGTGCGCAACCTCGAGCGCGAGATCGCGGTCATCATGCGCAAGACCGCCCGCGGCATCATCGAGTCCGGCAAAAAGAGCAATGAAAAGGAAATTCAGGTCATCGACCGCGCCCGGCTGCAGAAGTTCCTGGGCATCGCCAAGTACAACAACCAGAAAATATTCCAGCGCAACGAGATCGGCGTGGCCATCGGCCTGGCCTGGACGGCGGCGGGCGGCGACATCCTGGTGGTCGAAGCCCGCATGCTGAAGGGCAAGGGCGAGCTGATCCTCACCGGCCGCCTGGGCGAGGTGATGAAGGAATCCTCCTCGGCCGCATTCAGCTACACCAAGCTGAAGCTTTTCGAATTGGAACTGGACACCGAGGAGCTGAAGAACTACGACATCCACCTGCATATTCCCGAAGGCGCCGTGCCCAAGGAGGGCCCGTCGGCTGGCGTCACCCTGGCCGTATCGCTGATCTCCCTGCTGACCGGCATCCCGGTACGTTCCGACTACGCCATGACCGGCGAGATCACCCTGCGCGGCAAGATCCTGCCGGTCGGCGGCATCAAGGAAAAGATCATCGCCGCCCACCGCTACGGCATCAAGAACATCCTCATCCCCTCGGAGAACGAAAAGGATTTTCACGAGGATATTCCCGAGGAACTGAAGAGCGACATCCGCATCCATCCCGTCGATACCATGGATGAGCTCCTGGATATCGTCCTCGAGAATCCCATCAAGATAAATAACATCAAAAGCAAGGTCATCCGGCCGTTGCAAGAGGCGAACCTGCAGTAAGCGGCCGTTGGGAGCAACATGAACCTCAAAAAATCAGAACTGGCCGGTACTTTTTTCAATTGCGGCCAGCTGCCCGCCGACGGCCGGCCCAAGATCCTTTTCTTCGGCCGTTCCAACGTGGGCAAGTCGTCCCTGATCAACACCCTGCTGGAGCACCGGCTGGCCAAGACCAGCTCCACGCCCGGAAAAACCCTGAGCGTCAACTATTACCTCATCGACAACAAGCTGCTGTTCGCCGACTTGCCGGGCTACGGCTTCGCCAGGGTCTCCAAGGACGAAAGCGTCCGCGTGCGCCAGCTGATCGTCGACTTCCTGGACCGGGTGGAGAACGTGCGCCTGGCCGCGCTGCTCATCGATTCGCGCCGCGGCTTCCTGCCGCCCGACCTGGACACCCTGGCGCAGATCGTGGAAAAAAAATTTCCCATCTTGACAATCCTGACCAAGAGTGATAAGATTTCATTTTCGCAACAAAGAAACCAGATCGCGCAACTCAAAAACAAATTCGGCCTGCACGCCATTTCTTTCTCGATCAAATCGCCGGCCGGGAAAATTGAAATATGGAAACTAATAAAAGAGGCCATGAAGGAGTGAACATGTATTCATTGAAAGACCTGCAGAACATGAAAGCGTTGGAACTGAAAAAACTGGTCAAGGAACTGGAGATCGACGACAAGGACATCAGCGATAAAAACACCCTGTTTTTCAAGGTCCTCGACGTCCAGGCCCGCGCCAGCGGCAAGCTGTTCGCCGAAGGGGTCATCGAGGTCCACAGCGAAGGCTACGGCTTCCTGCGCTTCCAGGAATACGCCTACCTGACCAGCCCGGAGGACATCTACGTCTCGCCCTCCCAGGTGAACAAGTTCGACCTGCGCACCGGCGACACGGTGTCGGGATCGGTGCGGCCGCCCAAGACCGGGGAAAAGTACTTCGCGCTGCTGAGCGTGGAGGCGGTCAACAACGAGGACCCGGAATTCGTGACCGAGAAACGCCGCAACGTCCGTTTTGAAAAGCTGACGCCGCTCTATCCCAACGAGAAAATAAACCTGGAGACCGACGGGAGCAATATGTCCGGACGGGTGATGAACCTGCTCTGCCCCATCGGCAAAGGGCAGCGCGGCCTGATCGTGGCCGCCCCGCGCACCGGTAAGACCATGATCCTGCAAAGCATCGCCAAGTCCATCGAGGTCAACCACCCGGAGATCAACCTGATCGTCCTGCTCATCGACGAGAGGCCCGAGGAGGTCACCGACATGAGCCGCAACGTCAAGGGCGAGGTCATCGCCTCCACCTTCGACGAGATCCCCCTGCGCCACACCAAGGTGGCCGACATCGTGCTGGAAAAGGCCAAGCGCATGGTGGAGATGGGCAAGGACGTGGTCATCCTCCTCGATTCGATCACCCGCCTGGCCCGCGCCCACAACGCCATCACCCCCGCCTCCGGCAAGGTGCTGTCGGGCGGCATCGACGCCAACGCCCTGAACAAGCCGAAGAAGTTCTTCGGCGCCGCCAGGAACATCGAAGGCGGCGGCAGCCTGACCATCCTGGCCACCGCCATCGTCGACTCCGGCAGCCGCATGGACGAGGTCATTTTCGAGGAATTCAAGGGCACGGGCAACATGGAGATCAACCTCGACCGCCGGCTGGTCGACAAGCGCGTCTTCCCGGCCATCGACCTGTTCCGCTCCGGGACCCGCAAGGAAGAGCTGCTGATCGATCGCGACGAGCTGAGCAAGGTCTGGGTCCTGCGCAAGGTGCTCTCGCAGATGTCCGAGGTCGAAGCCATGGAGTTGCTGGTCGAGAAGCTGTCCAAGACCAAGTGCAACGCCGACTTCATCAAGATGATGTCAGCGGGGATGTAGCTCAAAGATCAATTGGGCTACAGTGACGAGTAACGAGTGACGAGAAACAGCAATATTTCGAACTATCGCCCGTTTCTCTTTTCTTCCTTGTCACTTGTCACTTGTCACTCGTCACTATAGCTCGCAGATTTATTCAAAGCGGACAGGTTACGGCCTGATCTCCAATATTTCTTCGATCCCCAGCTTGATCTCCTTCATTACCGCATCCCATGAATAATGCTGGCGCACGTAGGCAAGGCCTTTTTCTCCCATGCTTCGGCGCAACGCCGGCCGGCCATAGATCCGGCGGAAGGCGGCCAGGAATTCCTCCTGGTTGTCATAGGCCAGGCCGCCCCCGGAAATTTCGACATGCTCGAGCAGCGCCGGGCAGCTGCGATTGACCAGCACCGGGGTGCGCATCGAGAATGATTCCAGCGTGGTGATGGACAGGCTTTCCAGCGGCGAGGGCTGCAGGGAGAGCACGGCGCCCTTGAAGGCGGCCAGCTTTTCGTCCTCGGAAACGAAACCGAGATATTTCAGCCCCTGGATGGCGGGAAGGTCCATCAGTTTTTTGCCGATCATGACCAGGTCGAGGTAGGCTTCGTTCTTCAACGCCCGGTAGTATTCCAAGACCGCTTCCAACCCCTTGCCTCTTTCGATGCGGCCGGCATAGAGCAGGTAGGGGGCGACCAGCAGGTAGCGGCGGCGGAAAGGCCTGTCGTCGACGTCGGCGCGGATGTCCAGGCCGGTGCGCACCAGGCGCATCCGCCCCGGCGGGGCGAAAAGCCGCTGCACCAGGTCCATTTCGGCCCGGGTCAGAAAAAACAGGGCCTGGGGCCGGCGGAAGACCTCCGCCATGCAATTCAGGCGGATCGGCGGCTCGTCGTGCGCCGTGGGAAACAGGATGGCGGGCTTGCCCACGGCGCGCAGCCCTTCCACGGTGGGGTAATAGAGATAGGTGAAAAAGAAGAACAGGTCGATGTCCTTTTGCGCGGCGGCGAGCGCCTGGACCAGCTCGGGGCAGAAAGGCCCCTGTTCCTCGATCCATTTTTTTTCATCGCGAGCGGCCGGGTCGGAGGCGAAAAACCCCTCGGAGAAACGGTTGAAATCCACGATGTCCCTTTCGCGGCTCACTGGGAAGCGTCGGATGCTGACCCCCTTCAGGAGCGACTCGCCGGCGGCAAATTCGTTGCGCCAGGTGATATAGTCCCTGGCGCAGGTAGTGAAGACGGTGACCCTGAATCCCTGCTCTAGCAGCCTTTCGGCGACGTTGCGCGCCAATGTCTCGGCGCCGCCGATCACTTCATTGCCGTAACGCTGGACCACGATGCCGATGGAGATCATGGTTTCACAGCTGTTGCAGCCACGCCAGCAGGATACCGGGATCGGCCTGGCGGCGGTAGCTTTCGATCTTCTTCGCCGCCCTGGCTTGCAGCTGCCGACGTAACGGTTCGTTTTCCAGCACCTGCTCGACCAATCCGGCCACCCGCGAGGGGTCCTTGTCGCGGAAGAGGATCCCCGCCCCGTCCAGGGTCTCCCCCACCGCCGCCGCGTCATAGGCCACGACCGGCACACTGAAAAAGCAGCTCTCCAGGAGCGGCAGGCAAAAACCCTCGTGCTCGCTCATGGAAAGAAAAACATCGGCCAGCCTGTAGGCGGCGAGGAATTCATCCATGGGCAGGTGGCCGGTGAATAAAACGTCTTCGGCGGTCAGGTAAAAGCGCGCGGCCAGGTCCTGGACGGCCAGAAAATACTTGGGCAGGGTGTGGATGTTGCCGACCACGATCAGGCGCACGGCCGGGGATACGTACTTTTTGTAGAAAAAAACCGTCTTGATCAGGTCTTCGATCTTTTTGTTGGGCATGATGCGGCCGGTGAACAGGATGTTCTTGCGCTCGTTCTTCAGCAGTTCCATGTAAGCCCGGCTCGGCTCCTGCCGGTAATCATCGAGGTTGACCAGCAAGGGAAAGACGCGGACATTCTGGAAATCCAGATCGCGCAGTTCGCCGGCGTTGTATTGCGACACGCCCAGGGCGAGGTCGAAACAACGGCTGAGCCGCCGCAGCTGCTCGCGGCCGGCGCTGGTGAGCCGGGCCAACTCGTCGGAATACCCGGCAAAAAAATGGGCCGGAGTGATGTTGTGGTAGACCATCACTTTTTTCCCCTGCGTCTCCAGGA
>Ga0209262_10000899_pt1 | contig 12498 bp, 9 predicted proteins | sample Lowcelwee11metaG_FD_187171 | JGI IMG/M metagenome (GOLD analysis project Ga0209262, IMG submission 187171) | Freshwater pond sediment microbial communities from the University of Edinburgh, under environmental carbon perturbations - Low... | ecosystem: Environmental > Aquatic > Freshwater > Pond...
GTCATTCTCCATATAGTGCTCGACGATGGCGTCCAGCACCTCGTAGGGCGGCAGGCTGTCCTGGTCGGTCTGGTCAGGGCGCAACTCGGCGCTGGGCGGCCGCGTGATGATGCGCTCGGGGATCGGACTGGCGCCGGTGCCATAGGGGTCGTTTGCGTTGCGCCAGCGCGCCAGGCGGAACACCGCCGTCTTGGCCACGTCCTTGATCACCGCGAAACCGCCGGCCATGTCGCCATACAGTGTGCAGTAGCCCGTGGCCATTTCACTCTTGTTGCCGGTGGTCAGCACCAGGGAGCCGAGCTTGTTGGACAGCGCCATCAGCAAGGTGCCGCGGATGCGGGCCTGGATGTTTTCCTCGGTCGTGTCCTCCCTCAGGCCCACGAAATGCGGCGCCAGCGAGGCCTTGAAGGCCTCGAACTCGGGAAGGATGGAAATCTCGTCGTAGCGCACGCCCATGCGGGACGCCATCTCGCGGGCGTCGATCCAGCTGATGTCCGCGGTGTAGGGTGAAGGCATCATCACAGTGCGTACCCGATCCGGGCCCAGCGCATCGACGGCCACGGCCAGCACCAGCGCCGAATCGATCCCGCCGGACAGGCCCAGCAGCACGCCGGGGAAGCCGTTCTTGCCGATGTAGTCGCGCACACCCAGCACCAGCGCATCCCACAGATCGGCGTCGAGCGAGCGCTCGGGCGCGACCGGCGCATCAATTTCGATAGCATCACTCGACCGCTTGACGCTGGAATAGAACAGGTTTTCCTCAAAACTTGGCGCCCGGCCCACGGTTTTCCCCTGCGCGTCGACGACGAAGGAATGGCCTTCGAACACCAGCTCGTCCTGTCCGCCGACCAGGTGGGCATAGACCAGCGGCAGACCGCTCTCCAGCACGCGTTCGCGCATCATCACTTCACGCTCATAGCCCTTGCCCACGTGGAAGGGCGAGGCATTGATCACCGCCAGCAGATCGGCCCCGGCCTGCCGGGCCAGTCGCGCCGGCGCCTCGAACCAGGCGTCCTCGCAGATCAGCAGCCCGACCTTGAAGCCCCCGGCCTCGAACACGCAGACCCCTTGCGCCGGAGTGAAATACCGCCGTTCATCGAACACCTGGTAATTCGGCAGTTCCCGCTTGGCGTAGGTCGCCACCACCACGCCGCCGCGCAGCACGCTGGCCGCATTGAGGCGGTCCTGCACCGCCACGCTGCGCGTGCGACGGTCGCCGCCCGTGGGGTGGCCCACCACCACCGTCAGGTCTTTCAGCGGGGCCAGTTCGCGGGCCACGGTTTTCACGGCATCATGGCAGGCGGCGACAAACGCCGGGCGCAGGAAAAGGTCTTCCGCCGCATAGCCGCAGATGGACAGTTCGGGCGTCAGCACCAGACGCGCACCTTCTGTGTAGGCGGTGCGCGAAGCGTCAATGATTCTTTGCGCGTTCCCGGCAAGGTCGCCCACCACGAAATTGAGCTGGGCAACACAGATTTTGAGAGTCATACAGGTGCTGAAAAAAGAGTCTTTTGATTATGTCACCCGGGTGTCGGCATCGCCGCTGGACGTGAATGCCCGTCAATGGGACCGCTTGCTGTGCGCGCAGGCCCAGCCTTCGCCCTTCATGGCCCACGCCTACCTTGCCGCGCTGCATACCAGCGGCAGCGCCGTCCCCGCCACTGGCTGGACGCCGCGCTTCATGACCCTGTGGCTGGGCGAAGAACTGGTGGCCGCATGCCCGCTTTACCTGAAAGCGCATTCCTACGGCGAATACGTGTTCGACTGGGCCTGGGCCAACGCCTACGCCCAGCATGGCCTGGCCTATTACCCCAAGGCGCTGGTCGCCGTGCCGTTCACGCCGGTGCCCGGCACCCGCCTGATGGCGAAGAACGAAGCGGCCCGCGATGCGTTGGTGCAGGCGCTGATCGCATGGTGCCGTGCGGAAAAGCTGTCTTCCCTGCACCTGTTGTTCAGCGCTGCAGAGGACCTGGCCGCCTGTGAGCGCGCCGGCCTGATGCGGCGCGACACAGTGCAGTTTCACTGGACGAATGCGACGCCTGTTTCTGGGAACCCTGGCGCAGCCGCCCGCACATTCGGCAGCTTTGACCACTTTCTTGCCAGCCTGAACCAGGAGAAGCGCAAGAAGATCCGCCAGGAGCGCCGCAAGGTCAGCGAGGCCGGTGTCAGCTTCCGCTGGGCCAGGGGGCGCGACATCAGCGCCGCCGACTGGGATTTTTTCTACCGCTGCTACGAACGCACCTATCTTGAGCACGGCAATGCGCCCTACCTGAGCCGGGCCTTCTTCGAATGCATGGCGCGCGACATGCCAGAGAATTGGTTGCTCTTCGTCGGCGAGCGGGCGGGCCAGCCGATGGCATCAAGTTTGATAGCACTTCATGACCCATCGACGCTGGGATCAGGCCAAAATCATTCAAAAGATAGCCTGGAAACAGCGGATTTCACCCTCCACACAGCGACCAGCCCCGACAGCGTCGCCTACGGCCGATACTGGGGCGCGCTGGAGCGCGTGGACTGCCTGCACTTCGAGGCCTGCTACTACCAGCCCTTGCAATGGTGCATCGAGCACGGCATCGGGCGCTTTGAAGGTGGCGCTCAGGGCGAGCACAAGATGGCGCGCGCCCTGCTGCCGGTCAAGGCCTCCAGCGCGCACTGGCTGGCACACCCCGCCTTTGCCGACGCAGTGCAGCGCTTCCTGGAGCGCGAAGGCCAGGGGATCGGCGACTACCTGGAGCACCTGGACGCCCGCAGCCCGCTGCGCAAGCCGGACGACGCCTGATTCGCTAAGCGCGGAATGCTCAGGCGCGGCTCAGCAGCGCCGCCACGTGGTCGCCGATCGCCAGGCAACTGGTCAGCCCCGGCGACTCGATGCCGAACAGGTTGACCAGCCCCGGCACGCCGTGGTCGGCGGGGCCCTGGATCAGGAAGTCGGCCGCGGGCTCGTCGGGGCCGCTGATCTTTGGCCGGATGCCGGCATAGCCGGGAACCAGCGCGCCGTCGGGCAAGGCCGGCCAGTACTTGCGCACCTCGGCATAGAACGCCTCTCCGCGCGCTGGGTCCACCACCAGATCCTCGGCCGACGCAACCCACTGCACGTCCGGCCCGAACTTGGCCTGGCCGCCCAGGTCGATCGTCAGGTGCACACCCAGCCCGGCGGCCTCGGGCACGGGGTAGATCAGTCGACCGAAGGGTGAACGCCCCGACAGCGTGAAGTAGCTGCCCTTCGCGAAGTACGCCGGCGGTACCTGGCGCAGATCCAGCCCCTCAAAGCGCCGCGCCAGCGCCGGCGCATGCAGTCCGGCGGCGTTGACCACCGCGGTGGCGGCCAGTTCGGTGCCGTCATCCGCTACAACAACCATAGCTCCTTGCGCCCGATTGACGCTGGGAAAGACCCGATTTACTGCCGATTTCAGGGCCAGCAGGCCGCCCGCGCGCTCCAGATCGCCCAGCAGGGCCAGCATCAGAGCGTGGCTGTCCACGATGCCGGTGGACGGCGACTGCACCGCCGCCACGCAGGCCAGTCGGGGCTCGAGCGCACGGGCGTGTTCGCCGCTGATCAGGCTCAGGTCGTTCACCCCGTTGACCAAGCCCTGGGCCATGATCCCGTGCAGATAGGCCACCTGCGCCTCGCTCGTCGCCACGATCAGCTTGCCGCAGCGCTGGTGGCCGATGCCGCGCTCGGCGCAGTAGGCATAGAGCTGGTCGCGCCCCTGAACGCACAGCCGCGCCTTCAGCGAGCCCTGCGGGTAATACAGGCCGGCATGGATCACTTCGCTGTTGCGCGAACTGGTGCCGGTGCCGATGGCATCGGCCGCTTCCAGCAGCATCACTTCGCGCCCTTGGAGGGCCAGCGCCCGCGCCACGGCCAGGCCCACCACGCCCGCGCCGATCACCACCACATCGACCCGATCCATCACTTCCCGCCTTTCAGTGGAGCCCGCTGGCGCCCGGGCTCATAACAGCCTCGCGAACCGTTCGATTCCGCCGTGAGCCACGGCGCAGCCTCAAAGCGTGCGCGGATCGGTCTGCAGCAGCCGATCCACCAGAGAGCGCAGATCGGCCTGCAGCGGCGCAAACCCGTCGGTCATGGCCAGCGTCGCCTCGTCCATGTAGAGCTTGCGGTTGATCTCAAGCTGCAAGCTGTGACGGTGCTCGGCGGGTCGCCCGTATCGCCGCACCAGTTCCACACCCTTGTACGGGTGGTTGTATTCGACGCGGTACCCCAGAGCACGCAGATGATCGCAAACCAGCCGCGCCAACGCCTCGCTGGACGTGGTGGCATCGCGGTTGCCCACCACGAAGTCCGCGTGCACCAGGCCGGGAAAATCGGTGGCATGGCTGGCTGCCACGGCGGGCATCGAGTGGCAGTTGACGTGGATGTTGTAGCCATGGCGAGCATGCGCCGCATCGATCGCCTGTTTCACCGCGCCGTGGTAGGGCTGCCAGCAACGGGTGATGCGCGCCTGGACCTCCGCCACGCCCAGCTTGCGGTCGTACAGCGCCACGCCATCGTCGGTGCAGCGCCAGATGAGGCCTTTGCCCAGGCGCACTTTCGACAGCACGGCTGGGTCGGTGGCCACCGGCGCGGGCCACGGGCCGTCCAGCATCGTCACGTCCACCTCGGTGGTGTCGCGGTTCGCGTCCAGGTAGCTGCGCGGGAAGTGCGCCTCGATCCAGGCCACACCCATCGCGGGCGCAAAGCGGTAGAGCTTCTCGACATGGGTGTCCTCGGCGCGACGCAAGGTCGCACGGTCGCACACGGTGCCAAAGTCGTCCGGGTAGTCGGTGCCGCTGTGCGGCGAATCAAGCACCAGGGGCGCGGTGCCGGGCAGATAGGTCACGAAGGGCATGCAGCCATTGTGACGCAAGCACGACAGCCCGGCCACCCGACGCACGGCACACTGGCGGCTTTTCCCACGCACTATCTTCTGGAGGCTCCATGGATCTGTTCAACCTCAAAGGCAAGGTCGCCATCGTGACCGGCTCAAGCCGCGGCATCGGCCGCTCGATTGCCATCCAGCTGGCCAAAGCCGGCGCCAAAGTCGTGATTTCGAGCCGCAAGCTGGCCGCCTGCGAGGACGTCGTGCAGACCATCCGCGACGCCGGGGGCGAGGCCATGGCGATCGCAGCCAACATCTCCGACAAGGCCCAGGTCGAGGCGCTGGTGGCCGAGACCCGCGCGGCCTGGGGCGGCATCGACATCATGGTCTGCAACGCGGCCACCAACCCCTACTTCGGCCCGATGACCGGCATGAGCGACGAGGTGTTCGACAAGATCATGCGCAACAACGTGCTGTCCAACGCCTGGCTGTGCAACCTGGCCTACCCGGACATGAAGGCGAAGAAGGACGGCGCGATCGTCATCGTCTCGTCGATCGGCGGCCTGCACGGCTCCTCGGTGATCGGCGCCTACAACATCTCCAAGGCCGCCGACATGCAGCTGGCGCGCAACCTGGCCGTGGAATGGGGACCGGACAACATCCGGGTGAACTGCATTGCACCGGGCCTGATCCGCACCGACTTCGCCCGGGCCCTGCACGAGAATCCGGTGCTCAAGGCCAAGGTCGAGGGCGAAACGCCCTTGCGCCGCATCGGCGAGCCGGACGACATCGGTGGCATCGCGGTGCTGCTGGCCAGCGCGGCCGGCCAGTACATCACCGGGCAGACGATCGTGGCCGACGGCGGGATGATGATCCGCTGATCGCTCGCCAGAATCACCTGATCAAGCCGACAAATTCTGTCTGATGATCCCAATGAACCACAGCGACTGATCAGCGATGGTCAGGTTGTCAGGATGCGGTGGCCCACCGAAGGCTCGGCCCATTTCGGTCACCCGGCTGCCAGCAGAAGTTGATCCAGTTTTTCGGCATCCACACAAAACGCTCGGATGCCTTCCGCCAGTTTCTCGTTCGCCATGGCATCCTCGTTCAGGGCAAAGCGGAACCCGGCCTCGTCATAGCTCACCGGCTGCAGATCAAGCATTCGGGCGGCGGCCGCATCCAGCGCACGGCTCAGAGGCGCCCGAGTAGCGGCCAGGGTGGCCAGCAAATCCGGGCTGATGGTCAACAAATCGCAACCGGCGAGCGCCGTGATCTGACCCACGTTGCGAAAGCTCGCCCCCATGACTTCAGTGGCGATGCCCCTGTTCTTGTAGTAGTTGAATATCTGCTGGACCGACCTGACGCCTGGATCCTTGGCACCGGCGTTGTCGGCCTCCACCCAAGTGGGGCCAGCGGCCTTCTTGTACCAGTCATAGATACGCCCGACGAACGGCGAGATCAGCTGCACTTTGGCCTGACCGCAAGCCACAGCCTGGCAAAAAGAGAACAACAAGGTCAGATTGGTGTGAATGCCGCGGCGCTCAAGCTGTGCTGCGGCTTGAATGCCTTCCCAGGTGGCCGCCACCTTGACCAGCACCCTGGCACTCTGGATCCCCTGCGCCTGGTATAGCGCGATCAGGCGTTCAGCCCGTGCGACGGTTGCCCCTGTATCAAAACTCAAGCGGGCATCGACCTCGGTCGACACCCGCCCGGGAATGAGTGCCAGAATTTCGCATCCAAAACGAACCAGCAGGCGATCGATGAGTTCGTCCAGCGGTCGATCGCCGTGCCGGGCCACCGTGTCGGTCAGCAGGGACTTGTATTCCGGCTTCTGCACTGCCTTCAGGATCAGGGAGGGATTGGTGGTGGCATCTTGCGGCAAATAGGCACCGATCTGCCGGAAGTCGCCCGTATCGGCGACAACGGTGGTGAACTGTTTGAGTGCGTCAAGTTGATTCATGAAGTTGAAATGAACAGTGTGTTTTGGGGGGGTTGAAGGTGCATTCAGCGCACGACGCGAAGCAAGCCAAACCTGATCAGAGTCTGTGATTTTGCCTCGTCCTTGAACGCCGCCAGGACATTTTGGACTGCGGCGCTATCCGCACGCCAATGCAACTGACCGCAACGGCCGACCAGACCGAAATCGTCAGGAAAGCGGCCTTCAGTTCGCGTCCCTTACGGGCGGTTGCGATGGCGCAGTCCCTGCATCTGGCAAAAAAAAGCCCCACAGCGTGGGGCTCTGGATCTGTGAACCGAGGCGCCTTGCGAAGATGCGCCTCGGTCGAAGCACGTCAGCCCATGTGCAGGCCGCCGTTGACCGAGAAGTCGGCGCCGGTGGCATAGCCACCTTCGTCGGACGCCAGCCAGGCGATGATGGAGGCGATCTCGCTGGGCTCGCCCAGGCGCTTGACCGGCACCGTGGCGATGATCTGGGCCAGCACGTCATGGCGGATCGCCTTGACCATGTCGGTGCCGATATACCCGGGGCTCACGGTGTTGACCGTCACGCCCTTGTTGGCCAGCTCCTGCGCGAGCGCCATGGAAAAACCGTGCATGCCGGCCTTGGCCGCCGAGTAGTTGGTCTGGCCGGCCTGGCCCTTGTTGCCATTGACCGATGAAATCTGGATGATGCGGCCCCACCCTTTTTGCACCATCTCCGGCACAACCTGCTTGGTCACGTTGAACATGCTGTTGAGGTTGGTGTCAATGACTTCGTCCCAATCTTCGCGCGACATCTTCAGGAACATGCGGTCGCGCGTGATGCCGGCGTTGTTGACCAGCACGTCGATCGGGCCGTGTTCTGCCTTGGCCTTGCTGAAAGCCTCCACGGTGGAGTCCCAGCTGCCGACGTTGCCGACCGAGGCGTAAAACGTATAGCCTTCGGCGGCCTGCTCGGCGAGCCACTTGGCGTGGTCGCGCGTGGGGCCGCAGCCGGCGATGACCTTGAAGCCGTCCTTGTGCAGGCGCTGGCAGATGGCGGTTCCGATGCCACCCATGCCGCCGGTGACGTACGCTACTTTTTGATTCATGACTTGCTCCTCTGTTTTCTACAAAAATGATATCTGGTCGCACCCGCATACCGGGCGCCGCCCGCATTGTTAACCCTAACTCAGCGCTCCAGTGCGAGGGAAACCCCCATGCCGCCGCCAATGCACAGCGCGGCCAGGCCCTTCTTCGCGTCGCGGCGTTGCATCTCGTGCAGCAGCGTGACCAGAATGCGGCAGCCGGAGGCGCCGATCGGGTGCCCGATGGCGATGGCGCCACCGTTCACGTTCACCTTGGCCGGATCGATGGCCAGTTCCTTGTTCACGGCACAGGCCTGCGCAGCAAAGGCTTCGTTGAGTTCGAACAAATCCACATCCGCAACATTCCAGCCCGCGCGCGTCAGCGCCTTGCGCGACGCCGACACCGGGCCCATGCCCATGATTGCGGGGTCCAGTCCACTGGTTCCGAAGGCGGCGATGCGTGCCAGAGGCTTCAGGCCCAGAGCGGCGGCCTTCTTCGCCGTCATCACGACCACGGCGGCTGCGCCATCATTGATGCCCGAGGCGTTGCCCGCGGTCACGCTGCCCGTCTTGTCAAAGGCCGGGCGCAGGCCCGCCAGGGCTTCTGCACTGGTCTTCTTGTTGATGAATTCGTCGGCATTGAAGAGGATCGGGTCGCCCTTCTTCTGGGCCAGCGAGACGGTGACGATTTCGTCGTTGAATCGCCCGGCGGCCTGCGCAGCAGCGGCCTTGGTCTGGCTGGCCAGCGCCAGTGCATCCTGCATGTCGCGGCTGATGCCATAGGCCTTGGCCACGTTCTCGGCGGTCACGCCCATGTGGTACTGGTTGTAAACGTCCCAAAGGCCGTCAACGATCATCGAGTCGATCATCTTCCAGTCGCCCATGCGCTGGCCGTCACGCGAACCCAGCAGCACATGCGGGCTGGCGCTCATGTTTTCCTGGCCACCAGCCACCACGATCTCGCTGTCGCCCCAGGCCACCGCCTGTGCGGCCAGCATGACGGCCTTCAGGCCGGAGCCGCACACCGCATTGATGGTCAGCGCCGGGGTTTCCCGGGCGACGCCTGCCTTCAAGGCAGCCTGGCGGGCGGGATTTTGTCCGGCCCCCGCCGCCAGCACCTGGCCCATGATGACTTCGCCGACCTGGTCCAGCCCGACGTTGGCACGGGCCAGCGCCTCACGGATCACGATGGCGCCGAGCTCGGTGGCCGGCGTCTTGGCGAGCGCGCCGCCAAACTTGCCGACGGCGGTGCGTGCGGCTGAAACGATAACGATGTCTTCCATTTTTTCAGTCTCCAGTTAAGTCGATCTCTTGATTTCAGGCCTTGGCCTTGACATAGCGGCCGGGCGCGGGCTCGATCGCCTTGTACTTTGTGCCTTTGCCATAGCCCTTGGGCGCGGCAACCTGCTTGCCCGCATGGCCCTTGAGCCAGTTGGACCAGTCGGTCCACCAGCTGCCCGGCGCTTCCGTGGCGCCGGCAATCCACTCGCTGGCGGTCTTCGGGAACTTGCCGTCTTCGCGCGTCCAGTGGCTGCGCTTCTTGGCGGCTGGCGGGTTGATCACGCCGGCGATATGGCCCGAGGCCCCCATGACGAAGCGCTTCTTGCCCGGGAAGACCTGGGTGGAACCGTAGGAGCCGCCAATGGGAACGATGTGGTCTTCACGCGAGCCGTAGATGTACATCGGCAGATCGACCTTGTTCAGGTCGACCTTGACGCCGCAGACCGTGGCCCGCCCGGGCTTGACCAGGTTGTTCTCGAGGTAGGTGTTGCGCAGGTACCAGGCGTACCAGGGACCCGGCAGATTGGTGCTGTCGCTGTTCCAGTAAAGCAGGTCGAACGGGGGCGGGGTTTCACCCTTGAGGTAGTTGCCCACCACGTAGTTCCAGACCAGGTCGTTCGGGCGCAGGAAACTGAAGGTGGACGAAAGGTCCTGGCCCTTGAGCAGACCACCCTTGCCCATCTGCATTTCGCGGTACTTGACGAAGTTTTCGTCAATGAACACATCCAGAATACCGGTGTCGGTGAAGTCCACCAGCGTGGTCAGCAGCGTCGCGCTGGCGGCCGGCTTTTCGCCCCGCTCGGCCAGCACTGCGAGCGCCGTGCTCAGGATGGTGCCGCCGACGCAGAAACCCAGCGTGTTGATCTTTTCGCTGCCCGTGATGTCCTGAACCGTGTGGATCGCCTTGATGGCGGCGTCCTCGATATAGTCGTCCCAGGTCTTGCCGGCCATCGACTTGTCGGGATTGCGCCAGCTCACCACAAACGTGCGATGCCCCTGGGAAACCGCGTAACGGATCACCGAATTCTCGGGCTGCAGGTCCAGGATGTAGTACTTGTTGATGCAGGGCGGTATGAGCAGAAAGGGTTTCTCGTACACCTTGGCTGTCAGCGGCTTGTATTCGATCAGCTGGAACAGTTCGTTCTCGAACACCACGGCACCTTCGGTCGTGGCGACGTTGCGGCCGACCTCGAAGAGGCTCTCGTCGGTCATGGAAACATGACCCAGCTTGATGTCGTTCAGCAGGTTCTGCATGCCCTTGGCAATGCTCTCACCTTTGGTGTCGATGGCCTTTTTCTGCGCATCGGCGTTCATGGCCAGGAAGTTGCTGGGTGCCGACGCGGCCATCCACTGCTCCACGGCAAACCGGATGCGGTTTTTCGTCTTGGCATCGCCCTCCACCGCTTCGGCGAGCCCCATGAGGGTGCGGGAATTGAGCAAATAGGTGGCGGCTGAAAAAGCCGCCATCGGGTTGCTGCCCCAGGCTTCGGCGGAAAAGCGGCGATCCTTGACCACCGGCGCTCCTTCGAGCCCCTGACTCCACAGCTCGGAGGCCTCCTTCAGGTATTGTTGCTGAAGTTCCTGCAGGCGTGCGGGCGACAACTGGACCTTAGGCGCACCCGGGAGCTTTGCCATCGCTGCCCCATCGGGCTGCAGGCCGCCCAGATCCATGTTCTGAAAGGACTGGAAGGCGTTCTTCCAGCTTTCGGCCATACTTTGCTGGAATTGCTCAGTGACTTGCGGCCAGATCTCGGTAGGTTCCACGTTCATGCTGTCTCCAAGTGCGTTCGAATTATTGGTAAAAACCCTGAGTATCTCAGGACTACCCCTTCAATATTCTGACATTTCGCTCATAAGCCTTTTACTCCATGTACATCGTTCCCATCGCCTGGTTGTATGTCGCGCTCATGATGGCCGTGGCCGAGGCCACGAACACCACCGGCACTGTGCTGGGCGGCATCATCACCTTCCTGCTGTACGGACTTGCCCCGGTGGCACTGGTCGTCTACCTGATGGGCGCGCCGGCGCGGCGCAAGGCGATCAAGGTGCGGGAGAAGGCAGAGTTGGAGCGGCGACACGCAGAAGCAGCCCAGGCCACCGTTGAAGACACGCCAAAGTCGGCCGCGCCCGGGCCCATTGCGAACCCTGCGCAAGAAGATCGTTGACGGACGGATCAAGCTCCCCTCCGTGCCAGGCGGCCGAAAACCGAAGTCGGTCAGGGCTTGAAGACGTCCCGGATTTCGATCTTGAGCTGGGAGGTGCCCACGGCGACCGGCCCGGTCTGCCCGGACAAATCTCCGCCTTGCGGCATCGCGTTGCCGCTCTTGCTGATTCGTGCAACCACGACGACGGTACCCGCCGCCGACAACGTGGCCGCTGGCGACATGGATGAACTGTCGTCCAGCGTGAAGGTGATCGGCAAGTCACTGACCTTCTTGCGCAGGATGGCCAGTGGCATGCCCCGGCCTTCGGCGGGCCGCGCAAGAACAAACACGGTATCGTCCGGTGAGGCCAGCTTGGCCAGCGCCGGGGCCAGCGACACGGTGCCGCTGACCGTCTTGCCGGACAGGGCCAGGGGCGCCTCTGCGGGGGCCGCCGGTGCCTGTGCCACGGGTTTGACGGCCGGCAACTTGCCCAGTTCCCGCGCCTCGACGATGCCGCCCTGCACCTGCTGGACGAAGACACTGTCGGCCGGGCCAATGGCAACGACCTTCTCCCAGTACTTGACGGCCCCGGCATAGTCCCCCGAGAGAAAAGCCGCTGTACCCGCCAGCGACAATCCCTTGAGGTTGTTCGGATCCAGTTTCAGGGCCTTGTCGACCCACTTCATCGGCTCACCGGCCAGGCTGCGGTTGTTGTTCATGGCCAGGGAGTCGGCATAGTCCACCATCAGCGCTGCGTCATCACCGCGCAGGGCGATCGCCTTTTCGTACGACTGCATCGCCTCGCCATGCCGGCCCAGGACTGTGTAGGAACGGGCCAGCATGGCCCAGCCTTCCGGGTCGTCAGGGCGCTCTTTCATCCTTTCGGCCAGCTTGTCAACCAACGCGGCGATCTGCTCGACACCGGTTGCATGTGAACCGCCTTCAGCCTCGACGGGCTCCCCTCGCGCCGCGACTGCGGGCACGCCCGCCAGCAAGGCAGGCTCTCCCTTCCACGCATAACCTGCGACCGCAAAAAGCAGGATGCCGCACGCCAATGCCGCCCACGATCCCCGAGAAAACGTTTGCGGTTCCCCCTGGGCTGCATTCCCGGAAATACCGACCGGCCTTGCGACGCCGCTGCCCGATTCCGCTGGCGCCTTGTCCTTGGCCGCATGATCAACCCGCATGACCTGGTCCACCAGGCGGCGCTCCAGGTCGGCCCGGCTTTCTTCATACTTCGCCGCCGAG